>Ga0070741_10000847_pt1 | contig 101909 bp, 91 predicted proteins | sample Coa_R1_4_FD_66440 | JGI IMG/M metagenome (GOLD analysis project Ga0070741, IMG submission 66440) | Surface soil microbial communities from Centralia Pennsylvania, which are recovering from an underground coalmine fire - Coalmine... | ecosystem: Environmental > Terrestrial > Soil > Unclassified... | reverse complement strand
TCAAACGAGTCGCCAACGGCTTTAGAAACAAAACCAACTTCCGAATCGCCATCCTTTTTCACCATGGAGGCCTTGAGCTCTACCCAGTTACCCACTGAAAACCACCATGCCCCAGAATTCAGAATCACAGAATTCAGAATGAAGAATGACCGAGGAACGGGCTCGAGCCTTGTGATTTTTCGCTTTTCCCTCCGTGCGCGGGGGCTCTCTCCGCGTTGCGGGCCGAGGGGACGAGTGGCTTCCGCATTAGAATTGCGAAAGACATGTCCTCGATTGACCCTGTCGTTCCCGGCGGCACGCTGCTGCATCTTCGCCTTGCTGAGCGCATCGGCTCTTCCGTCTGGAAGTCGGAAGACACGCGGAACGGCAAGACGGTGGCCGTCAAGATCCTGACGCGGCAACTGCCGAAGGATCCCGCGCGGCGCGAGTCGGTGATCAAGGACGTACGCGTCGCCTCCGCGCTCTACAGCCCGTTCCTCGTGCCGATTCTGGAGATCGTTCCCGCGAACGACATCCTCGTCATGGTCATGGAGTACGTGGATGCGCTTCCCGTCACGAAGTACCTGGGAGGCCGCGCTCTCGATCGCGCGACGTTCTTCAAGCTCGCGTATCAACTCGGCGAGGCTGTGAAGTTTCTTCACACCAAGAACGTGGTGCACCAGAACATCGCCGGCGATTCGGTGCTGGTCACCAGCACCGGCCACGTCAAGCTCGGCGGCATCAACCTCGGCAATCTTCTGCCGCGCAAGGACGGTTCCTCGCCCGCGTATCAGCAGAAGGGCAACGATGCTCGCGCAGTCGGCTACATGGCGCCCGAGCAGATCGCCACGCAGAAGGCCGACAATCTCTCCGACATTTTCTCGATGGGTGTCGTGATGTACGAGATGGCGACTGGCAAGCCGCCCTACACAGGCGCGACCGCGGCTGACGTCGCGCGTCTCGTGGTCGAGGGACAGCCGCCCTCGCCGAAAGCCATCAATCCCAACATCGACACTGCAGTCCTCGGCGTCCTCGGCCGCTGCCTCTTCAAGGATCAGTTCAAGCGGCACAAGGAAGTGAAGCTGATCCTCGACGACATCGCGCGCGCCGATCCGCAGGCGATGCAGGTCGCGGCGGAGATGGCGAAGCGCGTCGTTGCGACGGCTCCGACCGCGGCAACCTCCGGCCCCGCGATGCGCAAGGCATTTCTGCTGCTGGCCGATATCGCGAACGCGCAGTCGCTCTCGCCCGAAGCGGCGACGAAGGCCGCGGCGCGGATGCAACAGCTGGTTGGGGAAGCCGTCTATCTGTTCGACGGGCAGATCCTCGATCCCTTTGCGCCGCGCATCATCGCCGAGATGCCCTCGGTCGAGAATGCGTACGAGGCTGCGCGGAAGAGCGAGTTCGATCTCGATCCCAGACAACAGGGCGACAATCCGATCAGCGTTCGCATCCTCCTGCACGCCGGGGAAGTGACGACGATCGATGGCGAGGTCGTCGGCGACGCGATCACGAAAGGCTTCGAGGCGCTCGCCGAGCTGCCGCCGCAGACGCTCTTCATCACAGAGGCGTTTGCCGTGAAGGCGAAGACCGCCGTCCGCCTGCGCGATGCAGGCGCACGCGGCGGCGTGAAGCTCTACACGATTCTTCCGCCCGATCCTGTTGCCGCGCAGCCGACGCCATCCACCTCGGAGATCGAAGCGCAGATCGAGGCAGAGGAGAAGGCACTCGCCGAACAGGCCGCCCTCGCAAAAAAGAAAAAGCAGAAGCAGCTCGCCGCTGCCGCCGCCGCGATGATCGTGATTCTCGGCGGAGCCGGGGTCGCCTTGCGCATGCGCAAACCGGCGCCGCCGCCGGTCGTGCCGGTGAAGACGGAGACGGCGCCACAGATCCCGTCGCCCGCGCATCCGCTCACACTCGCGTTGCAGCCCTTCACGATCGAAGGAACGGATGCGACGCTCACCGATCGCGCGAACGCGATCCGGCTCGCGTCCGTCGAGCTCCTCCGCGGCCTGCCGCAGTTACGCATCGCCGACACGCCGGCGCATGGGATGCCGGTCTTCGGCGCAACCGTGCGGACGGGAACCGCAGGGCCGGAGCTCGTCCCCACCGCGGGCACGATGCAGGGACAGCCTGCAGCCTTGCTCGATGCCACAGCCGGCGTGCGCGCCGTCACGCAGTGGGTCGCACAACAGGTCCACACACCATCGCCGGAGATCAAATCATCCGATGCGATCAACGCGTTTGCCGACGCGCTTGCCGCGACCGACGACAAGAAGGCAGATGCCTCGCTGCGGAACGCGCTGAAGGCGGATCCCACATCGCTTCCGATTCAGCTCTACGCGATGCGTTACTTCGCCGCGCACGGGAAGGATGCGGATGCAGTCGCGGCCGCGAAACAGGTAGCGGTCCTCGCCCCCGACAACCTGGAGGCGCAGACCACGGTTGCGCACGCTGCTCTGAACTCCGGTGCCGTCGGCGAGGCGCTCACCGCATTCAACGGCATCCTCAAGAAGAATCCCAACAACGCCGAGGCGATCAACATCCTCGGCCGGTATGCCTTTGCAGCGGGAGACGTGCAGCACTTCAACATCTATCTGGAGAAGGCGAAGGCGCTGCCGAAGTCGGAGGTCGCCATTCACGAGCCCGATCTGCTGCTCGCGGAGGGGAGAGTCGAAGCCGCGATCGAGAAGTATTACGACGTCGAGGTCAAGGATCCGAACAACCCCGCGCTCGCGCTGAAGATCGGACGCATCTCGATTCTGCGGCACGCGCTGCCGATCGCCGAGCTCGAGCAGAAGAAGCTCGATCAGGGCGATCCGAATTACGGCGCGCATCTGCTGAAGGCGTACCTGGCCGCACATCAGAACAATCGCGCCGCGGCGGACGCGGAGCTGAAGGCCGCGCTCGCCGGCTCGAAGCCGGGCGATGACTACTGGACGAGCGCTGCCGAGGTCTACGCGATGCTCGCCGACACGAAGAGCGTGATCGAGGCGCTGACGAAGGCGTCGCAGCGGAAGGAGCCGACGGTCTCGTACGTGCTCGTCGATCCCTTGTTCCGCTATCTCGAGAATGACCCGAAGTTCGCCGACGTACAGAAGAAGCTGATGGACGATCAAACGGAAATGCGCAATGCGCTCGCCGGTTTGTAAGAAGCGATGATCGTCACGGCCCGCCTCACGTTCTCCGCCGCCCACCGCCTCAACAATCCGAAGTACGACGAGGAGTGGAATCGCCGCACGTACGACAAGTGCGACAACCCGAAGGGACATGGCCACAACTACGTGATCACGGTCAGCGTGCGCGGCAGGATCGATCCCGAGACCGGCATGGTGATCGATCTGAAGAGGTTGAAGGAGTTAGTTCGCCAGCGCGTGATCGATCGCGTCGACCATACGAACCTGAACGAGGACGTCGATTTCCTGCGTGGAGTCATTCCGACGGCGGAGAATCTCGCGCGCTGCTTCTGGCAGCAACTCGCACCAGCAATCGATCAGGGAACGCTTTACGAAGTCGCGCTGCAGGAGACGGAGAAGAACTCCGTCATCTACCGCGGAGAGGACGAGGAATGAATTTCGATCTCGCGGTGATGGCACTGGACGGCCTCGTGCGCTCGCCGATCGATGTGCGTGTCGATGAGCGGGGAGTGACGATCAGCGGCGAATCGTCAGGCCTCAAGGATCTCGCGCGGCTGCTGCTGCTCATCGCCGGAGACGGCGGAGACGAGGCGATCGAGATTCAGCCGGGCACGCATTCGACGAGAGAGTCGATGCCGCTGAAGATCAACGCCGTGTAGGACAGGCGCCCTCGCCTGTCCCCCCGGGGACCGACAGGCGAGGGCGCCTGTCGTACAACCTCTAGCTGTCGTAGTCGAGGCTGACGGTCACGAGCTCGTTGAGGAAGCTCGCCCTGGCGCGGTTGTTCTCGTCGTCGATCCGCAGCAGATCGCGCAGCGACAACATGCCGACGAGGCTGCTGCCGTCGATCACGGGGAGATGCCGGCAGCCGAGGGATTGCATCTTCTGCAGCGCGCTGTCGATCGCCTCATCGGGATGCGCGGCGACGAGCGACTTCGTCATCACGTTGGACACCGGCGTCTCATCCGGGCTGAGTCCCGGCGCGACGACGCGCGTCATCAGATCGCGCTCGGAGAAGATGCCGGCGAGTTTTCCCGAGCTCACCACGGCGATGGCGCCGATGTTCCGGTCGGCCATCTTCTTCGCAACCTCGCGAACGCTGTCCGATGTCTCCGCGAGAATCAGTGGATGTCCCTCGATCAGCTCAGAGATCTGTCTCATATCAGCTCCTGCGCGACCTGCGCCGGTTTCGGCTTCTTCTTCAGCGCGATGTTGCCCAGCCCATCGTAGGCGGCATACTTGTAAGCCTCGCTGAGCGTCGGGAAGTTGAAGACGCTGTCGATGAATGCGGAGATGGTACCGCCGAACTGCATGACCATCATCCCCGTGTGCAGCAGCTCGGCCGCGTCCTCGCCGATGATGTGCACGCCGTAAAGCTTCAGCGATTCCGGGTCGAACACGAGTTTCACCAGACCCTTGGTGTCGCCGATGATGTTGCCTCGCGCGTTGTTCCGATAGAACGCCCGTCCCACCTCGGCATTGATCCCTTTGGCCTTGCACTCCTCGTCCGTCATGCCGACGGTCGCGAGCTCGGGAATCGTGTAGATCGCATACGGAAGGATCGGCGCGACGCGCGTCTTGTACTTGAGATCGAACGCGTGGACCATCGCCACGCGCGCCTGTTCCATCGACGTCGACGCCAGCGCCGGAAAACCGATCACGTCGCCTGCCGCATAGATGTTCGGCACGTTTGTCTGGTAGTTCTCGTTGACGATGACGAGTCCGCGGGTTCCCATCGTGACGCCGGCGGCAGGGAGATCGAGCTCGCCGGTGTTGCTGTTGCGGCCCGCGGCGTAGAGCACCTTCTCCGTGTCGAACGACGTCCCGTTCTTGAGCGTGATGTGCATGACGCTCTCGCGCTTCTCGATCGCCTCGACATCGCAGCCGAGATGCAGCACGACGCCGAGCTTGCTCTGTAGCTCGCCGAGGAGGACGCGGACGATTTCGCGGTCGAGGTGTGGGAGGAGGCTGGTGCGGCCGTCGACGAGATGCACTTCGATGCCGAGTGCCGCGAAGATCGAAGCGTACTCGCAGCCGATCACGCCCGCGCCGACCACCGCCAGCGACTTGGGAATGCGATTCATCTGCAGAATCGTGTCGCTGTCGCAGACGAATTCGTCATCGAACGGGATGTGCGCCGGACGATAGGGCGACGAGCCGGTTGCGATCAGGATGATGTTGCCTTCGAGGATCTGCGTCCCGATCGCGTTCGTCACTTCGATCTCGTTGCTCGAGCGGAAACGTGCGGTGCCCGAGTAGCGATCGATGCGATGCCGCCGCAGGTTCTCGTCGATGCGGCGCCATTCGCGCTCGACCACGACGTCCTTGCGGTACATGAAGTCGTTGATCGTGACTTCGGACTTGAAGGTCAGATCGACGGCATCACGAAACCCGCGCTGCAGGAAGCCGGAGAGATGCAGTGCGGATTCGCGCAGCGTCTTCGACGGGATCGTGCCGGTGTTGACGCACGCGCCGCCGAGAACCGGCTCGCGCTCGACGAGCGCAACGCTCTTGCCGAAGTACGCAGCTTGCGCCGCTCCCTTCTCGCCGGCGGGTCCCGAGCCGATCACGATCAGGTCGTACATGGGGAGAGACAAGTGTAGCGTAGAGGAGGGTCCACCCGTTCGCAGGCCCAGGGCCGGGCCCGCGCCCGGCGTTGTTAATAGCTGATGACCGAGTGAAAATCGACGCCTACGATTTTTCTGCGTCCCTCGAGAAACGACAGCTCGATCACGGTCGCTGCGCCGATCAGTGTTGCGTCCAGCGCCCGCACCAGCGCGGCTGCGGCAGCGAGCGTGCCTCCCGTTGCCAGCACGTCGTCGATGATCAGCACGCGATCGTTCTTCGACACGGCATCGTCGTGAATCTCGAGCTTGTCCTTCCCGTACTCGAGCTCGTACTCGTGGGAGCGCGTCGTCCAGGGGAGCTTGCCCGGCTTGCGGATGGGAACGAAGCCGGCGCCGAGGATGCGGGCGACGCAACTGCCGAAGATGAAGCCGCGCGACTCGATGCCGGCGACCATCGTGATGTTCGCATCGCGGAACGGCTCGGCGAGCAGCCTCACGCTGTTCTCGAGCCCCTGCGGATCGCGCAGCAGCGGTGTGATGTCCTTGAAGACGATGCCGGGCTTTGGGAAATCGGGAACGTCGCGAATCAGATTCCGCAGTGCGTCAGCGCTCATTCAGAATTTCACGTCGAAGTCGCCGAGCTTGCCGGTGAACTCCTTCGTCTCCTGGTCGATTTTCGTTACCTCAGCGTAGCGAGGACCTTCTCTCAGCTCTTCGATCCACTCGTCGATCGTTTCCTTCTCGCCTTCGACGGCGGCATCGACGGTGCTGTCGCGATTGTTCGTGATCCACCCCTTGAGTCCCAGCCGCCGCGCCACGCGTGTGGCGAAGAAGCGGTACCCGACGCCCTGCACTTTCCCATGGATCCGGATTAAGCGCATCTCTTTCATGGTGTGCGGATTGTACTCGCAGCGACTACCGGCGGCGCTTGCGATGTTTCGTGTGATGAACCGTTTTCTTTTTCCGCGCCGGCGGAGGCGCAGGTGCAGCGGCTGGTTGAGGTGGAGGCGCCGATTTGATCTCGCCGACCGTATGCGACACGGTGCCGAGCTGCGCCTTTTGCGATTCGACCTCGCTGCGCAACGCGGCGACATCGCGCGCAAGCCGAGCACGGTCCGCATCCGCGAGGCGCACCAGCGCGACGGTCGCCGCCGCGGCGGCATCGGTGCGCGGATACTGCTGCACGATCTTGGAGAGCGCGTCTCGCGCGCGCTCGTTCTGACCGGCATCGATCGCGCGCTTCGCCTGCTTCATCAGCGCCGCCGATTCCAGATCGTTGGGAACCGTCAGCACGAGGTACGCGACGACTGCGCCGAGGATGGAGGAGACGAGCGCAGTGGCGATGAGCAGGCCGCGGGCCCGCATCACGCTAGTCCTTCCAGCCGAATTTGCCGACGAGAGGCACGAACTCCGCCGACCCGCAGTCTTCGATCTGCACGCGCGTTCCGACCCGCGTCACGCGCGCCAGCCGCTGATTTCCTGCCGGTCCGATCGGCAGCACCATGCGCCCCGTGCGCGCGAGCTGCTGCACCAGAGGCTCCGGCACTTCGGGCGCCGCCGCTGCGACGATGATGCGATCGAACGGCGCCTGGTCCGACCATCCGTACGTGCCGTCGAACACCTTCACCGTCGCGTTGTGAATCTTCATCGCGCGGATCAGCTCCGCGGCTCGGAGCGCCAGCTCGTTGATTCGTTCGATGGAGAAGACTTTCGCGCACAGCTTCGAGAGCACCACTGCCTGATATCCGGTTCCCGTGCCAATCTCGAGCACCTTTTCCTTACCGCTGAGCTCGAGCAGTTCGATCATCCGCGCCACGATGTAAGGCTGCGAGATCGTCTGTTTCGCTCCGATCGGCAGCGCGCCGGGACCGTAAGCCTTCGCGGCCACGACGGAGGGAACGAAGAGATGCCGCGGCACTTCGCGCATCGCCTGGAGGATGCGCTCGTCCCGGATGCCGCGCGCTTTCACGTGACGGTCGACCATCAGGATTCGCTGGTGTGCGAACTCGCGTTCTTCGGCGGTCTTATCGATCGACGGCAAGGAGATCCTCGAGGGGCTTGAGAGTTGGTATCGACTGATGATGCGTCAGATCGAGATGCAGCGGAGTGATGGCGATGTAGCCGGCCTGAATCGCCTCGAAGTCGGTCCCTTCACCCGGATGCCACGATGGCGCGCCTCCGCCGATCCAGTAGTAGGCGCGGCCGCGTGGATCCATCCGCTCGATGATGCCTTCCGTGTAGATGCGGCGGCCGAGATGGCACACGCGCACGCCGGCCGGTTTCTGCGGAGGGAAATTCACGTTGAGGATGATCGACGGATCGCGATGATGCTCGAGCGCCCAGCGGACGAGCGACACGGTGAAGTCGACGCTGCCGTCGAATGAGAAATGCTCGCCGACGACGGCCGAGAGCGCGATCGACGGGATGTTGAGCAGCGCCCCTTCGAATGCGGCCGAGATCGTCCCGGAGTAGGTGACATCGTCGCCGAGATTCGCGCCGAAGTTGATGCCGGAGACGACGAGGTCCGGCCGCGCGTCTTTCATCAGCTTGAGCACGGCGAGGTTCACGCAATCGGTCGGCGTTCCGTCGACGATCCACTCGTTCTCTTCGATCTGCAGCAGACGCAGCGGACGGTTGAGCGTGAGTGCATGCGACGCCGCGCTCTGCTCGCGATCGGGTGCGACCACGAGCACGTCGCAGACGCTGCGGAGCGCCGCAGCGAGCTTGCGGATGCCTTCGCTGTAGATGCCGTCGTCGTTGGTGAGGAGGATGCGCATGGGCGCGGGCATTCTAACGGAACAGGCAGCAGGTATCCTTGAGCCGTGGATCGGAAACCGCTTGCGATCACTCTGGGGGATCCGGCCGGCGTCGGTGCGGAGATTGTCTTCAAGGCGCTCGAGACTCTCGATGTGCCGGTGCGGATCTTCGGCAGCCGCGCATTCGCGAAGCCGGCGGAGCGTTTCGACTTCGTCGACGTCGGCGGCTCCGGCGAGATTCAGTACGGCCGCATCGACGCCGCCTATGGCCGCGTTGCGCTCGACTCGCTCGATGCCGCGATCACTGCGATCGAGCGTGGCGAGTGCTCCGCGCTCGTCACTGCGCCGATTCACAAACAGGCGATTCTCGCCGCGGGCTCGCCGTTTCCGGGACATACGGAGCTTCTCGCCGCGCGCGCCGGCCTGACGCGATACGCGCACGACTACGCGATGTACTTCGATTCGCCGTCGATTCGCACCGTGCTGCTGACGGTGCACGTGCCGCTGCGCGAGGCGATCGCGTCGGTGAATGCGGAGGACATCGCGGCGCTCGCCCGCCTCACGAATCGCGAGCACGAGCGGCTGCATGGCGTGAAGCCGCGCATCGGCGTCGCCGGCGTGAATCCGCACGCGGGCGAAGGCGGCCGCTTCGGATCGGAGGAGAGCGCGATCGCCGAAGGGGTGATGCGCGCCTCGGCGTCAGGAGTGAAGATCGATGGACCGCATCCCGCCGACACGCTCTTTCTCGCCGCGAGCCGCGGCAAGTACGACGTCGTGATGGCGATGTACCACGATCAGGGTCTCATCCCGGTGAAGACGATGGCGTTCGAGCAGTCGGTCAACGTCACGATCGGTCTGCCGTATCTGCGAGCCTCCGTCGATCACGGCACCGCGTTCGACATCGCCGGCAAAGGAGTCGCCGACTCCGCACCGATGCGCTACGCGATCGAGTGGACGTGGGGCCGCCTGCCTGCCGTCACGCCAGCTCTTCTTCCTTGAACAGATACTTGATGCAGTGTTTCTGGATGAGGAGATTCGGCGCGCCTTCGCGATTCACCTTGAGGCAGGTGCGGTCGTACCACTCGATGCAGCCGCGGATCTCTTCGCCGTCGGTCATTACGATGACCATCGGCGTCTTCGAGTTCATCTGCTTCAGGTAGTAGAAGTTCTCCGCGTTCGTGGCCTCGGGCGGCGCCGGGCGCCCGGGGCGGGTGCCGTTCCCGTTGCCGTTTCCATTGCCGCGGGTCCTGAACTCGGGCAGACCGCGAAACATCCGGCGTCCGTTGAACTGATTGCCGTCGACATCATTCGTCCGATTGTTGAATGGCATGCCATCGCCTCCGTGATGTTTCGCTGTCCGGGGAAACTTGATCGGCTGTTTTGCGAGTCTCGTGCCCGTCCTTGCGGCGAAGAGGCGATTTGCCTAGAATGCGCCCGGCTTTTCTTGCGCACATTTCTGCGCCCCACCACGATTGGAGGCCCCCCTTGAATTCGGTTGTCTGCATCAGTCATGTCCCCGACACGGAGTCGAGGATCAAGGTGAGCGGCGATGGCCGCCACATCGATGAAGCTGGTCTGAAGTTCATCGTCTCTCCGTACGACGAGTTCGCACTCGAAGAGGCGATCCGGCTGAAGGAAAAAAATGGCGGCGACGTCACCGTCGTCACCTACGGTCCTGAGCGCGCGGCGCAGGCACTCCGCGAGTGTCTTGCGCGCGGTGCAACGAAGGCGCTGCACATCAAGGGCGAGTCGGCCGACGCCGATGCCCTCGGCATCGCGAAGGTGCTCGCGGCGGCGATCCGGAGCGTGCCGCACGACATCGTTTTCTTCGGCAAGCAGGGCGTCGGCACCGACAACGGTCTCGTCGGCCCGATGACGGCCGAGCTCCTCGGTTATCCGCAGGTGAATGTCGTCACGCACCTCGAGGTCGCGGACGGCAAGCTCACTGCGAGCCGCGAGATCGAAGGTGCCGAGGAAGTGATCGAGGCGCCGCTGCCGGCGGTGATCACGGCGCAGAAGGGGCTCAACGAGCCGCGCTACGCGTCGCTGAAGGGCATCATGGCCGCGAAGAAGATCGCGATCGACACGAAGTCGGTCGCCGACCTCGGCCTCGACGAATCGAACATTCTCAATCAGCGCGTCGTCTTCGTGTCGCTGCAACTGCCGCCTGAAAAGGCCGGCGGACGCAAGATCGACGCATCGGATCCTGCAGCCGCGGCGCAGGAGATCATCAAGTTCATCCGCGAGGAAGCGAAGGCACTCTAATGGCTGGCGTACTGGTTTTCTGCGAAGTCAAAGACGGAAAGATCAAGAAGGCATCGCGCGAAGCGCTGTCGATCGGACGCAAGCTTGCGGAGAGCGCAGGCGGCGATCTCGTCGCGATTGCCAATGACAAGTCGGTTGCCGAAGAGGCGGGCCGCTATGGCGCGAAGAAGCTCTTCGCCGCCGGCGTCACGCAGTATTCGACCGAGGCGTGGACGAGCGCGATCAAGCAGGCGTGCGATGAAGTGAAGCCGGTAGTGCTGCTCTTCGGCGGCACGTCGAACGGCCGCGATCTCGCGCCGCGCGTTGCCGCGCGCCTCGATGCCGGCGTTGCGTCGGATGTCGATCAGCTCTCGTGGAACGATGGCAAGCTGCGCGCGCGCCGCCCGGTGTACTCGGGGAAGGCATTCGCGACGGTCGATGTCACCGGCACTCCCGCAATCGCGACGACGCGTCCGAATGCGTTTCCCGCGGAGGAAGCCGGCGGAGCTGCGGCGGAAGTCGCCGATGTGAACGCGTCGATGGATTCGAAGGCGAAGCTGCTCGAGACGAAGGCTCCCGAAGCAGGCGAGCTGACGATCGCGGAAGCGGACATCATCGTCTCCGGCGGCCGCGGTCTGAAGGAAGCGCAGAACTTCTCGTTGATCAAGGATCTGGCGCACGCGATCGGCGGCGCCGTGGGCGCGTCACGTGCGACGGTTGACGCCGGCTGGATCGATCATCAGCATCAGGTCGGGCAGACGGGCCGCGTCGTGAGCCCGAATCTCTACATCGCAGCAGGCATCAGCGGTGCGATCCAGCATCTCGCCGGCATGTCGTCGTCGAAGCACATCATCGCGATCAACAAGGATCCCGAGGCGCCGATCTTCCGCGTGGCGGATCTGGGCGTGGTCGGCGATCTATTCACGGTGCTTCCGGCGCTGACCGAAGAAGTGAAGAAAGCGAAAGCGCACCACTAACTGAAGGCGGGCGATTGTCCAGTGGCGGTGAAGCCGCCACTGGATGATTTCCTGAGCACGCCTGGCGGCGCGATCGTTCCTATTGGTTGGGGTTCGACGGCGAGGGCACGTTCGTCGTGATCGCCGCGCCTGCTCCGAGCGTCGATGCGATCGGGCCCGGCGCGTTTTCCGTGCAGTCCATGATCAGCATCAGCGTGTGTCTCGCCCACGGCGTTTCGCAGTTGTTCGTCGCTTTCACGCGATAGATCTGCGGGCTCTTGGCCACGATGCGCTTTCCATCCAGCACGACGAAGAAGTACTCGATCTCATCGTTGCTGTCGAACTTCGGCAGCGTCACCGTGGAGAGCTTGCCGAGGTTCGTCCCTTCGACGGAGCACCAGTCGGTGGTGTTCGTTCGGCGGAAGTAAGCGCGGAGCGTCCCCTTGTCTTCGACCTCGACCTGCAGCACAGGCATCTCGCCGCCGCGGAGGCAGGTAATTGGTGAGTGATCGATGCGTCCCGGCTGTGCATAGACAAACGTGCCGGCAGCGAGGAGTGACGTAGCGAGGATGAGGCGAAGCTTCATGAGGGACCCCTTGTCAAACTACATTCTACTGCGTTCCGAGGATTTTTGCCTTGTAGAGCGAGGTCTCGCGCGTGACGGGCAGAGCCGGCAGCGCGCGCGTCATGAGATCGCGCGCCGCGTTCACGTCGCCGAGCTCGTAGCGATTGACGGCCTCGTAGAACTGGTGCAGCTCTTCGCCGGAGCGAAACGGCATCAGCTTCTGATAGGTCGCGGATGACTCGCGCCACGCGGATGTCTGGTTGAGGCCCTTCGCCACATCGAGCGAAGTGTTGCGCGGCAGCCCTTCCGTCTGCGCAAGGCGCAGGTAGATCTGCCGCGCCGCGAGGATCTTCCCCTCGTTGAGCATGCGCTGCGCGTCGCTGATCTGTGCCGCTGCTTCGACGCCCGCACCGGAGAGCGAGGGTTGATGGCGCGCCGCGGAGACGAGCGGGCTCGTCTGCTGTGTTTGCGTGGACGGTGTCGCGATCGGACGCGATGGCGCAGTCTGCGCAGGCTCCGGCGCCTTCGTCACGACGGGCGCAGGCTTCGGCGTTTCCTGCGGAGCGGGGGGCTTCACAGGCTCCGGCGCCTTCGTCACGACAGGTGCCGGCTTCGGGGCTTCCGTCTGCCGAGGTGTGGTTGTCGCTGGCATTGGAGCAGGCTTCACCGGCTCCGGCGCCTTCGTAACCACAGGTGCAGGCTTCGGTGTTTCCTGCGGAGCGACCGTTTGTCGAGGCGGTGCAGCAACGACCGGAGCAGGAGCCGCACTTTTCGCGCGTCCCTTGAAGGCGGGCACCATCGCGAGCTGTTCCGGACGCAGCAGCTTTGCGGCGAGCGACTCGAACGCGGAGCGCGTATCGGGATCGATTGCCGTGGTCGTGTACGCACCGGAGATCCGTTCGGCGAGCGATGCTTTTTCGACAGCCGCAGTCGCTTCCGCGCGCTGGCTCATCTTCTCGTAGGCGTGCGCGAGGTAGACCTGCGCGCGCAGATATTGCGAGGCATCATCGACGAGACCGAACGCGGCGATGCGCAATTCTTTCGCCGCGCGGAAATTGTCTCCGCGCTGCGCGTCCGAGATGCCGCGCGTGAGCAGCGTCACATAGAACGGATCACTCGCCTGCGCAACGCTGGCGAACGCGACCAAAGCTACAGCGATGACGCTAGTGCGAACGATTTTCACGATGACCAAATAACTCCCACACCCGTTTCAAAAATCCGCCACCTCTCACTACTTGCGGTTCGGGCTCCCATTCCAGCCCTCGCCCTTCGATCACCGCCGCCGGATTCGTTCGCGTGAGATGTTCAGCAACATCGGCTCCCGCGAGCTCCCGGACTCTTTGAATCGCTGCAGCGACGCGCGGTGGCCGCCGGCCGGTGTTGTGCGCGTCCGTTGACATGATATGCACGAGACCGCCCGTAATCCACTCCAGAGCCGCGCGCTCCGCCTCGGGACCGAAGTGCCCGGTCACGCTGTCGCACGTGATCTGCGTCTTCGCGCCGAGTTGAATGAGCCGCGCCAGCAGCTCCGGTTTCGCGCGAAAGACATCGTTCCGCTCCGGATGCGCGATGATCGGCGTCCATCCGTCGAGCTGCACCTGGTAGAACGGCTGCTCGATCAGCGGCGGAATCGCCTGCGCAGCGAACTCGACCAGCACATAGCGCGATCCGCCAAGCGGCACGATCCCGCCATTCGTCCGCAGCACTTCGGCCATGTCGTGCGCGAAAAAATATTCTGAGCCGAGGACGAGCCGCGGCGCATCGCCAATCTTCTCGCGCAACGAATCGAGAATCGTCTCCAGCTTGTGCCGCGATGTGTTCTGCCAGCGCCCGCGAAGCACATGCGGCGTCGCGACGATCGTCTCGATCCCCGCATCGCGCGACATCCGGCACATCTCGACGGCCTCCGCCATCTCGCGAGGCCCATCGTCGACCGCAGGCAGACAGTGGTGATGGATGTCGATCATTGGGACGAGTGATGAGTGATGAGTGACGAGTGAAGAGTGACGAGTGAAGAGTGACGAGTGAAGAGTGCTGAGTGCTGAGTGCTGAGAGCTGAGTGGCTGCCGTCTTTGCTTCTACTCAGCACTCGGTACTCAGCACTCGGTACTCATAACTGGTACTCAGCACTCGGTACTCTTCACTCTTCACTCGTCACTCATCTCATCCCTCTCCATCACCCACTCTTCCGCGCGGGTTCTTTTTTCTCGCCCGTCTCGGCGTCGTAGTAGTCGTAGTAGCTCTTCTTGAACGAATAGCCGTATTGCTGCAGATCGAGGTTGTTGAGGATCGCGCCGAGTACGGGGATGTTGCTCTGGCGCAGGCGATCCGCGGCGCGCTGCACGATCTCACGCGGTGTCGAGCCGCCATACACGCAGAGCACGACGCCGTCCGCACTCGCGGCGAGCACGATCGAGTCCGTCACGGCCATCACCGGAGGCGAGTCGAAGATCACGAATGCGAACTTCTGCCGCACTTCGTGGATGAGATGCTTCATCCGGTCCGATGCGAGCAGCTCGGAAGGATTCGGAGGCGTCGGCCCCGACAGAATCACCGACAGGTGCGGCACCTCGGATTCCTGGATCACTTCTTCGAGCGGGATGTTCGTCGCCAGGTAATTCACGAGGCCGACGTTCATCTTGCCCTTGAACACTTTCTGGAGGCGCGGGCGCCGCAGATCGGCGTCGATCAGCAGCACCGGCTTGCCCATCTGCGCCAGCACGGTCGCGAGATTGATCGACGTGGTCGTCTTTCCTTCGCGCGCGAACGTCGAGGTGATGACGATGACCTTCGGCGAGTTCGCCGAGGCGAGGAGCAGCGACGTGCGGAACGCGCGATACGCCTCGGAGATCGGCGAGCGATTGTCTTCGTGCGGCAAGAGGTCGATGCCTCGTGCCGGCGCCTCGGGCTCGTTCTCCACGGCGCGCAGTTTCGTGCGCGAGCCGTAGTAACGATAGCCGTAGCCGCTGCGTACGGACGTCGCCGACGGGATGACGCCGAGGGACGCGAAGCGCGTGACGCGCTCGAGCTCTTCGGGGGTCTTGATCGAGCGGTCCATGTACTCGAGGAAGAAGATCGCCGCGAGGCCGAGGAGCACGCCGAGCGGGAAGGCGCTCTGCAGATTCTTCTTCATCGTGACGTTGAAGCGGCCGGTCGGCACCTGCGCGTGATCGACCCAGTGGACGTTCGACGTCGTCGAGCCGCGAAGGATCGCGCCGACTTCCGTGTCGCTCTGCTTCTTCGTCAATTGCTGGAGGAGCTGTTCCTTGCTGTCGATCTCCGCGCGGAGATCGATGTACTTCGCGACCGAGAGATTCTGCGACTGCATCTCGCGTTTTACGGCGTCGAATGCGGCAGATGCCTCGGACTCACGTCCCTGCGCCTGAAGAATCGCGTTGTGCGCAGCCTCTTTCTTCTTGTTGAACGCTTCGAGCAGGGCGGCCTGGCGCGCCTGGCGCGTCTTGTCGATCTGCTGCTTGAGCTGCACCATCTGCGGATGCTCGGCCTTGAAGGTCGAAAGCTTCTGGTTGTAGTCGCGCTGGAGGTTCGCTTCCTGCGCCGCGAGGTCGCGGACGAGAGGCTCGTCGCCGGCGACCGCGTCCGGACTCGAGCGCAGCAGCGCATCGTAGTCGCTCTGGCGTTGCCGCCGCTCTAGCTGAGCGCTCGTCGCATCCTGATTCAGCTTCAGCATTCGCTGCGCGACGATGCTGTTCGGATCGTTCGGCGAAACGATGTCCTTCTGTTCCCCATACCTCTGCAACTGTGCGCGCAGCGTATCGAGGTCGCTCTTCACGGCGGCGATCTGGCGCGAGAGTACGTCCTGCGCCTGGCGCACCGTATCGGCTTTGTTGTCGATCGTGAGCCGCATGTACGAATCGCCGACACCCTCGGCGATCTTCGCGGCGAGCTTGGGCGATGTCGCGATGTAGGAGATGTCGACCAGCGAGGTGTTCTTGACCGGCTCGACCGTGACTCCGGCCATCAGGCCGGAAGCCAGCTTGTCGCGAATCTCCTCGATTTCCTTTGCGGTTTTTCCCTGGATTCCGCCGGGATAGAACTCGGGATCGGTGAGCAGCTTCTGGTCATCGATCACGCGCTGGCCGAGGCCGCGGCTCTTGAGCAGTTCGTACTGCGTCTGCAGAAACTCCTGATCCGAAGCCGCGATGCCGAAGAAGTCTTCGATCGTGATCTGATTCGGATTCTCGCGCTCGATCTGAATGCGGATCTGCGACTTGTACAGCGGCCGCGAGAAGTAGCTGGCGAGGAACGTCCCGAGCATCACGACCACGAGGATCGAGAGCGCCACCTTCCATCGCTTGTAGATGACGTTCCAATAATGGGAAAGGTGGACTTCCTCGGAAACGCTATTCAGGTCCATGGGTTCGCTGGTGTTAGGACAGGCGCCCCGGCCTGTCCTTCTGTGATTCGACCATTAGGGACCGGACAGGCGAGGCGCCTGTCCTACACTCAGAAGAAGCTCTCGGTCACATAGATCGTGTCGTTGTCCTGCAAGATCACGTCCTTACCTCCAGTCAGTATGCGCCTGAAGTTGACGTGAATCGTCTGTTCCTTTCCATCGACCATGCGCTTGATCGTCGCGTTTTTGCCCGCGCGATCGGTCTGGCCGCCGGCGCCCGCGATGGCCTGCAGGAGCGTCGGAGTCTGCGAACGGCGGAACTGCACGGTGCCCGGATGCATGACCTCGCCAAGGACGTAGATCGTCAGCGGCGTATCGACAGGAACGTTGATGACATCGTTCGGCGCGAGCGGGAGATTCAGGTCCGGATTGCCGTTGACCATCAGGTCTTCGATATCGATATCGATTCGCTCGGTGAGCCCGTTCGCCGCGGTGCGAAGAACGTAGAGCGACTTTCCGTAGCCGTTCGCGAGGCCGCCGGCCTGCGTGATCGCCTGCAGCAGCGTGATGTTGCCCGAGGTGCCGATCGTGCCGGGACGGACGACGGCGCCGATGACCGAGATCGGCTTGTTGCCGTACTCGACGACTTCGATCACGACGTCCGCGCGCGTCATGTACTTCGACTCGAGCAGCGCCTTGATGTGCGCTTCGGCCTGGACCGGAGTGAGTCCGCTGACGTCGACCTTGCCGAGGAGCGGCATCGTGATGCGGCCGTCATCGCTGACGGTGGTCTTCGTGTTGAGGTTGGCGTCCTGCAGGACCTTGATGTCGATCACGTCGCGCGTGCCGAGAGGCGTGTCGGACGACGGAGCGCTGGTCTGCGCCTGCGCGATTGCCGCGGCGAAGAGAAAGATCACTGCTGCGAAGATCGAAAACGGTTTCATGTTCCCCATTTCTCAAACCGCGATTGCCGCTGTTCCCGGCGTGGGAGCGAGCGGCAGCATCGCAACTTCCCAACTACTGGACCGTTTGGACTGATGAGAAGTTTACGAAGCATCCGTCAACTTCCCGTCTCTGCTCACATCAGTAACGCGCAAAAGGCAGATGCGAATTGCCCGAGTTGTTATTTTTAGGAACGATTATGGCCTGATAGACAGCCTGAGCGTGCCTCGTATTCCGCTGTCCTGGTCGGCTATGGACGAGTTCGACTTGCGTTGGAAGTAGCCGACGTCGAATCCACCCGAGATGTGGCGGACGGTGTAGATCCAGCCGAGAGCGATGTACTCCAGCGTGTCGCGCCGCAGCACGCCGCTGACCGGGGTGTCGTACGAATCGCGTCCGTAATTGCCAAGGAGATGCAGCGTCAGCTTGCGCGTGGTGTTCCAGTTGAGCTGCCCGCCGATGCTGTCGCGGCGGAAGTACGGATTGTTCGGTGCGATGGAGAAAACGAGATCGCGTCCGCCGCTGACGTTGACTGCCCATGTCGTGGAGAAGCGGCGGCTCGTTGTGAACTTCGCCAGCCAGCCGCGATAGTCGTGCTTCGCCGGATCGCGAAACTCGAGGCGCCCCGGTCCCGCCTCTGCCGACAACTGCGTGCGGCCGTCATCGAATGCGAAGCCTGCACCGGCGTATGTGCGAACGGAGTCCGAGCTCTTTGCCACCGCGAAGTTGTACGTGCTCCGTTCCGCGGCGACCAGCAGCGCGGTCAGCGGGAACGTCTTGTGATGCGCCGAGACGCGGTAGTTGTGTGCGTCGAATGCGAGGTTCTCGACCGGCACGTTGAGCGGCTGCAGCTTGTCCTTCGGGTACGACGACTGCTGATACTCGGCGCTGCCGTGCAGGCTCGTGCGGCTCGAGTACTTCAAAGTCGATGTGATCCCGTAGTTCGTCTCGCGCAGCGTGACGAGCCGATAGATGTCTGCGACGTTCGTTCGGACATCGTTCGTCCGCGAAACGTATCCGTCGATGTACATGTGATTCAGCAGCAGCCGCGCATCGGTCCGCAGGAAATAGCCGAACTGATTCTTTCCGGTCGCGTGGCTCAGCACGTTGTACGCCGGCGTCACCTCCGCGGAGAAGACGACCTTCCGCTGCGGGACGAAGTACAACTTGTGGGGTGCACGCACGCTGAAGGAGAAACCGCCGGTCTGATCTGCGGTCGGGACGAAGAACGTCTGCCCGTAGCCGATGTCGGAGAACTCGAAGCTCGAGAGGAGGTAGATCGGTCCCTTGTGGATGCTGGCGCGGCCGAGGTCATTCGCGATTTGGCGCGACTCATCGATGTCGCGATTGCGGTCGCGCAGTTCCTGCGCGGAAAGAAACGCCGACGCAAGGATGAGGATCCCGAGGGCCGCCCCACGAATACGCATACACCCACCTCGCACGCGTCGCCTCCCAATTGCCAGCGTAAACTTCGCCGAAGTCTAACACGCCGTTACAATTAGCGCATCACGATGCTAGACCGCCTGCTGCTCGCAGTCTTTCTTGCGTGGGTCGTCTGGCTCCCGCTCCCCTTTGCCTCCGTCATCGACAAGGCCCGTCTGCCTCTCGTCGCGGTGCCGCTCGCGATCCTCGCCCTCGCGGCCCTCGTTTCCCACGGTGAGGCGCCGCCGCGCGACTCGCAGAGATCACGCGCGCACCGGCGATGGTCCATCGGAGCAGCGCTTCTGCTCCTCCTCATCGCAATCCAACTGATCCCGCTCCCGGCTCCCATCCTGCAACGCATCGACAGCGAATCGAGCACGCTCTGGCAGCAAGCCACCGCGATCGCGGCCAACCTCGGCACAAGGACGGCAACCGCGCATCCGATCTCGATCGCCCCCTGGACGACGGCGAGAGAATTGTTTCGGCTCCTCGCACTTTTTGCCGCGTTCCAGTCGGCAGCCATTCTGATCCACACCCACGCGCGCCGCCTCGCGCTCGCCGGCGCGCTGCTCGCCGCCGCCGTCTTCGAGATCTTCTACGGCATCAACGAGGCCGCGCTCCGCCGCTACGAGATCTGGGGCTGGAAGAACAAGCTGATCTTCAATCGCGTGACCGGTACGTTCGTGAACCCGAATCACTTCGCGCACTACCTCGCGATCATCATTCCGATGGCGATCTTTCTGATGGCGTGCGCGTGGCACGACGCCGCGCCGGGGGCGCCATTCGGGCGCCGCGCCGCACTGCTGATCGAGAAGCACATCCTCTCGTTCGGCGTCGGCGCCGTGGTGACGATCGGCTCCGTCGCCGCGATACTCGTCGCGTCGTCGCGCGGCGCGCTCCTCGCTCTCTTCGGAGGCATCGCGATCGTCACGCTCATCGCGATGGCGCGCTCGCACACGCTGCGCCGCTCCCGCCGCCAGCGGATGAAGTTCGCGTTCGGCGGCACGCTCCTCTTCGTCGTCGTGCTCATCGGGCTCGTGATCTACCTCGGCCGCGAGCGGACGATCGCCCGCTTCACGCCGGGCGATCAGGAGACGCTCACGCTCGTCGGCCGCACCGCCGGCTACGAAACCGCTCTCGGAGTCTGGCGCCGGTTCCCGGTTTTCGGCAGCGGTGCCGGGACCTTCGCGAATGCCTCCGGCCTCGGCCAGCGCGACGATCTCGAGAAGCTGTACGACCATGCGCACAACGATTACCTCGAGATTGCGGCGACGACCGGCGTGATCGGGTTCGCCGTAGCGTGCATCGCGTTGATTGCCGGCTACGTCGCGCTCGTGAGCAGCACGTTCGGACGCGAAGCCGAGGGGAGCTTTCGCCATCGCGCATTTCAGGCGGCGGCGCTGATGAGCATCACGATCGCGATGGTGCACGCGATGATCGACTTCAACTTCTTCATCCCCGCCAACGCCGCAACGCTGGCAGTGATCGCCGGCGCATCCGTCGGCCTGCGCCGCGGAGCGCGGGCGTCCCGCCCGCAGCCGGCGGGCGTCCCGCCCGGCGGCGATGAATCGTGAAAAGGTCGACGACTGCGGACGAGACGTCCGCTCCCCACTCTGACGCTGGGTAGGCCTGCGCCGCGTTGGAATCGTGAAAATGCGGACGAGACGTCCGCGCTCCACTTTGACGCTGGGTCGGCCTGCGCCGCGGAGCGCGGGCGTCCCGCCCGCAGCCGGCGGGCGTCCCGCCCGGCGGCGATAAGTCGTGAAAAGGTCGACGACTGCGGACGAGACGTCCGCTCCCCACTCTGACGCTGGGTAGGCCTGCGCCGCGTTGGTAATCGTGAAAATGCGGACGAGACGTCCGCTCCCCACTTTGACGCTGGGTCGGCCTGCGCCGCGGAGCGCGGGCGTCCCGCCCGGCGGCGATGAATCGTGAAAGGGTCGCCGGGCGAGGCGCCCGACGACTGCGGACGAGACGTCCGCGCTCCTATCCCGCGGCGACGCGGATCAGGCGGCGCAGCGTGGTATGCGTTTTCGGATTGACGAGGTGCACATCGACGCGGTGATACCCCTGCGTGAGCGAGGCCTTCACCTCGAGTGCGGGCGCCACCGGCCCCTCGGAAACCAGCGCATCGTCGATCAGCACCTCGGCATAAGGCGGAGTTTGATCGCTCTGCACCGCCTCGAGGCGCAGCGTGTACACACCACCGTTGCTGAACACATCGCGATATGCCCGCTCGCAGATGTCGCCGCCGCACAGGCCGCTCCACTGCTCAACCGGCGGCTGCACCTTCGCGACTTCCAGCGGATGCAGCCCGTGGTTCGTCGCGAATCGATTGAGCGCGTCGAGCCGCCTCGTGTCGATGCGATCGCGTTGAATCGGCTTCGACCGCAGCGCATCGAGAATCGCGGCCAATAGCGGTGCGTCAGCCGTCGCCGGTTGCAGCGGAACGAGCGCGATGAGCTGCGTGGCATCGGCGGTATCGCGGATCCGCTCGAGTTGCGCGAGCTGGCGGCGCCGGATCTGCTCGCGAAACGCGCGGTACTCATCGAAACGTCCGCTGGCCAGTGCCGTTGCTTCGAGATTGGCCAGCGCCGCGTCGTTGCCGGGATTCGCGCGGCGGATGATCGAGAGATCGCCGGTGATGCGCGCCACCGTTTCCGCGGCGCGCGCGAAGAACGCCTCGTCGCGCAGCATCGGCTCGACGCTCGCCAGCACCTCGCGCCGGTCGGCGTCGCTGAGCTCCTTCCAGTGGGCGAGGCCGCTCTGCACGAACGTCATCTGTGCAAACGGCCGGTTCGGTTCGAGCCGCGCCATCAGCACGTGCGCGGCGCGCCAGGTATCGAAACGCGTCGTGCGCGTCGAGTCGAGCTCGGTGGCGAGGATCTTCGCCAACGCTGCGCGATCGGTCGGAGTTCTCACCAGCGCCGCGCCCGGCGATGCGGACTCCGGCGCGCGGCGAAGCTCCGGCACCGCGAGAAAAATCGCGAGACCCGCGGCGGCAATCAGTCCAGCAACTCTCATGAGTGGAGTGCGGACGCCTCGTCCGCACCTCGTGTTGCCTCCCGAAGAATCTTCTCCCAATGGTCCATCGCGATCTCCGCCGCGAACCGCTCGCGGTACAACGTCCGCGCGCGCTCGCCCATCGCGCGGCCCTTCTCCGGCGATGAAGCCAGCTCGCGGATCGCATTCGCCAGCGTGACTGCTTCGCCGGGCTCGACGACGTATCCAATCTCGTTCGCGAGCACGAGCCGTGCAAGCTCTCCGTCGCGCGACCCGATGTAGATCACAGGACGCCCGGCGGCGAGCACGCCGTAGAACTTGCTCGGCACGATGAGTCCTTCGAGCCGAGGATTGAGCGAGACGAGATGCACATCGACCGACGCGAGACTTTCGGACAGGCGCTCGATGGATGCATAAGGCTCGAAGCGGACATTGGGAAGATTCTCGCGCCGAACTTCGTCGAGGCGCGCGCCGCCGCCGGTGATCCTGAACATGATCGAAGAGTCATCGCGCAGCAGCCGCATCGCGCCGATCATCGTCGCGGCGTCGTGCGCCCGCCCGAGATTTCCCGAATACCCAACGACGAAGCTGCCGTCCTGCTGCCTGCTGTCGGCTGCCTGCTGCCTGACCCCCACGGCCCAGTTCTGCCGCACCACGGCATGCGGTACGCGCGGCGCCATCTCCTCGCCGATCACGACATTCAGGCGCGCGCGGCGCAGAGACCAGTCGCGCGCGCGATGCAGGAAGCGCGGCGCGTGGACGCCGAGGGCGTGGGCGACGTCGGGAAAGAGATCCTGAACCCAGTTGATGTACGGCGCGCAGGAGAGCGCGGCGAGGACGGAGGTGAGCGGAGGATCGGTCATCGCGACGAAGAGCGTGCCGCGCTTCATGAACATCTTCGCCCAGGCGTTGAATGCGAAGGAGAGGTAATCGAACGCGCGTCCGATGAGCGAGTGGCGGCCGAAGCTCGTCGAGCCGGCGCGGGTGATCTGCACGCCGCGCACGGTTTCGCGCCGGGGCAGCCGCGCGTCGGGCACGTCATACAGTTGCTGGCTCGTGATCACGCCGACGTCCCATCCGCGTTCCGCGAGATGAAAGGCGAGCTCGGAGACCATCTGACTTGTTGCAGAATGGTCCGGATGAAAGTATCGATTCACGAAGACGACGCGCACGCATGATCATTCTAGGCATCAATGCGCATCACGCGGATGCTTCCGCGTGCATTCTCATCGACGGCAGGCTGATCGCCGCGGCGGAAGAAGAGCGCTTCCGGCGCATCAAGCACTGGGCGGGATTCCCGACGATCGCGATCGAGTACTGCCTGCGCGAGGCGGGTGTTACGCTCAATCAGGTCGATCACATTGCGGTGAACCGCGATCCGCGCGCGCGCCTGGTGCAGCGGATGAAGTTCATCCTCGCGAAGCGTCCCTCGCTCGGCGCGATCAAGCGCCGGCTCGAGAATCGCGCGAAGATCAAGGGCCTCGAGGAAGAGCTGCAGGAGGCGTTCAAGCTGACATCGCTCGAGCCCAGGCTGCACCACGTCGAGCATCACCGCGCGCATGTGGCGTCGGCCTTCTTCGTCGCGCCGTTCGAGGATGCCGCGATCCTCTCCGTCGATGGCTTCGGCGACTTCGTCAGCTCGATGTGGGCCAGCGGCGACGGCAATTCGATCGACGTACTGGGCGAGATCGGCTTCCCGCACTCGCTCGGCATCTTCTACACCGCGATCACCCAATACCTCGGGTTTCCTCATTACGGGGACGAGTACAAGGTGATGGGGCTGGCGCCGTACGGCAAGCCGTCGATGCTGGACAAGATGCGGGAGATCGTGCGCGTCACGGATGGCGGCTTCACGCTGAACCTCGATTACTTCACGCATCACACTGTCGGGCTGGACATGGTGTGGAAGGGCGGATCGCCGGTGATCGGCCCGGTGTATTCCGAGGCGCTGGCGGAGCTGCTGGGACCGGCGCGGGCAGCGGAGGATCCGATCGACCAGCGGCACAAGGATCTCGCGGCGTCGATGCAGGCGATGTTCGAGGAGGCGTTCTTCTCGCTGGTGAATGCGCTGCAGAAGAAGACGGGGAAGACGCGGCTATGCGTCGCGGGCGGTTGTGGCTACAACAGCGTGGCGAACGGCTTGATCTTCGATCGCTCGCCGTTCCGCGATGTGTACATCCAGGCGGCGGCGGGCGATGCCGGAGGCGCGATCGGCGCGGCGTACTGGGTGTGGAATCAGGAGCTGCAGAAGCCGCGCGCGTTCGTGATGGATCACGCGTATTGGGGTCCGCAGTACGGCGACGGCGAGATCGATCACGCCGTGTCGCTGCGGCGCGCGGATCTGGACGAGGCGAAGTGCCGGATCGAGCGGGTGCGCGACGAGCGCGAGCTCTGCAGGAGGACGGCGGAGCACATCACGAAGGGGAATGTGGTGGGCTGGTTTCAGGGAAGGATGGAGTGGGGGCCGCGCGCGCTTGGCAATCGCTCGATCGTATGCGATCCGCGGCGGGCGGACATGAAGGACATCCTGAACCACAAGATCAAGCGGAGAGAGTCATTCCGCCCGTTCGCGCCGTCGATCCTGCGCGAGGCGGTAGGGGAGTGGTTCGAGACGGACTACGACGTGCCGTTCATGCTGCAGGTGTACCAGATCCGCGAAGAGAAGCGCGCGCAAATCCCGGCAGTAACGCACGTGAACGGGTCAGGGCGTTTGCAGTCAGTGACGGAGTCGCAGAACCCGCGCTATTACCACTTGATCGAAGCGGTGCGCGACATGACAGGAATCCCGATCGTGCTGAACACATCGTTCAATGAAAACGAGCCGGTAGTGAACACGCCGCACGAGGCGCTGGATTGTTTTCTGAGGACAAAGATGGATTTGCTCGTGATGGGGGACTTGATGGTGGAGAGGGTGTGAGGCGGCCCTAAGCTGATCGCTTTCTGGGATCACCACGAAATGCCTGCAAAGACCGCCGCCGCCTTTTATCGACCGGAGCTCGACTGGCTGAGGTTCGGCGCGTTTGTGGCTGTGTTTCTTCACCATGCGATTCCCGAAGAACTCCACTTTCGGCACTCTCACTGGTTGTTCTCTTTTTGTTCGGACTCGTGGCGCGTGCCGGAGGCACAGGGGTCGACGTATTTTTTGTCCTGAGCTCATACCTCATTACAGAGTTGTTATTGAGAGAGTTGCAAACGCTCGGAACTTTGCGTGTGTCAGCGTTCTACTTGCGGCGAATCCTCCGTATCTGGCCGCTCTATTATTCCTTTCTAGCTCTGGTAACGTTCGTTATTCCACGCTACGGACTTCCGCCCTTGTACCTCTTACCATTTGCACTATTCGTCGGGAATTGGGCAGTTGCTGATCACGGATATCCCAGTTCACCGGCCGCACCGCTTTGGAGTGTTTCCATTGAGGAGCAATTCTATTTGGCATGGCCTCTTCTCCTGATCACAGTACGCCAGGCACGACTCAAATGGCTCTGTATTGTGTTGTTGACGGTGTCGATTTGTGCGCGATTCTATCTCGTTGCAAATCATGTTGTTCATCCGGCGATCTGGTGTAACACGATCGCGCGGCTCGATCCGATCGTTCTGGGCGCGATGACGGCTATCGGCTTGAACGGGCGGCTGCCAGCGTTCACCCGACCTTTGCGGATAGGTCTCTTAGTCTCTGGTATAGCGTCAATTCTCATTGTGGTTCGCTATTGTGGTTTCGACGGGCCTGGCTCTCTGCTGTTGTACCCGGCAGTCGCTGTCGGATCGACTTTCATCCTGTTGTCATTCCTTGGGTTGGAGACGACTTGTCAGCGAACCTCCTCGATATTCGCCTATCTCGGGCGGATCACCTACGGTTTATACGTGTTCCATTTGTTGGTTCTTCGATTGGGCAGCGAGTTTCTGAGGATGGTTCCACTTGTTCCGAGGGTGCTTGTGTTGTTTCTAGTGAATGTTGTTGTTGCCGCGGCCTCCTACAAGTTTTTGGAGAGGCCCTTCCTCAGGCTCAAATCGCGCCTATCGCTGCCGGCGGTTAGCCGCAGCCAGGTGGTGGCGCCTTGACCAGACTTGACGTCGCGCCGGGAGTGTTCGCACTCGGCGGGATCTCTGGGCAAGACTTGATCGACTGAGTTCAGACGCTCTGGCCGTGGACGAGTTGTGGCGTGCCTAGTCCTGTCCGGTCCTTCAATGCAAGAAAACGATTCTCGAACAGTGTTCGCGACAATGCAGCAGCGGCGATGGAGATTCCTCCAGCCACGGCGAATCGAACTGAAATACTGGCGACGTCGTGAGGTGTACCCCAATGATTCAGACGGTCATACAGGTCGAAACACAGCAGGTGGATCAGATAGAGGCCGTAGCTTATGTATCCAAACCATTGCAGAATGCGCACATTTACAATTTCGCGTCGTGATGAGCTTCCAACTACAAGGAACGACACGAGAAGGCCGCCGAACATCAAATAGATAACGGTCGATTGAAACGCAGCTCCCCAGAGTGTGGTCCTGGACCAGAGATGGTTGAGCGTCAGTGTAATAGTCGCCGAGACGCCGAGCGTCGACGCGACGATTCCCACGGAACGAAACGTTTTCCGAGATGCGGTGCGACCCAAGAATGCCAGCAAGGCTCCCAGGGCAAGCCCATCGAGGTTAAACCATGTGTAGAATGATAGTCCTTCTGAGTAGCCTCCCGAAAAGGCCAGTCCACGAAACAGCGGCTGAACGATGATCAGAGTTGCTGAAATGATCGCGACTGTTCGGGCCGAGATTCGGTAGACGATCGCAGGCCAGAGCGCGTAGAAATGCTCCTCGACCGCTAGGGACCACAGAACCGGATACTGCATAGGGACGCCCATCAGGGGAGAGACATTCGCGAGGAATACCACGCTAAGAAGCGTGAACTTCCAACTTACGAGTCCCAAGATCACCAGTAGTGCGATTGTCAACGTAAACGCGGGAAGGATTCGAAGTGCTCGCCGCCAGTAAAATGTGCGGAAATATCGGGTCTGGCCAATGGAATCGAAGAGTATTCCAGTGATCAGAAATCCGGACAGAACGAAAAATAGTTGTACTCCACTCCAGCCGCCGCGGAAGGCGCTACTCACGAATCGCGCACTGCTCGTCAGTTTATCCTGAGGCACGGTCCAGTACATTCCGTGGTACGTGAACGCGAGGAGAATAGCCACTCCTCTAAGCGTATCAAGCTCCGGCATGTGCTTGCGTACGACTGGATCCATGGAGTGGTCAAACAAGTGTGCCTGCCCCCTTCTTCCTCCTATCTTCGAGAAGGTCTTTCAGATCTTGGGCGGTTCTTCCCGCCGGGTTGTGGGCCATCCGGTGGCCCGAAGATGAGTTGCTTCGAGAGCACCAGTTCGGCGACCAACCTTTCGAACGTGTATATGAGTCCTGCTGAGCCGTCGAGGATCAAACCTCGAAAGAACAGGGTATATGGAACGATCAAAATCGGGGCGATGACTCGCAGTCTCCGGATTCGTCCGGCGGTGTTTAGCGAACTAGGATCGGCCGAGCGAAGCTTTTCGGCCTCGCGGCGCATGTAGGAGCTTTGACGCTCTAAGAAACTTTGAAAGCTTTTTCGGTCATCATGAATGATTCGCTCCTGTAGGCCAACGATGATGCCATGGATCTTGACCCGTTGAGTGTGTCCGTCCATGTAGAAGCTCACGCCTTCGCGGCGCATCAGGATGACGCGCGGTGGATAGAGAGTTCCGCGTAACAACTTGCCACGGACGGCGTACCGGAATTGTGATTCATAACCCCCTACGTCGGCGCTCGGTTTCAGAGTCGCTATCTCGGCAATCGCAGTATCAGGGATGAAGTAGTCGGCGTCGAGGGTGAGAACCCACTCTGTCCTGGCTTGGGTGACGGCGAACGCCCATTGTGCGGCATGATTATCAAAGGGGCGCTCAATGAACCGTACATTTGGATAGGAAAGGCAGATCGTTCTCGTCGCATCGGCACTCAGACTGTCGAGGATAATGATCTCTTTGGCCCACCGAAGCTGGCCCAGAGTGCGCGCAATGTTCGGTTCTTCATCGCGTGTCAGGATGACCGGTGTGATGCGATCGAGCATTGGTAAGCGGACTCCATTTGTTCGGCAATGATCGGCCAGGCATAGTGAGTTTCAAGGAAGGCCCTCGCTCTGCGGGCAAGGTCAGTTGCAAATGGACGGTCGGAGAGGAGACGGTTTATAGCCGCGGCAAAGTCATTTGTTCGAAGTGTTACTTCTGCTGGTTCCAGAGTTTCACCGATGCCAACCGCAGGAGAGACAACGGTAGGTGTTTCCATGAGCATCGCTTCGAGAATGACATTGCCGAAATTCTCGGACATCGACGGCAGCACCAGCGCCGTAGCGCGAGCCAGAAGTTCCCACTTCGCTTCGCCATATCGAGGCCCGACGAATGTCACGCGTCCGGTCAATCCAAGGGTTTCAGTGAGAGTTGAGAGGTTCTGCGTCAGTCCTTCCTCATCGTTGCCTGCAATGATGAGCCGTGCGTCGGGAACCGAAAGCATTGCCCTGATGAGACCATCGAGGTTTTTTTTCCAGCTGATTCGCCCAAGGTAGACGATGGTCCGCTCGTCGCGTTGAATGCTTGGCTTTGGCGATAGGGCGATGCCGTTTGGGATTACCACGGGTTTTCGCACGGGCACGCCGAGCGTCGTGGCGTCGCTCAATTCCTGCTGAGAAGTGAAGTGGACTGCGTCGGCATGATTGAAGTTTTGGCGCTCGATGAGGCGAATCCATGCTCGCTTGAGAATCGCATTTCTCCGTTGTATCAACTCCTGCACAAGCATCCCTCGAGGCGAGATCACGTATGGCACGTTTGCAGCGCGGGCGCGACGAGCGGCTGCTGCCGTTGGCCAGAGAAACACCGAGTGATTGTGAACGATATCGAAGTGATCGACCCGTTGGAGCGCCTCGGCCATGCCGGGCGAGACATACAGCCTCCGGAACACTACTTCGAAATAACGGATTCGAACTCCGTCCAGGCGTACCTCGCGATCAAGTGGGACATCGGAAATAGAGTCGCCATCCACGTTCGTAGTGAAAACCGTGACCTCGTGGCCTCGATCGGCGAGCGCGGAGCAGAGACCATGTACGGAAACGATAGGACCTCCGTATCGCCTGGCGGGCAGATACGTAGGTACGACATGAAGGATCTTCACAAACGATTAGAGTAGCTCAAGCCGGCGCGGTCGCGACGTTACCGACTGCTTCCGGCAGTTCGATGACGGTGATTCTCTCGTCGAGAGTGGTGGTCGCGAAGAGACTTCCGGCAATGAAGCAGGTGATGATGGTGATGACTGGATCTGAGTAGGTTTGTGCGGACGCCAGGAAATTCGCGATATTCGCGATGAGTAGCGCGAAAAGCGTAACTCGCATAATCTGTGAACTCCACGGTCGATCGGGAAAGCTCGTGATCTTTAGGCCAATGTGCAGCAAGTAGATACCCAACAGCGCCGACGCGAGCAAGCCAGGCACGCCCAATTCGACCGTCAACTTGCCCAGACCACCTTCCTGCCATCCCATCCCGGTGTCCTGTTCGATGACGTGCTGCACGCCTTGCGTTGCGACTCCCAAGCCCGCACCCATCACGCCAAACTGACGGACGGTCTCGATCATCCCTCCTTCGAGACGGCCGCCGACTTCCTCCGACGACGTTCCTGCTGCCATAGCGTACACGCGTGAGTTTTCGTCGCCACGAACCCGGTGGACGACGAAGGCAAGCGCAATCCCCGCCATAACGAGCGCGGCGAAATCCGTCCCTTTGAGCCTCCTGAAGTACCTCCAGACGAAGGTTATTGCAAAGACCACTACGTAGTAGATAGCTTTGCGACGCCCGGACAGCATGCAGTTGTAAAAGCCCCAGCCGGCAACAAGCATCCATGGCCATGCGCGCCTGCTCAGTTCGGCGCGAACAATCATGGCAATTCCGATCGAGGCAAGCGTTCCAGCATGCCAGGCCATAATGTCTGGCGCTCGATAAAAACCGGAGAGCATCCGGACCTGAATTCCTGGTAGATACCGGATGTAATCACCAACCTGCCGCACCATTCCCAGAGCTGGAGTGTTAACTCGATAGTATTCGAGGAGGACACCGACCAGCAGTGGGGAGGTCAGAGCTGCGTAAAACGCAAAAAATTTTCTGAGCCTTTCTTCGCTGTCGACGTACATGTATCCGAGAAGGATGGCAGGCAGAGGAGCCAGGTAGACGAACAAGCTCAAGAGGGGTGCCTTCCAGAACCGGAAACCGAACGTGATGACGCCATTGACGGCTGCTATGAGAAGAAACAGAAAGACGATACCGAACGACCGCCAGAGCTTTGGAAACCGGCGCGCGAAGTCGCGAAGCGCCAGTTGGATTCGCTGCTGCGTGCCAAAGAGGATCATCGCGTAGACTGCGATGATTGCAAACGTAATATAGACGGGTTGGCCGGGAACGAGCTTGCGCGCAGGATCCTGCAGCACTCCCACGATACAGGCCAGCAGCCAAGCCCGCCGCCAATCGGTGAGGGCGATGATGCATGCGAACGCGACAAAAGCGGAAAAACCTATAAGAATCACGGATTGTCGGTGTAACGTTCAGCTGGCACTGCTTTACTCCAGCAGGCGTCGGCCTCGGCGATACATGGTCCTTGCTAGAGTGTAACCCCGAATCTCTGCGATCAGGCGGTGAAACAAGTACCACGGATGCGTAAGCAGCCAACGTGTAAGGACGTTGCGCCGAAACCGCTGAAGAGCGTACGGCCAGAACGGGCGTATATGGCAGAGTGCGAAGTAGTAGTCCCCGGCCGAATGTGCGGCATTCGCCGATTTGCGATAATCGCCGTGCGAGCGGATCCCACCGGTCGGAATGTGGAGATGCGCTAGTCGGGCGCGGGGTTCAAAACGAATCCGTCCTCCGGCCTCGACGACTCGCCGTGCGAAGTCTGTTTCGAAACGATACGCCGCCCCTAAGAAGTTTTCGTCGAACCCGCCGATTTTCAGCGCCTTGTCCCGCCTCACGGAAAGATTGCAGGCGATCACGTTCTCGACCTCTTCAGTTGAATCATGGTTGAAGCGGAACTCGAGGTCGCGGATCAAGCCGCGGTGCAGCGCCTCAGCGTCGAAATGCTGAACCTCTTCGCCGGGCTGAAGTACCTGCCCAACGACGGCCCATATCTCGTCCGAATAGGCGCGCTTATGATTTTCGGCGAGGTCGGACGCCGGCTGAACATCATCGTCAACAAACAGAACGATTGGGTTTACTGCCAGGCGTAGCGCCTCATTCATCGCGTGGGGCACGGATGGCCTTGAAAGACGAATCCACCGAATGTCTCCGTTCTGCGCGTGCGAGGCGAGCCTGTTCTCGATATCCGCACTGTATGAGGGCGTTTGATCCACCACGAGAATCTCATCGGCGCGGTGTCGCAGATTGAGCAGAAGGTCGAGCGTATCGACGAGAATGTGCCCTCGATTGAAGGTCGGTATCGCAATTGTGACCGCGTCGTTCATTGCTGCTGGCACACTCGTTCCAGCATGGCTTTGACACCCTCGACTCCCGTCGAGTAGCTCCAGGAGCGGATGATTTCACGAGAGCGCTGTGCCATCCGTCTACGCAGACTGCCGTTGATGGTGAGCAAGTCCATATGACTAGCCAACGCAGCGTCGTCGCCTGCGCCGAAGATCAACGCATTTTCTCCCGGCTGAACGATGTCGCCAATCGACCCACACCGGTCGGTGACGATGACGGGCAGACCGCATGCCATCGCTTCGTTCACTACAGCGCCGCGTGGCTCGTAGAGCGAGGGGAGAATGAATACGTCGCTGATACCGTAATGCGCGGGAAGATCGGTCTGATTCACGAAACCGGCGAAGTGAACCCTTTCCGAAAGTCCTCGACTGCGGACGAAGTCCTGCATCCGTGCTCGGAGCTCGCCATCACCGAGAAATAGTACTGCTGCGTCTCGTCTGTAGTTCATTCTCTCGAATGCGCGGAGCAATGTCATTGGATCCTTTCGCTCGACCAGCTTTGCGGAAAATACAAACACTGTCGATTCATTGCCGATGCCATACTCGCGACGCATTGACCGGCGTTGATTTTCGCTAAGGCGGCTGGCTTCTTCGAACCGATCGTTGTCAATCGCCCAAGGCAGAAGGAAGAACGAATCCGGACTGCCGCCGTAATGCCGGTAATATTCGGCATTCAATACACCGCTGTACATGAATCCGGCAGCGAGCCTGAAAATCGTTCGAATGAAGAACGCCCGGATTTTGGCTTGCAGTGTCGTTTCAGCTGGAGGGAAACTACTGTCTCCATAAAGGAAAAATGGTTTCTGCGACATACGACATGCGACAATACCCAGAAGGGCGCTTATGGATCCCCAGCCGGTCATGAAAATGACGGCGTCATAGTCATTGAGTGCAATCGACGGAACGATTCCAGGGTTGATCAGCCGTGTATAACCGCTTCCAAATCCAAAATTGCGTAAGGTGACGTGACGATACCCTTGCAGGAGGTCGATGTCCCAACGAAGCGTGGTGTTCATGTCTGCATCATGGTAGGAGGAGGCGCCGGCATCCGAGCAGTACACAACCGTCAGATCGATGTCGGCCTCCTTTGCCAGCCGCCGAAAGAACGGGTCCTGATATTGAATGACATGCGACGCTACGATAGCCAGGCGGTGCGTCACATCGGCCTCCCCAATATGATGCAGAGCTGGTGGGCTACTTTGCGTGGTGCCAGTAGGAGCGCCAATCGGTCCAGGAGGCGAAGCAGGCGGACGGGAAAGACCGGATGGATGAGGCGGACGAGGGCGTGACCTGAGATCCATGGGCTCTCGAAAAATGAGATGTCCACGATATTGAAGCCGGCCTCAACCCCCGCCGCGCGAAGTTCCTCAGCCGTGTAGGCAAAAAAATGATCGCCACCTCCGGCCGTGAACTGCCGATGCTCATGTTGTCTTGGATCTCCTAACTCCGTATAGCTCGGAAGCTTGGAGCGAAAGTAATCATGGTTCGGCGTGGTGACGACCAGGAGGCCTCCCGGGTTCATGTGCTTACCGAGCGCGCGGAGGAACGATACGGGATAAACAAGGTGTTCGATGATCTGATTGGCAAAGATAAGATCGAAGCACCCGAGATCCTCGGCATCGAGGATATTCGCAGCACGGAACCGAATCGTGCCCTTTTCGTAACGGCTCGCTGCGTAGTCGAGGAATGATGTTCGGATGTCAATCGCCGTGACATCTAGACCGTCTTCGGCAAGAAGTAAGGCCAGTGTAGCCTGAGCACAGCCGACATCAAGGATGGAGCGAGGTCTGAACCGTTGTACTAATCGGCGATAGAACTCCAACTGGTTTTGATAGGCATTGTAGGAGTGTCGCTCGATATTTCGATCCCACATTTCGCGCATGTCATTGCGCCAGATTTCTTGCACTTCCGGCGACCAGTTCGGGTCATGGACAGGTCGTTTCATCGGTTCGTCAGAAGCCGGACCCACGCTCGGACGTGTAAAGGGTACAGGCGAACGGCGTTCCAAGCGTACTTGCGCCAGTTCCGGTGTCCGGATTTTCGCAGAGCATTCGCCAAAAAGTACAGGCCGTTGGCTCGCGCCTTGTAGTTTGGTCTTCGGATCTTTCCGACCGCGCTGGCGCTTTCAAGCAGGGCGGGCGCCTCATCAGGTGCCGCGTCCCGCAATGCGACCGCGATACGCATCAAAGCGATTTGTGAACGTCGACTAACGCCGCTGATGCCGTCGGGAGCAAACCGAGCTTCGTAAAGCACCTCTGATACGAATTGAACTCTGCCGAGTTTCGCGAGTCTTATCCAAAGATCGATGTCCTGTGCGAATCTGAACTCAGAACGGTATTCTCCTGCGTCGAGGTAGGCGTTCCGCCTGAACATTGCTGATCCGTGATGCGAGAGGCCCTGAATAGAGCCGGCGCCGTCGTGAAGAAGACTTTGCCGTACAGCTTCTCCATCCGCGGTCAGGGTATAGAGCGGCTCTCTTTCCGGACCGACATACAGAGTTTTGCAGGATACGAGGACGATATCTCCCGCGCTGGAAATGAGTTCGAATTGTCTCTTGAGCCGCAGCGATGACGATCGGTCTCCGCAGTCGTGTCGAGCAATCACCACACCACGAGCAGCCCGGCAGCCGGCGATTAGTGCACGTGTGAGACCCTGGTTCTGCTGGCGAAGAACTCGAACGCGCTGATCATTTCGTGCCGCTTCTTCGAGGATAGCGGCGGTCTTGTCGGTCGAGCCGTCATCGACGACGACCAACTCGAACTCGATTCCTTCCTGCGCGAGAATCGAGTCGAGCGTGTCCCGAAGCAATGAATCACCGTTGAACACGCTCATTACGACAGAAACGATGGGTTCTTTCATGGCGTACGCTCGCGAAGCAGCGACAACCGTCCGGCGTTTCGCCAACCGATTGTGGTGGCCAGCAATTGGAAGGCGATGAGGTCCCATCGTGGAGCGATGTTGCGCGCAATTCCGAGGAGTTCCCGCGCATCCGAACGCAGACCGGCGGCGCTGCATAGCCGGCCGAGACGGAAAAGATCGCGAGCAAAGAACTTCATTTCCGGCAAAGTAGCCGGGATGTGGGCCGCAGCCGCGTGTGAAGCGATCAACTGGTGTGCAACGGCACGGTCGTGCAGTCTCTGGGAATCGAGGGGCGCGCCACGCGAGAGCCGGTCGCTTCGATGATCGCGGTGCTCCGCAATCACCTCCGGGACGAATACAAGTTGCACGCCGAGCGCCGCAACCCGTGCGTCGTACTCCCAATCTTCTTCTATGCGAAGGAAAGTCCAGGGACCAGCCAAATCGCTAACGCCCCGCCGGAAAAGGGGCGAAGCCGTCTCCCACCAGCGAGAGATTAGTATCGACGGGAAAAGGTATCGTTGGTTCTGATTCGCTTGCTTCCATGTGCATGCGATCTCGCGTCCATCGCTATCGCGGTAACGAACGATTCCATAGGCGACCCCGGCGTCCGGCGTATTCCGCAAGGCGCGCACTTGAAGAGTGAATTTATCCGGCAGGAGGATATCGTCGCTATCCAGATATTGGATGAACTCACCCTGCGCGGCGATGCGCCCGCTCTCTCTCGCCGCTCCAGGCCCGCCGTTTTCTCTCCGAATCGCCCGGACTTCAGGGTATTTTCCCGCCAGGCTAACAATCGTGCGGAGAGTGTCCTCGTCGGTCGACCCGTCATCGACGATAATGATCTCGATAGGCCTGTAGGTCTGAGAGACCACGCTTTCGACTGCTTCGACGAGCATGGCGGCCCGGTTGTACACGGGTACGATAGTGGATACCAGGCCGGAGACGATGCTAGCCCGCACGGTAGAATGCCCTTTCCGTCGACGCCAACGCTTCGCTCTTGCATATGTAGCGGGCGAGCCTGACGATCGACGCGGCACTGTTTTTCGAACGGCCGAGAAAGCTTTTTTCCGGCCTGAGACCTATCGGCGGCTGTTCCGGCAAATCGGCCGCACGCAGTCGTGAGAGTCCCGCCTCTCCCATAAGGAGATCGAGGTGCGTGAGCGAAAAGTAGTTCAGGTGTTCCCACGGATTGATCGTCATGTCGAGAGCCTCGCCACGAAGATGAGCGTTCAGTTGCCGCGCGAGTGATCGCGGCTCGTACGAAGGGACGCTCACGTAGACGAACGCGCCGTCTGCGAGAACCTCGCGGATGAGCCTCATCGTAGAACGCGGCTCCGGCACATGCTCGAGAACGTTATCAAGAATCACGATTGAGTACGGAGCATGGGAGCGAACCTCGGCGATGGAGGTCACTACCTGGATGTTTCTCGTCTTTGCATACTCGCAGCGACCGGCACTGGGCTCATAAGCAGTGACCTGCGCATCGCAAGCCGCAAGTATGCGGCTCGAGACGCCGGCGCCACTTCCAAAATCGAGCGCACGCGGCTCTTCAGGGGCCAATGCGAGAAGCGTGGCTAGATAACGGAGCCGATTCGAATAACTGTCCCTGTTCTCGGAGCCTGCGACGCAGTCTTCCTGGCGAATGACCTGTTCGTAGACGCAGCGCAAAAAGTCGTCGTCCGGAAGAAACAAGGCGTAAACGAACGAGCAGTCTCTGCATTGAACGATCGGAAACTCAGCGCGCTCCGGGAGAGATAGGAGATCGCGAAAGTCCTGCCGGTAGGTCCAGTTCGTCGAACAAAACTCTGCCGCTTCGAGGAGGAACAGTGTCTCCGCCTCACGACAACCACAAAGCGGGCAATTTCGTTGTCGCATTCGCGCATAGTGTAGCAACGCGGGTGCGATATTCTTTGCGAATGACGACTGCAGTCGTTCATCCGCTGATCGACGAAATACTTTCGACGCGACGTACTCTATTGCCAGACGGCACCCAAATCGTTGCCGATTCGTTCATCCCCCGAATGGAGTGCGAGTTGCTCTATCAAGTCGTGCGAGAGAATCAAGCAACTCGGGGTATCGAGATCGGGATGGCGTACGGGATTTCATCACTCTGTCTTGCCGATGCTCTTCAGCAAGTGGCGATCCGGCGCGGTTCGTCGGCGCGCCTCGTATCCATCGACTCGCATCAGACGGCCAGTTTCAAGCGTGCCGGAATTCATCTCCTGCAACGCGCCGGCTACGATTCCGTACTCACAGTCGTCGAAGCCCCATCTCAGCTCGCGCTTCCCGAATTCGTGATGAGGGGCGAGCGGTTCGATATCGGCTTCATTGACGGCTGGCATACCTTCGACCACACATTGGTCGACTTTTTCTTCGTGGATCAGCTTCTGGAAAACGGTGGCGTCGTCGTCTTCGATGACGTCGGATATCCTGCGGTCCAGGCCTGCGTGAGATTCATTCTGGCCAACCGCGACTATGAGCTCGTCCGTGCCATCGGTTCGGCCTCCCTCCCGGGAGCCGCCCTGCGCGCCAGAAGGAGTATCAAGCGCTGGATTCGTCGGTTTGCTCGTACCGACGCCGATCCGTCAGCACGCGATGTGGCGTTGTTTCGCAGCTTCGAGTCAGCCTCCGCCGTTGTTCTGCGGAAGAGAGGGGCAGACACTCGAAGGTTCGATCACTTCGCCAGGTTCTAGGGCGAATCCTTTTGCTCCGTTGTCCCTTGCTTGAGGGCCTTGATTCGCTCGAGCGGAGAGGTCTTCTCGAGCTCTCTAAATCTGACACGTCCAGCTGCCGCTTCAGCGTCCAGCTTCTCCCGTTGCGGTGAGTGCCACAAATGCAGGAGAGGGAGATACGCGAATGAGAATACTCGCCGCGTTGATGCGCGCTCCCAGAAATCGTTGTCTTCGCCGCCCCAGCCTACGAAAGACTCATCAAAACCGCCGATTGCGAAATAGGCGTCACGATCCGCGGCGACGCTACCACCCGCGCAGAGGTTTTGAGTGATGTATTCGACATCCAGTGGCAATTCGATGCGCATGCTCTGAATCGCTCTTGCGCTGGCCTCTTGTGTGAGATAGAACATGAATCGCTTCAGATCTATGAACTCCCACCCCTCTTTGTGCCTTGTCACTAGCTCCGATGCATAAGAGACTGGTACGAGAAAATCATTGTCGTGAAGGATAAGTAGTTGGGTCCGCGCAGCTTTTGCGCCTGCATTCAGCGTCGATGAGCGATTGTAGGGCAATTCATCCGAGGAAATCGGAGTGTAAAGGTAGCGTACCCACTTTGGAAGGTGCCCCGCGGCCACTTGCTGTGCGGACTGCTCGACCACGATGCACTCGACAGCAATATCCTGTGCGGCAATGCTGCGCAACGTGGTTAATAACAGAGGTAATCGCGATTCACCACGGTGGCCAATGACAAAGGTCGCCAATGGTTCTCCCGAGGTGCGAGGAGTTTCGCGCAATTCGATGGGCCATTGGCCGAGTGCTGCGTGCATGAGCTGGTTGCCTGCGCGGGGAAAGACTTTCGGAAGGTGAAGGTCGCTGGTAAACCTCCATTCACAACGAACCCCTCCGCTTCTTGGGTCGATTGTGATCCTTTCGTATCGGTTGCGGAACTTGGGCCATCCACCATCGCGTCGGATTGCAACGAGAAATCGAGGCCAGTCGTAGACGATCGCACCTAGCTTGTGGCGGAAAGAGGACATGACAAGAAGAGTAGCACCATCGGGATAGTCATCCGATGTAAGGTCATGCGGGTGGTTAAGGTCGTCGTGATCCAGATTGGCCGGGAGGAGATCCCGTCAGCGCGTACACTGAGTACATTCCGCGTGTTTCAAGGCGCTTCCAACCCGTTGACGGCGGCCGTACTCCCGGCTGTTCGCGCCAGAAAAGTGTATCGATGCCGGCCGTGCGCGCGAGGGAGAGTCTTTGACTATCCGAGTCCTCGCCGACGAATGCTCTCACGATACGAAGGCGTTCGCCCGAATCGGGGTACTGAAAGTTGAACATGAAGGCGCTCGCATAGAACTGCCTTCCGGAAGAAAGAGGAGCCCAGATATTTAACAGGGGCAGATGCTGTTCGGCGTGATCGTCGTACTGAAGGTCGTTCGTTAGGACGCTTTGTGCGTTTGCCGGGATCGCACTTAGAACGGACATTGTGTCCGCACCGATTTCCTTAGCTCTGCCAGTGCCGCGGATCACCATGACGCTGGTACTCCAAGCTGACACAACGAGAGTGACGTAAAACCAGACGATCAACACGTATCTCCAACCTCGGTTCGGAGTACTGCTCATCCATGAAGCCCCCAGTGGAAGTGCGACGATCGCAAGGGTAAGGGGGAGTGTCGTAGCTGCTGCCTGGACGGCTATCTCGAGAATCCGGTCCAGGTAGACTGCTAAGGGCATGAACAGCTTCGCGGATATTGGCGCGTAGACTGTCAGGAACCTCTGTTTCAACAAGGGCGAAGCTCTGTATTTCAGGACGAAAGCGATGGTGGGGCCCATAATAACGAAGCAGAGCAACAGAAGAGCGGGGGGTAGTGTGCAGGACCTCCGCCGCCGGATTAGAGCCGCCAGGAACAAGTGCAGACTCGCCAGCATGAGACAAATTTCCATTGGCAGATGAAGCGCGGCGGGCAACCTTGCAGCGAGTCCATGCCGTTCCATCAAGTCTCGGCAAAGAGCTCCGCATCCAATTGACATGTGAGCCATCGAGCCATAGGTGGAACCGTTTCGGAGAGCCAGGACAGCGGAGAGGAGGGCGATGCTGCCCGCGGCGAACGGTTGCCATCGTCTCCGAGCGAGTTCCAGGAGCGACACGATTGCGTATGCCGCTCCTGCCGCAAGAAAGACCTGTTGTTTCGCTAGATAGACGCAGAACAGCAGAGAGGCCTTCTCCAGAAGAGTGGTTCTTTGCCAGGTTCCGGCAAGCACGACGACAAACAGGGCGGCGAGCGGTGCAGCATCGAACGCATGCCGGGAGAAGAGTCCCTCTCGCAAGTGTAGGACCGGCATCCCCTCAGAAGTAAAGGCGACTAGCCCTCTGACCAGGAAATCATGCACATGCCAGGCGATCGCAAACCAGTCGATTTCGACCACACCACAAACGGCCAGGGGAATCCATGCTCGCGTTTTTGACGGAACGTCTGGAGCAAGGTCGCGGGCGATCACGAGAATTGATGCCACGGCGATGATTTTCAGAATTAGCGGCAACACACCGTAGTAAATGGCGTGCACCGGCAGGGCTGTTGCCCTGGATATCAAGTCCGTAAGAAGGGCGCCACCGAGATGATAATGGATCGTCGCGCCGTTCCAGGATAGATCGACAGGCGGAAAACCGTGTCTCAAGCCACGAGCGATTAGGAGAGTGTATGCGTCGTCCGAATTCGCTAACCAGTGAGGCGATGTACCGAGGAGTGCGGGGAGGATGGCGATTGTAGGTGAGGAAAGAACTGCAATCGTAAGAAGGAGGGGGAATGCCGGCAACTCCTCGGTACTCACAACGAGTCCGCGATTTCGCCAGATGTGCCCCAGAATCAAGATGACCGCCGTAATGCCGGCCAGGAACGGGATGTGAAGAGCCTGACACGTGTACCACGATGTCAGCGTCACAGCCAGAAAGCTTCCGGCCCGCGCGATCGCGATGATCGTCGTGTCACGCACCGTCAATACGAGAAGCTCCGCCAATAACTCGATCGATGATGAAACGAGGCCGTTTTCTGGTTTCGTCGAGCGTCCGCACGAGATACTCGCCAATGATTCCGAGGGTTATGAGCTGCGCGCCAGAAACGATCAGAAGAACCACCATCAGCGACGTCCATCCCGCAACTTCCTGGCGGAACGTGAAGTGCAGGATGACGAGAAACAATGCGTATGACGCCCCCAACGTACTAATCGCCAACCCCAGGAGAGAGGCGGCTCGAACGGGAAAGTGTGAGAATGCAACGAACGCATCGACGAAGTACTTGAGCTTTCTGGTGATGGTCCACATCGAGCGACCGAAGCGGGCCTCGCGTGCACGCCTGTCGTAGGACACCACGGCTGGCTCGAATCCAAGCCAGAGGATCAGTCCCATCAGATAGACGTTGTTTTCCTGGATGGACGTGATGATGTCCGCAATTTTGCGATCGATGAGGAACAGGTCGAACCCATTCGCCGGCATGGCGGGGAGGGCGAATCGCCGAAAAAGTCGATAGAAAAGCGAGGCAAAGAAGATTGTCAGTGGAGGGTCGGACCGATCTGCGCGTGCAGCAATCACCGCTCTGTTGCCCGCTCGCCATCGTACGAGCATCTCATTGAACACAGACGGGGGGTCTTGCAGGTCTGCGGCGATCGCGCCGACAACGTCCCCTTTTGCAAGGCTCAACCCGGCGGTGATCGCTGCGTTCGAACCGAAGTTTCTCGAGAGCTTCACGACCCGCATCCGGGTCTCCGTGGCCGCGAGTGACTCGAGCTTCGATAGCGAACGATCTCGGGATCCGTCATCGACGAAGATGAATTCGAATTCGTCAGTCGGGTTGTTGGCTGCAAGGAGTTGCAGTTCGGAGAGCAGAGGTTCGACACTCGTTTCGTTGTGAAAGACCGGAACGACGATTGAAACCCGGCTCATTCGACAAGTCCGAAGGCGTTAAGTATCTTGTTTTTCGCGTCATCGCTCACGTGACGCATGTAACGCGCGGGGACGCCTCCCACGACAGTCCAAGCCTCAACATTGCGGGTCACCATTGCGGAAGGCGCGACTAGCGCACCTCGCCCGATCTCAATCCCGGCACCAATGTTCGCCCCTGCACCGATGACCGCGAAACGCCGGATCGTCACGCCCGACCAGACACGATCCAGGAGGCCAAAGCGCTTCAGGTAGATTTCGTTGTCGTTGATGCTCACAGCGGCCGGGCCGATGAAGACATCCTCTTCGATTCTGGACAAACCGGTGATGACGGCACCATCGATGATTCGAGTCCGGGCGCCGATTGAAGTCTCGTACATGATCAGGGCGCCACGTCCGATGACGGAATTCTGATCGACCGCGCAGCCCTCCCTTACCGACGCGAGGTCACCGATGAGCACTTCGTCCCCAAAGGTGCTCCCTGTATACAGCACGGCATTCGCACCGACGATGACGCCACTGCCCAAACGAAGGGGTGGAAGATCCGGCGGCAGCGGTCTTGTCGTATTGCCGGCGGACATTGGGGCGCGACCGAGTACCGCACCATCATGGATGATCGTTCCATCTCCGATTTCGACCTGGCCGTGCGTTGTAACGTGGTTCCCGATCGTGACGCCAGCGCCCAGAACTGTTCGATCGGAGAGTACGGCGTATTTTCCGATGGAGTTCACGTCGCCGATCTTAGCGTACCTGGCGCTGGTTATCCCTTCGTTGTTGTGGGGAACCCTCATGTAAGGGAATGGCGACCGTGATGGGGGTTGGTGCCAGCCTCGAGGGCGAACAAACTGGAGACACTGGAGCTGGGGAGCAGGTATTCTAAGAACGGTGAGAAGAGATCAGCAGCCGTTATTGGTTATCGAACCTTCGTCGATGTGGCGTTCAGTGGATTTGCGTGAGCTGTGGAACTACCGCGAGTTGCTGTATTTTCTCGTTTGGCGGGACGTGAAAGTCCGCTACAAACAGACGTTGCTTGGAGTTACATGGGCCGTCATTCAGCCACTCTTCGCGATGCTGATCTTTGCCTTTTTTTTCGGCCGCATAGCCAAGCTGCCATCCGATGGGATGCCATATCCCTTGTTTGCATATGCGGGCCTCCTACCCTGGACACTCTTTTCGAACGCAATTACGAGTGGCAGCAACAGTATGATTGCAAGTTCGAACCTCATTACAAAAGTGTATTTTCCCCGGCTGTTGGTGCCGATTGCCGCGGTCTCCACGAGTCTGATCGACTTCGCCTTCGCACTTCTCATGTTTGTCCCGCTGAGCCTGAATAGTCACTTCCGTCCCTCGGTAAACGCTGTCATCGCGATTCCTTTGAGCACGCTACTGGTGTTCCTCACGGCACTGGGACTCTCAATCTGGCTGAGCGCGCTGGTCGTCCGTTTTCGCGACCTGCGGCACGTGATTCCTTTCGTCATTCAAATCTGGATGTTTGCCACCCCGATCGTGTACCCATTGAGCATGGTTCCGGCAAAGTGGCTTCCATGGGTGAAGTTAAATCCGATGGCTTCTCTGGTTGAGACCTTTCGCGGTGGTTTGAGCGGCCGCGCAGTCGATGTCACCGAGGTGGCGGCGGCCGCTGGTCTTGCTATCGTTGCGATCGTGTCCGGAAGCATCTACTTCCGCCGGCTCGAGCGAATGTTTGCCGATGTGATTTGACAATGACTGATATCGCCGTCCATGTTGAGAGCGTTTCGAAGCTGTATCGAATTGGTGCGAAGATCGATTCCAGATCATTACGTGAAACGGTCACCGATCTCGTCCGGTTGCGGCGGCGCGCCTCGGAAGACGGCGAGCGCGACCTCTGGGCACTCAACGATGTTTCCTTTCAGGTGCGTCACGGCGAGGCAGTAGGAATCATTGGTCAGAATGGTGCCGGCAAATCGACGCTACTGAAAATTCTGAGCAGAATTACTGAGCCGACAAAAGGACGGGTCGTAGTCAGCGGACGGGTCTCCAGTCTGCTTGAGGTAGGAACCGGATTTCACGGCGAGTTGAGTGGCCGCGAGAACATTCAGCTCAACGGTGCCATTCTGGGAATGACACGTGCTGAAATCCGGCAGCGCTTCGATGCGATCGTCGCCTTCGCTGAAGTCGACCGGTTCATCGACACTCCCGTGAAGTACTACTCGAGCGGAATGTACATGCGTCTGGCATTCGCTGTCGCGGCGCACCTCGAGCCCGAGATCCTGATCGTCGACGAAGTTCTTGCTGTCGGCGACGCAGCATTTCAGGCGAAATGCCTTCGGAAGATGGGAGAAGTTGCCGCTCACGGACGCACGGTGCTCTTCGTGAGTCACAACATGCCGGCCGTGCGAGCTTTGTGTGAAAGGGCCGTCGTGTTAAGCGGAGGTAGGGTTGTTGACGAAGGCACGAGTGCCGCAGTTGTGACGAGATATCTTCAACGGGTGACGAGCCCTGCCGGACGAGATGATCTCGCGCGACAGATCGCCGGTTTGAAACCTGACCCGAGTTTCAGGCTTTTGTCAGTGCGTTTGCTGCAGATGGGGAATGATGTGGCGACAATCAGCAATGGTGAACCTCTGCAGATAAGGATTGACTTCGAAGTGCTCAGCCCAACGATGGGCCTGCACGTCTACTTTCAACTACTGGATCTCGAAGACACCGTAATTATCGAGTCGATCCATAACGGTGATACGGGGGAAATGCTGGTGCTTTCGGCTGGATTACACGAGGCGACGGCGACGATCCCTGCGAATTTCTTGGCCCCGAGACCATACCAGTTACGCGTGCTCGCCGGAGTCGCAAATGTGCGTTCGTGTGTAGGTGAGGGTGTTCGGTTGACCTTTGATGTGGAGCAGACGGGCATTGTAAACAGTTCCTACCCGGGATACGAAACGCCTGCACGACTGGCGCCGCATCTGGATTGGATCGTGACAGTTCCATCATGAGCAACGAAATCGCGTTGGAAACGGTCTCCTGTCCACGCTGTGGATCAAACGAAAGTGAACCCCAATTTCAAGCGCGAGACTATTTATATGGAGTGCCAGGTGTTTTCACGGCGTCGAGGTGCCTGGTCTGTGCATTGACATTTCAAAATCCGCGTCCAACGCCGGAGACCCTCTCGCTAGCATACCCATCGAGCTATATTCCGCATTCGTCCGACATGGACGAGATCGCTCCTCCGATCGATGGGCGTGTCGGCCAAGTTCTTTCGAACGAACTCGGATACACCCAATTTCCGGTTCCGGTCCGGCGAATGCCGAAGTGGTGGCAACGATGGAAGGTAACTGTTGATTTGATTCCAGCGTTCAGGCCAGATGGCGCAGTACTCGAAATCGGAGCGGCGACGGGCAGCAGGCTCCGTGGGCTACGTGCCTTGGGATGGTCTGATTTGCACGGGATTGAATTGGTCGACTCTGCAGCCTCGCTCGCAAGACGCAGCGGATTCGACGTTCGAACGGGTTCTGTCGAGTCCATGATTGTCTCAATCCCAGACTCAACCTACGACGTCGTGATCGCCAGCTTTGTACTGGAGCACCTCTATAATCCGTTTGAGATTGTCAAAGAAGTCACGCGTATCCTGAAGCCCGGCGGTGAGTTTTTGTTCAGCACGATTACACGGGATAGTCTCGACGGAAGACTGTGGGGAAAGTGGTGGGCTGGCTACGACTTTCCGCGACACATGGTCTATTTTGATAACCGGGATCTTCGCGGGCTTACGTCAGATTTTCAGTGGTGTGCGGAGGCGCGCCATGATGCCATTCAGGACTACGCTCGGGAGTCGTGGTGGCGACTGATGGAATGCCGGAACATCACCGATCGGGTTGTTGGACGGCTAGCGAAGACGCACGCTGGCTCATGGATTTCGAGAATTCTTGCGTGGTCCAGGCTGGGATGCAGAATCTCGGTGCGAGCGCGGAAAGCCGATGTTCAGAGAATTTCTGCATAGACGTTCAGCAAGAAGCCGCATCTGGTCGGGAATCTATCGGTCATTTGCGGACGTCCCGCGTTCAGGTCCGGAGTTCTCGGGTGAGGTATGGAGGGATACTCTCCTGCAAGGGCTCGCGGAGGTGACGCGTGGAGATTGGAACGAAGACGTCGTTGTCGAGCACGAAGCGATCGTGCTTCTCGTGCGGTATTTCCGCTCAACGGTCCCGCCAGTACGAATACTCGACTTTGGCGGAGGATTTGGCGCTTCCCACGTTTATTTGACAACGGTCGTCCCTGAGGTGCCGCTCCAGTATGTCGTAATCGAAGTCCCCGGGATTGTAGCGGCCGCTCGCGCGCTTGTACCTGAACACGAACGGCGATTTGATTGTGAAATCAAACGGGATCACGACCGGCCTGACATCGTTTTCGTGAAAAGTGCGCTGCAATACGTAGCCGACTATCGTGCGGCGTTGTCATCCCTTTTGAAGTTGGATTCTAGGTTCGTTCTACTTGAGAAGTTTTCCGGCGTCGACTGTCCTTCGTTTGTTTCCGGACAGTTGAATGTGCAAGGATCGGTGATTCCTTATTGGTTCATTTCAGTTCAAGAGGTGATCGAACTCGCGCGATCTCTGGGCTATTCCCTGGTGCTAAGACGTCTCGTGGGACGACATTACGATCAATCAGAGTTTCCTTCCGGCCTCAGAATGGATCGCGCGAGCACGCTACTGTTTTGCCGTGACTCCGCAATCTGATGATCGAGAAGCTTCAACTGAGCAAGTTGCTCCGTTGTCGGTTGTGTTGGAGGGGCGATTGTCCCAGGCCATTCCTCCCAGCCGTTTGGGAACGACGGATAACGCCGAAGCGTCCTTCGAAGGAAGTCGGTCACGGTGGGTGGCAGTCCTCCTCTGTCAAGTCGACCGGAAGGCTCGACTTTTGCCAGGGGGAACGTGCCTTCCATCGGCATGAGCGGCGGTTGCTCTGCGACTTCTGTCAGTTGCTCATTCCAGCACTCAAGCGAATGATCGAGTGAGAACTCTCTCGCCGTTTCGCGGCCGGCATCAGACAATCTCTGCCAGAGCGCAGGGTCGCTATAAAGTTCTTCGATGCGTCGCGCTGCTTGTGTCGTATTGCCGCACTCGAAGAGCAGGGCCGTTTCGCGGTCGCGAATTGATCCCGGAGCGCGAACTCCGATGAAGTCGCTAATGACGGGTACTGTGCCGGCAGCTAGCGCTTCTAGGGCGACGAGCGGCGGTCCGGCTTCGCCTAGAAGCGGCGATGTGATCAGGATGATGTCATGCCGAGGGAGGACATCGAGCTGCAATTCAGCCTGCTCGACCCATCCCAGGAATTCTGCGTTGAGGCGCTGCCGTAGTTGGTCTGCATCGGGGCCATCGCCTGCGACAGTCAGACGAAAGGGAATGCCTCGGGCACGCAATTCTGTGGCGATAGCCGGCAGGTCGAATACCCGTTTGCTCTCGTCGTGAATTCGCCCGACGAATAACAAGCGAATCGGCTCACTGGCGGCCCGCTCCTGTCTTCTGGCTACTTGGAAGGTTCTTGCTCCGTTGATTACGGTGCCGAGTTGACTCTTAGGAAAGCCACTCCTGGCAAGCCACTCAGCATGAAGAGGATTTACGCCGATACAGCGGTCTAGCACGGACGAGAACGAAAGCGCCTCTTCGAAAGCTTGCCAACTCGTTGCGTGAATTGGCATGACCAATTTGACCGGGAAGCGATTCAATTTCAAGCGACCGGTGGCGGCGAGAGCGTGGGCAAGGGACACCGCGACGACTACGTTGGGCTCCAGCCGCTCAATAACTCGCGTGACCGCAAGCATTCTTCCTTCGTTTGTGCCGGTCCGGCCGTCGATCTCGACATATCGATGCCCGGGCCATTGCCGTCGGAATCGTTCCGGATCGTTGAACCGGCTACCGCGCGCAAGCGCGATCGTGGCCTGCCAGCCTTTCGCGGTCAAATGTGTTGCGAGTGTATCCAGCCACACTTCGATCCCACCTAGAATGTTGTGCGAATAGGTGACGAAAAGGATTTTCATTGTTACTGCAGCCATTGCAGCAGCCGGTTTTTCATGGCGATCTCTCTTTGACCTCGAAAAACCTCGGTACTGGGCCATTCTTCGAGATCATGATGAGGGTAGCGATATCGGACGGAGCGGCGAATTGTCTCGGCGATCCGGGCACCGAATAAAGACTCGAGCCTACTCCGTGGTCTCCCGCGATCCAAGTTGATCGAGGCGACTCGCGGTTCAGCTGTGAGCGTATGGTTGAGCATGTCAACGAAGGCGTCGCCCATCGCGCTTAGTGAGTGTTTGGCGGCGATCTCGTGTCGAGCGGTGCTCGCGAGCCGAGTGCGCAAGTTCTTGTCGGACGCCAGGCTTTGGATGTGTCGCGCGGCAGTACTCAGATCGCCAACTGGAAATACAAGCCCGGTTTCGCCATTTCTAATGATGCCTTGCTCGAATCGTCCCGCGTAGTCGCTGCAGACAGGCACGACGCCGTTTGCCATCGCTTCCATCAAGGCATTCGGATTTCCTTCTGCTGGCGAAAAAATCAAGGCCGCGTCGAGGTTTGGATAAACGTGTGTGTAGAGACGTTCGGGGCTAATTGGGCCATGGAGATGAACGGCGTCGGATGCCGACGCAGCCAACTCCGATTTGAGTTCGCCTTCGCCATACACGTGGATGACATGAGGGACCCCGCGGTCATGTAGCTGTTTCGAGAGAAGCGGGATATCCAGCGGCCTCTTGTCTGCAACAAGACGGCCGATGTACGCGAGACGAATGGGTCCACTCTTGCGATCTTTCCACTTGACAATAGCTGGCGCCACGCCCGTCGGGATAGCCGCGACGCGCTCTGGCGGAATATCACACAGGTCGATAAGAGCTCTTGCGGTCAATGTGCTGACACCGAACGCGTAATCGATCGTAGGCGCATACCACTTGATCATGGCCATATAATCTGGATGGAAACCTGTAAGGCCGCATACGAGGCGCGGCGCACCACGTCTTGTCGCTTTTGTGGTGGCGACCACGTCGAAGGCATCGATCATGTCGCTTGGAACGACTATGTCGGCGCGCGATTGATCGATTGCCTTGCGGATCGCAAGAAGTCTGCCGCTTCTAGTGCCTGTGCGGCCGTCCATCAATACCGTTTCGAGATCAGGATAGGCTTTACGAAAAGCTTCAGGATTGTTAAAACGGTGCCCCCATGCCAGACCAAAGACGGCTTTCCATCCGCGGCTCGCAAGTAACGGAGCGAGCCGTGCCTGCCGCGAGTGCAACCCGCCGATCGTGTAGCAGGTAAAGGTCGTAAAGAGAACCGTTCCGGGCATTTCTTACCGGCCGAGAAGGACTGACTTTAGAAGGAGCCAACTTTCCTCTGTTCGAAAATGCTGGCGGACGTATGTCAGGCCCTCAGCGGTCAGGCGCAACCGTAGTTCGCGATCGAGGATCACGCGCTCAAGTTGGCGGACCCATTCGTCGCGGGATCCGGCCAGCAAACCGTTCTCTCCATTTCGGATTACATCCACCACCTGGCCGACCGGCGATGCGACGACGGCCGCCTCACCACACATGTAGATAGCCGCTTTCAGGACTCCGCGAACCCGGCTTCTCTCCACGTTTTGCAACGGGAATAGTCCGATGTCCATATCCAGAACCTCGTCGATCATACGATTCTGATCATAGCTCTCGACGATTGAGTATCGGATCCTCTCGAATGCAGGCCTCAAGTTTGGGTCATGCCCTGCTCCGACGAGTCTTATGGTCGCGTCTGGGTGCCGCTGCCCGATGATCTCCAGTGCCTCCCAGATTTCGTACAGATTGAACAGAGTACTTGGCGTGCCCAACCATCCCAGCACAACGTCTCTACGCATTGAGCGCGTTCTTGACGAACGTCGGCGATCGAATTCCTCGAGTTGAGGAGAATCCGGTATCACGGTGCAATCGGAATTGAACTGTCGCACGTATTCGGCTGTTCGGGCGTTATCCGTTGTTACAGCATCGACGATGCGGAGTACTTGCTGAAAGGAGTGCTCATTCGCTCCGTCGTTATAGAGCCAGACTGAATCTCCGAAATCGAGCACTATGCGGGCAGTAGTCGATTCCTTGAGGCGTTCATAGAGAGACAGTGAAAGAACTTTCGAGAGATAGACGACATCTGCCGAAGCGGCCTTCTTCAGGATGCTGGCTTCACTGTGAACTTCCGCGCGCGACAGGATCCGGCGTCGTATTCTCTGCCTCCACACGATTGGGCGAAGGATGCGTGGTGGGCTTGCAACGAAATCCATTGCGGCGAGAGGCTGCCGTGCAACGAATTCGACTTCGATTCCGTCGCGCTTGAAGAAGTCGCGATAGATCGTTCCCCGGACGACCCCGCTTGGCCACCGATCGCCTGCCTCAAGAACTGCCAGAACCTTCGTCAAGCTCGTTGCCCCCGATTCGCTTCGTTTCCTCAACTACAATTCCATCTGGTGAGAATGTGAACGAGAAGACCGTTGAAATCGTTGTTACTACTATCTTCGAGCCCAGGTTCCTCGAAGGATATCTCGATAATCTCGACCGGCATGGCCACCGTGACCATGTCGGGCTCATCGTCATTATCGACCGCAAGACCCCTGAGAGTGTGCTGACGGCTTGCGACGACGCGAAGCGTCGCGGATTTCGTATCGCCTGCCCCACTCTTGAGGAGCAGGAAGGATTCCTTTCGAAGTTTCCCTCGATGAGGGACCGCATTCCGTACAACACCGACAACCGTCGCAACGTCGGCTTCCTGATGGCTCTGGATCGCGGCGTCGATGTGATGATTTCGATTGATGACGACAATTTCTGCCTCGCCAACTCCGACTTCGTACGAGAGCATTCGGTTGTCGGAGATGAAGTCGACGCAAACGAATCCGAGAGCAGCGACCGCTGGTTCAATATTGGCAGTCTTCTCTCAACGTCCGTGCAAGCCGAAATTTATCCGCGCGGGTTCCCGTATTTTGCGCGCCAGAAGTCACGAACATTCGCGGCCGCGCACCGCACGGCGCGGGTGGCGATGAATGCAGGCCTGTGGCTCACGGACCCCGATGTCGATGCGCTCACCCGGATCGCGATCGCGCCTCGCGTTTCCGGCGCCGAATCAACATCTCACTTCCTCGGGCGCAACACGTGGTCGCCCATCAACACGCAGAATACCGCCATCTCCCGCGAGGCGATCGCCGCGTACTACTACGTGCGCATGGGGTTCGACGTTGGCGGACTTTCCATCGATCGCTATGGCGACATTCTCAGCGGCTATCTCTGCCAGGCCTGCGTGAAGGCGCGCGGCGAAACGATCCGGATCGGTTCACCCGTAGCCGATCACCGCCGCACGCCGCACAACCTTTTCAAGGATCTCTATCACGAGCTCGCCGGCGTCGTGCTCCTCGACGACCTTCTGCCGTGGCTCACCGAGGCGAAACTGCAGGGCAGCTCGTACCCTGAGTTGTATGCGCACCTGGCCGATGAGCTCGAGGCGCGCAGCAGCCACTACAAAGGCTTCATCTGGGATCAGGGGGGCGACGCCTTTTTGCGCGATACCGCGGCGCACATGCGGGCGTGGCTCGAGGCCGTGCGGCTGATCGGCTGATGATGACGCAGCCGCTCGTCTCCGTCGTCATCCCCAGCTACAACCAGGGACGCTTCATTCGCGAGACGATCGATTCGGTGCTCGCGCAGGATTATCGCCCCATCGAAGTGCTCGTGCTCGACGGTGCGTCGAACGATGAAACGGTCGAAGTGCTCCGCAGCTATGGCGAACGCCCGGAGCTTCGCTGGTGGTCGGAGCCGGATCGTGGCGTCGTCGATGCGGTCAACAAAGGTCTGAATCTCGCCAGCGGAGCCATTCAGGCAATCCAAAGCTCTGACGATACGTACCTGCCGGGGGCCATTCGAGCCGTCGTAGCAGCATTCGCGTCGGATCCTTCTCTCGGCCTGGTCTACGGCGATGTCGAATACATCGATGCGGAATCGCGGCTGATCGGGCGCACGAGCCTCCCGCCATTCGCCCTCGCTGATTACCTCGCGAAGTTTTCCTTCATCCCGCAGCCCTCCGCGTTTTTCACGAAAGCAGCCCTCGATCGCGTAGGAGGATGGAACCCCGACATTCCGTATGCTCCCGATGCAGATCACTACCTTCGCATCGCCACGCACTTTTCCACGCGCAAGCTCGACGTTCTTCTCGGCCGCTATCGCTATCACGACGAGCAGCGCGATCGAATCGGTGCACGCATCTCGCATCATTGGGAAACGGCCGTTCGATCGTGGATCGCGCGCGAATCGCCCTCAGCCGAGTTGCGACGCAAGGCCGAACTCGGTATCCATCTCACTCACGCACACTACCTCTCGGACGTGCAGTGGCTCCGGCGCACGATCGAGCTCTATCGTGCAGCCGCTCTCTTTCCGGCCGTGATCCTGCGCGACGACTTCCCGCGCCGGGAGTTGATTCCGGGACGGACTCCGATCTGGAAGGTTCTCTCGCGCGTGAAGCGGTCCCTTGGTTTCAAGCCCCGGTCATCCTGATGGTTCGGCTCGAACGAGGGTCACCCTTGTAACATCGTGGAGTCATGGCTGAATACACGGCGATTATCAAGCAAGTGGACGAATGGTGGATCGGCTGGATCGAGGAGCTTCCCGGCGTGAATTGCCAGGAGCGGACAAGAGACGACCTCATCGAGACTCTTCGAGTCACATTGCACGAAGCGCTTGAGGCGAATCGTGCGGAAGCCCGCGCCACGGCCGAAGCGGGATTCGAGGAGATCCGCATCGCAGTATGAAGCGGAGGACATTCGAGCGGCTGGTTGAATCAACATGGCTGTGTCCTCATGCGGGAAGGCGGACGTCATTCGTGGTACATCAACCAGTCGCTTGGGAAACGTTCATCCGTGCCGCGGCACAGCGAGATCAAGGACGAGTTGGTGCGTAAGATCTGCCGGAACCTCGGCATCGATGCACCGGATCACACGTGAACGCCGCAAGCGCGGTTAGAATCGTGAGGATGCCTTCATGTCTCATCTGCGAAACGCCCATCGAGCCGTTTTTGGATTTCGGGCCGATGCCCATCGCGAACGGGTTCCTGTCTCCTGAACAATTCAAAGACGAATACTTTTTCAACCTACGGGTCGCGCACTGTCCGAAGTGTTCGATGGTGCAGTTGACCGAGCTCGTCGATCGCAGCCGGATGTTTCACGAGAACTACGCATTTTTCTCGTCGACATCCGCATGGATGCAGCGGCATTTCGCCGGCTTCGCATCCTTCGTTCGCGATCGCTATCTCGCATCGGATGATCCGTTCATCTGCGAGATCGGAAGCAATGACGGGATCATGCTTCGTCACTTCGCAGAGCGTGGCATCCGTCATCTCGGCATCGAACCGTCGTCGAATGTTGCGGAGGTGGCGCGTGAGCGTGGCGTCCGGACCATCACGGAATTCTTCGATGAGGATCTTGCGCGCCGCATCCGCGACGAAAACGGACAGGCCGACGCATTCCTCGGCGCGAATGTGATGTGCCACATCCCTTACATGCACTCGGTGATCGAAGGGATCCGGCTGTTGCTGAAACCGGCAGGTGTTCTGATCTTCGAAGATCCGTTTCTCGGCGATATCGTCGAGAAGACTTCCTACGATCAGATCTACGACGAGCACGCGTTCTACTTCTCCGTCAGCTCGCTGCGCAATCTGTTTGCGATGCATGGGATGGAGATCATCGAAGCGATTCCGCAACACGTCCATGGCGGCTCGATGAGGTATGTCGTCGCGCATCAGGGCGCCTATCCGGCTGGCGACTCGGTGCATGAGGTCGCGCGTCGCGAAGCGCAGCTCGGACTCGAGACGCCGGAGTGCTATGACCGTTTGCGGGCGAATGTGGAACGCTCGCGCGACGATCTGCGCACGCTTCTGCAATCGTGCCGTGATGAGGGGCGGCGCGTTGCCGGTTACGCTGCCACATCGAAGAGCACGACCGTGACCAACTATTGCGGCATCACGCCGCAACTCGTGGAGTTCATCAGCGACACGACGCCGATCAAGCAGGGGAAATTCAGTCCGGGGGTGCACATCCCCGTGCGATCGCATGATGAGTTTGCGAGGAATTATCCCGACTACGCGCTTCTCTTCGGCTGGAATCACCGCGACGAGATCATGAGCAAGGAAACCGCGTTCCGCGAAGCCGGCGGACGGTGGATCGTCTATGTGCCCCGCGTCGAGGTCGTTTCGTGATTCTCTGCTCGAATCCGCGCGAGCAATACAACGCGCATCGCGAAGAGATCGACGCAGCGATTGCGAATGTTCTGGCCAATGGCCGTTACATTCTTGGGCCCGAGGTAGAGGCCTTCGAGCGTGAGTTCGCCACCTATTGCGAAGTGAAGCACGCAGTCGGCGTGGGATCGGGTACCGAGGCGCTGCACGTTGCGCTTGCGGCGCTGGGTGTCGGAGCCGGTGATGAAGTGATTACCACCGCACACACGGCTGTGGCGACGGCGTCCGCGATCCGGCTGTGTGGCGCGACGCCGGTTTTCGTCGATATCGAGCCGCGAACCTGGACGATCGATCCAAGTCTCATCCAACAGGCGATTACACCAAGAACGAAAGCGATCGTGCCGGTCCATATCTACGGGCAGCCGGCGGATCTCGAGCCGATCATGAGCTTCGGGTTTCCGGTCCTCGAGGATTGTGCTCAGGCACATGGTGCCCGCGATCGCGGGCGGCGCGCAGGTTCACGCGGGATCGCCGGTGCATTCAGTTTTTATCCGACGAAGAACCTCGGCGCGATCGGAGACGGCGGCGCTGTCGTCACGAATGACGACGAGCTGGCACGCAGGCTACGCCTCTTTCGTGAGTACGGATGGGCGCAGCGCTACGTCAGCAGCACCGACGGATGGAACAGCCGTCTGGACGAGCTGCAGGCAGCGATCCTTCGCGTGAAGTTGCGCTATCTCGATGCCGACAACGCGCGCCGTCGCGCGATCGCCGCGCGTTACGACCAGGCCCTGGCAGGAGTAGTCAGGACTCCGGACGTGCGTAGCGGAGTGGAACATGTCTACCACCTCTACGTGATTACCTCGGAACGGCGCGACGCACTGCAGGCGCATCTGAAGGCGCACGACGTCGGCGCACTGGTTCATTACCCCGTCGCCGTGCATCAACAGCCCGCATTTGCCACGAACGGTTCGCTGCCGGTCACCGAAAACGCAGCAGCGACGGTTCTTTCGTTGCCGATGTATCCGGAACTGACGGAGAGCGACCAGCAGATCGTCATCGACACGGTCCTGTCGTTTTCGTCATGAAGTTGATTTTTTGGGGCGGCACAGGTCAGGCGAAGGTGATGCGGCCGGTCATCGAGGAGCAGGGTGATGAGCTCATCGCGGTCTTCGATGATACGAAGAACCTCACCCCCCCATTCCGGGACGTGCCGCTCTACCACGGGAGTGAATTTGATTCCTGGTATCAGGCACAGCGAGGCGTAGCTGCCGGATTCTGCGTGACGATCGGTAACCCGCATGGGAACGTGCGCCTTCGGATCGCCGAGCGGCTCGAGTCTCAGGGGCTCGCCCCCATCAGCGCAATCCATCGCTCGGCGATCATTGCGAGGAGCGCGCAGATCGGGGATGGGGCACAAATTCACGCCGGTGCGATCGTCGAGGTTCATGCTGTGCTGGGAAGACAATGTATCGTGAATACGAAAGCGAGCGTCGATCACGAGTGTGTGCTCGAGGATGGTGCCGAGATCGGCCCAGGCGCCACGCTGACGGGACTGGTACACGTCGGCAGGGGAGCGTGGATCGCGGCTGGTGCGACCGTGCTTCCGCGGCTGCGGATCGGAGCGGACGCGATCGTCGGCGCGGGAGCAGTGGTGACTCGTGATGTCCCTCCGTCAACGGTGGTTGTTGGTGTGCCCGCGAAGGCAATACGATCGACTTGAGGAGCGCGATGGATCCCATCTACATGGCTGGACCGTGGATCACGGAAAAAGAGATCGAGACGGTTCTCGACGCGATGCGTACGGGGTGGTACGAGAAGCCTTACTACTACGTCGAGACCTTTCAGAAGGAGTTCGCCGCCTGGCATGGCCGCAAATATGCGCTGATGACTCCGAACTGCACGACGGCCATCCATCTGCTCCTGACTGCTCTCGGAGTTGGTGAGGGAGATGAGGTCATCGTGCCGGAATGCACGTGGATTGCTTCCGCTGCACCAATCAACTATCAACGCGCGACCCCGGTCTTTTGCGACATCGATCCGAAGCACTGGTGTCTCGACCCGGAGTCGGTCGAGAGGCGAATCACATCGAAGACGAAAGCGATCATCGTCGTCGATCTGTTCGGCAACATGCCGTACATGGACGAGCTCGTAGCGATCTCGGAGCGGCATGGCATTCCACTCATCGAGGACGCTGCCGAGTCGCTCGGTTCTACGTACAAAGGGCGCAAGGCGGGTACCTTCGGTATCGGATCCACCTTCAGTTTTCACCGGACGAAGACGTTGACGACGGGCGAAGGAGGGATGCTCATTCTCGACGATGACCATCTCTTCGAGCGATGCACGATTCTCCGCGACCATGGCCGCAGGCCGGGCGGCAAGATGTATTTCAACGAGGAAGTGACCTACAAGTACATGCCGTTCAATCTGCAGGCGGCTCTTGGTTACGCGCAGTTCAAGCGGCTTGATGAATTGATCGCGCGGAAGCGTGAGATCTATGAGTGGTACAGAGAGGGTCTCGCTGGCGTTGAGGATCTTCAGCTCAATGCGGAGCCCGAAAATGGTTTCAATAGCGTCTGGATCACGGCGGTCGTTTTCGGGAAGAGTCACGAGATGACAAAGGCATCGGCGATGGAAAAGTTGCAGGCGCTCGGTCTTCCGTCGCGCCCATTTTTCTATCCGCTTTCGTCGTTACCCGCATATCCGGGACGAGAAGAGGAGGGACGGAGAATGAACCCGAATGCCTATGACATCTCGGATCGCGGGATCAATCTGCCGTGTGCGATGAATCTGACCCGTGAGCAGACGGATGCGATCTGCGATGGAATCAAGACCATTCTCAGTGTGAAGTCTGCTGCGGCCGGCGTTCGATAGAGTGCATGCGATGCAAAGTGAGCTTCGCGGTAAACATGTTCTGATCACCGGCGGGTTGGGCTTCATCGGGAGCAATCTCGCGCATCAGTGCCTTCAACTCGGGGCGGTCGTGACCATTTACGATGTTCTCGATCCGCGATCGGGAGGGAACATGCACAACATTCGCGACATCGAGAAGGATGTCGAAGTCGTGCTCAATGACATCCGAGCATTTGACGGTGTCAGCGCGGTGATCCGGGGCAAGGATGTTGTTTTCAACTGCGCGGCCTATACCTCGCATCCGCAATCGATGAAGGATCCGCTCGTCGATATCGACGTGAACTGCAAGGGTGTAATCAACGTTCTCGAAGCGGTGAGGCGTTTCAATCGTGACTGCAAGGTCGTTCATGTAGGAACCAGTACTCAAATCGGCAGGATGGTCTTCAATCCGGTGACGGAACAGCATCCGGAGTTTCCAGTCGACATCTACTCTGCGAATAAGTCGGCGTCCGAAAAATATGTGCTGGTCTACGGAAGTGCGTACAAGTTAAAAACCACATCCGTGCGGCTGGCAAACGTATTCGGTCCACGCTCGAATATCAAAAGCCCTGACTTTGGATTCATGAACTACTTCGTCGGGCTCGGACTGCAGAACAAGACGATCACCGTTTTCGGAGAGGGAAAGCAGCTCAGGACGATTACATTCGTCGACGACGTCGTTGAGGCGCTTATCTGTGCAGCGATGGCGGACGAGGCGAGTGGGCAGACCTTCTTCGCGGTAGGCGACAGGCAATGCAGCGTCACCGAAATCGCCACGGCAATTGTCGATGTCATCGGCGGAAAGCTGCAGTTCATTGAGTGGCCGAAGGATCGGGAAGCGATTGAGATTGGCGATGCCGTGATCTCCAACGAGAAGATCAGGACGCGCCTCGGATGGAGCGCGAAGGTGGATCTCCGGAAAGGTCTCGAGATCACTCGCGACTATTTCCGCCCGAATCTGCGCGAATATCTCGACTGATGAAGATCGTCGTCACAGGTGCGTTGGGACACATCGGTTCGCGGCTGATCCGTGAGCTTCCGGTCGCGTTTCCGGGTTGCGAAATCGTCATGGTCGACGATCTCTCAACCCAGCGATACACGTCCCTGTTTCGTCTGCCGGATGCCGCCAGGTATCGCTTTCTCCAGGAAGACATTCAGTCGTTCGACCTTGCGCCTGTTCTCGAAGGAGCAAACGGGCTTGTGCACCTCGCCGCCATAACCGATGCAGCCTCCAGTTTCGACAAAGCGGAGCAGGTCGAACAGGTCAATTTCGAGGGAACCCTGCGAGTCGCGCGGCAATGCGCCGTCGCCGGCGTACCATTCCTTTTCCTTTCCACCACGAGCGTGTATGGAACACAGAGTGAGGTGGTGGACGAGGAGTGTGCCGAGAGCGAATTGCAGCCGCAAAGCCCATACGCAACTTCGAAGCTGCATGCGGAACGCGCGCTGGAAGAACTCGGAAGGTCGGAGAATCTTCGTTTCATCACCTGCCGGTTCGGCACGATCTTCGGTGTTTCGCCCGGGATGCGGTTTCACACCGCGGTGAACAAGTTCATCTGGCAGGCCTGTCAGGGACTCCCGATCACGGTTTGGCGATCCGCGCTCGATCAGCGTCGTCCTTACCTTGATCTGGAAGACGCGGTGCGGGCCATCGCATTCATCATCGAGCGCGACCTCTTTGACAATCGTGTCTACAACGTGCTGACGTTGAATGCGACGGTTCGAGAGATCGTCGACGCGATCCGTGCCCACGTCTCGGGGCTCGATGTACAACTCGTCGATGCCCGGATCATGAATCAGCTTTCGTATACGGTCAGTGCGGACCGCTTTGCCGCCGCAGGCTTCACGGCTCGCGGCGATCTACGGCGAGGAGTTCGCGACACGGTCGAATGGCTAAAGAACGTCGCGTCGCGTGATGTGCGTGTCGGGATTTAAATGATCTTCGACTACGCCATCATCGGGGGCGGCATCGTCGGTCTTGCGACCGCGCTCGCGCTTCCCGAATCCTCCTCCGTCATCCTCTTCGAGAAAGAGCCGCAGTTCGCGGCGCATCAGACTGGGCGCAACTCCGCCGTCATTCACTCCGGGATCTACTACAAGCCTGGCACGCTGAAGGCTCGCATGGCAGTCGATGGGAATCGCTCCATGGTCGAGTTCTGCCGCGCGCATGCGATCCCTTTCGACATCTGCGGGAAGCTCATCGTCGCGACCGGCGACGCTGAAGTTGCGCGGCTGCGGAAGCTCGAAGAGAACGCGCGCGGCAACGGTGTCGCCACTCGCTGGCTCGATGCCGCAGAAGCGAAAGAGATCGAGCCGCATGTCTCCGCCGTCGCCGCTCTCCACGTTCCCTCCACCGGCGTCGTCGACTATCGCCTCGTCAGCGAAGCGATGGCCCGCTCGATTCGCGGCCAGCTCGAGCTCTCCTGCCGCGTCCTCGCCATCGAGAACGATCGCCTCATCACGACGAACGGCGACTTCCGCGCACGCACCATCATCAACTGCGCCGGCCTCTTCTCCGACCGCCTCGCCCGCTCGCGCAACATCCGCATCGTCCCCTTCCGCGGCGAGTACTACGACGTCACCGGCGCGAGCGCCTCACTCGTCCGCACCCTCATCTACCCCGTCCCCAATCCCGACTTCCCCTTCCTCGGCGTCCACCTCACGCGCGGCGTCGAAGGCCACGTGCACGCCGGCCCCAACGCCGTGCTCGCACTCGCGCGCGAAGGCTACCGCTGGCGCGATATCAACCTGCGCGATTCCTTCGAGACGTTCACCTACGGCGGGTTCTGGCGCCTCGCCGCCCGCAACTGGGAGGAGGGAGGCCGCGAGGTGCTGCGCAGCGTTAGCCGCCACCTCTTCGCGCAAAGCGTGCAGCGGCTCGTGCCCGGCATACAGGAACGCGATCTTCATCGCTCTCGCGCCGGCGTGCGCGCGCAGGCACTCCTGCCGTCAGGCGCGCTCGCCGATGATTTCGTGATCGAGAGGCGTGGCAACGCGATTCACGTCTGCAACGCCCCTTCGCCCGCGGCGACCGCGTCACTCGAGATCGGGAAGTATGTGGCGGCCGAAGCGGCGAAAGGGTGTCGTCTTTAGAGCACTCCACTTGGGGGACCTTGTCGAGGCGGCGGTGCTTTGCAGATTCAAAAGGTGCGGACGAGGCGTCCGCACTCCACTTGGGAGAGCCTTGTCGAGGCAGCGGTGCTCTGCAGATTCAAAAGGTGCGGACGAGGCGTCCGCACTCCACTTGGGAGAGCCTTGTCGAGGCGGCGGTGCTTTGCAGATTCAAGAAGTGCGGACGAGACGTCCGCACCCCACTTGAGGGACCTTGTCGAGGCGGCGGTGCTCTGCAGATTCAATAAACCCACTTGGGAGAGCCGAGGTGGGGCGCGGACGTCCTCGTCCGCGAGCCGCTGCCGTGGAGGCAGCGGTGCTTTGCAGGTTCAAAAGTGCGGACGAGACGTCCGCACCCCACTTTGGAGGCCTTGGCGAGGCAGCGGTTCTCTGCAAAATTCAAAAACTTACTTGGGAGAGCCGAGGTGGGGCGCGGACGCCCTCGTCCGCGAGCCGCTGCCGTCGAGGCAGCGGTGCTCTGCCGATTCAAAAGTGCGGACGAGGCGTCCGCACTCCACTTGTCGTCGGTGCTTAGAGTTTGGTGATGAGGTCGGGGAAGTGGGTCGTTGCTTCCCAGCCCAGGAGTTGCTTTGCCTTCGCGGGGTTGCCGCGGCTGTAGCGGAGGTCGGATGGGCGCAGCAGCGCCGGCGACGTCTCCACGTGATCGCGCCAATCGAGCCCATGCCTCGCGAATACCGCCGCGACGAACTCCTGCAGCGTGTGGCTCTCTCCCGTCGCGATCACGAAATCCTCGGGCTCGTCGCGCTGCAGCATCCGCCACATCGCTTCGACATACTCCGGCGCGTAGCCCCAGTCGCGCGAGATCTCCAGATTGCCGAGCTGCAGTTTCGTCCGGCGTCCGGCGGCAATCTCCGCCGCGGCCACCACGACCTTCTTCGTCACGAACCGCTCCGACCGCAGCGGCGACTCGTGATTGAACAGGATGCCGGTGCAGGCGAAGAGACCGTAGGCCTCGCGATAGTTCGTCGTGGTCCACTGCGCCGTCGCCTTCGCCGTGGCGTACGGACTGCGCGGCACGAACGGCGTTCGCTCATCGCTCGCCACGCCATCCGGCTGCTCGCCGAAGCATTCGCTCGAGCCCGAGTTGTAGAGCCTCGCCGGCAGCTTCAGAAAGCGAATCGCCTCGAGCACGAGCAGCTCGCCCGTCGCGATCGAGTCCATCGTTTCGATCGGTTGCGAGAACGACAACGCAACGGAGCTCTGCCCCGCAAGGTTGTAGATCTCGTCCGGCCTTACGTTGCTGAGCACCTGCAGCAGCTCGCGGAAGTCGCGCATCGAGACCGAGTGCATCGTGACGCGGTTGCGGATGCCGAGCGACTCTAGCTTGTGGAACGGCTGCGTCTCCGCATCCCGCGACGTGCCGTGGACCTCGTAGCCCTTCTCCAGAAGCAGGCGCGAGAGGTACGCGCCGTCCTGACCGCTGACGCCGAGGATGATCGCTTTCTTCATGGTCTCGAGGTGCGGACGAGGCGTCTGCACTCGTCGACGATGGCGTGGGTGCGCGCTTTGAAGTTTTCAAAGGAGAAGTATGCGAGGCCTTCGGGGATCTTCTTTTCGGCGCGCGCGAGTTGCTCGATGATCGCCATCCGGATCGCAGCGAGATTGTTGGGATCGACGAGGATTCCGAGCTCGCCGTCGCGCACGGCCTCGCGGCCGCCGTCGTGGCGGCTGGCGATCACCGGCACGCCGCACGCCATCGCCTCCAGCAGCACGAACCCGAATCCCTCCCCTCGGCTCGGCATCACATACACGTCGGCGAGATTGTAAAGCGCCGGCTTCTCCGCTTCGGGGAAAAGACCGGTGAAGACCACGCGGTGCTCGACGCCGAGCTCACGCGCGCGGCGCTTCAGGCGGGGGAGATCATTGCCTCCGCCGGCGATGACGTAGACGACATCCTCCGGAAGATCGCCGAGGATCTCGATGACTTCGTCGAAGCCTTTGTAGCGCTCGGCGGCGACCACGCGGCCGACCGTCAGGAGCACGCGCTTGTCTTCGAGTCCATAGCGCGCGACGAGCGCCGGATCGCGCGGCGCGATGCGATAGAGATCCTGGTGAATCGCATTCGGCAGGATGAACTGCCGGCAGTCGCAAGAGGTCCAGGCGAGAAACCGGCGCATCGTGATCTCGCTGATCGAGATCACGGAGCGGATCTGCGTGGCGAGGCGGCTGCGAATCCGGTTGCGCGACGGCTTCCACGCCTCGATGCCGTAAACGAGCAGCACCGCGTCGCTGCTCAGCGTGCGCGCAACCGGCAGCAGATTCACATGACCGCAGAAGACGAGATCGAAGCGTTCTTTCCGCAGCGCGTTGATCGCCCGGAGGTAGGCGAGGTTGCTCTTCGCTGCCTCCGACACGAAGCGCACGTTGGAGGGGATGTGCTCCGGCTCGTTGGGGATGATGCGCGGCACGACGACGACTTCCTCGCAATCGGGATGGCTCGCGAGCGCCGCGACGAAATCGCGGTTGTAGAGCGCGATGCCGCCGTAGCCGCCGTAGATGTCGGTTGCGAGGAGGAGAAGTTTCATCTTGCGAAATTGAAAATTGAACATTGAAAACTGAAAATGTTTTGGGCACTCGGCATTCGCTGTTCCGTCATTTTCAATTTTCCATTTCGCGCATCACGCGTTTTGCCCAGCTCCGCATTCTCGTGCTCGTGCCGTCCGGCTCGAGGGCGGCCCACGTCGTGAGCGGCACCACGAAGCCGGTCTTCGGGCGGTTGCGGATGTACTCCGGCAACTGCGGCCTCGGCGATTCCGCGAAGTATTGCTTCGAGGCGCGCCCCTCGTGCATCAGCAGAGGTGCGAGTTGCCGCAGCAGCCAGGCATCGACGAGCGGCGTGCGCACCTCGAGTGAGTGCGCCATGCTCGCCCAGTCGGTGTCGCGCAGGAGCTGGTTGCGCATGTAGAGCGCTGCTTCCAGCGTCGCGACTCTCCCGAATCCGTTCATCGGATCGGGCTCGAGCAGTTTCTCCGCTCGCTCGAAGAGGGCCAGCCGCCTCATCCCTTCCTCGGCGGCATCGGGCTCCATCACTTCGTGCAGCTCGGACGGCATGTAGAGCCCGCGCTTGACGAGGTACGCGCCGCCCCAGGTCGCGCCGAACTCGGCGACGCCGGGCGATTTCGGACTCGCGATTCCGAGCTTCGACATCATGCGCAGCGTGCTGCGCGCGGCGGGGACTCCGGCCGGAAGCCGCTCCGCGAGCGACATCGCGCGGACGATTCGCGGCAATGCGGAGAAGCTGGGGTAACTGCCGAACAGCTCATCGCCGCCGATGCCGCTGATCGCGACCTTCAGGCCGAGCTCCGCCGCGGCCTTGCTGACGAACCAGGTGTTCACTCCGTCGATCGTCGGCTGATCCATCGCGTCGAAGAAGCGCGGCACATCGGCGAGGAACTCCTCGCGCGTGATGAGGCGCGTGGTGTGGACGCTGCCGATCTCCTGCGCGAAGCGCTCGGCATCGGCGGATTCATCCTGCGCGCTGCTGCGGGTCGTGTCGTACGACAGAGTGACGGTGCGCAGCGGCTCCCGCGCGACTTCCTTCGTCAGCGCGACGAGACCGCTCGAATCGATGCCGGCGGAGAGAAAGGCGCCGACCGGCACGTCGGAGACGAGGTGATACGCCAGCGACTCGCAGACGAACTCGCGCAACTGCGCCGCCGGCTCGACGAGCTTCACGAACGCATGCTGGCTGCAGCCGCGCCGGAAGACATTCGACAACGAGTAGTGGCTGCGCGGCTGCGTGCGGCCCTGTTCGTCGACGAAGAACGACGTCCCCGCTTCCACCGCGCGAATCGAATCGAAGATCGTGAACGGCTCGGGGACGCTGCCGGTGAGAAAGAATCCGGCGATGCCCGCCGGATCCTTCGTGCGCGAGATGGCGCCGCCCGCGAGCAGCGCCTTCACCGTCGATGCGATGCGGATCGTGCTGCCGTCGTCGGCGAAATAGAGCGGCTTGATGCCGTATGGATCGCGCGCGACGAACATCCGCCGCGCGCGCTTGTCGAAGATGCAGAACGCGAACATGCCGCGCAGCAGGTCGGTCATGCCGGCGCCGTGCATCTTGTAGAGCTCGAGGATGACTTCGGTGTCGCTGTGCGAATGAAAGCGGACGCCCATCCGCTCCAGCCGTCTGCGCAGCTCGCGATGGTTGTAGATCTCGCCGTTGAAGACGATCGCGAGCTCGTTCGTCGTGTCGTGCAGCGGCTGATTGCCTTCCGGAGTGAGGTCGATGATCGCCAGGCGGCGCGAGCCGAGTCCGGTGCGCCCATCCTCGCTGATCCATGTACCGCCGGCGTCGGGGCCGCGCGGCCGCATCCGCTCCGTGATGGCCTCGAGTTCCTGCGCGTCGATGCGCGGGGCATCGCTTCGGTACGCGTGGATGGCCGTGATGCCGCACATGCGCGAGTAGTGTAGGACAAGCTCTCCGCTTGTCCCTCACAAGCACTCCGCTTGTCCCTGACAACATGAGGACAACCGGGGGGGACAACCTGAGAGGTTGTCCTACGTTCCTCTCGTGTAGCGCAGGAACATCATCGCGAGAAACGCCACGGCGCCGACGCTGTAGCCGTACACGCGCAGCGTCTCGGTCACGGTCAGGATCGCGGCGACGGCAAACACGACCGTGATCAGCCAGATCGAGAAGATCGTCTTGTTGATGCTGCCGAAGCGCTCCACGAGGATGTGGTGAATGTGCTTCCGGTCCGCGTTGAACATCCGCGTGATGCGGCCGCCGAGCGAGGTGCCGTCGGCCGTGAAGCGCTGCTTCATCACGATGAGCGTGTCGAGCACCGGCACGGCCAGCGCGAGCATCGGTCCGCCGATGATGAGCGCGACCGGCGACTTGCTCGGCCGCGCGATCGAGATCGCGGCGAGCAGCAGGCCGATGAAGAGGCTGCCGGTATCGCCCATGAAGATCTTCGCCGGCGGTCTGTTCCAGGGATAGAAGCCGATCAGGCTTCCGGCGAGCGCCGTCATCATCACCAGCGAGAAGGCATCGCGGCGGATGAAGCCGATGATCGCGAAGGAAATCGCGATCGTCAGAGCGATCACCGTCGCCAGCGAATCGATGCCGTCGATGAAGTTCATCGCGTTGATGACGCCGACGATCCAGATCACCGAAACGAGCGTGCCGATGATGCCGAGCTCGAACGTCTGCCCGGCGAGCGAGATCGAGTTGAAGCGGAAGCCGAACGAGACGAGGATCGCGGCGGCCGCGAACTGCACGAGAAATTTGCGCGGCGCGTCGGCGCCGACCACATCGTCGTAGACGCCGAGGCCGACGACGAGGGAGCCGGCGGCAAGGACGGCGCAGAGGTAGGAGATGTTTTTCGACGCGAGATTCGCCGCGTGTGAATTCGCGGCGAGCAGCAGGAGCGGAAAGCCGAAGCCGAAGATGATCGCCAGGCCGCCCATGCGTGCCGTCGCGCGTTGATGCATCCGGCGATCGCCGGGATGATCGAATGCGCCGATGCGATGAGCAACGTGCCTCACCACGATCGTAGCCAGGTACGACGTCACGGCACTCGACACCAACAGGAGCAACAGCGCGACCAGCTCTTCCACCCGATGCAAAGGATAGCGCACTCGTTGTCCGCTCTCGTTCCGTCTTACGACGGGGCGAGGGGGACGATACAATCACGTGATTAGCAGGGGGGAGTAATCACACATGGCCGAATTACCGGGTGTTGAACGCGAGACTCTCGACGTCGATGTCGTCATCGTCGGCGCGGGGCCGGCAGGGCTCGCGGCTGCGTATCAGCTCGCGACGCTGGCGAAGGCCGCGAATGTCGAGGGGCTCTCGATCGCCGTTCTCGAAAAGGGAAAGGAGATCGGCTCGCACGGCCTCTCCGGAGCGGTCATGGATCCGCGCGGCATCAAGGAACTGATGCCCGACTTTCTCGAGCGCGGCTGCCCCGTCGAATCGCCCGTCACCAGCGACGCGTTCTGGTATCTCTTCGAAAACTTCAAGATCGCAGCGCCGATCATGCCGCCTCCGCTCGAGAACCACGGCAACTATGTCGTCTCCCTCGGCGAATTCGTCCGCTGGCTCGGCGCGATCGTCGGCGACATGGGGATCGATCTCTTTCCCGAATTCGCGGCGACGCGCGTCCTCGTCGAAGACGGCCGCGTCGTCGGCGTGCGCACCGGCGACAAGGGGATCGACAAGAACGGCCAGCCGAAGGCGAACTTCGAGCCCGGCGTCGACATCAAGGCGAAGATCACGATCCTGGCCGAGGGCCCGCGCGGCACGCTGACGAAGCAGCTCGCGTCGATGTTCAATCTCTATGAGGGAAAGAATCCGCAGTCGTACGCGGTCGGCGTGAAAGAGCTGTGGCAGTTGCCGGACGATCGCTTCGCACCGGGCACCGTCATTCACACGATGGGCTGGCCGCTCGACATGGAGACGTTCGGCGGCGGTTTCATCTACGGCATGCGCGAGCGCATCGTCGACATCGGCCTCGTCATCGGCCTCGACTATCGCAATCCGACGCTCGATCCGCATCACGAGTTCCAGCGCTACAAGCTGCAGCCCTCGATCAGGGAAATCCTGCAGGGCGGCAAGATGATCGCCGCGGGGGCGAAGGCGATTCCGGAAGGCGGCTACTACTCGATGCCGCGCATGTACGGCGAAGGCTTCATGATCGCCGGCGACTCCGCCAGCTTCCTCAACGGCGCGCGGCTCAAAGGCATCCACCTCGGCATCAAGTCAGGCATGCTCGCCGCGCAGGCCGCATTCGAAGCGCTGCGGGCCGAGAATTTCTCCGCGGCGCAACTGCAGGAGTACGAGAAGCTGTTCGAAGCGTCGTGGGCGCGCGAGGAGCTGCATCAGCAGCGCAACTTCCATCAGGCGTTCGAGCAGGGGCAGCTCGCCGGCATGCTGAACGCGGGACTCGGGATGATCACCGGCGGCCGCGGCTTCGGTGTCGCTGACAGGCTCGAGGGTCATGCGGGTCACACGAGAATGACGCGCATCCAGCGCTACTTCGGAACGGATCATCCGCATCCGCCGGAGAAGATCAAGTTCGACAACACGTACACGTTCGACAAGGTGAGCGACGTCTACTACGGCGGCGTGCTGCACGAAGAGAATCAGCCGGCGCATCTCCTCATCAGCGATACCGAGGTGTGCATCACGAAGTGCACGGAGGAGTATGGGAACCCGTGCCTGCACTTCTGCCCGGCGAATGTCTATGAGCCGCAGCCGACGCCGGACGGGCGCGGCAAGGTGCCGTTCCTCAATTTCACCAACTGCTTCCACTGCAAGACGTGCGACATCATGGACCCGTATCAGGTGATCACGTGGGTGCCGCCGGAGGGTGGAGGCGGGCCGAATTACAACAAGTGCTAGCACTTGATCGAAGAACCTGAATCCGGCTACCGGCCGGACGTCGATGGGCTGCGCGCGCTCGCGATCCTCGCCGTCGTCGCGTTTCACTGTTTTCCGAAGGAGGTTCGCGGCGGCTTCACCGGCGTCGACATCTTCTTCGTCATCTCCGGCTTCCTGATCACGCGGCTGATCCTCTCGGACATCGCCGCGGGACGATTCACGATCGCGCGCTTCTACGCGCGGCGAATCCGCCGGATTTTTCCGGCGCTGGCAGTCGTGCTCGGCGTCTGCACCGTTGCCGCATGGGCGGTTCTTCTTCCGGAGAACTGGAGGCAGTTCGGCCGCGACTCTTTCGCCAGCGCCGCGTTCTTCGGGAACATCGCGCTCGCGTTCGAGCGCCGAAACTATTTCGTATCGGTCCAGCGGCCTCTGATTCATCTGTGGTCGCTCGGCGTCGAGGAGCAGTTCTATCTCGTCTGGCCGGTGCTGCTGTTCGCGTTGCGAAACCAGCGCAGGCGAGTGACGACGCTCGTCCTGTCGCTCATTGCGGCGATCTCGTTTGCGCTGAACGTCATCTTCGTCTGGAAGCATCAGGACATGACGTTCTATCTCCCTGTCTCGCGCGCGTGGGAGCTCGCACTCGGCTCGCTGCTCGCCGTGCACGAGGTGCGGCTGACGAAGCGGCGGGCGGAGATCGCAGCATGGTCGGGTCTCGCGTTGTGCCTCGCGTCCGCCGCGCTCGCGAACGAGCTCTACTTCCCCGGCGTGTGGGCTCTGCCGCCAACGATTGGAGCCGTTCTCCTGATCGCGGGCGGGCCGGAGTCGTGGGTGAGCCGCAACCTCTTTTCGACGCGTCCCGCGATCGCGCTTGGTCTGATCAGCTATCCGCTCTACCTCTGGCAGTGGCCGCTGCTGACGTTCGTTCGCATTCGGAGAGACGGCATCTACAGTCCGCTGCGATACGGCCTTGTGTGCACGGCGGGGGCGCTCGTGCTCGCAGCGCTGACGTACCGCTTCGTGGAACGGCCGATCCGGGCGGCGCCCGTGACGCCGGCGAGGCTGCGGCTCCTGTGCGGCGTGATGATCGCGATCGCGATTGCCGCCGCCGCTGCCGCACTTCGTCTGCTTCCTCCACGGCTGCATGGAGCGGATGTGGAGCGCGTCATCGCGGCGTCGAAGGATGTCTACTCCTTCAGTGCGCGCTTTGGCCGCTTTGAAGATATGCACCAGTCGGATGTGCCGGGAGCGTTACCGGGGACGATCGTGTTCGCCGGCGATTCGCACATGGAGCAGTTCTGGCCGCGCCTCGAGCTGCTCGCGAATCGTGGGGCAACGCCCACGCTGCGCTTCGTGACGGAACCGGGATGTCCGCCGCTGCGCTATGTGGCGCGCGGACGATGCGATGCGTTTGCGGACTTCGCCTACACGCATGCGCGCAAGCGTGACGTGACGGCCGTCGTGTTCAGCGCGTCGTGGGTCGGATGCCTGAGACCCGGAGTCGAGCGTTCGATGCTCGATTTCTCGCAGAGGATCGCCGGCCTCACGCGGCGGGGTAAGAAGGTGTATGTGATTCTCTCGACGCCCCGATCGTGGCGCTTCGATCCGGCGAACATGCTGTCGTTGAGGGACGGCCATCTCGAGCCTGCGGCGCCGGTTGCGGTGCGCGATCTCGCGCGGGAACCGTTCGAGGCCGACCGGCTCGTGCGCGCGGCCGCGCTGCAAGGTGGCGCGACGGTCATCGAACCGGTGCCCTGGCTCTGTCCCGGCGGGGTCTGCCCGGCGTTCTCCGTTCCGAACGGTCCAGCCTACTCGGACGCGCACCATCTCCGGCCCTGGTATGTTCGTGAACGTGCGCTCTTTCTGGACGAAATCGTCCTGCGCGGCGGTTCTTGAGAGGTACACTCGGCACGTTTCTGGTAGTTGAACGTCCAAGGTAACGATGGCCAGAGAGGCAGTTCCTTTGAATCGCGCGCTCGACCGCATCGTTTCGCTCCAGGCGAACGTCGAGAAGGTCATACGCGGCAAGTCGGAGGTCGTGCAGTTCGCGGTCGCGGCGCTGCTGGCGAAGGGCCACATCCTGCTCGAGGATGTGCCCGGCGTGGGGAAGACGACGCTGGCCCATGCGATCGCCCGCTCGCTCTCGCTTCAGTTCCAGCGCATTCAGTGCACGAGTGATCTGCTGCCGGCGGACATCGTCGGCGTCACGATCTTCAATCAGGACCAGCAGGAGTTCGAGTTCGTCTCCGGTCCGATCTTCACGAACGTGCTGCTCGCGGACGAGATCAATCGCGCGACGCCGAAGTCGCAGTCGGCGCTGCTCGAGGCGATGAGCGAAGGGACGATCACCGTGGAGAAGCGGAGGCTGCCGCTGCCCGATCCCTTCCTCGTGATCGCGACGCAGAATCCGATCGAGCATGTCGGGACTTATCCGCTGCCCGAATCGCAGCTCGATCGATTCCTGATGAAGCTGACGATCGGATATCCGAATCTGAACGACGAGAAGAAGCTGCTGCGCTCCGGCGGCGCGCAGGACGTGCTCGAGCATCTCGAGCCGGTGCTGGAAGAAGCCGAAGTGCGCGAGTTGCAGGCGCAGGTGGCGAAGGTCCATGTGAACGAGTCGCTGCTCGAGTATCTGATGACGATCGTGCAGACGACGCGCACGCATGTCGAAGTCGCGCTCGGCGTCTCGACGCGCGGCGCGCTGACGTTCTTCAAAGCATGTCAGGCGCTGGCGATGGTGCAGGGCCGCGACTTCGTCGTGCCGGAAGACATCAAACGTCTGGCCCAGCCCGTGCTCTCCCACAGAATCATCATGCGCGACCGGCGCTCCGGCAGAGGAGACGTCACGCCGGAGGCGTTGTTCATTCAGAGGATCCTGAGCGAATTGCCAGTGCCGAGGTGATGGGACTTATGGGACCTATGGGACCGATGGGACCTATGGGCGGTTCCCCCGGTTCCACCCATAGGTCTCATAGGTCCCATAGGTCCCATCGTCCTATCCACCATGACCCAACCTCCTTTCGCCTTCAATGGCGTCGTCCGGCTCACTCGCGTGGGCACCAGTTACGTGATCCTCACGCTGGTCATTGGTTTCGCTGCGTTGAATACGGGCAACAACGCTCTCTACATCGGGCTCACGTTTCTTCTCGGCTGTCTGCTGCTGTCCGGCATCGCGTCGAAAGGCGGGCTGAAGCATCTGCGGGTGGAGCTCGCGGCGGTCGGGCAGCCTTGGGCGGGAAGGCCGCATCACGCGGTGCTGCGGCTGCACAACGGATCCCGCCTCTGGAACGTGCGCGACGTCGTCGTCTGCGGCAATGAGCTCGAGCCTGCGCTCGTGCCGGTCATCATGAAGCGGAGCGCGATCGAGTTTCCGGTGACGCTCGAGTTCGCGAAGCGAGGGCGCGTCGCGCTGAACCGGCTCGATTTCTACACGCGCTATCCGTTCGGATTCTTTCTGAAGAAGCGGCGCATCCGCATCGACGGCGAGCTGATCGTCTTTCCGCGGCTGCTCGACGGCGAGGATGCGCGGCTGCGCATCCGCCCCGACGATTACGGCGACATCGCCGCCAACCGCATCGGCGGCGGCAGCGAGATCCATTCGTTCCGCGAATACACGCGCGGCGATTCGCTCCGCCATGTCGCCTGGAAAAAATCGGCGAGCCTCGGCCGCTGGATCATCAAGCAGACCGAGGCCGACGCAGCGCGCAACGTGCACGTGGTGTTCGATCCCTACAAGCCGCACGGGATGACGGACGAAGCGTTCGAGGAACTGGTCAGCGCGGCCGCGACGTTCATCTATCGCGCGTCGCAGCGCGGGCTGGAGGTGTCGCTCGCGCTGCCGCGCGTGACGCTGCATTCGAAGGACGATGACGTGACCGAGCTGATGCGCGCGCTGGCGCTCATCGAGCCGGCGTATGAGCCGATCGTGATTCCGGCCGATCGCCATGCGGTGGTCTTCGCCGCGGGGAGGCGCGATGACGCCAAGACGGCGTGAGATCGAGACGCTCCTCCTGACGAGCTTCGCGGCGGTGCCGCTGTACGCGACGTACGCGATCGGCATCATGCCGCTGATCATCTTCCACGCGGTGATGGCGGGCATCATCCTGCGCGTGGCGATGGGGAAGAGTCCGGAGCTGATCCCTTCGTCGATCATGCGGCAGATCGCGGTGCTCTACGTCGCGTTCTACCTCATCGACGCGGCGTTTCTCTCGCGCAGCGCGATCGCGGCATCGACGCATCTCGTGCTCTTCATCGCGACATATCAGCCGATCGAATCGGCGCGCGTGCGCAATTACGCGCAGCGGCTGCTGACGACGGCGCTGATCTTCGTCGCCAGCATCGCGACGTCGACGCACATCACCATCGTCCTCTTCGTGATCGCCTTCGGCTTCCTGATGTTCCGCCAGTTGATGTACGTGAGCCACATCGAGACGGTGGCGGCACTGGGGCATGAGTACGCGGAGCCGCCGTCGTCGCGGGCCGCGATGTTCTATCTCGCCGGGACGGCCGTGGTGGCGACGATGCTGTTCCCTGTGATTCCGCGCGTGCGCAATCCGTTCGTGCAGGGGATGGCGGGAGCGCTGGCGAATTCGACGACGGGCCTTTCCGATGCGATCGATTTCAATCGCGAGCGGACGATCACGCCCGATCCGGCGGTGGTCGCGCGTGTCTGGATGAGCCCCGACGCGATTCCCTTCTTCACGCCGATCCGTCTGCGCGGCGCGATCTACGATCGCTACTGGCACAACGAGTGGCGGCAGACGGCGAGCGGATTCCGCGAGCTGCGCCCGCGCAAGGGGACGTATCAGATCGCGAAGCCCGTCGGGTTTCATCGCACGGCGCGTGTGCAGCAGCATCTGATGAGCAACACGCGGCTTTACCTGCCGGTGGGGACGTATGCGCTGGCCGGTGTGCAGCCGCTGTACGAGGGGCCGCAGAGCGAAGCGCTGACGACGCCGCCGCTGCGCCGCTCGACCGACATGCTGACGGTCGACGTCGCGATGGCGCGCGAGATCGAGCCGCTGCATCCGGTCGAGCCGGCAACGATGAACTATCCCGTCACTCCCGCCGTCGCGGCGATGGCGCGGGAGATCGTCGGGCAGTCCACCGATCCGGTCGCGCAGGCGTCGAAGATCGAGGCGTATCTGTCATCGCGATTCCAATACGTCGCGAATCCGGCGCAGATCGGCCACGCGATGACCGTCGATCAATTCCTGCTCAAGGATCATCGCGGGCATTGCGAGTACTTCGCGGCGGGGATGGTCGCGCTCTTGACCGCGCTCGATGTGCCGGCGCGCATCGCCGGCGGCTTTTACGGCGGGCAGTTCAATCCGCTGACCGGCTACTTCGTCATCCGCCGCGAAGATGCGCATGCGTGGGTGGAGGTCTGGACCGGAAACCGCTGGACGACGTTCGATCCGACGCCGGTGGCACTGCGTCCCGGCATGAGTCCGACGGGTTTCGTCCGCTCCTACGCGAACGCGATCGGCGAGTCGATCACGTACTACTGGGATCGTTACGTGCTGACGTTCGGCCTCACCGACCAGATCAACATGTTGACCAACACGATCGCCTCGGCGCGCGAGGCGATGCAGAAGGCCCGCGTGAAGCTTTCGCAGCAGGCGGCGGCGATGAAGTCGCCGCAGTTCATCGGGCTCGTGCTGCTCGTCGCCGCTGCCGGCGCGCTGCTGATCTCGGTGAACAGCCGCCGCCGGCCGGTGTTCGATCTCCTCGCGGCGCATCTCCGCACGCTGGGGATCGACGTCGGTCCGGCGATGACGATGGAAGAAGCGCTCGCGCAACTGCGCGCGATGCATCCCGAGGCAGCGAACACCCTCGCGCCCCTCGTGGCGCTCTACGAGGAAGAGCGCTTCGGCGCGAAAGCGGATGCGAGGCGGCGGAGAGAGATCAGGCAGAGGCTGGCGGAACTGCGAGCGTGATGGGACAGATGGGACAGATGGGACAGATGGGACAGATGGGACCTATGGGTAGCCACCTATAGGTCCTATAGGTCCCATAGGTCCCATCGTCCCATCCTACTTCCGAGGATTTCTCATCAGCGCGATCATCTCTCTCACTGCGGCATCCAGTCCTACCAGCGCTGCGCGCGAAATGATCGAGTGGCCGATGTTCAATTCTTCGATGTCGTTGATCATCGCGATGGCGTCGATGTTCCGGTAGTTCAGTCCGTGACCGGCGAGGACGACGAGACCCAGCTTGCGCGCGGCGCGGGCCGCGGTCACGATCTTTTCGACCTCCGCCTGCCACTGTCCCGTCGCCCACTCTCTTGCGTAGGCCTCTGTGTATTTGCCCGTGTTGATCTCGATCTTCGGCGCTCGCAGTTTGCTGCACTGCCGGATCTGCTCGAGATCGGGGTCGACGAAGATCGAGACATCGATCCCTGCGTCGACGAGGCTGCGGACCGTCTTCTCGATCGTGCCGGAGTGCAGCACGACATCGAGGCCGCCCTCCGTCGTCACTTCGTCCTTCCGCTCCGGCACGAGAGTGACGCGGTGCGGTTTCACGGTCTGCGCGATGCGCACCATCTCCGTGGTCGCCGCCATCTCGACGTTGAGATGCGTGGAGACGGTGCGGCGGAGGATCTCGACATCGCGATCCTGAATGTGGCGCCGGTCTCCGCGCAGATGGACGGTGATGCCTTGCGCGCCGGCGAGCTCCGCGATCGCCGCCGCGGCGATGGGATCGGGCTCGTCCGTCTTGCGCGCTTCACGGATCGTGGCGATGTGATCGATGTTGACGGCCAAACGCATGCGTGTAGGTTAGCAAGGATGCGGTTGCGCCGTCGCCTTTCGGCGTGCCGTTGTCTGCGAATATCTTCCGCGGGTTCCTGCGTTCACCTTCCGGCATGTTGTATCGCTTCGATAACGTCGAGAAATCCTACGGACCGCACGACATCCTGCGCGGCGTCACGTGGCAGCACAACCCGGGGGAGCACGTCGGGCTCGTCGGCCGCAACGGCGCCGGCAAGACGACGCTCTTCCGCCTCCTCCTCAAGCAGGAGGAGCCCGATCATGGGCAGATCCTCCGCTCGTCGGGCCTGACCGTCGGTCATGTCGGACAGCACCTCGATGCCGAGCCGGGGATGACGCTCTTCGATTATGTCGAGACGGCGTTCACGGAAGTGCTCGCCATCGAACGGAAGATGCGCGCGATCGAGCACGACCTCTCCGACCCGTCGAAGGACCACGAAAAGCTGCTGGAGAAATACGCGCAACTGCAGCACGACTACGAGCACGCGGATGGCTACACGCTGCACGCCGAGGTCGAGCGCGTGCTGATGGGCCTCGGCTTCGACAAGTCGCAGTTCGAGCGCGCGATCGCCGAGTTCAGCGGAGGCCAGCAGAACAGGGCGATGCTCGCCCGGGTCCTGCTGACGCGCGTCGATCTGCTGCTGCTCGACGAGCCGACGAATCATCTCGATCTCAAGGGGATCGAGTTCCTCGAGGAGTTCCTCGAGTCATTCAAGGGAAGCTATCTCGTCATCTCGCACGATCGAACGTTTCTCAACCGCACCGTCGGAAAGATCGTGGAGCTCGCGCATGGAAAACTGATCGAGTACAACGGCAACTACGAGCGGTTTCTCGAACAGCGCGCGGAGCGGATGGAGAAGATGGCCGCCGACTACGAGCGGCAGCAGGAATTCATCGAGAAGACGCAGGACTTCATCCGCCGCAACATCGCGGGCCAGAAGACGAAGCAGGCAAAGTCGCGCCGCAAGATGCTCGACAAGCTCGAGGAGGCGGAGCGGCCGGAGACGGACGAGACGCTCGCGAATTTCAAGCTCGATGCGGGCCCGCGCTCGGGAGCGGTGGCGCTCACCGCTGATCGCATCACCGCGGGGTTCAAGAGCCCCTCACCCCTGGCCCCTCTCCCCGCTTTGCGGAGCGAGGGGGACGGAGGCGTCGAGGTGGTGCGGAACTTCTCGATGACCGTGCGGCGCGGCGAGCGGTACGCGATCATGGGCCCGAACGGCTCCGGAAAATCGACGCTGCTCAAGACCTTCGCCGGCCGGCTGCAGCCGCTGGTTGGGACCATCACCTACGGCCACAACGTCCAGGTCGGCTACTACGATCAGACCCTCGGCGACCTCAATCCGAATGGCGTCGTCATCGATGAGATCTGGAATCTCGACCGCCTCAAGACCGAGCTCGAGATGCGCAGCTATCTCGCGCAGTTCTCCTTCTTCGAAGACGACGTCTTCAAGAAGACGCGCGATCTCTCCGGCGGCGAGAAAGGCCGTCTCGCACTCGCGAAGATCATGTACGTCGGCGGCAATCTGATGCTGCTCGACGAGCCGACGAACCATCTCGACGTCTACACGCGCGAGGCGCTGGAAGAAGCGCTCGAGGCCTACACCGGCGCGCTGATCGTCGTCTCGCACGACCGCTACTTCATCGATCGCGTCGCCGAGAACATCATCCTCGTCGAGGACGGCGCAGCCGAGGTGTATGCGGGCAATTACTCGGAGCTGGTCGAGCGGTTCAAGGAAGGCAGCATCACGCCGGTCGTGCACACGCCCGCACCGCCGCCGTCCTCCTCGCCGCGCGACGCGGGGCGAGGGGCGAGGAGTGATGGGCCCGTCCGCACCGACGACAAGGCTCTCAAGAAGCGTCTCAAGAAAATCGACGACGAGCTTGCGGCGCTCGAGTCGCGGATCGCAGCGGCGGAGAAGGAGATCGACCGCAACGATCAGCTTCTCTGCAGCGAAGAGGTCTATCGCGACGGTGAGCGGACGAAGAAGATTCAGCAGCAGAACCACGATCTGAAATCGATGATCGAGTTGCTGTACTCGAAGTGGGAAACGCTGGCGAAAGAGAAGGAAGGGGCTGTCGCGCAGTATGACTGAAGCAACCATTCTCGCGATCGGCTCCGAGATGCTCGGGCCGTCCCGCGTCGACACGAACTCGCTGAAGATCACCGCGATCCTCGAAGACTACGGCATCGAGCTCGTTCGCAAGTCCGTCGTCGGTGACCGCCTGGGGGACGTCGTGTCGGCGATCGAGTTCGCGCTCGTCCGCGCGGATCTCCTCCTGATCACCGGCGGCCTCGGTCCGACCGAAGACGATCTGACGCGCGAAGCGCTCGCGTCGGCGCTCGGCCTGGCGATGGTCGAAGATCCGAACCTCGTGGCGCGGCTCGAGGCGCGATTCGCCGCGCGCGGCTGGAAGATGCCCGAGGTCAATCGCAAGCAGGCGCAGATCTTCGTGGGACAGACGACGCTGATGAATGACCGCGGCACGGCTCCCGGCTTTCATCTCACGCTCGGGGCGAAGCACATCTGGGTCTTTCCCGGTGTTCCCCACGAGCTCGAGTGGATGCTGGAAACCTATTTCAAGCCGTGGCTCGACGAGACCTCCGGCGGCGTGAAGCGGTTGCGGCGCGTGCTGAAGATCGCGGGGATGGGCGAGTCCGCAGTCGAAGAGCAGTTGAAGCCGTATTACGACGCGCATCCCGGCGAGCTGACGACGATTCTCGCGTCGCCGGGCGGCGTGGAGATCCATCTCGTCGCCGCCTCGGCGGAGGAGATCGCACGCCGCGAAGCGGAGATCGTCGCGCTCTTCGGCAACAGGATCTTCGGCTACGACGACGACACGCTGGAGTCGGTCGTCGGCGAATTGCTCGTCAGGAACAACGCGACGCTGTCGATCGCGGAGTCGTGCACGGGCGGGCTGCTGGCGTCGCGCGTGACGGAAGTCGCGGGCTCGTCGCGATACTTCATGGGGGGCGGCGTCTGCTACACGGCCGAGGCGAAGCATGCCATCGCCGGTGTCGATCTCGAATTGATCCGCGCGCATGGCGAGGTGTCGGAAGAAGTCGCGATCGCGATGGCGAAAGGAATTCGCGAGCGCTTCGGCACGACGTGGGGCGCGTCGATCACCGGCATCGCCGGTCCCGGCGGCGGCAGCGAAGAGAAGCCGGTGGGCACCGTGCACATCGCGATCGCCGGACCGGATGGAGTCGAGCATCGGAGGATGTTCTGGCCGATGACGAGGAATCTCGTGCGCTGGTTTTCCACGCAGTGGACGCTCGACCTGCTGCGCAAGACGATTCTGCGGAACGCGTAGGACAAGCTCTCAGCTTGTCGATGTGATTGTGCGATATGGACAAGCTGAAGCTTGTCCTACACAATCCGCGCCGCATGCGGAAAGCCGGATTGATCGCAGTCGGTCTCATCTATCTCGCGCTTTTCGTCTGGTTCTCGGACGTCCTCTTCGCCGGCAGGAGCTTCTACGTTCGCGATCTGATGCGCGATCACTATCCGACCAAGATGATCGTGCGGAATGCGATGAAGAGCGGCGAGTTTCCTTACTGGAGCCCCTTCTACGCAGGCGGCCAGCCGCTGGCCGCGAATCCTGCCTATGAGCTCTTCTATCCGCCCCAGTGGCTGATTCTTCTTCCGAGCTTCCAACTCGGCTTCACGCTGCATATCGTTCTCCACGCCTTCCTCGCCGCCCTCGGCATGTTCCTGCTGCTGCGGTCCCTCGGGCTCGGCGTCTCTTCATCGGCGTTCGGTACGACCGCGTTCACATTCGGCGGTCTCTATCTCTCGTTGATTCGCGTCCTGCCCTTTCTCTTCGAGGTGTCGTGGATCCCTCTGCTGCTGTTGTTCACGCGGCGGTGGATGCTCCAACGCAACAGGCGCGATCTCTGCTGGGCGGCATTCTTCGGCGGCATGCAGGCACTCGTCGCCGAGCCGACGACGCTGATGCAGACCTGGGCGCTGATCGGTGCGTATGCGATCTACCGCTCGCTGCAGGACAAGAAGTGGGCCGCCAATTTCGGCGGGATCATCGCCAGCGGCATCGCGGCGCTGCTCGTCGCCGCGGCGCAGTTCCTGCCGGCGATGGAACTGGCTGGCAACTCGGTGCGCGCTCGCGGACTCGACTTCGACTATGTCGTGTCGTACTGGAGCATGTCGCCCGCGCGGCCGCTCGAGCTCTTCTTTCCTTCGTTCTTCGACTCGACGTACACGGCGGCGGGCATTGCCCGGATGAAGCTGATGTATCCGGGAGGCGCCGCGTTTCTCGCGAGCATCTATCTCGGCCTCGCCGTCGCGCTGCTCTTCCTCGCCGGCCTGATCGCGCGGCGAAAGGGATGGCTCCTCGTCCTTTCGATCTGCGTCGGGTCGTACTTCCTCGCGATCGGAAGCCACACGCCGCTGCTCCGCTTCCTCTACGACATCGGGCTGTTCCGGGGAATCCGCTACCCGGAGAAGTTCGCGATGATGGCCGTGATCACGATCATCATCTGGGCCTCGATCACGCTCGACCGCCTCGTGAACGGCGATGAAGAGATCGCGAAGTGGTCGGTGCGGATTGCGATCGGATGGTTCGGCTTCGCGCTGCTGAACATCCTTCTGTCGAACAATCTCGGCGGCGAGATCCACTACTGGCTGCGCACTCTGCTGCGCGGCGCCGCGGTGCTCGCCGTGTTGTGGGCGATGCGGAAGCGGCCGGCGCCGGTGTGGGCCATCGCTCTTTCGCTCATCACTCTCGTGGATGTGCAGTATCTGCAGAAGGAGCTGAATCCGACGACGCCGGCGAATTTCTTCGATGCGCCGGCGGTCACACGCGAGCTCGATCCGGCGAAGGATCAATATCGGATCTTTCATGCGGCGGACTGGAACTGGGCGTACAACGAGCCGGCCGCGCTCGAATGGTTCGGCGGCACGAGCTCGCATGAGCCGTGGACCTTCATCCGGAACGGTCTGATGCCGCGCATTCCGGCGCAGTATGGATTCCAGCTCGCGCCCGATTTCGATTACGCGAATGTCTATCTGCTGCCGACCACGGACCTCATCACCGCGTTCCGCAATCTGCGCGACTCGAAGCGCGGCGGATGGGAAACGACGTTCATGGCGATGTCGAACGCGTGGTACTGGACGCGCTTCCGCTCGTATCAGGCCGAGGTGCAGAGGACGCATGACAATCCGGAGGAGATGCGGCCGGTCGACTTCATCCCGGTGACGGAGAAGAATCCGCGCTTCTACTTTGCGGATTCGACAGAGCAGGCGGGCAGCATCGACATGTTCGTCTCGAAGATGCTGTCGAAGCAGTGGAGCCCGCGCGTTGCGTTCATCGAAGATGAAGCGTTCACGCCGGCCGCGGGTGTGGTCAACAGCGTGAAGCAGAGCTGGAACAGCGCCACGCTCGACGTCGAGTCGCAAGGCCGCGCGCTACTCGTGGCAAGCATCACGCCGGAGAAACACTGGCACGCGACGATCGACGGCAAGCCTGCGACGCTGCGCGTCGCGAACATCGGCTATCAGGCACTCGAAGTCCCAGCCGGAAAGCACAAAGTCGTGATGACGTACCGCAATCCGCTGGTGATCGCCGGGATCTGGATCTCGGTGCTGGCGCTGGCCGCGGTACTGGGAGGGGGGGCTTTTGAACGATGAACGATGAACGATGAACGATGAACGGGATTTAACGATGAACGATGAACGATGAACGATGAACATGGGACGATGAATGGCGAATGGTGAACGAAGGACGTTCGTCTCTCTGTTCATCGTTCATCGTTCATCGTTCATCGTTCATCGTTTCCCATCGTTCATCGTTTCGCCATCGCTACGATGATGTCGTTCGTGATGACGACGAGCATCAGGGTGCCGAGGGCTAGGATGCCGGCGAATTGGATTCGTTCTTTGACGCGGAGCGAGAGCTCGCGGCGGACGGCGCCTTCGACCAGCAGGACCATGATGTGGCCGCCGTCGAGTACCGGGATCGGCAGCAGGTTCATGATGCCGAGCTGCAGCGAGATCATGGCCATGAACGCGAGGGTGCCGAGGAGGCCGGCGTTGCGCATCACTTCTTCGGAGATCTGCGCGATGCGCAGCGGGCCGCTCAGCTCTTTCATCGAGCCGTTGCCGGCGACGAGGCGGCGCACCGCGGTGCCGGTGAACTTCACCATCTTCCAGTTCTGCAGCGCGCTGTCCTGAACTGCGGCGACGAACCCGAGCTTGCGGACATACGTGCGAGGGATGAATCCCCGCAGCGTCGGTTCTTTTTCCCGGACTGCGGCGAGAGTGACTGGGAGGCGAGTGCCGCCGCGTTCGATCGTGAGGGGAAGCGGTGCGCCTTTCAGCGCGATGAGCATCTGTTCGATGTCTGCGTAGCCGTACACGGGAGCGCCGTTCGCGGTCACGATGCGATCGCCGGCGCGAAGGCCCGCTTTCGCAGCGACGGAGCCGGGTGCGACATCGCCGACGACCGGCTCTTCCCACGGCACGATTCCGGCGCGGCCGACGGGGCCGTAGTCGCTGTCCTCGCGGCGCGGCGTCAGCGTCGTCGTCAGCGTCTGTCCGTCGCGCACGAAGGTCACGTGCAGCGGCGTGCCGGCGTGCATGCTGATCGCGAGCTTGAGGTCATCGAAGTCGGCCATCGGCTCGCCGTCGATGCTGACGATACGATCGCCGCGGCGCAGACCGGCGCGTGCGGCGGGATCGCCAGCCGTGACGGTGTCGACGACGGCGGTCGTCTGCCGCTGCTTCGTTCCATGCATGTCGATGCCGGCGACGAAGCCGAGCGCGATCAGCAGATTCATCAGCGGTCCCGCGAACAGGATCAGGAATCGCTGCCACTTCGGCTTCGCGAGGAACTCGTCGGGGGCTGGAACGTGATTCTCCTCCGGCTGCTCGCCTCCCATGCTGACGTAGCCGCCGAGCGGAATCAGCGAGACGCGATAGTCGGTGCCGCCGGCCTTGAAGCCGAACAGGCGCTTGCCGAACCCGAACGAGAAGACCTCGACGCGGACCCGGAACAACTTCGCCATGAGGAAGTGTCCCGCCTCATGAAAGAAGACGAGGATGCCGAGGACGATGATGAAAGGGATCGGCTGGATGAGAAGAATTCGTTGAATGACTTCCATGATTTCTGAAGATCAGCGTCTGACTGCAACATCGATTCCGCGCGCTTCATTGCGCGCCCAGCGGTCCCAGTGCAACGCATCGTCAACGGTTCCGATCGCCGCCACGCTGCCGGCATGCCGATCGAGGACGCGTCTCACGATGTCTACGATCGCGGTGAACGGAAGTTCTCCGGCCAGGAAGCGCTCGACGGCGATTTCGTTCGCGGCGTTGAGCACGGCGGGCATTGATCCGCCGGTCCGGCACGCCTGATAGGCGAGGCCAACCGCAGGGAACCGCTCCGGATCGACGGGAAGGAAGTCGAGCGTGCGGATCTTCGCGAGATCGAGGCGGCCGAATGGCGCCGGCACCCGCTCCGGATAGAGCAGCGCGTATTGCACCGGGAACTTCATGTCCGTCGTCGACAGTTGCGCGATGATCGAGCCGTCGACGAACTCGACCATGGAGTGGACGATCGACTGCGGATGGATGAGGATGTCGATCTTCTCCGCCGGCTGTCCGAAGAGGTGATGGGCCTCGATCACTTCGAGTCCCTTGTTCATCATCGTCGCGGAGTCGATCGAGATCTTGTTGCCCATCTTCCACGTCGGATGCGCGAGCGCGGCGTCGATGGTGATGTCGTCGAACGTCGAGAGCTCGCGGCGGAGAAACGGGCCGCCCGACGCGGTGAGGATGATGCGCTCGACTTCGGGATGCGTTCCGCAGCGCAATGCCTGATGCACCGCGTTGTGCTCGGAGTCGACGGGGAGGATCTCGCCGCCATGCTCGTGAGCGGTGCGTGTCATCACATCGCCGGCGGCGACGAGCACTTCCTTGTTCGCGATGCCGACGCGCTTGCCTGCGCGGAGAGCGGCGTGCACCGGCGGGATGCCTGCTGCGCCGACGATGGCGGCGATGACCGCATCGGCGGATGCGAGCGACGCGACATCGCACGCGCCGTCCGCGCCGCAGACGATCTCCGTCTTCGCCGGGATCATGCCGCGCAGCCGGGTCGCATCCTCGCGTGTGCGCACGGAGACGAGCTCGGGCTGATAGCGATGGACCTGCTCCGCGAGCAGTTCGACATTGCCGCCTGCTGCGAGGCCGGCGACGGAGAGCTCATCGGGAAACGCGTCGACTACCGCGAGTGTCGATCGGCCGACCGAGCCGGTGGAGCCGAGGATGGAGATTCTTCTCATACGGACATGATGCGCAGGCTCGTGAAGCCGTTCTGGATCAGCACCCAGTAGACATACAGGATCGGCGCGGTGAAAAAGATCGAATCGAAACGATCGAGAAATCCGCCGTGACCCGGAATCAATGTGCCGGAGTCCTTCACGGATGCGGAGCGCTTCCACATCGACTCCGCCAGATCGCCGACCACGCCTGAAATCGAGAGCACGGTGCCGGCGATCACGGCATGGACCAGCGGAAAGCGCGGGAAGAAGGTGAAGTGAATCACGATGGCGGCGATGATCGACGTCGTGATGCCGCCGAACATTCCCTCGATGCTCTTCTTCGGGCTGATGCGCGGCGAGAGGCGGTGCCGGCCGAACGTCTTGCCGATGTAGTACGCGCCGGCATCTCCGATCCAGACCACGATCAACAGAAAGAAGATGAGGTGCGGTCCGTCGGCGATGAAGTCCTTGCGCATGCGGATCAGCGAGCCGCCGAGCATGCCGATGTAGAGCGTGGAGAGCACGGCGATCGCACTCGAGGGAAGCGCCTCTTCGAGCTCGGCCTGGCCGAAGACATACGTCGCGGGGATGACGAGCAGCGCGAGGAAGACGCCCATCTCCACCGAGATCGGCTCGAGCACGAACGCGGCGAGGATGAAGAGCATCACGGCGAGGCAGATGGTCTTCGGAACGTGAAACCCTTTCCGCTCGCCGAGGATGAGGAATTCGTAGTGAGCGAGGAGACCGATGACGGCGATGGTCGCGTCGAAGACGTACTCATGCGACCAGCCGATGATCCAGATCGCGAAGGGGGCGGCGACGAGCGTCGTCAGCTCGCGAGCGTATTTCATAGAAGGCCAGGCAGCAGCGGGGATCGGTTCATTTCTCAGAGTCTCCTTCTGCTGACTGCTGTTCCACGAACATCTCCTGCTCACCCGGCTCGACGCCGCCGTAGCGGCGCTCGCGCGACTGGAAGTCGATGATCGCTTCGAAGAGATGCTGCTTCCGAAAATCGGGCCACAGCACTTTCGTCACATGAATCTCCGCATAGGCGATCTGCCAGAGGAGGAAGTTCGAGACGCGAAGCTCGCCGCTGGTGCGGATGAGCAGATCGGGATCGTCGACGTTCGCGGTGTAGAGGTGATCGCCGAAGAATGCCTCGTCGATCACGGCGTCCGTCATCTCCTTCTCGCGCAGCGTGGTCATGATGCGGTTCACGGTGTCGACGATCTCGGCGCGGCCGCCGTAGTTGAGTGCGATCTGAAACAGCAGCCCCGTGTTCTTCGCCGTCTGCTCCTCGGCATACCGCAGCTCGCGCTGCACGGAGGGATCGAGTCCTTCGATGCGGCCGATGGGAACGAAGCGGATGTTGTTCTCCATCAGCGTCGCCAGCTCTTTGCGGAGGTACTCCTTGAGCAGCATCATCAGAGTGGCGACTTCGAAGCGCGGGCGCTTCCAGTTCTCGACCGAGAAGGCGTAGAGCGTGATGACGCCGAGCTCGAGGCGCGCCGCGGTCTCGACGATCTCGCGAACCGAGGCGATTCCGGCACGATGGCCTTCGACGCGCGGTAGTCTGCGCGACTTCGCCCAGCGGCCGTTGCCGTCCATGATCACAGCGATGTGGCGGGGAAGGCGATTCAGGTCGATCTTTTCGAGGAGTGACTCTTCGATCGAGCCCGGTTCGGCCAGTTTGCGGAGGTCGATCATCGCAGAAGGGGGATCTTAACAGGCAACAGGCAGCAGATAACAGGCAGCAGGGGCAGGGACACGACCTCTACCTGCTGGGTGCCGCGTATCCGACTTCGATCAGCGTCAGCCCTTTTGCCGGCGCGGTCCATCGTGCTTCGTCGAGAATCGTCGATGGATCGAGTTTTCCACGTCCTGCCTCGATCAGCGAGCCGGCGATTCTGCGCACCATGAATCGGAGAAAGCCGTCGGCGCTCACGGTCAGCGTCAGCGCGGATCCTTCGCGCGTGACTTCCGCGCGTGTGAGCGTGCGCACGGTCGAGCTCACTTCGGGATCGGCAACGGTGAATGCCGCGAAGTCATGCGTGCCGAGGAGTTGCGCCGCGGCGCCCGCCATGCGCGAGTCGTCGAGTCTCGACGCGACATGCGCGTGCGTTTCGAACGTGAAGACATCGGCGTACGGCGCAGTCCAGATCCGGTATGCGTAGGTTTTCGACGTCGCGTCGAAGCGCGCGTGAAACGTCTCTGCCACTTCTTCGACGGCGAGCACGCGGATGTCGTGCGGCAGGTACTGATTGACGCCGAGCATCACTCCGCGCGGCGCGATCGGGAACGGCGCATCGAAGTGCGCGCGCTGCCCGGCGGCATGAACGCCGGCGTCGGTCCGCCCCGCGCCATGAATGCGCACATCGCAGCCGAACACGCGCGCCAGTGCGCCCTCAACCATCTGCTGCACCCCGGTCGCATTCGCCTGCGCCTGCCAGCCGGCGTAATGCGTGCCGAGATACTGGAGGGTGAGGAGAAGGCGCATGGGATTCAGGCAGCGGGGTCAGGCAGCGGGCTGCCTGACCCTATCGCAGGTCCTGCGCAATGATCTGGTCGCGCGCGAATCCTGTCGTGTTCGTGATGCTGTCGATCACGCCGACGGAGAGTTTGTTCAGGCCCGGCTCCATCAGCAATTCGAGCTCGTACGTGTAGTACTTCCCCTTCGTCTTCGCGATGTCGGCCGCGGGGATCGTGATGGGCGAGGTCTTGCGCGAGACGTCGGACATGTCGCCATCCTTGTTCGCGACGACGATGTAGACATCGAAGCCGCCGACGTACGCGTCGCCCTGCGGAACGAAGGTCAGCATCTCCATCGGGATCTGCACTTCGACCGGCACGCGGAACAGCCCGTCGTCCGTCGAGCGGGGGCGTCCCATGCGAACGACGATGTGCAGGTCGTTCGACCGGGTCGCGTAGAGCAGGTTGGCGATGACGCGGTCGCTCATCTCGGCGAACGTCGATTTCTCGACGAACGACTGGCGCGCGCGGACGACATATTGATTGCGCGGATTGTTCTTCAGCCGTACTTCGAGCGCGCGCTGGCGGTCGACGCGCTCCGACGTTCCGGCGCGATATCCGAGCGAGTAATACGAATCGAGGTCGCGCTGGATGTGATCGAACGCCGCCTTGAAGTTGTTGCTGTTCACCGATGCGAGGCCGCCGGTCATGTCGGCCATCATCTGCATCGAGTCGGTCGTGTTGCTGGTGACTGCCTGCGAGGCGAGGAAGGAGGTCGGGCGCGAATTCTCCGCGCTCATCTCGGCGCCGCCGCTGAGCCCCGCCGCTCCGATCGTGTACATCGTGATGCCATTCGCGTTCGCGGTCTTGGCAACGGACTGGATCTCGGACGTCGCATCGAACGTCATCCCCTCGAGGATCGTCGAGCCCGTCTGCCAGTTCGTCTTTTCGCGGGAGATGTCTTCGATGTAGGCGAACGCCTCTTTGCCCGGCTGCATCGGGAAGCCTTCGGAGGTGAGGACGAGAATCTTCTTTCCTTCGACGCCGGCCAGGGTCGACATCAACGCGTTGAGCGACTCGACGCTCTGGCGCAGATCGTGGTCGGCGGACTCGGCGTACGTGCGCGCGTAGGCGATCGCGTCGTCGTAGGACTGCGCGTCGCGGATCTGATCCTCGACCTGCTTGCGGTCGCTGCGCGTCTGCGTGCCCATCGCCGACTCGCCGGCGATGATGTCGAGCGTCTGCGAGATCTGCACGGGATCGCGCGTGAAGGGGACGCGCACCTTCATCGAGCGGTTGAACGTCGCGATCATCGCCTCGTCGCCGGGACGCATCACGTTCTTCACGAAATCCTTCATCTGGGAGAAGACGCGATTGCGGTTGAACGGCGCGAGGGAGAGGTTGTCGATGTAGAAGATGATGCGCCGCCGCATCGTGTCTTCGTTCACGCCCGCCGGCTTCTGCGCTTCGGAAGGAGCCGCGGTCGCTGCTGCGGCTGCGGCGTCTTCTTCGCTGATCGCCTTGTTGCCGACGACTTCGTAGAAGTTCGAGACAGCCTTCGGCATCCCGTTCTCCAGGATCTCGAAATCGTTCTTCTTGAGTCCGTGGATGACGTTGCCCTTCTTGTCGGTCACGATGACGTCGACATTGATGACGCGGACGTCGACGGTCTCGACGAGCCGCGTCGGCTCACCCTTCGGCTTCTGCTGCTCGGCTGCGAACGACGCAGCGCAGGGGAACATGAGAACGGCAGATGTGAGAGCGGCCGCCAGGGAAACGTGCTTCATCAGAACAAGACCTCCAGATTTTCGACGGCTGAGAGCCGCGGCCGTTTCGCGCAGGTTGGCTTTCGTCGTGCGAGAATACGGACCGCCCGGTGGGAAACCGCCACAGAGGGTGAATATTTCCGGTGAGGCTTCAGCCAAGTGGCTGCGACAAAACAAGATCCGCTTTCGTTCGTGAAGATGGCCGGGGCCGGCAACGACTTCGTCGTGATCGACAACCGAACCGGACGGATCGGCGACGCGACGGAACTGACGAGACGGATCTGCACCCGCCGCCTCTCCGTCGGAGCCGACGGCCTGATCCTCATCGAGACTTCGCCCCGTGCCACGTTCAGGATGCGCTACCTGAACTCGGATGGCTCGCAGGCGGACTTCTGCGCGAACGGGACGCGATGCGCCGCGCGCTTCGCCTTCGTGAACGTGATCGCGCCGCGCAGGATGACGATCGAGACCGGCGCGGGAGTCATCGGCGCCGAAGTGGGCGAGGGGGGACAGGTCACGCTGTCGCTGCCGTCACCGCGCGGCTTCGTGGCGAACCGCCCGCTGCAGATCGGCAGCACGACGGTGCAGGGAAGTTTCATCGTCGTCGGCGTGCCGCATTACGTGATCTTTCTCCGCGACGATCTCTGGTCGCAGCAGATCGAGACGCTGGGGCGCGCCGTGAGGCAGCATCCCGATCTTGCGCCGGAGGGGGCGAACGTGAATTTCGTCGTCGTCCGGAATCCGGGCGCGATCGAAGTGCGGACATATGAGCGCGGCGTCGAAGGGGAGACGCTCGCCTGCGGCTCGGGCGTGGTTGCCTCTGTCGCGACGAGTGCTTTGTTCGACAAAGTCCGGACCCCCGTCTCCGTGCTGACGCGCAGCGGCATCGCGCTCGAAGTCTCGTTCTCGAAGACGGCGTCCGAGGTTCAGGACATCCGGCTGCGAGGCGATGCGCGGATCATCTATCGCGCGGCGATCACGCCGGAGACGCTCGACGGATTCGATCCCGAGTTCGTGCGCGATCCGGTGCAGGCAGTGCTGAGTGATCGATAGACGCGCACTGCTGCTGTCGATCGCGCTGGCGGTCGTGGCCGCATGGGCGTCCTTCAGCGTCGTTCAGTTCGCGACGCCGGTGGACCGCGCGCTTCCGTTTCTCGCAGTCGTCGTGGTTGCGCTGGATTGGGCGGCCGCCTCGTCCACTCAGGACGGGATGCGGACGAGGCTTCCGCACTCCGCCTTGCTGGCAGCACTGCTGATGGCGTGCGAAGTCGTGATCGCGGACGAACGCACGCGGCTGCTGGCGATCGCGATCGTCATGGCTTTCGCGTTCGCAGCGTCGTTTCGCGCGCATCCGGTCGTGCTCACGATTCTCGCCGTGCTCGTCATTCGCTGGATTCCGCTGCACGATGTCGTGATCTGGCGTGAGTTGATCATCCTCGCTGCCGCGATCGCGATCGCGCTCGTGTCGCGCAACGCCTTCCTCGCGGTGCCGGCGGCGCTGTTCGCACCGGCGTGGCCGATGAAGATCACGATCCTCATGCTCGCGGGAGCCGCTCTGCTCAGCGCGACTCTTCGCCGGCGCAAGCCGTACCTCGATGCGATGGTGCTCGCGCTGATCATCGCCTTCTTTCCCTGGAGTGGTCTCATGGCCCGCGGCTGGCGCTTCTTTCTCCAGCCGCCGCGGCAGGCGGAGCGCCGCCATGTCTACTACGCGTTGCGGCGCGGTGAATCGGTTGCGTTCGAGATTCCCGCCGAGGCGGAGTCGCTCATCGTCTCCGGCGCCAACATTCAGAGCCTTCGCCCCGGCACTCCCCTCGGCACCATCGAGCCGCGCGCGATTCCGATTCGCGTCGGCGATGCGGCGGACTGGGGCTTCATGCGGCGCGAGCAGTTCTTCGCGTCACGCAATCGTTATCCGCGCGATCCGGCGGGCCGGATTCGCGGCTACGGATGGAGTTGCTGGATCGACGGCGCAGGGCGCGTGCTCCTGCCGCCGGGAATCGGCACGATTCGCGTGACCGCCGATTCGCATCTGCCAACCGGCGCAATTCTGCAGATCGAGTCGATCGAGATGAGGCCGCGATGACTCTCGCCGTTTCGACAGCGGTTGTCCTCGCGCTTCTGCCGTTCGTCTTTTTCCGCGGACGCGAGCTCGCGCGCGCACTCGGGATCGAAATCGCGATCTACGCGTTTGCCGGCGCGATCGCGATCTACGCGCATTCGCTGGGTGTGCAGGATCTCGATCCGGCGACCGCGCTCGCGACGCTGTTCGTGCTGCAGCTCGCGGTGATCGCGATCCAGATCGGCGCCAGTTCGCAAGTGCAAAACCTCGCGATGCGCTTCGCGATCGCCGCGGCGCTCGTCTACGCGAGCGTGCTGCCGGCGCAGCTCCGCGCGCCGATCGATGGCGATGAGCCGTTCTATCTGCTGCTGACGGAATCGATGGCGCGCGATCACGACGTCGATCTCGCGAATCAATACCGCGACATCGCTCACACGGACCTCGGGCGTCCCGATCTCGTGCCGCAGTTTGGCGATCCTTCCGGCCCGCACGGCGAGCAGTATTCGCGTCACGAGCCTTTCCTGCCGCTGCTGATGGTGCCGGCCTACCTGCTGTTCGGCGTGCCGGGCGCAATTGCGATGATTGCATTGTGCGGCGTGCTGCTCGCGCGATCCCTCGTGCGATGGATGGAGGACGAAGGAGTCTCCGATCAGACGATTCGCATTGTGATGCCGCTCGTTCTCTTCGGGCCGCCGATCATCTACTACGCCGCACGGGTGTGGCCCGAGGTGCCGGGCGCGCTCTGCTTCGTGGAGGCTGTTCGCGGAATGAGGCAGCGGCGTGTGCAGCGCTGGCTGCCGGCGCTCTTCGCGCTCGTCATGCTCAAGCTGCGCTTCGGCCTGCTGGGTGTGATGCTGCTCGGCACGATCCTTCTGCGGAAGAAGCCGAGGATCGCGGTGATCACGATCGTGGCGATGGCTGTGCCGCTGGCGGTCGTCTGGTGGATTTCGGGCAGCGTGCTGAACGTGCACACCTGGCGCGAGCTGTTGCCGTCCGCTCCGAAGCCGTATCTCATCGGCTTGTGCGGACTCCTGCTCGATGGCGCTGCCGGACTCCTCGTGCAAGCCCCGCTCTTCCTCCTCGGCGTCTTCGCGCTGGCGCGCTGGCGATCGATGCCCGAGGGCTTTCGGCTCGGCGCGATCGCATCGTCGCTGTATGTGGTCACTCTGCTGCCGCGCTCGGAGTGGCATGGCGGATGGTCGCCGCCGTTGCGGTACATCGTCGTGCTGCTGCCTGTCCTGGCACTCGGTGCGGCGAAGCTGATCGAGTTGTCATCCTCAGCGAAAGAGATGCTCGCGCCGGTCGCGGTATGGACGATCGGCATCACCGCGCACGCACTCGCGGCGCCGTGGAGCCTGTTCCACATCGCGAACGGTGAGAACGCGATCGGCGAATGGCTTTCGGCGATGTTCCACAGCGATTTCTCCCGCCTGTTTCCGAGCTTCATCCGCCTGAACACCGCGGGAATCGCGGCGGCGGTGCTGCTGATCGCATTCTTCGCAGTCGTGAAGCTCCGTGGAGACGCGCCTGCGTTTGCGATCGCGCCGCTCATCATCGTTGGCGTCGCGCTCTTCTTTCATTACGGGCGCACGCCGGCAGACCGCATCGAATTCGAAGACGCGCACGTGATTCACAACGGCGGCGAGTTGTATCCGTATCAGTATCAGGTCGCGCGTTTTCAGTACCGCGGGGGTTGGATTCTGAAGAAGGGCGAGTCGGTGTCGTTTCTCGCGCATCGCGGGAGGCATCAGCTCTTCTATTCGTCGGCGGCGCCTGCGACGATCGAGCTCGGAGGGCGCGTGTACACGCTCGGCGCGGCGCCCGCGTATGCGGAGACGTTCATCGAAGTTCCGCTCGAGGGGCGGACGACATTGAATTGCATCGAGGGGACGATCAACCTCGACCGGATGGAGCTCGCGCGATGAGCGGCGTCGATTTCATCGTGCTCGACATCGACGGCGGCGCAATGCTGGCTGCCTGTCTGGACTCGATCGAGCGGCAGAGCGTGGCGCCGCAGAGGATCATCGTTCTAGATAATGGCGGCCGGACAGCAGACCGCGGGAAGCAGGCAGCGGGGGAGCGAATGCTGTGGCTCCGGTCGGAAACGAATCTCGGTTTCGCCGGCGGTGTGAATCTCGCGTTCCAGCATGTCACCGCGCCGTTCGTCGCGTTGATCAACAACGATGTCGTGCTCGATGAAGACTGGCTCGAGACCGTGCTCGCCGCGATGAGCGACGCGAAGGTCGCCGGCGTGCAGACGGTCATCCGCCGCGACGCGATGACGATCGACGGAGCAGGGGTCGACATCGCCGATGGGACCTATCGCCAGACGCTCGATCCCGCGCGAGCGTGGGGCATCTCCGCGACGGCCGCGTTGTATCGTGTGAGTGCGCTCGGCAAGCGCGTGTTCGCGACGCGATTCTTCGCCTACTACGAAGACGTCGAGCTCAGCGCGAGGCTGCACGAGCAGGGGTGGGAGACGCGCGTGCTGCCGGTGATCAAGGCGGCGCATCGCGGTTCGCAGAGCGCGCCGCTGCTGGGCGATCGCGCGCTCCGGCTGCGCACGCGCAACCGCTACTGGGTGGCGCGCATGCATCGCGGCGTCGGACGCATCGGCGCGCTGTTGATGGAAGATGCGAAGCTTCTCCTGCAGGGCCGCTCGTCGATCCGTGGGATCATCGAGGGACTGTGCGGAAGGATGCAGGATGACGAATGAGCGGCCGTTTCGCGTCGTCGTCACCACGCCGGACATCGTCGGCGAGCGGATGGCCGGCCCCGGCATTCGCGCGATGCATCTCGCGCGCGAGCTGGCGAAGCACTTCGACACGGCTCTGATCGCACAGGGCGATTCGCGTGATGCGCTGCGCGATGCGGATGTGCTGATCGGCCAGCCGGTGCGCGGTTTTCGCAAGCGCCGCGGCTCGCAGCGGATCATCTACGATCTCTTCGATCCCAACGTGCTCGAACTGCGCGAGCTCTATGGCAACGCGCCGTCGATCCGGCAGCGCGTGCATCTCGCCGCCGAGTGGTCGCGCCTCACGTATGCGCTGCGGCATGCGGATCTGCTCATGTGCGCGGCGGCGAAGCAGCGCGAGTTCTACCAGCAACTGCAGAGCAGCGACACGCCCTGGATCGAGGTGCCGTTTGGAGTCGATCTGGAAGAGACGGCGGGATGTCCGAAGCCGCAGGACAACGTGATCGTCTGGGGCGGTGGCTTGTGGGAGTGGCTCGACCCGGGACTCGCGGTCGACGCCGTGCTGCGGCTCAACCGCGAGGGACTGCGATGCCGGCTGCTGTTTCTCGGACGCGCGCGGCCGAATCCGCACGCCGTCGACCGGCGGCGTGAAGACCGTTTCGATGCGCTGCTCGCGCGGGGGAACGGGGTCGTGGCTGCGAATCAGGAGTGGGTGCCTTACAGAGAGCGATTGTCGTGGCTGCGCAGTGGGAAAGTGGCTATCATGCTCCACCGCCCGACGGTAGAGGCGGTCTACTCCATCCGCACGCGTCTCTTTGATGCGATTGCGGCAGGAGTCCCGGTCGTGGCGACCGAGCGAGGATTCGCGGCGGAACTGGTCGCGCGCGAGAAACTCGGGATCGTCGTTCCGGCGGGGGATGAGGAGGCAGTCACGCAGGCGATCCGTCGCCTTTTGACCGACGACGCTTTTCACGCCGCTTGCGTAGCTAATCTGGTGCGCATGCGGTCCCGATTCGCGTGGGATGTCGTCGCGCGTCCTCTGATCGGCGCAGTGAGCGAATGGCAGAAGCAAATCCGATGATCGAGCAGGAGCCGGTGACGATTCCGGCACGCCCCGCGTTGCGCAGTGTTCCGCAGCCGGTGGATGTCTCCATCCTGATCGTGACCTGGAACAGCGAGCGATGGATCGATCGCTGCCTCCGTTCCATCGGCGCCGCCTGCGAAGGCATCTCGCACGAGGTGGTCATCTACGACAACGCCTCGTCGGACAGCACGCTGGCGCATGTTGGACAGGCGCCCCTGCCCGTCGTCATCCGTTCGCCGAAGAACGACGGCTTTGCCGCCGGCACGAATCGCGCGCTGGAGCAATCGGCCGGACGGTTCGTCTTCTTTCTGAATCCCGACTGCGAGCTCGAACCGGGCGCGCTCACGCTGCTCGTGAATTTTCTCGATCAGCATCCCGACGTGGCCGCAGCGGCGCCGCTGCTGCAGGACGAGAGCGGCGAAACGCAGCGCGAGTTTCAGTTGCGGCGTCTGCCGACGCTGCGCAGTTTTGCCGCCGAGATTCTGCTCGTCGACAAACTCTTTCCGGGAAATCCGGCGACATCGCGCTATCGCTTTCGCGATGCCGACCTGACGCACCCGATCCGCGTCGAGCAGCCGGCGGCCGCGGCATTCCTGATTCGTCGCGAGGTCTTCGAGTCGATCGGTCCGCTCGATGAGCGATTCGCTCCCGCGTGGTTCGAAGACGTCGACTTCTGCCGCCGGATGATGGATGCCGGGAAACAGATCTACGCGATCCCCGCGGCGCGCGCGCGGCACTTCGGCGGCGCGAGTCTCGAGCATGTCGGTCACGCGCGCTTTGTCGATGTCTGGTACCGCAACATGTGGCTCTACGCGCGCAAGTGGTTCTCGCAGGGCGAGAGCGAAGCGATGCGATGGATGATCATTGCGGGGATGATGCTGCGATGCCTCGCCGCGCTCGCCGGACTGGCCAATGGTGACGGACGCCTCGCGGCATTCCGCGCCTACGTCGCGGTGGCGAAGAAAGCGCTCAATCGATGGGACGACGGGTCTCCATCGTCGTCGTGACGTGGAACAGCGCGCAACATCTTCCGCGCTGTCTCGCCGCCATCGCGCAACAGACCTGGCCCGACGCCGAGCTGATCGTCGTCGATAACGCGTCGGCGGATGAGAGCGCCGCTCTTGCAACGCGCGCCCGTGTCATCCGCAACGACACCAACCGCGGATTCGCCGCCGCGGTGAATCAGGGAATCGCGGCATCGGCCGGCGAGCTCATTCTTCTCTGCAATCCCGACGCGTTCCTCGAGCCCGATTACATCGAACAGATCGTGAAGGCGCTCGACGCCGCGGGAGAACGGTACGGAATGGCGACGGGCAGGCTGCTGCGCGCGGAGGAGCCGGGTGTCATCGACTCGATGGGCATCCGCATGACGCGCTCCGGCCGGCATTTCGATCTGCAATCGGATGAGCGGCGCGAAGTCTTCGGCGTCTCCGGCGCAGCAGGGATGTACCGGCGGACGTTTCTCGAGGACGTCGCGATCGACGGCCAGCCGTTCGATGAAGACTTCTTTGCCTATCGCGAAGATGCCGACATCGCGTGGCGCGGGCAGCTCTTCGGGTGGCGCGCCCTCTACGTGCCCGCGGCCGTCGCGTATCACGTGCGGCGCGTCACGCCGGAACGGCGGCGCGAGCTGCCGGCGGCGATCAACATGCACAGCGTGAAGAACCGCTTTCTGCTGCGGCTGAAGAACGAAGGTGCGTACCTCGCACTGCGCAACGCGCCGTTCGAGCTCTTCCGCGATCTCGTCGTCATCCTCGCTTCGCTGACGATCGAGCGCAGCTCGCTGCCTGCGTTCGCGTGGCTGTGGAGCAATCGCAAGCGCGTCATGGCAAAGCGGCGCGCGATTCAGAGCCGCAGGCGCGTATCGGATCGGGAACTGGCCAGGTGGTTCGAGTGAGTGGAGCTCATTCGATGAAGCTCGCCATTCTCGGTACGCGCGGTGTGCCGCCGCGCTATGGCGGCTTCGAGACCTTTGCCGCGGAGCTGGGAACGAGGCTCATCGCGCGCGGGCATGACGTCAGCGTGTACTGCCGCGATCGCGGCGATGCGCAATGGAACGGCATCCACCGCATCGTGCTCCCCTCGATCGGGCACAAGTACTTCGAGACGGTCACGCATTCGTTCTTCTCGTCTCTCGACGCGCTGCGGCGCGGCTTCGATGCGATCCTCATCTGCAATGCGGCGAATGCGTTCGTCATCCCGCTGCTGCGGGCGCGCAGGATTCCCGTTGCGATCAATGTCGACGGGATCGAGCGCAAGAGAAGGAAGTGGAACGCGGCGGGGCGCGCGGTGTACGCGATCGGCGAGTCGTTCTCCGCGGCCTTTGCCAGCGCGGTGATCGCGGACGCCGAGGTCATCGCGCGCTACTACCGCGAGAACTATGCGATCGAGCCGGTGATGATTCCGTACGGCGCGGAGTTTCCCGCCGAGAACGACACCGGCGTTCTGCAGCGGCTCGGCATCGCGGCGCAGAACTATGTGCTGTATGTCAGCCGCTTCGAGCCGGAGAACAATCCGCTGGAGGTCGTCGAGGCCTATGAACGGGTCGCCGGCGCGCCGCCGCTCGTGATGCTCGGCGAAGCGCGTTATGACAAGCAGCTCGGCGCGGAGCTGCAGCGCCACGCGTCGGATCGAGTGATCTTTCCCGGTGCGCTCTACGGCGGCGACTATCGAACCCTGCAGCGCAACGCGCTCATCTACATTCAGGCGACGGAGGTGGGAGGCACGCACCCGGCGCTGATCGAGGCGATGGCGTCGAACGGCTGCGTGCTGGCGCACGATACTCCTGAGAACCGGGAAGTCGGCGGGGACGCCGTCGGTTACTTCACTCTCCGGCCCGTCGAGACTCTCTCGCGGGCGTTGACTGAATGGCTCGCGTCGCCGGCATTACGTAAGGCGCAAGTTCTGCAGGCGCGACAGCGGGCAGCTGTGCGGTTCGGCTGGGAGCGGGTCACGGATGCCTATGAGCGGCTTTTCCTGAGTCTGCTCTAGACGTTCTCGAACGCCCCTCCGTATACACGACGGCAACGTTTTGCAGTACATTCCGGACCGGTGGTGGGTTCTGGGCGAAGGAACTGATGCTTAAACAGAAAGCGCGGCTGATCGCGAGGATCGTCTATCTCGTTGATATTGCACTGACTTCTGTTGCTTTCTTCGCGGCGTTCTTCATCCGCGATCACGTCTTTCCGGTGCTCGCCCCCGACCGCTTTCCCACCGGTCTCTTCCCCATTCAGGACTACCTCAAGATTTTTCCGCTGGTCCTGATCATCTGGTCCGTCCTTCTTTTTACGTACCACAGCTATCACAGCCACCGCACGATTCCGCTGACGACCGAGGCGTTGACGACGGTCCGTGTGGTGATGGTGGGCAACGTGCTGCTGGCGACGGTCGCCTACCTCATGCCGCTCCGCCAGCTCTCGCGAAGCTGGTTCATTCTCTTCGGCGTGCTGTCGGCGATTCTCCTCGTCGCCGAGAAGATCGTTCTCCGGCTCATTGCGCGCTACGTCCGCTCGAAGGGTCTGAACTACCGGACGGTCGTGATCGTCGGCACGGGGCGGCGCGCGCTCGACGTCGCCCGCGCCATCAACGAGCACAAGTACTGGGGTTACAAGATCCTCGGCTTCGTCTCCGACGGGCACCGTCTCGCGAACGGCTGGTCGCGCTATCGCGTCTTCGGCAGCGTGCCGGACCTGCGCAGGCTGCTGGAGACGGGGATGGGCATCGGCGAGCCGATCGACGAGATCGTTTTCGCGGTCACGCGAAAGAAGCTCGACGAGATGAAGCAGATCTTCCTCTTCTGCGAAGAGCTCGGCATTCGCACGCGCGTCGCGATGAACTTCTTCCAGAATCGCGTCGCGCGCATCGAGATCGAAGAGCTCGAAGGAATTCCGTTCCTGACGTTCACCACCACGCCGTCGAATGAGACGCAGCTCGCGATGAAGCGGCTGCTCGACATCGCGGTGTCGATGGGATTGCTCGTGCTCGCGGCTCCGATGATTCTCATCGTCGCGGCGCTGATCAAGCTGACCTCGCCCGGTTCCGTCTTCTTCAAGCAGACGCGCCTCGGGCTCAACGGCCGCATCTTCACTCTCTACAAGTTCCGCACGATGATCGAGGACGCTCATTCGCGCCGCGACGAGGTCTCGCATCTGAACGAGATGACGGGCCCGGTGTTCAAAGCGAAGGACGATCCGCGCATCACCGGCATCGGCCGCTTCCTCCGCAAGTTCTCGCTCGATGAGATTCCGCAGCTCTGGAACGTGTTCCGCGGCGACATGAGCCTCGTCGGACCGCGTCCTCCGATTCCGGAGGAAGTGGCGAACTATCGCCGGTGGCATCGCCGCCGGCTGTCGATGAAGCCGGGGCTGACGTGTCTGTGGCAGATCAGCGGCCGCAACAACGTCGACTTCGATCGCTGGATGCAGCTCGATCTGCAGTACATCGACAACTGGTCGCCCGCGCTCGACCTGAAGATTCTCCTGCGGACGATCCCTGCCGTCCTCTCAGGCCGCGGCGCGTCGTAAGAGCCGGTTGAATTGCCTGACAATTCAATCGGTTTTTTGCTATAACCGCATACCGACGTATCCGGTTAACGGCGCGCAATGAAACGGATCCTTCTCGCTGTCGTTCTGGCTGCGCTTCCGGCGCTTGCGATGGCTGGAACCCGCAGGGCGCTGACGCGCCCGCCGCAGGCGCCGCGCAACACGACGATCGAGAACAATGCGACCTGCGATATCGGCACGTCTCCCGCCGCGACGCTGTTGCTGCCGTACTTCGAAGTCGACATCGCGAAGCATGTGTCGCAGGCGCGCAACACGATCTTCTCGATCATCAACACCTCGCGCTCGCCGCAGGTTGCGCGCGTGACGGTCTGGAGCGATCAGGGATATCCCGCGCTCTGGTTCAATCTCTTCCTCACCGGATACGACGTCGAGTCGATCTCGCTCTATGACGTGCTGGCGCACGGCGCCGTGCCGCAGACGTCGAGCCTCGCCGCGCGGGGAATGAAGTCGGCTGCGAACAGCGACAATGCGCGGATCGTGTCGCTCGAGAGTTGCGGCGCGAGCGGCGGTCCGCTCGATGCGCAGGTTCTGGCGAATGTGCAGTCGGTTCTGACGAGTGGCGTGGGTGCGGCGTCCGGTTGCCGTGTCGGATCCGCGCATGACGCGGCGACCGGTTTCGTGACGGTCGATGTCGTGAACGGCTGCTCGACGATCTCGCCGCTCGACATGAGCTACTACTCGCAGGTCCTGCTCTTCGACAACGTGCTCACCGGTGATTACGAACGCATCAATCCCGATGTGCAGACCGGAAATCTCGCGGGCGGCAATCCGCTCGTTCATCTGAAGGCGATTCCGGAAGGTGGCGGACCCTCCGGCAATACGCCGTTGCCCTACACGTTCTACGATCGCTTCACGCCGCCGGGCGCGCGCCGAATCGATCGGCGGCAGCCGCTGCCTGCATCGTTCGCGGCCCGCTTCATTCAGGGCGGCACCGGCCGCTTTCTGACGGACTACGTGCTGTGGCGCGAGGGGGCGAGTCCCGGCGCTTCTTCGTGCGTCAGCGCGAACGCGGCGATGCCCTTCGAGCCCGCGGTCCGTTTCGATGAGGACGAGAATCCGACGACGGTGGCGTCGGCGGTGTTCAGCAATACGCCGGTTGCATCGGCAGTCGCGACGACCTCGAAGATGTTTCCGCCGCTCACCGGCTACAGCGTCACAGGCTGGATGGTGATGGACCTCGACAACCGTGCCGGCTACGCAGCGGCCGGCAATCCGTTCTCCGTGACGCGGCCGAGCCAGAACTGGGTCAGCGTGCGGCTCAGCGCCGAGGGGCGCTACGCAGTCGACTACGACGCGACGTCTCTGAAGAACGGATGCACGAACGGCAGCGGCTACGTCACGACGATCATCAAAGCGGGGACGGAGAAATGAGACGCCTGCTCGTGCTCGCGTCGCTCGCCGTCACGGTCTCGATGATGGCCGCTCACGTGACGACGGAGAACAACGCGGGTTGCGACATCGGTGCGTATCCCGCCGCGACCCTTCTCCTGCCGTACTTTGAAGTCGACACGCAGAGCTCCGCCTCCTCCGCGGTGAATACGGTCTTCACCGTCATCAACACGAGCGCGGAGCCGCAGATCGTGCGCGTCACGATCTGGAGCGATTTCGGATTTCCCGTTCTTTCGTTTCCGATGTTTCTCACCGGATATGACGTGCAGTCGCTCTCGATGTACGAGATGGTCGCGCGCGGAAACGTGCCGGTCACGTATTCGGGACTGCCGCCCGGCGCTGCATCCGCGGAGAACAACTCGAATCCGAATTTCCTCGAGGACAACCAGTGCGACCGCACCGGCGGCACGATGAGCAACGAGATTCGTGAGCGCCTGCAGCGCATGCTCATCACCGGTGCCGGCGACAGCGGATGCCGCGTCGGCCGCCAGCACAAGTATGCGAGCGGCTATGTGACGGTCGATGTCGTGAACAGTTGCGCGAAGACTACGCCGATCGAGCCGTCGTACTGGACCGACACGATTCTCTTCGACAACGTGCTCACCGGTGACTACGAGCGCATCAATCCCAACGTGACGACGGGCAACTACGCGGGCGGCACGCCGCTCGTGCATCTGCGTGCGGTGCCGGAAGGCGGTCCCGCGGGCGTGCTTCCTCAGGTACCGTTCCCCTACACCTTCTACGATCGCTACCTGCCGGCCGAAGCGCGGAAGATGGATCGCCGCCAGCCGTTGCCCGCGGTCTTCGCCGCGCGTTTCATCGAAGGCGGCTCGACCGGCTTTCAGACGAATCTGATGATCTGGCGCGAGGGCGTGACCGGCGCAACGCGCGACGAATGCGCCTACGCGAAGAACGAGAAGCTGCCGGTCCGCGCGATCGTTCGCTTCGACGAACATGAGAACGCGACCACGGCGTCGAATGCCGTGACGCTGCCGCCGTCGTCCGCGACATCATCGGTTGCGAGTGCGTTTCCGGCGCTGGCGGCGGGTGATGTCGGCGGCTGGTTCTGGATCTCGCTGGACAACGGAGCGAAGGGACGGCCGAGCCAGAACTGGATCACCGTGCAGATGTACGCCGAGGGGCGGTACGGCGTAGACTTCGACGCGACGTGGCTGGCGAACGGATGCACGGCGGCGATTCCCCCATCGCCCTGAAGCAGCGGATCCGGTGGATGCTCGCAGCCGGATGTTTTGCCGCACTCGTTCTGACACCTCTCGATCTCGAGCGCATCGTCCGGCCCTTTGTCGATCGCAGCCAGATTCAGGCCGAGGCAGGAGTGCGGATGGATGGGCCGTGGTGGCCGGACTATCCGCGGTTCCTGAATGCGGTGCGGCAGCGGACGCAGCCCGGTGATGTGATTCTGCTCGATTTTCCTCAGCGGAGGTGGATGGGTGGCTATGCATTCGCCTACTATCGAGCAGCGTACGTACTGACCGGCCGCGAGGTGCTCCCTCTCATCGACGAGCACGATCAGATCGTCCGTGACAACATCCGGGCGGCACGCTGGGTCGCGCTGTTCACCGCGCAGCGCCAGGGCCAGTTGCTGAGGCGTTGATTTGGCAGAGTGTGCGGCGATCGTCGTCATCACCCTGTGCGGGATGCTGCTCGCCCGCGCGGTCGATCGTTCGCTCCATTCTGCGATGCTCATCGGCCTCGGGTTCCTCTACGGGACGGGCATCGTCTGTTTCGTCGAGCTCGCGATGCCGCGATGGAGCGCGGTGACGGTCACGTCCGCTCTGCTGCTCGTTGCGGCTTTGTGCGGCCTTCGAATCTGGCGGCAGCGCGCGTCTTCTCCCGCGCCGCGGACCGCGCTCGCACCGCATCTCTTCGACCTGCTCACCGTGCTCGTCGTCGTTTCCTACGTTCTCATGGTGACGGCGGCGCCGCTTCCTGAATGGGATTTCGGCGCCGTCTGGGGATTGAAGGGAAAGGTCTTCTTCGAGCACCACGGAATCGACTGGCACTTTCTGAAGAGCCGCTGGAATCGCTTCTCGCATCCGGACTATCCGCTGCTGCTCCCGCTGAACTACGACTATCTCGCGCTGCTGCGCGGCGGATGGGACGACAGCCGCCTCGGCGTATTGAGCGCGGCGTTTGGCGTGGCAACGCTGCTGATCGTTCGCGCCGCGACCGCACGGCAAACATCTCCGATGAAGAGCGCGCTGATCACGCTCGCCTGCGCTCCGGTCGCGCTCGCGATTCAGCCCGGCATCGGAGAGTCACCGATGATCGCCTTCACCGCTGCAGCCCTGCTTCTTCTGCGTGACGACGATTGCCATCCTCCGATTCTTCTCGGACTCGCCGGATGCTCGAAGAACGAGGGGATCGCGTTGATCGCCGTGGTCCTCGCCGCGCTGCTGCTCTTCCAGCGCCGCCGCGTCCTGCGCTTCTGGCCTGCGCTGGCCATCGCCGCGCCATGGATGGCCGTGAAAACGATCCTCTCGTTGAAAACGGATCTTGCAGAGGGCTCGTTCATCGCACGCGCGGCGGAGCGAGCTCCGGCTGCCGGTGAGATCGCGATGGCGTTGTTGCAATCGCTCGCCGACCGGTGGGTGTGGCTCGCGATCGTCCTTGCATTCGCCGTCGCGACTGCTGCGGCGCGCCGGCGACAGCGTCTGATCATCGCCATCGTTTTGCTGCAGCTCGCGGCGTATTTCGCGATCTATCTCGGCGTGCCCTATCGCGTCGACTGGTACATCGAAGGATCGTGGTCGCGACTGACGCGCCAGATTCTCATCCCCGCGCTCGTTGCGGCGATGCTCGCTCTTGCACAGACGATGGCGCCGGAAGAAGATGGCGCGCATGCCGAAACTTGACGCGACTTCCGGGGAGTTCCGCGACGCCGGCCACAAACTGATCGACTGGATTGCGTCGTATCTCGACAACATCGATTCGTATGAAGTGCTCTCGCGCGTGCATCCTGGCGACATTGCGAAACAGTTTCCCGCCGCGCCGTCCCGCGATGGGCGTTCGTACGATGAGCTGATCGCCGACTTCGAGTCGAAGATCATGCCGGGCGTTACGCACTGGAATCATCCGTCGTTCTTCGCGTACTTCTCCATCACCGCTTCGCAGGCCGGCATCCTCGGCGAGCTGCTGACGGCGGCGCTCAACTCGCAGGGAATGGTGTGGAAGACAGGTCCCTCGCTGACCGAGCTCGAGATCGTGACGCTGCGCTGGCTCGCGCGCGAGCTCGGACTTCCCGATGGGATGTTCGGAATCATCAACGACACGGCATCGGTGAACACGTTTCATGCGCTCGTCGCGGCGCGCGAAGCGCTGGGGCTCGACATCCGGAGGCAGGGCGCGACCGGGCGTAATCTGGCGACGCTCCGCGTCTACTGTTCGAAGCATGCGCACGTGTCGGCCGAAAAAGCTGCGATTGCGCTGGGCGTGGGCTACGAAAACGTCGTGAAGATCGCGGCGGACGATCAGCATCGAATGAGGCCCGAAGCGCTGGAGGAGGCGATCGCGCACGACTTCGCGAGAGGGATGAAGCCGATGGCGATCGTCGCGACGGCGGGCAATACCTCGACCGGCGCGATCGATCCCGTGCGCGCGATCGGTGAGATCGCCGCGAGGCACAAGCTCTGGCTGCATGTCGATGCGGCGTACGCCGGCTCGGCGACCATCTGCCCTGAGCTTCGCGATCTGTGGGACGGGATCGAGTATGCAGACTCGATCGTCGTCAATCCGCACAAGTGGCTCTTCACGCCGATCGACCTCAGCGTGATGTACACGAAGAGAGCGGACGTCCTGCGCGCGGCCTTCGCACCTGCGGAGACGCCGGCGTACCTCACGCTGTCGGATACAGCGGACGTCAACTACATGGACTTCGGGCTGGCGATGGGGCGGCGATTCCGCGCGTTGAAACTCTGGATGGTGCTGGAGCACTACGGCATCGAGCGGCTGCGCTCCGTGATTCGCGATCAGATCTCGTGGGCGCAGCGGCTGGCGCACGAGGTCCGCGACCGCGACGATCTGGAGCTCCTCGCGCCGCAGAAATTCAGCCTGGTCGTGTTTCGCCGCGTCGTCCGCATCGACGGCGTGATCGACGAGGCCGCATCAGAACTGCAGACGCAGCACCTCATCGACCGCATCAACGATTCGCGCAAAGCCTACGTATCCAGCACCCGCCTCGGCGGAAAACTGGGGATTCGCGTAGCGATCGGCAACGGCGCAACCGAGTGGCGGCATGTGGAGGAGATTGTGGGGCACTTGTGATGATGGTGGGACGGATGGGACCTATGAGACCTATGGGACCTATGGGACCTATGGGCGGAAACCTTGCCGAGAAGTGCTTTTAACGGTTCCACC
>Ga0070741_10000846_pt1 | contig 102075 bp, 101 predicted proteins | sample Coa_R1_4_FD_66440 | JGI IMG/M metagenome (GOLD analysis project Ga0070741, IMG submission 66440) | Surface soil microbial communities from Centralia Pennsylvania, which are recovering from an underground coalmine fire - Coalmine... | ecosystem: Environmental > Terrestrial > Soil >... | reverse complement strand
GTGATGCCCGGGGACAACGTGCGGATGGAGATTGAGCTGATCACGCCGGTGGCGATCGAGGAAGGGCTGCGGTTTGCGATTCGGGAGGGCGGCCGGACGGTGGGCGCCGGGGTCATCACCGCGGTGCAGGGCTAGGAATTTCGATCGGAGTACAATAGCGTATGGCACGGCGGGCGGAGCGTATACTCATCACGCTTGCGTGTAACGATTGCAGGGAGCGAACGTATCACACCGAGAAGAATCGGCGAAACGATCCCGACCGACTCGAGGTGAAGAAGTTCTGCCCCCGGTGCCGCAAGCACACCGAGCACCGAGAGACGCGGTAGCTCAGAATAGGCGCGTAGCTCAATTGGCAGAGCAGCGGTCTCCAAAACCGCAGGTTGCGGGTTCAAGTCCTGCCGCGCCTGCCACGCGAATGTGATTCACAGCAGGCGCATGGCCCGGAACAACCGATCGGGCGGCTAGGAACGGAGGGAACGTCCAGTATGGCGAGACAGCTTCGGCGCGCAACGGCCGGGAACGCGGCGGTCGCGCCGCCGGCGCGCAAGGCGCCGGCCAAGCCTGCTGCCCGCCCCGTTCTGCGGCCCAGCATCACGCGGCAGGGCCGGGGGATCACGCAGTTCCTGACGGAGGTCCGTTCCGAGCTACGAAAAGTGGTATGGCCGACACGACGCGAGGCAACCAATCTCACCGTGCTCGTCGTCGGGCTCTCTCTCGCGGTCGGCTTCCTGTTGGGCCTCATCGACTACGCGTTCTCAGAATTTTTCCGCCTGCTCGTAGGGTAGCGAGGAACCATGCAGTCCAATGCACATCTCGATGACGTCATGGTGGACGAGGAGCGCGCGCTCGAGGACGAAAATCTCGAGCGCACCGCTGAAGACGTCGAAGAGGAAGAAGAAGAGGAGCTGGAAGAGGAAGGCGACCGCCGCTGGTTTGTCATCCACACATATTCCGGCTACGAGAACAAGGTCGAAACCAACCTGAAGCACCGCATCGCGTCCATGGGCGTGGACGACAAGATCTACGACGTCGTGATCCCGACGGAGGAACAGGTCGAGATCAAGGATGGCCAGCGGCGAACGGTTCAACGGAAAGTCTTCCCCGGATACGTCCTCGTCCAGATGAAGATCACCGAAGAGGGCATCCCGCCCAACGACGCGTGGTACGTGGTGCGAAACACTCCGGGCGTGACCGGCTTTGTCGGCGCGGGCACGCATCCGAGTCCGCTCGAGGAGCCGGAGGTCAAGCGGATTCTTCGTCGGATGAAGATGGAGGCCCCGCGCGTCAAGGTGAGCTTCTCGAAGGGCGAGCGGGTGAAGGTCGTGGACGGGCCGTTTACGGACTTCATTGGCATCGTGGACGCCATTAATCCCGAAAAGGGGAAGGTGCGCGTGCTGGTCTCGTTCTTCGGCCGCGAGACGCCCGTCGAGCTCGACTTCCTCCAGGTATCTCGCATTACGTAGGCCGAACCCGATCCGATGCAACGCACGAGCGCTCCCCACGGGTCGGGTGCGTCTCGTGAGCGCTGAAGGGAGCCCACAGCGTGGCCAAGAAGGTCAAAGCGATCGTCAAGCTGCAAATCGAGGCCGGGAAGGCGACACCAGCGCCGCCCGTCGGACCGGCGCTGGGCCAGCATGGCATCAACATCATGGCGTTCGTGAAGGACTACAACGAGCGAACGGCTTCCCAGGCCGGAACGATCGTACCGGCGGAAATCACCGTGTTCGAGGATCGGTCCTTCACCTTCGTGCTGAAGACACCTCCCGCGTCAGATCTGATCCGAAAGGCGATCGGCGTGGAGAAAGGGTCGAACAATCCAGCCCGGACCGTCGTGGGAACACTGTCGCGCGACAAGCTTCGCCAGATCGCGGAGCTGAAGATGAAGGACTTGAACGCGACCAGCGTCGAAGCGGCTGAGCGCATCATCGCAGGAAGCGCGCGCAGCATGGGCGTCAAGGTCGAAGAGGGTTAGACTGTTGCGGACCAGATGGGTGCGCGAGGGAATCGTACCCATCGGTCTGTGGAGGAAGGATGGCGGCGGGTAAACGGTACGTCGAGGCGCGCAAAAAGGTTGACTCCGAGCGACTATATTCGCCGGAGGAAGCGCTCTCGCTGGTGAAAGAGGTCGCCAGCGCGAAATTCGACGAGACGGTCGAGTGCCATATCCGGACCGGTGTCGATCCGCGCCACGCCGACCAGATGGTGCGCGGCTCGGTCGTCCTACCCGCGGGAACCGGTAAGCGTGTGCGCGTGCTCGCGTTCGCGCAAGGCGAGCAGGCGCGGGAGGCGGAGGAGGCCGGCGCCGACTACGTGGGCGCCGAAGACCTCGTCCAGCGCATCCAGGGTGGCTGGATGGAGTTCGACGTCGCCGTGGCCACGCCGGACGTCATGCCGATGGTGCAGAGGTTGGGTCGCGTACTGGGACCGCGGGGGCTGCTGCCAAACCCGAGGACAGGAACCGTCTCCATGGAGATCGGGCGCCTCATCCGCGACGTCCGCGCGGGGCGAGTCGAGTTCCGGGTGGACCGGACGGCCGTCGTGCACGCGCCGATCGGCAAGGCAAGCTTCTCGTCGGAGCAGCTTCGCGAGAACCTCACCGCTTTTATGGACGCGATCCTTCGCGCGAAGCCGGCGGCGGCCAAGGGTCAGTACATTCGATCCATTACCCTCGCGCCGACCATGGGGCCCGGCGTGAAGCTCGAAATTCAACCAACCGTCGCGCTGGTGGGGAGCGCTAGCTAGAACTCTCGAATCGAATAGCCGAAGACCGCGGGTCGCTCATCGGAGCGTAAACGGATCCTGCCGAGGCACATCGAGCCGTAGATCGGTTCCGGGCGTTCGATATTCGACGCTGTTTTGCCTTCGGCAGTCCGCTGTCGAAGGCATTTTCGTGCCAGATCATCCGAGGGGGTGCGAATGGAGAAACGCCCAACCGTCGTCCGACCGGAGAAGGTCGCAGCCGTCGAGTCGATCGCCGACCAGCTCACCAATGCCAACATGGCCGTCGTGGCCGACTACCGCGGCCTCACGGTCGCGCAGATCGCGGACGTCCGCCGCCAGCTTCGCACGGCCGGCGTCGAGCTGCACGTGGTGAAGAACACCCTGGCCCGGCTCGCCGCCCAGCGCACCGGCAAGGACCAGCTCTTGCCGGCGCTGATCGGGCCAACCGCGCTGGCAGTGGGGACGAATGATCCGACGATGATCAGCAAGACGCTGACGGACGTTATCCGGACGCAGCGCCTGCCCATGCAGATTCGCAGCGCCCTGTTGGGAGATCGGCTGCTCTCAGCGGCGGAGGTCGCCGAGCTTGCTACTCTCCCCAGCAGAGAAGTGCTCTTGGGGCAAGTCGTTGGCGCAATGCAGGCGCCCATCGCCGGATTTGTCGGCGTCTTGAACGGCATGCTGCAGAGTCTCGTCGGCGTTCTCGACGCGCGCCGACGGCAGCTGGAAGAGGCAGCCTGATTCGGCGCGGCGGAGGCCGCGCAAACCCAAACGAAGCGAGGAGGTCAGTGTTGACGAAAGACGAAATGATCGAGGCAATCGAGAAGATGACCGTCCTGGAGCTGTCGGACCTGGTGAAGACGCTCGAGGAGAAGTTCGGAGTGAAGGCCGCGGTGGCCATGGCCCCCGCGGCTGCCTCTGCCGCGGGAGGAGCCGCGGCCGCCGCTCCTGCCGCCGCCGAAGAAGAGAAGAGCGAGTTCGACGTGGTGTTGAAGGACTTCGGCCCGAAGAAGATCGAAGTGATCAAGGTCGTGCGGGAGCTGACCTCGCTAGGATTGAAGGAAGCGAAGGACCTGGTCGAGGCGGCACCGAAGCCCGTTAAGGAAGGGATCGGGAAGGACGAGGCCAACGCCGCCGCGGCGAAGCTCCGGGAGGTTGGCGCCACCGTCGACGTCGTCTAGCGGGGCCCCACCGTTCCGCTCATCCTAAGCCCGTCGTTGGGGCCGCCCAAATTGGGCGGCCCCTTCTGTGCAGCGCGCGACTATGGAAAAGCTGGAAACGCTCCGGCTGGCGCACTAGGGCGCGCATATTGATCTGGCGGTGGAACCGGAATGGCGAGGAGTTGCGGGCCAATTTCCGTGCTGTCGGTGTTGAGCACTCCCGCCGAATATGACAGGTATTCGACTCGATAGTCGGTTGAGCCGAGGGACGAGGTAGTCACCCAAGACGTTGTCGACGGATTGAAGTGGATTCGCATGTACCGGCGCACGACCCCCGGTGTGCCCGACTCGTTCGATCGCAGCGTCCGGGTCCAGATGTCGTACTGGTTTGTTCCAGTGACTTTCCATTCGCCGGTCGTGACCCAGTCCCGGCCACTCGTTTCGGACATCGTGACGGTACGGTGGACCTGCCCGCCTGAGTCCAGGACGGCATCGAACGTGAAGATTGCCCCGTACCCGGCGGGTCCGACGGCAAGCCACGTTCCGACGATGGGGTCCTGCGCGGCATCAGCGTGAATGAGGGCGGTTGCCGGTCCAATGAACCCCAGAACGAGCGCGCCAGCGGCCAGTGCCAGCAGTTTGGGAACGATGGATCGCATTGTCGGCTCTCCTCCTTTACGAATCTGCCAGATCACAAAGGATACCGTAATGAGCGCTCATCTGCACGACTATAGCGGGACAGATTCGGTCTCAACGCGCCCACGGGGGTGGTCTAGGGGGTTCCCTTCGGATAGTTCTTTCCGGTGGACGGACGCCGCTCGTCTACGACAATTCAGGACGCGGTGCGCGGCCTGACCCGATCACCCGCGCCACGGCCATCGGAGCCGACGCCGCGGCGTCTGCGCGCCACTCCCTGGCTGCTGAGGGGGCGCGACTCCCCGCTGGGACAGCCAGGTGCGATGGGCATCGCGCGCCTGCTGAAGCTCGCCAAGCAGCGCGTCATCGCCAGCCTCGACCATTCCGCGAATGGTCCGGAGCCGCTCTATCAATGTATCCAGCTGCCGGATGATGTTCTCGCGGTTTGTGGCGCCGACGTCAGCCCACATGGTCGGGTCGGCGTCGACGAGCGATGTGATGGCACGGAACCCTCCGGCGGCCATCTGCTCCATCTCGGGCCAGCTCGGCTGCGTCATCAGGGCCCGGACGACGGCGGCCGATGCGAAATACGGGAGGTGGCTGGCGCCTGCGAGGAGCGCGTCGTGCTCGTCCGCCGTCAGAAAGAAAGGCTGGGCCCCCAGGCTCTCGACGAAGTGCGTCGCCAGGTCGACCGCCCAATCGGGCGTGATGGGCGATGGGGTGAGGCAATAGACGGCCCCCTGGAACAAGGCGGCGTTGGCATCGCCCACGCCCGCGGTGAGTCGCCCCGCAAGGGGATGGCCGCCAACGAATGCCGCCGGTCGCGGGATCACGGAGTCGCCGACGCGCACGATCTCGGCCTTCGTGCCCCCGGTGTCCGTGACGAGGGTGTTCGCGGAAACATGGGGCGCGATTTCCGGCAGGAGCGCCAGAATCGCGCGGACGGGAGCGGCCAGGACGACGAGATCTGATCCGGCGCACACCTCCGCCAGGGTTCCACAGGTGTGATCGACCGAGCCCCCGCGGGCGGCGCGGTGGAGGTTCTCGCGGTCGATGTCGAAGCCGACGACTTCCGGCGGGGTGGTGCCTCGACGGAGCGCCAATCCCACCGATGCGCCAATGAGTCCGAGGCCCACGATGCCGACGCGGCGAAGCGGCATGGATTCTCCCGCACCCTGTCTCAGCCCACGAACGCCGGCGTCCGTCTATCGAAGAGCTGGGAGGCCGAACGCGTGGACCACCGGGCGAAAAATCATTCCGACAATATCGATTCCGACGAACGTTGGCAGAAAGAGGACGGCGAGCAGCAACATCGGCCCGTACCGCTCGAGCTGCTTCACTGAGGCGGCCGCCTGCCGTGGCAGTACGCCCACCAAAACCGTGAAGCCGTCGAGCGGCGGGAGCGGAATCAGGTTGAAGGTGAAGAGGATGAGGTTCAAGATGACCCCGATGAGCAAGAGGCGATCCAGCTCGGGTGTCAGCTCCGCGTGCATGCGGATCGGAATCGACAAGAGGATCGCCAGGACGAGGTTCGCGATGGGGCCGGCCGCCGCGACGATGGCGTTGCCGGCGCGAGGATTCGGGCGAAGCTTCAGCGGATTCACCGGCGTCCAGCTCCAGCCAAATCCAGCGAGGACGAACACGAGCAGTCCAGTCTTGTCGATGTGGCGCATGGGATTCAGGGACAGGCGCCCGTACCGCCGGGGCGTATCGTCCCCCAACAGCGTAGCGACGAAGGCGTGGTTCGCCTCATGGATGGCAATCGCGGCGATGAATGCGATGACGAGTAGGACGGCGAGGGTGATGTCGTGCGAGCGCAAGAGGACCGTGAGGGGAGACATGGTAGTGCGAGTATAGCATCGACCCTCGGGGGCGCCTCCGGTGTCCTCGTCATCCGCTCATTGCCTATAATCCGCAGCATGGGATCCCAGGAGACGCGCGTCGGCGTGGTCAACGTGACCGGCTATGCTGGCGCGGAGTTGGCGCGCATTCTGGCCCGCCATCCGGGCGTCAAGCTCGTCGAGGTCACGGGTCGGAGCGCCGCAGGGCAGCCGCTGGCGGACTCATTCGCTCACCTGGCGCCGCTCGGAATGACGATTTCCGAAGGCATCCACGATGCCGATGTCTGCTTTTCGGCGCTCCCCCATCATGCTTCGGCCGAGCTGGTGCCGTCATTGCTGGCCGAAGGGCGAAAGGTGATCGACATCTCTGCGGACTATCGCATCCATGACCGGGACACCTACGATCGGTGGTACGGCGAGCACCCGTCGCCGGCGTTTCTCGCCGAGGCCGTATATGGCTTACCCGAGCTCCATAGAGCGCAGATCGTCCCGTCTCGCCTCGTCGCGAATCCCGGGTGCTACCCAACGACCAGCATTCTGGCCCTCGCCCCCATCATCGGCTGCGTGGAGGCGGACGTCATCGTCGACGCCAAGAGCGGCATCTCGGGCGCAGGGCGGTCGTTTTCCCTCTCCGTCAACCACTTCTGCGAGATCGACGAGAGCTGCCAGCCGTACGGCACGGACGGCCATCGGCACCAGCCTGAGATCGCGCAGGAGCTGAACGAGCTTCGGGCCGCCGCTGGCGCGACGCCGCCGGCCGAGCTGACCTTCGTTCCGCACCTGGTGCCCATGACTCGCGGAATCATGGCCACCTGTTATGCGCGCCTTCTCGATCCGATGTCGCGCGACGAGGTGCTGGATCGCTATCGTGCGTACTACCGCGACGAGCCGTTCGTTCGCGTCGTCGATTCGCCGCCGGCGACGAAGCACGTGTGGGGCAGCAACTTCTGCTTCGTTTGCCCAACGATCAATCCGCAAACCGGCAGACTCGTCGTCACCGCTTGTATCGATAATCTCGTAAAGGGCGCGGCCGGGCAGGCGGTGCAGAACATGAACCTCATGCTCGGATTTCCCGAGACGCTTGGGTTGGAGGCGCTGCCGGTCTACCCGTGACCGGGCGCCCATCCTGCCGCTTCGGCGGAGCACGTTTCCGGATAGGTGTATCGCGACGTGACGTTTGCAGCCGAACAGATCGAGCTTGTGGCCGGGGGCGGCGTGACGACACCGCGCGGATTTCGCGCGGGAGCGGTATCCGCGGGGGTCAAGGCCGGCGCTGATCGGTTGGACGTCGCGGTCGTGGTCGCCCACGCGCCCTGCACGGCGGCAGCGGTCTTCACGCAATGCGCGGTCGTCGCCGCTCCGGTGCTGCTGAGCCGTCAGCGCGTCGCAGACGGTCGCGCCCAGGGCATCGTACTGAACAGCGGCAATGCCAACGCCTGCACGGGCGCGCCCGGCCTGGCGGCCGCCCGCAGGATGGCCGACATCGCCGCCAAGACCGTTGGGATCGATCCAGACCTCATGCTCGTGGCCTCCACGGGGGTCATCGGGGTCCCACTGCCCATCGATCGAATCGTTCGCGCGCTCGGCTCCGTGACTCCGACGGTCGAGGGTGGGCATGACGCGGCCCAGGCGATCCTGACGACGGACCGGGTGCCGAAAGAAGCCGCGCTGAGATTCGACGTCGGCGGCCGATCGATCTGCGTCGGCGGGATGGCGAAGGGCTCTGGGATGATTCACCCGAACATGGCGACGTTACTATCGGTCATCACCACGGACGCGCCGCTCGAACCTCATTTCGCGGCGGGCGTCCTCAAGCGATGCGTTAGCCGGACGTTCAATCAGGTCTCCGTCGACGGAGATACCAGTACAAACGACATGGTGGCGCTTTTCGGCAGCGGCGCGGCCGGCGGCGCGCCGATCGGGGCTGGCGGAGCGGAGGCCGCGGCGTTCGAAGGCGCCCTCGAGCGTGTGTGCACCGAGCTGGCGCGCTTGATCGCACGCGACGGCGAAGGGGCTACGCGCCTCATCGAAGTCGCCGTCGATGGCGCTCGGTCGGAGGCCGACGCGCAGTTGGTGGCGCGATCCGTCATCCGGTCGAACCTGGTGAAAGCCGCGATCTACGGCCGCGACCCGAACTGGGGCCGCATCCTCGCAGCCGTGGGTAACGCGGGCGTGCAGATCGATCCAAACGCGATCGATGCGTGGATTGGGGGGCATCGCGTAGCAGCCGGTGGCGCGGCGGTGGACTTCGACGCGCAGGAGGTCTCCGAGGCGATGGGCGTCGACGAGGTGCAGATTCGCGTCAGCCTCAACGCCGGCGAGGCGAACGGGCGCGCGTGGGGATGCGATCTCACGGAGGGATACGTCAAGATCAACGCCGAGTACACGACGTGACAATCCATGCTCATCAGCCTCATCGTGCAGCTGCTGTCCCGCCCAACGACCGTGCGGCGGGACGACGGAGCGCACCGGAGATCGGCGATCTGGCTGAGCGGGTCATGAACCGGACGATTGTCGTGAAGCTGGGCGGCAGCGTGGGATCAGACGACACGCTGCCGGTCGACGTGGCCCAGCTTCGAGGGCTCGGGGCGCGCGTGGTGCTGGTACACGGCGGCGGTCCGCTGATCACCGAATGGCTCGCTCGACTCGGCAAAGAGACGCACTTTGTCGACGGGCTACGCTACACCGATGGCGAGACGCTGGATATCGTCCGCATGGTCCTCGCCGGCCTCGTCAACGGCGACGTCGTCGCGCGGCTCGCGACCGCCGGTGCGCGGGCCGTCGGGCTCTCGGGAAGCGATGACCGCATGCTGCTGGCGCAAATTCGGGACGCGCGTTACGGCCTGGTCGGCGAGGTGGAGGCGGTGAACCCGGCGCCGATCCAGTGCGCGCTCGGCGCGGGCTACGTCGCGGTGGTCGCGCCGCTCGCCGTGACGTCCGATGGAACGTTCCTGAACGTGAACGCGGATACGGCGGCCGCCGAAATAGCCGTGGCGCTGGGAGCCGACACCTTCATCTCCCTCACCGACGTCGACGGTGTATCCGCAGGGGATGGGAAGGGGCCGATGCGTCGAATGAGTCCGACCATGGCACGGGAGCTGATTGGCGCCGGCGTGATCCACGGCGGGATGATTCCGAAGGTGGAAGCCTGCGCCCGAGCGCTCGCGGTCGCCCGGGCTGCGTATATCGTCGACGGGCGTGCTCCTCACGTCGTCATCGACGCGCTCCGCGCAGCGGACGGCGTGGGGACCGTCGTGTCGACTGATTCTCGCGAGTGAGGTGTGAGATGTCGGAAGTGCTGCAGAATGCGCTGAAAAAGGCGCTGGTCGCCGCGCTTGCCGCTGGGGTGACGGTGTTTCTCAAGGAATACAGCCGCGAGCAGGAGCGACTCGACCGAGGTCCGACGGGTCGGGGGAGATGAGGAATCGTGCCAGACGTTGAGACGAGCCATGCCGCGGCATGGATGGAGCGCGAAAGTCGCTCCCTGATGTTCACGTACCGTCGCTATCCCATCGTGGCCGCGCGCGGGGAGGGTTGCCGACTTTGGGACGTCGACGGGAAACCGTATCTTGACTTCCTCGGCGGGCTAGCCGTGTGCAGTCTCGGGCACGCTCCCCAGGTCGTTGCCGACACCCTGGCCCGTCAGGCCGCTCAACTCGTCCAAACGTCGAACCTGCTCTATACGCTGCCGCAGATCGAGCTGGCCGAATTCCTCATTCAGCGATCGGCGTTCGACCGCGTGTTCTTTTCGAATAGCGGCGCCGAGGCCAACGAAGGCGCGCTGAAACTCGCGCGCAAGTGGGGCAAGCGCGAGCGCGGTGGCGCATATCGCGTCATCGCAGCCGAGAACTCGTTCCACGGACGGACGCTCGGTACCGTGGCGGCGACCGGGAACGCCGCTTATCGACGCCCTTTCGAGCCAATGCCCGACGGTTACGACTTCGTGCCCTTCAATAACGTCGACGCAATCGCGGACGCGGTTACCGAGGACACCGTGGCGGTGATCCTGGAGCCCATCCAGGCCGAGGGCGGCGTCAATGTCCCAGATCCTCGCTACTTTGCCGATGTGCGTGCGCTCTGCGACGAACGAAGGCTGATGCTCATCTTCGACGAAGTGCAGACAGGCGTGGGGCGGACCGGCACGCTTTGGGCGTACGAGCAGTGGGGTGTCGAGCCGGACGTGATGACCCTTGCGAAGGGACTGGGGAGCGGCTTCCCTATTGGCGCCACGCTCGCCAAGGAGCGCTTCGCGGTCTTCGAGCCGGGCGATCACGCGTCGACATTTGGGGGGAACCCGCTCGCTTGCGGGGTCGCGCTCGCCGTGCAACGGGAGATCGAGGCCCTCGAACTCGTGCGACACGTGGACGTTGTGGGGCACTACTTTACAGAACGGCTCGCGGATGTCCAAAAGCGACACCCCGTGATCTCGGACATTCGAGGGCGCGGCCTTCTCCTCGCGGTGGAGTTTGCCGAGGAGATTGCGCGGACCGTCCTGGACGACCTGCGCGACCGCGGGCTCATCGCAAACGCGCTATCCCCACGCACGCTGCGCTTCGTGCCCCCTCTCATCGTGAGCCAGGAAGAGGTTGACGAGGCCGTCGACATCCTCGACGCGTCTCTCGCGGCGCGCTGACCCGTCCCGGTCATCGCTCCAGGGCCTCCGCGACCGCCTCTTGTGATATGGCCCCGGGGCGAAGAATCTGATACCCGGGCCCCGATAGGTTGACGATTGTTGACTCGATCCCGCCCGGCGTTTCTCCCGCGTCGACGACGAGGTCTACCGATGAGCCGATCGCCTCGGCGGCCTCAGAACCGGTCCGGGCGGCGGGCTGGCCGGTCTTGTTGGCGCTGGTCGTCGCGACACGCCCGCCGGCGGCGCCGATGATGGCGAGCGCCGCGGCGTGGGCGGGGGCGCGGATTCCGAGCGTATTCAACCCCGATGCAGACGGCGACCGCCGTGGAAGGATGATGGTGAGGCCGCCCGGCCAGAATCGCGCTGCCAGCCGTTCCGCCCTGGAGTCGACCACGCACCACGCGCGCGCATCCTCGATGGTGCAGACGAGCCAGATGATCGCCTTTTCGTCCGGTCGTCCCTTGACCTCGTAGACGCGTCGAATGGCTGCCTCGTTCAGCGGATCGCAGCCGACCCCGTACACGGTGTCGGTGGGATAGACCACGAGCCCGCCGCGACGGATGATCGTGGCGGCGCGCTGTGCGATCTCCTGGTCTATCTCGGGAACGCCGGTCCAACGCGCGATCCGCTCGTGCGTGTTAGCCACCGGCGGAGGGTCGGTCGACGAGGAGGTACCGTTCGGTTCCGGAGGCATCGCATTCCGTTCGGATAGGCCAGCTCGGCAGGATGAACCGCGCGGCGTCGCGAAGCCGCGGGCTCTGGCCATCCCCGAATTCCATCAGCGCCGTGCCTCCCGGTTCCATCACGCGAGGCAGCGCAGTCAGGAGCGATTGGATCACAGCCGTCCCGTCAGCGCCGCCGTCGAGCGCGCGCCGGGGCTCGAATTCAGCCACTTCTGGCTCCAGCTGGTCGATCTCATTCGTGGGCACGTATGGGAGGTTCGCGACGATGAGGGGAGATTGAAGTGCCAGACCATCGACCACATCGCACGCCACGAGCTCGAGTCGTTCGGCGACCTCGTGGGTCACCGCATTCGATCGTGCGAGGCGCAAGCATTGGAGATCGACATCGGTCGCCACAACCCGGCAGTCCGATCGACTCGCGAGGATCGTCACGGCGATGGAGCCACACCCTGTCCCCACGTCGAGCACGTCGAAGGGTCGGTTGATGGCGGCTCCCGCGTCCATCGACCGCTCTGCGCGGAGTCGGGTGATACAGTCGAGCGCGAGGGATACGAGCCCTTCTGTTTCCGGGCGTGGGATCAGGGCAGAACGGTCGACGGAAAATCGCCGGCCATAGAAATCGCGGTACCCGAGAATGTATGCGAGGGGCTCGCGGTGGCATCGACGCTCCACGAGCGCCTGAAAGACGTGGAGCTGGGCCCTCGATACCATCGCGTCGGGGTGCGCGAGCACCTCTTCACGCCCGAGCCCGGTGGCTCGCTCGAAGAGCACGAGGGCAGTAAGCCACGGAGCGTCTACTCCTGATCGACGCATTCGATCCTGGGCCCAGCTGAGCGCGGATGACCCTAAGGGTGACGGACCCGAGATCGCGAAGTGTGAAGGCAAAGCCACGCGTTTTCCCCTTGGAGCTCATGGTCTGGGGCTGAGTGGGCCGTCCTCACTGTGTTGAGACGCCAAAATGAGCGGCTCGATCAGGAGATCGAGCTGCCCTTCCATTATGCTGTCGAGCTGGTGCACGGTGAGCCCGATTCGGTGATCTGTAACACGATTCTCGCGATAGTTGTAGGTTCGGATCTTCTCGGCGCGCTCGCCCGTCCCGACCTGTGATCGGCGCAGCTCCGCGACCTGATCGTGCTGGGCTCGCTGCTGGAGGTCGTACAGGCGTGACCGAAGGACGGCCATCGCTTTGTTCTTGTTCTTGAGCTGGCTCTTCTCGTCCTGGCAGGTGACGACCATTCCTGTGGGTAGGTGGGTGATGCGGACGGCTGAGTCGGTCGTGTTCACGCTCTGCCCGCCGTGGCCTGTCGAGCGATAGACGTCGATTCGCAGGTCTTCCTCGGCGATCTGGATGTCGACTTCCTCGGCTTCTGGAAGGACGGCGACTGTGGCGGTCGACGTGTGAATGCGTCCGCTAGCCTCGGTTACCGGCACCCGCTGCACGCGGTGCACGCCGCTCTCGTACTTCAGGCGGCTGTAGGCGCCGCGCCCGGTGATCTCCAGGATCACCTCCTTGAGACCGCCGACGCCCGATTCGCTCGTGGACATCACGTCGGCCTTCCAGCCTCGGTCCTCGGCATAGCGCAGGTACGCTCGCAGCAGGTCCGCGGCAAAAAGCGAGGCTTCGTCTCCGCCGGTGCCTGCCCGGATCTCGATGATCACGTTGCGCTCGTCGTTGGGGTCGCGCGGCCGCATCAGCTCTCGCAGGTCGGAGATGAGCTGCCTCTGTCGGCGTTCGAGAGACTCGATCTCCTCCATTGCCAGCGTGCGAAGCTCCTCGTCCTCCTCGGCAAGCAGCGCACGGTTCTCCTGGATCTGGCGTTCGACGTCGGCCAGCTCCCGGCCGCGATCAGCGATCGGGGCCAGCGATGCCTGCTCGCGACCAAGCTCCTGCAGCCGCCGCGAATCGGTCACCACGTCGGGCCTCGTCATTTCCTGGTCGATCTCCTTCAGGCGCGCCTCCGCGTCCGCGATTCGCGCGCGCAGGGATTCGCCCAAGCCGGTGACGGTTTGTGTCACGATCGTCCTCGCGTTTCTCTGAGCCTTATCAGCGCGTCCGAAATTGGGACGCTTTGCGGAGCCGTTTGTTGGAGGTCGCGCAAGGCAACGGTCCCGTCCTTCACTTCATCATCGCCGAAAAACGCTGCCCATCGCGCGCCACTCGCATCGGCATTGCGCAGCCGCGCACGGAGGGACTTCGATCCAACGCCGGCGACGACGCGGACGCCATTTTCTCGAAGACTCGAAACAAATCGCGCGGCGGCGTCTTTTCCACGCTCGCTCAAGGGTGCGACGAACACGTCTGGGAGCGTCGGATCGTCGACGCTCACCCCCTGCGCGCGCAGATTCAGGATGAGGCGCTCGATCCCCGTTCCGAAGCCCACCCCGGGCGTATGGCGCCCCCCAATCTGCTCGGCCAGTCCGTCGTAGCGGCCGCCGCCGCCAATCGAAGACTGCGCGCCCACCCGGGGCGGCCAAACTTCGAACACGGTTCGCGTGTAGTAGTCGAACCCGCGCACGAGACGGCTGTTCAACGAGAAGGAAATCCCCTCGATCTCCAGGAGATGCCGAACCGAGGCGAAATGCGCCGTACATTCGGCGCACAAATGATCGACGAACGAAGGCGCCGCGTCGGCGACGGGCTGACAGGTCGGGACCTTGCAGTCGAGCAGGCGCAGGGGATTGCGCTCCAGACGGCGTCGGCAATCGGCGCAGAGAACGGGCTCGCCGGTCTCTTCGTTCAGCATCTTCCCGGTGTAGTACTGACGAAGCGCGGCGATGTAGGCCGGTCGGCAAATAGGACATCCAATGGAATTGAGCTGAATCGAAAGTTCCCGCAGCCCGAGGGCCCCATACAGGCGCCAGAGCAGGGTGATGATCTCTGCGTCGAGCGCCGGGTCGTCGTCGCCGAGGGCTTCGCAGTCGAACTGGTGGTGCTCCCGAAGCCGACCCGCTTGGGGGCGGTCATAGCGAAACACGCTGATCAAGCTAAAGAGTCGTACCGGCTGTGGACCAGCATACAGCCCGTGCTCCAGATAGGCACGAACGATCGGAGCCGTGCCTTCCGCGCGCAGCGTGATGTCCGCTCCGCCCTTGTCCCGAAACGAGTACATTTCTTTTTCGACAACATCCGTGGTTTCGCCTGCACCGTGATAGAACAGAGCGGTGTCTTCGAAGGTCGGCGTGCGGATCTCGCGATAGCCGAAGCTCGCGGCGAAACGGCGCGCGGTCGATTCGACGAACGTCCAGTACGGGACGTCTTCGGGCAGGATGTCTTGCGTTCCACGCGGTGCTTGGTACACTGAACCCCTCACGAACATTCCACAGTGAGCACTATATTATACGGGAACATGCGTATCTGCCTGGCGTATCTGCACAGATATGACCATTTGTTTAGGCTGATCGTCTGCGAGGCGCTTGCGTTGGTCCGATTCGTCGTGCACGTTCACCCGCGGTCGACCCGAATCGCCGTGCGACGCGGCGACGGCCGCGTTGAGGTCTGGACGACGTCCCCACCGGTACAGGGCAAAGCGAACGAATCGGTTCGCGAGATTCTGGCGGACTGGCTGGACATCCCCGTGTCCCGGGTACGCATTCTCTCCGGCGGGACAGGACGGACAAAGCTCGTCGACGCGATGGGCGTCCACGAGCTGCCGAGCTAACTTCGTCCTAGAATGGGCTGCGCGCCGCGCTCACGAGCGCCTGCTGCAATACGGAGTTGATGACCTGGAGGAGCAGGAGCGCGACAAGCGGCGAGAGGTCGATCATGCCGAACGGTGGCAGGATTCGTCGGAGCGGACCGAGGATCGGCTCGGTGATCTGGAACAGGATCACGGCGAGGGGATAGAACGGATTGCCCGGACGAAGCTGGAACCAGGACAGCAGCGCCCTCCCAATAATCGCCAGGGTGAGCGCCTGGAACAGATAGTCGATGAACAGCTGCAGGTAGTGTACGAACATACGTCTCCAGTAATGCCAGATGGGGCTCGTGACCGGCTCGCGTCAGTCGGCGAAAATCGCGCGGCCGATACGCACGACCGTCGCCCCTTCCTCGATTGCGATCGGGTAATCGTCGGTCATGCCCATCGAAAGTCCCAGCGGTGGGATATGGGAATTCGCCTGCTGCACCGCGTCTCGGCGCGCACGCAGGGTGCGGAAAACTGCTCGCGTGTCCTCTTTGGAAAGTCCCAAGGGAGCAACCGTCATCAATCCGGTGACCACGAGGTTCGGAAGCGGAGCGATTTCGCGAACGATGTTTTCCAATTCGCTGGGATCGAACCCGAATCGGTCCGGAGTGCGCGCGAATTGGACCTCGAGATACACCGGAATTGGCCGATTTGACAGGGATGAAATGCGCTGAGCGATGCGCAGGCTGTCAATTGAGTGAATTGTATCAAAGAGATCGAGAGCGGCTTTGGCCTTATTGGACTGAAGGTGACCGACAAGGTGCCAATGGGCAGGCGGCGCCGAGCCTTCGACTCGTGGCTTTTTCGATGCAGCCTCTTGGACGCGATTTTCGCCGATATCCGTCAGTCCTGCGCGAATCGCGCTGGCGATCACCTCGGGCCCGTGGCCCTTGCTCACGCCGACGATCCGGACGGCATCTGGCGGACGTCCGCTTCGTTCGGCGGCTTCAGCGACCCTCCGGCGCACCTCGGCCAGGCGTTCGTCAATCGACATGGCTGGGGGCGGCTCCGCCAGTGCGCCATTCGGGCGCGGCGGATGGCGGCTGATCAACGGAGGGCCGGATGCCCGGTCGCGCGGCAAACGGGTGATCCAGACCTGAATCCTGGATTGCGCTGGTTCCAGTGGGCGGATGGGGATCCGCTGTGGGCTCGTCCAGAATCGCCGCGCGGAGGCTGGGAAGCCCGTAGCCCCGGCCCGCATGTGAGCTGGACGGATCGAATCCCGTGGCGATAACGGTTATGCGGACTTCGCCCTCCATCGCGTCGTCGATAACGGCGCCAAAGATGATGTTCGCGTCCGGGTCGGCCGCCGCGCGCACAACGTCCGCGGCGCGATTGATTTCGGAAAGCGTGAGGTCGTTGCCGCCGGTAATGTTGAACAGCACGCCTCGCGCTCCCTGCATCGAGAGATCCAAGAGTGGGCTTGCCATTGCCGATTCGGCCGCCACGACCGCGCGGTCGTCGCCCGTTGCAGTCCCGATCGCCATGAGGGCGATTCCCGACTCGTACATCACGCTCTTCACGTCGGCAAAGTCGAGGTTGATCAGCCCGGGGCGGGTGATCAATTCAGAAATGCCCTGGATTCCCTGCCGCAATACGTCGTCGATCACGGAAAACGCGGCCTCCACGCTGGTCCGACGATCGATGACCTGCAGCACTCGGTCATTCGGAATGATGATCAAGGTGTGGAGGCGCTCTCGAAGGGCTGCCAGCCCTTCATCCGCGACTCGGCGGCGTCGCGATCCCTCGAAGGCGAAGGGCCTCGTCACCACGCCGACGGTCAGGGCACCTGCTTCCTGAGCGATCCGTGCGACGACGGGCGACGCCCCGCTCCCCGTGCCGCCCCCCATGCCCGCGGCGACGAACACCATGTCTGCGCCTTGGCACACGGCGGCGATGTCGTCGGCCGACTCTTCGGCAGCCTTCGCGCCGACGCCAGGGTTGCCGCCGGACCCGAGTCCGTGGGTGGTGCGATCGCCGATCCGGATTCGCTTCGGGGCGCGCGACCGGGTGAGCGCCTGCTGGTCGGTGTTCAGCGCGACGAAATCAATCCCGTGGAGGCCGGCGGCGATCATCCGGTCGACGGCGTTGCTTCCGGCGCCTCCGACCCCCAGGACGGCGACACGGGCTGAGCCTTCTGTGCGTCCGTTCTCCACGCTCACCCCCTTCGCCGGTTGGGCGTCACCCGAAGAAGTTTCCTAACCAGGTCTTCAGCGATGCGCCGGTGCGCGCAATTCTACTCTTCCCGCGTGGATGCGTGGACAGGTTGAGCTGCTCGCCGCCCCAGATGAGCAACCCGATGCTCGTAGCAAAGGCAGGACCCCGCACCGCGTCGGCCAGACCCCGCAGCCCCGTCGGTACGCCGATACGCGCCGGAACGCCGAGGATCTCTGATGCAAGCGCGGCCACCCCAGCGATCTGGGCGGACCCGCCAGTGACGATGATCCCCGCGGGGAACGCGTCGCGGTAGCCGGCGCGCGTCATTTCGGCCTCAACCATCTCAAAGGTTTCGGCAAGGCGCGCCTCGATGATCTCCGCGACGACGCGCTGATCGACCGGCTGCCCTTCGTCGCGACCGTATGCAGGGACGGCGATGATCTCGCCCTCGTTGGCCCGCGCCGTCGTGGAGCCGTGTCGGATCTTCAGCTCTTCGGCGACAGAGAACGTCGCACGCAATCCGACCGCGAGGTCATTGCTGATCTGGTACCCGCCAACCGGCAGGATGAACGAGTGTATCAAGCTGCCGTCTCGGAACACGGCCGAGTCCGTCGTGCCGCCACCAATGTCGATGACCATGCACCCGAGGTCCCGCTCGGCTTCGGAGAGCACGGCGCAGCCTGCGGCCAGTGGCTCGAGGACCAGCGCGTCCAGGTCGACGTCAACGGATTCGATGCACCGGACAAGGTTGTGGATCGACGTCATCGAGCCCGTCACGATGTTTGCCTCGACCTCGAGACGGCGGCCAACCATGCCCACCGGGTGACGGATCCCATCCATGCCATCTACAACGAAGTGGCGCGGAATCACGTGGAGGATCTCTTGATCCGGTGGAAGCTGGATGATCCGCGCGCCGTCGATCACGCGAGACACGTCTTCGGACGATATGACGCCGTCGGTGTTGCGGACAGCAACGACAGCGTGGCTGTTGGTCGAGAGCACGTGTGCTCCCGCGATCCCCACGAGAGCGCTCATCGCCTTGAAGCCGGACTGTTGTTCGGCGCGCCGCAACGAGGACTCGATAGCGGAGACCGCGGCCTGCACGTCGACGACCACCCCTTTGCGCAATCCCTGTGAAGGGCAAATGCCAACGCCCAGGATCTCCGGGGAGCCCGACGCCATGTCGGCTATGAGGGTGCACACCTTCGTGGTACCCACGTCGATGCCGACGATTATCTGGTCTGCGGAAATGGTCCTCCCTCCAGGGCTATCGATAGTACGGCCGTTCGAGAAACCTCACGTCGATGAGCTGCGCCGTCTGATGCGTGGCGTCAAGGTGTCCCCTGATCGCTTGCACCGCATCCAGCTTCGCGGCTAGATCGTCGGCGTTCCCCAGGATGATGCGCGGTCCCCCGGGCACGACCAGGCTGACCCCGGTTGCAGGATGGTACTCTACCTGACTCCCCGGCATCCCGATGGCGACCAGGCGCGGACCGACCGATTGAGCCACATGCACGACAGCCGGGTCAACTCGATCCCCAAGTTGCACCGCGGGGCCCTCGGGCGCGCTGATCGCCGGCAACGACGGCGCAATCTCGCGCAGCGGCGACTCCGGCCGGAGGGCGTCCGCGTCACCAAGCACGAGGCCATCTTCGTCGATGAGCGCGCGGCTCTGCCCCACCACCCAGGCGGCTACGGGCATCCGCTCCTGAAGAAAGACGTTGACGGTGGAGGGAAGCACTGCCCGGACCTCGGCTGATTTTACGGCGGGAATCCCTTCCATCGCGCGTGCGATTCGCATGCCGCGCACGGCGAAGATGCTCGTGCCGGATGTCGGAAGAAATGGGGTAATCTCGGTCACGGGAACGAGGTCCGCGCCGTATACCAGCGTTTCCCGGACCTGCAAGGTTGGCGCGACCGCGCCCTGGACGATCACCACGAGGTCGCCCGCGAGAATCGCGAGCGCCAGGAGTTTGCCGAGTAGCCAGGCGCTGAAGATTCGGTGGAGAACTCCGGGTCCGCGGCGGCCCCGCTGGGCTATCTGTGCGCGGCCACGCGTCGTAACGGGCGTGGCGCCCCGGGCGGTCGGTCGCCTGTGGGCGGCTGGCGTCGCTCGCGTCGGAACGGCGCGGCTCACGCGGCGGCTCCTGGTGGACCGGCGAGCGCGAGCAGTTCCTCCGGCCGGAATCGACCCGCGAGCTGCACCTCGGGCGTGAGCCAGATTCCGGTTTGCCGCCACACCGTCGTTTGGACGTGCGCCACGAGACGGAGAACGTCGCGTGAGGTGGCCGCCCCACGGTTAACGATGAAGTTCGCATGGAGCTGGGAGACGACCGCGTCGCCGATCGCGCGGCCCTTTAGCCCAGCGCTCTCGATGAGCCGTCCCGCCGCGTCGCCCGGAGGATTCGCAAATACGGACCCAATGCTGTATCCGCTGGGCTGAGAGTCTCGGCGGAGTCGCTGGATCTCCGAGATGCGCGCCCGCAGCACGCTCGGCTCGTCGACTTCGACGCGGAAGGTTGCGTCCAATACGGCCCCGATCAGGTTCCCGCGCTTCAGATGGCTGGAACGGTAGGCCAAACCCAGCCCCGCCGCGTCGAATGATACGGTGCCTTGGCCGAGGACGTAGACGCTGGCGCACGCGAGATGCTCCGCGACGCACGATCCGAACGCGCCCGAATTGTTGACGACGGACGCGCCCACCGTGCCCGGCACATTCGCGGCCCACTCGAGCCCGCGCAGACCGCGAAGCGCGAGCTGTTTCCCGAGGCCGGCCAGCAGGCGTCCTGCCTCGGCGCGAATAAGGACACGCCCCTGCTCGTCGGTAGCCTCGCATACCCCGTTGGCCGCCGTCCGGATGACGAGTCCGGCTATGCCCTCGTCGGCAATCAGCAAGTTCGACGCGCCGCCCATGATGCGCCAGGGCACGTCGAGCGCAGCGGCAGCCTCGACGGCGTCGACGATCTGCTGTGTCGAGCGAGCGGTCAGATAGAGGTCGGCCGGTCCGCCGACGCGCAGCGAGGCATATCGGGCGAGCGGCTCGTTAGCGCGCGCAGATGGCCCGATCCGCCGCTGCAGATCACGAAGCGCGCCCGCGTCGCCGGGGCGGTGGGTGGGCGCAGGTGGTGGGGCTCCTTCGGCAGCATCGCGCATCCGGTCCTGCCCTCGCTGCATGCCGCTTGACGTCACCGTGTGCGCAGCCCCTCGAGGATGGGCTCCGCAATCGTCCAGATGTCGCCGGCGCCCATGACGAGGACGAGGTCGCCCGGCTGGGCGGCAGTTACGACGCGCTCGACGGCCTTGTTCGCGCTCAGGACGGCGGCGTCCGGATGGTTCATGACCTGCGCGAGGGAGCGTACCGTTGGATCGTCCTCGTTTGCCTCCCGTCCCGCGGGACGGTACGTAGGCGCGAGGATAACGTGGTCAGCATCGCCGAAGCTCCCGGCGAACGCGTCGAAGAGGCTCATGGTGCGGTGCGCGGTGTGCGGCTGGAAGATCGCCCAGATTGGCGACCGATAGTGGGCTCGTGCGGCGGCGAGGGTGGCCCGGATTGCCGTGGGGTGGTGTGCGTAGTCATCGACGACCGCGACGCCGGCGGCGATTCCGATCAGCTCGAAGCGTCGGCGCGTGCCGCGAAATTCCGCCAGGGCCTCCTGGATCGCGGACCACGGCACCCTGAGATGGCTCGCGGTGGCGACCGCAGCGGCCACGTTTACCGCGTTGTGGGAGCCAACAAGCGCGACCTCGGCATCGTGCCCCGCACCGTCTGGCCCCCGAAGGGTGATCCGGCTTCGCTGTCGGTCGACCGGGTCCCACGTCGTCACTCGCCAATCGGCGTCATCGGCGAGCCCGTAGGTGATGCGGGTCCCGTGGCACGGGAGATCCCGGGCCACCGGATCGTCGCAGCACACGATCATCGCGCCGCCGGGACGGACGCGCTCGACGAACGAGAGGAAGGCGTCGACGACGTGCTGGAAGCTCCCGAAGTAGTCGAGGTGGTCCGGCTCGACGCTTGTGACGATCGCGATCTCCGGATCATAGTCGAGGAATCGCCGATCGAACTCGTCTGCCTCCGCGACGAGCCATTCGCCCTGACCACGCCGGCCGAACAGGCCGAAGTTCAGCAGCTCCGACCCGACATGGAACGTTGGGTCGAGCCCGGCTCGATCCAGGATGAAGGCGATGAGCGCTGAGGTCGTGGTCTTGCCGTGCGTTCCGGCCACAGCTACGCCTCGGCGTTCCCGCATGAGGCTCCCCAGGGCGGCGGAATGCTTCACCGTCCGGATCCCTCGCGCTCGGGCAATGGCCAGCTCTGGATTGTCCTCCGGGACCGCGGACGACGCCACGACGATGTCAACATCGCCCACGTGCTCGGCGCGGTGGCCGAAGAAGATGCGAGCCCCCAGCGACCGGAGCGGCCCCATGGCCTGATTGGTGGCGAGATCGGATCCAGTGACGTCGATCCCCATTTGGAGCAAGATCGTTGCCAGAGGCGTCATCGCCGTGCCGCCGATTCCGACGAGATGGGCGCGCCGAACTTCGCTGATCTTCGTCAGGGGAGCACGGTCTCCCATACGCTATCGGTGCGTCGGCGCGAGCCGCTTCGGGGTGGGCGCGGCGGATCGGCCGCGCTCCGATTTCGCCCGCTCGCTCGCAGCGCTCTTGGCCCTGCGCTCTGTCCTGTTCGGCGGCGGCTCGTACTCTGAATCGGCCGGGCCGGCTCGGGAATCCAGGCTCGCGCCCAGCCACGCCCGCCAGGACCGCCGCTGGGGGTCGACGGTCCTGGACACGTTGAGCAAGATTCCCACCGCTGCCAGGCTCACCACCGTCGAGGAACCTCCATAACTGACGAACGGCAATGGGACGCCGGTGTTTGGCACGAGGTGGCTCACCACCGCCATATTGAGCAGGGCTTGCCATGAGATGAGAAGGGTGGCGCCGGTGGCCAGGGCCCGGCCAAGCGGGTCGCGCGCTCCGCTGGCAATCGTGAGTCCCCGCCATGCGAAGATGAGGAAGAGACCGAGTACCAGCGACGTGCCGATGAACCCGATCTCTTCCCCCACGATTGCAAAAATCGTGTCGGTGTGGGCATTGGGGACGAAGAAGTATTTCTGACGGCTCGCTCCAAGCCCCAGTCCTGCCCAGCCGCCGGAGCCGAGGGCGATGAGAGCCTGGGTTGTGTGCCATCCAATGCCTCCGGGATCGGCCCACGGGTCGACGAATGCTCGGATTCGGTCGGCCTTGTAACCCGAGTTGATGACGAAGTTGACGAGCAGGACGCATCCGATGATGGCGCCGAGCAGGGCGTGGAGGACGTTGGCGCCGGCAACGAAGAACACTGACGCGGCCGTGAGGACGAGAACGATCGCGGTGCCAAGGTCCGGCTCCACGAGCACCAGGCCCGCCGAGATGGCCAGGATCAGGGCGAATGGAATGGTCCCAAACGTCAGCTTTTGGATGTCACCTCCGACGCGCGTGATCCATGCCCCGAGATAGAGGACGACCGCCAGCTTCACCATCTCACTGGGCTGGAAGGACAGAATCGGTCCGAGGGAGAGCCAGCGGCTTGCCCCGTACGTGGCGACACTCACCCCGGGAATGAGGACCACCGCGAGGAGTCCCACGGTAACCACGTAGATGGGCACCGCCATGCGCTGCCAGATGTGGTAGTCGATGCGGGACATTGTGGCGAGGACGACGAGCCCAACGCCCACCCACAGCACGTGGCGGACAAGGAAATAGGTGTCGTCGCCAAATTCGGTCTCCGCGACGACGAAGCTGGCGCTGAACACCATGGCAACCCCGATGACGAGCAGCGCCGCCACGGCGATGATGAGACCCATGTCGATCGCAAACCGCGGGCGGACATCCGAGCGCGCGTTTAGCATGGACCGACCCGCGATACGCGCGGCCGCCGGGCACGCGGTGGGCTGCTCGATGCGAGCGACGCGACGGACGCGCGGAACGCCTCGCCGCGCGCCTCATAGTCGCGGAATTCGTCGAAGCTGGTACATCCCGGTGAGAGCAACACGACGTCTCCAGGCTCCGCGGCTCGCGTTGCCAGTCGGACCACCTCGCTGAACGATCGGGCGATCGTGACCGGAACGCTGGAGCCAGCCGCCCTTAGCGCGCGGTCGATGAGCGGCGCCGCCTCGCCCACCAGCACGACTGCGCGCGCCCGGCGGCTAATGAGCTGAGCCCAATCCTCCATCGGTGTATGTTTGTCCCGCCCGCCGGCGATCAGAACCACTGGGGCGTCGAAGGATCGTAGCGCCGCCATGGACCGCTCAGGCGACGTGGCGATGGAGTCGTTGACGTAGGTAACGCCGTCCACGGTCGCGACGACCTCGAGGCGATGGGCAACCGGTTCGAAAGCGCGTAAGGCCCGCCGAATCGGCTCGACCCCGCAGCCCGCGGCCTGCGCAATGCACGCTGCCGCGAGGGCATTGGCCACGTTGTGATCGCCGCGCAAGTTGATCTCGGCGCGGTTCAGCAGGGGCACGAAGTGTCCGTCCCCGCCCGGTGGGCTTGCTAGCCAGAGGATCGAGCCATCGTACCAGGCGCCGGACGCAGGTCCGGTCATTCTGAAGTCAACGGTGGCGCTCGCGTGCGCGAGCGACCGGACGATCGGATCGTCGGCGTTGAGAATGGCCGTGTCCACGGGGAGTTGATGACGAATGATGTTCGCCTTGGCGCGGACGTAGTCCTCCATGTCCGCGTGGCGATCCAAATGGTTGGGCGTGATGTTGAGAATCGCAGCAATTCTTGGAGACTGGGACACATCGGCGAGTTGAAAGCTGCTCAGCTCCAGAACACACCACGTCTGCTCGGTGATGTCCGGCAGCCGTCGCAGCATGGGCGTTCCGATATTGCCGCCCACAACGGATGGGATGTCGCCCGCTGCCAGAATCGACCCCACCATGGTAGTCGTCGTGGTCTTGCCGCTACTGCCCGTGATCCCGATGATCGGCCCGGGGCAAAGTTCAAAGAAGAGCCGCGTAGCGCTGGAGACGCGCGCACCGACCGCGCGGGCCCGCGCGACGACGGGCTCCGATTGCGCCACGCCCGGGCTGACGAAGATCTCGTCGCAGTCCACGAGATCTTCGGCCGTCTGCTGGCCGAGACTGAAGCGAACATCGAATCCGCGGAGCGCGGTCAGCGCCTCCTGGAGTCGTTCGGCAGGTGCCCGGTCGCTCACCACGACTTCGCGCGCCCGTGGCGCGAGAAATTCGACGAGATCAACACCCTCTCGCCCGAGTCCCACGATCCCTATGCGCTCGGTGCGCAATTCGCCGAGCCTGGCGACCGCGGCGGCGGAGAGGCGAGCCGCGAAGCCGTGGTCCGCTGTTCCGTGAGCGCGTGCGCGATCGGTCAATCGTTTACCGTGGTCAAAACGCGCGGCGACTCCCATCTAGATGAGCGCAAGAGCGATTCCCACCATGCCCGTCAGCATACTTACCAGCCAGAACCGTTGCGCGACGTGGGTCTCGGACCATCCGAGCATCTCGAAATGGTGGTGGAGCGGAGACATCCGGAACAGGCGTCGCCCGCCGGTGAGCTTGAAAAACGCTACCTGGAGAATAACAGACGCAGCTTCGGCCACGAACACGAATCCGATGATCGGTAGCAGGAGCAGGTGTCCGGTCATGAGAGCGACGGCCGCCAGGGCAGCGCCCAGGGACAGAGCGCCCGTATCCCCCATGAACAGGTCCGCCGGGTAGGCGTTGAACCAGAGAAAGGCAAGTAGAGCGCCCACGACGGTGAAGCAGAACGTCGCGAGCGGAGACTGGCCCTGGAGATGGGCGATGATTCCATAGCACGCGAATGCCACGGCGGCGCACACGCCAGCCAGGCTGTCCAGCCCATCAGTCAGGTTCACGGCGTTCGCAGTGGCGACGATAGCTAGGGCTGCCAGGGGTATGTACCACGGTCCGATGTGGAGCCGCTCGGTCACGGTCGGAACGAAGAGGTAATCGAGGCCGAGGATCCAGTAGATGGCGGCAGCGCACGCGAGCGCAATGGCTGTCAGCCCGCCGAACTTGATTCGAACGGTTAAGCCTTCCGCCGTATGTCCCCGAATACCCAGGACGTCGTCGAGGGAACCCAGGAGCCCTGTGGCTGCCGTCGCGCCCAACGGCACGATGATGGAAGGATTGTTCAGAACGTTGAACGCGGCTGTCGAGATGAAGACCGATCCCCAAACGACGATGCCGCCCATGGTCGGTGTGCCCATCTTTTGCTGGTGCGTCTCCGGGCCCTCCGATCGAATCTGCTTTCCGATCCCTAGCCGACGCAGGACGCGGATCGCCGGAAAACCAGCGATGAAGGCGATACCGAAGGCGACCGTGGCGATCGCGAGTGCGTATGACAAATCCCCCCCGGAGTCCAGGCTCGGATCGCGCGCTAGGATGGGCGTCCAGTTCGATCGGCGTCCGGGCTCCGAAGCGCCTCAACGATTCGGTCGAGGCGCACCCCATGGGAACCTTTGATGAGAACGACGTCTCCTGGCTGAATCTCTCGGGCGATGGCTTCGATCGCGTCTTCTGGTGACGAAAAGCGCTGAATTGTGGCTGGCGAGAGGCCGGCCGCTGATGCCGCATGCGCGATCTCTTCCGATCGCGGACCGACCGCTATCAGTCGGTCGACCGTCCTGGCCGCCCGCCGTCCGACGATGCGGTGCCCCTCCCGCTCGAACGATCCCAGCTCGAGCATGTCTCCCAGCACCGCGATGTGCCGTCCCTCGGTTTCGGCGAGAAGGTCCAGGGCGGCCAACATGGAGGTGGGGCTGGCGTTGTACGCGTCGTTGAGCAGTGTCGAGTGATTGGGCCCGGGAATGCGCTGCAGCCGCCCATCGATGCTGATCTCCAACCCACGAATGCGGGCGGTTGCCTCGCTGAATGGCATGCCCAGCTGGATGGCGACTCCAATGGCCGCGAGGGCTGCGTGGATGACGTGCCTGCCGGGGATCGACAGCCCGCTTCGAACCTGCTGGCCGGCGAAATGAACACTGAATTCTGTTCCACCCAGTCCGCGGCTCACGACGTCGCTGGCCCAAATGTCCGCCGAAGGCGTCATGCCAAAGGTGAGCACGGCGCACGGCGCGTGCGCGCGCATCCGGGAAACGCGCGGATCGTCGGCATTGAGCAGGGCGAACCCTCCCGTCGGCAATTCCTCGATTAGCTCGCGCTTGGCCTGGGCAATGCGCGCGATCGTTCCGAGCCGCTCGAGGTGTGTCGGGTGGACGTTGGTCACTACTCCGATCTGCGGCTTGGCGATTTGAGCGAGACGGCGGATGTCCCCAAGTCGGTGCATGCCCATCTCCAGCACCGCTGCGCGGTGGCACGGCTCGAGCTGCATCATGGTCATCGGTAAGCCAATCTCGGTGTTGTAGTTGGCGGGGGAGCGCAAGACTGTCATGCGCGATCCGAGAAGGCTCGCGATCATCTCTTTCGTCGTCGTCTTGCCCACGCTGCCCGTGACGCCCACGACCGTCAGGTCGTGCCGTTGGCGCCAGTAACGCGCCAGATCCGCCAGCGCCTCGGCAGTGCCGCGACACAGAACGATGGGCGGATGCGGCTGCGCGCTCGATGCCCACGGCTGGCTCGACGGCAGGATCTCGACGAGGGCGCCCGCTGCCCCGCGCTCGAGCGCGTGCGCGACGAAATGATGCCCGTCGTGCGCCTGCCCGCGAAAGGCCACGAAGAGGTCCCCCTCGGCGGTCGTTCGCGAGTCGATCGAAATCGCGCGAAACGTTGCCTCCGGCGAGCCAGACACCAGCTCGCCGTGAGTCCCTTCGAGCAGGTCATCGAGGGTAAACACGCCCCCTATCCTCGAATCAACGGGACGGCCGATCCGCGGCCGCGAGATCGCTTCGATCTTGACCTGCGGTCGCGTCAACGGGCGGGACCTTCACGTCGGTTGGCGGAATCTGCATGTACGTCAGGATCTCGCTCGCGATGGCGCGGAAGACCGGCGCGGCCACGACGCCACCGTAGATAGCCTCCGGTCGATCGATTCGCACGAGAATGACGAAGCGTGGATTGGGAAGGGGTGCAAAGCCCGCGAACGAGGCGTAGGTCTTGCCGGTGCTATAGCCATTGGGAGCGGGAATATCGGCGGTGCCACTCTTTGCCGCGAGGCGATATCCCGCGATGTGGACCGCCGAGAGGGCTGGCTGATTCCACACGGATTCCATCATGTTCAACATTGTTTCGGCCGTCCGGTCGGAGACGACCGACCGGACCGGCTGCGGATCGAAGCGCTTGACGCCGTCCGGACCGCGGATCTCCTTCACGATCTGCGGCTTCATGAGGATGCCGTGATTCCCCAGCGCGGCGATCGCGGTAATCATCTGAATCGGCGTCACCGAGATGGACTGGCCAAAGGAGTTTGTGGCGAGGTCGAGGGCCGACCACCCGGGATCGGTGTTTCGGCGGAATGAGCCGGCGGCCTCCCCATTGAGCTGGATGCCTGTCGGTGCGCCAAAGCCGAAGGCCTCGATGTAGCGATAGAACCGATCGGGGCCGAGAAGCCCAGCAATCCACTGCGCTCCGGTGTTGAGGGAGTGCACCAGAATCTCACGAACCGTCACGTCGCCGTATGCGCCCCCATCCCAGTTGCGGATCGGGACCCCGTTGATCAGAGCCAGCCCGTTGTCGTGATATCGCGAGTCCGGCGTGACGACTCCCTCTTCAACGCCTGCCGCGGCAGTCATCAGCTTCATCACGGACCCCGGCTCGTACGTATCGGTAACGACGACTGGTTTGTAGAGCTGTTGCTCGCTCGCTTCGAGCGGGGCGCCGGACGTGAGGCTGAAGGTGGGGTTTGTTGCCATCGCGAGCACCGCTCCGGTGGTCGGGTTCATCACGATGACGATCCCGCCCGTCGCCTTATTCGCCTGCACGGCCCGGTCGAGCTCCCGTTCCGCGACGCGCTGAATGTACCGATCGATGGTGAGCACGACATCTGACCCGGGAACGGGCGGGATGAGGGCTTTGCGCCCGATGGCGATCTCGTCCCCCTCCGTGTCGCCCTCGGTCACCACAACGCCCGGCTTGCCCGCCAGCGCATCGTCGAGCGTGAGCTCGAGGCCACTGAGTCCGCTTCCATCAGCGCCGACGAAGCCGAGGACCTGGGCCGCGAGGCTTCCTTCCGGGTATTCGCGGGCCGGGAGGCTCCGCAGCTCGACGCCACTCAGGCCGGCCGAGGCGATCTGGGATGCCGCGTTCGCCGGCAGACGCGAGGCGAGAAGCGTCCATTGCTTGTCCGCTCGCTGAATCGCGTCCATCACCTGGTCCCGTGTTTTGCCGGTCGCCGCGGTGAGTACGGTCACGGCGCGGTCCAGGGACGTGAGTGCCGGTCGGTACACATACACCGCGTCGTACATGACGTTGAGCGCAATGGGATGCCCGTTCGTATCGAGGAGCGCGCCGCGCGCCGGTGCCAGTGGCCGTCGCTCCTGGTGCTCCTCATTGGCGAGAGCTACGAACCGCTCACGGTCGGTGACCTGATACCAGAAGAGGCGTTGGAGGATCAGACCTGCGAACGTTGTGACCGCCAGCCCGATGAGGAGCAATCGCCAGCGCTGCGTTTGCTCAACGCTCGGGTACGTCCTCATTCCCTGCCGCCATGGATCGAGGAAACCCAGGCGAGCAGGTCACTCAGGCCCGCGACCGGATTGCGCGGAGTCGGGCGTCGGGGGGTCTCGCGTGGCGAGCTTGACGGCCGACGGTCGGTAAGAGCACAGGTGGTCGCCGCGCACTCGTCCGTTGTCTGACTGACGACAACATATTCCGGCCGCGGTCCGCGGATCATTCCAAGGCGCTCGACGGCCTGGGACTCGCTCCAGACGAGAGAATGACGCTTGGCCAGCTCGAGCTCGAGCTGGCCGTTTCGCGCAAGCCACTCTTTGCGCTCTGCCTGCAGGCGTTCCAGCTCATAGCCGGCCGTCGCCACCGAGCTGACTTGAACGAGATACAGGCTGAGGGCGGCGCTCGCCAGCAAGAAGGCGCATGCGATCCAGCTTGCGATCCTGGCTGGTGAGCGGGCTGCGTGCTGCGCCGGAGCGCGCGACTGCGCAAACACGCTCGCGCGCGGGACGGTCTGGCCGGCGATTCGCGCCATCAGATTCGCTCCGCTACGCGCAAACGGGCGCTTCTGCTGCGCGGATTTCGCGCCACCTCGTCCGCGGTTGGTGTGAGGGGGCGCCGGGTGAGGATGCGGAGCCGTGGTCGTGGCCGTTCCTCGGGGACTGGGAGATGTCGAGCTGCCGTGTCGACGGCCAGTCCCGCCTCGCGACGCATAAACGACTTGACGATCCGGTCCTCCAGGGAATGGAACGAGATCACGGCGAGCCGACCGCCACGGCGGAGAAGGCCGATTGCCTGGGGGAGGGTCTCGCGCAAGGCGCCCAGCTCGTCATTGGTGAGAATTCGGAGGGCCTGGAATGTGCGCGTGGCGGGATGGATCCTTCCCGTGGACCGCCCGACGACCGATGACACCAGGGAAGCCAGCTGCTGCGTCGTTCGCAGCGGCTCGCGGGCGCGAGCCGCGACGATAGCGTTGGCGATGCGCAGGCTATGCGGTTCTTCGCCAAAGTCACGCAGTGCCCCGGCGATCTCGTCTCGGGAGGCGGACGCGAGGACGTCGGCCGCCGTTCTGGTCTGCGATGGATCATAACGCATGTCAAGCTGTTCGTCTCGACGAAATGAGAATCCTCGCCCCGATTGTTCGATCTGACGAGATGACATGCCCAGGTCCATCACGATGCCATCCACGGCCGCGAAACCTTCCCGCTCCGCCACCGCGGCGAGGTCGCGAAAGTTGCTCTGGACCACGCGTGCGCGATCACCGTAGCCCCGCAGGCGCACGCGCACCTGCTCGACCGCCGCGGGATCGGCGTCGAGCGCGAGGAGTCGACCTCGGGGGCCCGTGCGGTCGAGTAGCGCAGTGCTGTGTCCCCCTGCGCCGGACGTGCAATCGATGAAGTCGGCGTTTGGCCGCGGGTCGAGGAGCGCAATGGACTCTTCGAGAAGCACGGGAAGGTGGCCGACCGGGTCCATCTAGACACCCTGGCTAAAGAGGTGCTCGGCGAGCTGCGCCCCCTCTTGCTCGGCGAGCGCTCGCTCCTCCCGCCACCGCGCGCCGCTCCAAATTTCCACGCGATTGAGGAGACCCACGATGACTACCGCGTCGCGCAGATCCGCATAGTCCCGAAGAAACGCAGGGACCAGGATTCTTCCGAGTCGGTCCGGCGCACAATCCGTCGCTCCGGAGAACATAAGTCGATGGATGCGCCGCGCATCGGTCTGCATGAGGGACAGATCGGTCAGCTTCTGCGCGATCCGTCGCCACTCGTCCATCGGCCAAACCCACAAGCACGGATCGATGCCCCGCGTGATGACGAGCCCGTCGCTCAACCCACTCCGGAACTTGGCGGGGATAGCAATGCGGCCGCGGTCGTCGAGCGAGTGCTCGAATTCGCCCAGAAACACCGCAGAAGCACCCCTCTAGCCCCATTTTGTTCCATTTCTTTCCATTGAGCGCCATATTGTAACGCCAGGGAGTCACGGGGGCCAGCGCTTTGCAGCGAGGAGGAGAGAGGGGTTAGATCACGACAGGGGTACAAAAAGAATGCGGCCGCAGCTGTTGCAGAGCACGAGATCATTCCCGATCCGCGCTCGCTGCTCCTGAGATGGCGTTAGCGCAACCCGACAGGCCTGGCACGTTCGCTGTTGGACCTGAGCGACGGCGGTGCCGCCCTTCTGCCGCCGTATCGTTTCGTACGTTGTGAGATCCGCAGGCGCGACCTGGGATGCGGCGCTCGTGCGCTGTTGCTCCAGGGCCCCGAGGTTCGATTGGGCCGTGTCCAGAGCGTCCCGTGCCGACTGCTGGCTGGCGTTCCATGCCGCCAGCTCGCGCTCGTACGCGGAATCTTCCTCGGCGAGCTTTGTGGTGAGCTCGTCTATTCGTTCGAGGAGCAAGAGGAGCTGGTCTTCAACGGCACTGAGCTGGCGACGATCCTGGGCGACTTCATCCGACAGGCTCTGAAGCTCTTTCGGATTGGTGACTCGCCCGCCATAGAGCTTGGCCTCGTCGGATGCGATCTTGACGCGTCGATCCTCCGCTTGCAGCTCGAGGTCGCGCTGTTGGGCCTCGGCGTCGCGCACCGCGTCCCGGAGGCGCGCCCGTTCCGCTTCGCGCCCTGCCAGGGCGCTGCGATCGCCGATTTGATGGCCCAGCTGCGCGATGGCCGTGCGCGTCGCCTCCAATCGCGAGTCGAGATCTTGAAGTTGCCGCAACAGATCGATCTTTCGCATCCTGCCACCTGCTAATTCAGCCGCAGCCGCTTGAACGCCTCCGCGTAGGCCATGCCGTGGGGTGCGCCAATCTCTCGCGCGCGGGCGCGCTGGCGCTCTGCCCGCTCGTCGGGATCGCCGTGAAGCTGGCTCACGTGGGCGCTCGCGGCGTAGATTTTCGTCTCGATGGTCTCGCTGATGTCGATCCAGGTGTCGGGCTCACCGGTTCCGAACAGCAGCACTTCATGGACGCGAGCGATGTCCAGCTCGGGCCCGAGCTGCTCGGGAAAGAAGAGGTGGTCGCGCGCCGCGATGATGGCGTCCATCGCGACGATCCCCACCGCGCGGTGGTCGGGGTGGAGCTGGTACGGTCGCCATCCGTCGAAGGTCATGACGGTGAAGGGCCGAATTTCCCGGATCACCTGGCAGACTTCCCGGCGCAAGCCGAGGTTCACCTCGACTTCGCCGTCGTTGTGCCGAAGGAACCGGCAGCTCGACACGCCGAGCCGCCGCGCCGCCTCGCGCTCCTCCTCCTCGCGAATCTCAGCCAGGCGCTCCGGGGGCATCGAGCGGTCATGCGTGCCCTTGTTTCCGCTGGTGACCGAGAGGTAGTGCACCTCGTGGCCGTCGCGGACGAACTTTGCGACCGTCCCGCCGGAGGAGAAGTCGACGTCGTCCGGGTGGGCCTGAATCGCGAGAACGACTTTTCGCGCTGGCTCGGTCCACTCTTGCACGGGCCCTCCGGCGTCGGGGTGGCCGTTTCTGCCGCCTCTCTTACGTGAGAGAGGCGAGAGCCGGCTCTCGGCGCAGACTGTGATACAGGTCGACCAGCTGTTTCGCGACGTGCTCCCAGCTAAATTGTCGTGCGCGCGCCCGGGCGCGGAGGCTCAGGCGGCTGCGCAGTTCTGGCTGCGTGAGGATTTGCTCGATGCGCTGCGCATAGTGCGCTGGATCCCGCAACGGGATCAAAAACCCGGTTTCTCCGTCCTGCACCGTTTCCTGAAGCCCTCCGACCCGAGCGGCGACGACCGGTGTCCCACATGCCATCGATTCGACCGCGACGAGCCCAAACGACTCGTACGTCGACGGCATGACGGTGACGTCTGCCGCTTGGTAATAGGCCGGCAGCGCCTCGTGATCGACGGCGCCCATCCATTGAATGTGGTCGGTTACCCCAAGCTCCTCGGCGATGTGTCGGAGCCGACGGATCTCGCGCGCCTCCGGGTCATCGTCCGCGGAGGACGGACGGCCCCCAACAATCGCGACCGTGAATGGCGGGACCGCGCCGCTTTGTTCGCGGCCCGCAAGCATTGCGGCGGAGCGGATCAACACGTCAATTCCCTTCAGCTGCTGTATCCGTCCGACGAAGAGGACCAGCCGCCGATCGTCGAGTCCGAGCGCCTGCAACGCAGCGGAGCGCGAGCCGGGGTGGAACTGCGTCGAGTCGACTCCACACGGGACGATGGATACTCGCTCTCCATCGGCGCCGTAGTGGTCCTCGAGGTGCGCACCGTCGACGGGGGTCGATGCGATGAGGCGGTCTGCCGTCGCGACGGTCAAGCGCTCGATGCCCGCCCGGATATCGCTTTCCCACTCGTCGGGGCTGATCGTGACCTGGTTCTTGAGCTCGGACAGCGTGTGGAACATGGCCACCATGGGCACGTGCCAGGCGTTCTTGAAGTAGCCGGCCACGCGGCCCGAGAGCCAGTAGTGGCTGTGGACGATGTCGTAGTGCGACTCTTCGTCCGCGATGAATTCGCGCATGTTGCAGATAAATTCGGGGAGGTACTCGACGACCGCTTCCTTGGGCAGGTACCGCTCCGGACCGGCGGTAACGTGGACCACTCGGGCGTGCTCGGCAAAGGGAACGATGTCGGGTGCGGCGGGGTCCTGTCGCCTGGTGAACACGTCGACTGCCACACCGAGGTGGCTCAGATGGCGGCTCACTTCGCGAATGTAGATGTTCATGCCGCCGGTTTCCCAGGCCCCTGGTGGAGCAAGGGGACACGCATGAACACTGAGGGTGGCCACGCGGAGCGATGGGTCAGAGAGAGACCGAGACGGTTGGCTCATCGGGCGTGGGACTCCGAGCTGACGGATATCGTGGAGCCGGCGAAGGGCATCCTACCACCGGTCCGCGGACGACGAGTGGTAGGCCCGGAAGGAGTCGAACCTTCGACGCGTCGCTTATAAGGCGACTGCTCTGCCGCTGAGCTACGGGCCCTTGCCGATTCGCAAGTATATCATCGCAACGGGCCTCTCCCGACGTGACCGGCCACAGACCGGCCACGCACTGCTCAGATTGACACGAAACGTGTCGCGCCCATAGGATTATTGCGGCAGGTGTGGCCAACATGGCTATCTTTTACCTGCGGTACATATGAACACAGGCTTAGGCCTCGTCGCCGTCTTCGCACTCATCGCTGCCAACGGGTTCTTCACGGCAGCGGAATTCGCTCTGGTCTCGGCCCGCAGGACGCGGATCGAGCAGCTTGCAAACCGGGGCAATCGCGCGGCTCTGGCCGTTCAGCGGGCGCAGGCCGATCCCAGCCGCTTCATCGCCGCCTGTCAGCTGGGCATCACGGTTGCGAGTCTGGCCCTCGGCTGGATCGGCGAGGCGACCATTGCCAGCATTTTGTGGGAACCGCTCGCCATCGTCGTTCCCGACCGTGTCCTCGGCCTGACCGCCCACGCTATCGCCGCGCCGCTCGCTTTCCTTTTGATGACCTACCTCCACATCACGTGCGGCGAGCAAGTTCCGAAGATGCTGGCCCTGCAGCTGAGCGAGCAGGCGGCGCTGGTCACCGTTCTGCCCACGAATTTCATTGGCGTCATTTTTCGCCCGTTCATCCGAGCGCTCGAGCTCTCCACGAACCTCGCGCTCCGCATGCTGGGGGTGAAGTGGGAAGCGCAGACCCAACACGTGTACTCCTATGAGGACCTGAAGCTGATGATTCAGGCGAGCAGGGCCGCCGGGGCGATTGAGGAAGACCCGGACCGCCTTGTCGAGCGCGCCCTCGACTTCGCCCAGCTCTCGGCGCACCACGTAATGGTCCCGCGGACGGAGATGATCGCACTGCCCTCGTCCGTCACCGTCGACCAGCTGGCGGACACGATGGCCCGGCACGAGCATTCGCGCTACCCGATCTACGAGGGGACAGCTGACAACGTTGTCGGCATTCTCTGGGCGAAGCACGTCGCCGTTGCGTTGGCCAAGGCCCGTGGCCGACCGGTGGACATTCGCGCGCTGATCCGAGCGCCGCTGTTTGTGCCGGAGACGATGCGAGCCGATCGTCTGCTTGCGGAGATGAAACGCCACCGGAGCCACGAGGCGATCGTGATCGATGAGTACGGAGCGACCGCCGGGCTTGTGACGCTTCGAGACATCATGGACCGCCTTGCCGGCGAGATCCGCGACCAGACCGAGCTTGCCCGCCCGACGGTGGAATGGCTGCCCGATGGCTCCACGATGGTGGATGGCTTGATGCTGCTTGGCGACGTGGAGACTGAGCTGGGAATCGATTTCGGTGAGTCCGAGTACGATACCGTCGGCGGGTTCCTCTTCGGTCGCCTTGGCCGCCGGCCTGCCATTGGGGACACGATCAATGTTGGTGATCGCACCCTCGCCGTCGCCGAGTTGGATGGCCTTCGCGTTTCCAGAGTGGCAATTCGCAAACGCGCGGACGCAGTTGACAAAACAGCGCAACAAACGCAGGCGGTTGGCTCGTGATCGATCGATTCGATGCACATGTAGCGCGAAGCGAGCGCCTATGCTATGATCGCGCCCAATCTGTGGGCGCGCTACGCCCGCGACGGAGCGAATTGTGAACCTTCGCCATCTTGAGGTCTTCTGCGCGGTGGTCGGGTGCGAGAGCTTCAGCGCCGCGGCCGAGCAGTTGATCATGACCCAGCCAGCTGTCAGTATGCAGGTACAAGCGGTCGAGCGGCATTTTGGCGTCCAACTCCTCGAACGTCGCAATCGGCGCACCGTGCCAACAGAGGCAGGCCAGGTTGTATACAAGTGGGCCCTCAACGTGCTGCGCACGGAATCCTTGGCGCGCAAGGGGATCGACGACCTCAAACACGCGCAGGCGGGGCGCGTCGTGGTTGGCTCCAGCATGACCATCGGGAGCCATGTCCTCCCACCGATCCTCAGCCGGTTCAAGCGCCAGCACGCGGGCGCCGAGATCGTGGTCCGTCTGGGTGAGCGTCCGGAGATCTGCGGGGAGATCATCAACGGCACCATCGACTGCGGGGTCGTCATCGCTCGCGAGATTCCGCCGGACTTGAAAGTCGAGCCGCTGGGCAGAGAAGCGGTAGTCTTCATCTGTGGCCCCGGCCATCGGCTTGCGCACCGGAAGCGCGTGTGCATCGAAGATCTCGAGCAGGAGTCGTTCATCCTGGCGCCGAGCGGGTCCAGCTATCGTCGTCTGATCGACGAGCTGCTGGCAGAGCAGGGTTTGCGCAAGGTCACGGTGTTCATGGAGCTGGATGGGACCGACAGCGTTAAGCGGGCGGTCCAGCAGGGCCTGGGAATTGGCGTCGCTCTGCGAAGCGGCGTCGAGTGGGAGTTGGAGCACGGACTGCTCCACGAAGTGCCGATGCGGACTGCGACGCCGCTTGTCGACATCGGGCTCGTCTACCATCCGCGCCGCCACCAGTCTCCGATGATCGAATCATTTACGTCGTACCTCAAAGATCAGCTCAGCGAGCAGCTCCGTCGCTCACGCGAGCGAGCCAGCGCGGTGGCCTGTAGCGAGCTGGTGCGGGCGGGCCGTAGGTCCGCGCGACGGGCCGCGGTCTCCACCAACGGTGCAACGGATTCCGATCCCCACTGATGCGCTTCGGTCGGCTGTGAATCGCGACGACGCGGCCGTCGAGCGCTGGATCATCCCCAGCGGCTGGACCCTCAATTATGCGCCGCTGACTGACAGCACGAACGATGACGCCAAGCGCGCCGCGCGCGACGGCGCCCGCGATAGAACGCTCTTCGTCGCCGACGAGCAGCGGCGAGGACGCGGCCGAATGGGAAGGACGTGGGTCTCGCCTCCCGGAAGCGGGCTGCTCTTTTCGTTGGTGCTGCGTCGCGATCTCCCGCCCGTCGACCTGACGGCACTGTGCTCGATCTCGGTCGTCGAAGCGATCGCCGATGCGACCGGCCTCTCGGCGCGGATCAAGTGGCCGAACGACGTCATGCTCGGCGAGAAGAAGGCCTGCGGCCTGCTGACCGAGGTGGTCCCTCAGACTGGCGGCCGCGCGACGATTGTCGGTATTGGCATAAACGTCACCGCGCACCCTGACGGAACTGGCCTGGGCATGCCCGTCACGTCATTGGCCGAGGAATCGACTGCCGCCATCTCGCGGCCATCCCTCCTTCGGGCCATCCTGGAACGGATCGATCGCCGGTACGCGCGCGAGGATGCGTCGCTCTTCGCCGATCTGAGATCCGAATGGGAGCGCCTGCTGTGGCGCAAGCGACAGACGGTGCGCGTTTCACAGGACGGCCCCACCGTCGAGGGGATCGTCGAAGGGATCGCGCCGTCAGGGGCGCTCGTTCTCCGCCGCGACGATACGCGCCTGATCGAGATCAGCGTCGGGGACGTCTTCGCCGTTTAGCCAACGCTCGCGGCTATCGATGAAGGGCCGCTTCGACGTCCGGCGGCGCGTCCCGAAGGACCGCTCGCAGGCGGCGCACCGCCTGCCGCACCTCTTCGGCGGACGGAACGGGCGTTGATTCGTCCGAGTACCGAGCGACGGAGTACGCCCGCGCGATCTGCGCGAGATCCGCGGCCCCCGCCGGCAGGATCGATGCGAGGAGGCGCCCGTATTCGCGCGGCGTCTCGCCCGGTGCTCTCGGCACGCCGGCGCGCGCCATGGCCGATTGGAATGCGCGGTAGGCGCGCCGAATCTCGACCCGGACCCCCTGGCCGACGAGGTCGTCGCCGTCGGCCGATTTCCGACCGAACCATCCGAGAAGTGCCGCCCGGCCACGCGGCAGGCGCTGGCGCACCTCCTCGATCTCATCGCGTCGCGACGCGGATGCATGGCCGACGAGACGGTGAAAGACGGCGATCACAATCACACAGAACAGCAGCGTGAGTGTGGCGGCGACGAGGACGGTCAAAACCTCCGGAGGGCCCTGGGGCGCCTGATCTTCGATCTTGGGACGGGATTCTTCCGCTCCGCGCATGTTTTGGACGATCGCGCTGGGGTCCGCGCCGATCGTCTCCGCGAGCCAGCGCAACGCCATGGCGATGGCTTCGGCAACGTGTCCGAGCGCGAGGAGCAGCGCATCCGTCAACGGTCTCGCCTGGCGACCAAGCGCACCGACGGTCCGGGCGGAGCCCAGAAGAAATCCAGAGGAGAGGATGCCCGTCAGGCCCGCCGCGCCCACCATGAGGAGGATCGTGAATCCTCCTGCGACCATACCCCATCGGGACGGGGTCAGCTCGCGCGCCTCGACTCCCATTGCCTGGATGAGCAGGAGCGCGGCGATGGCAAGGGCGAATGTGGTGACGACGGCGCCAAATCCCAGCCGCTGCACGGCGCCGGTCAGCGGAAGAAACACCAGAACGGCGCACAGCGCGCTCGTCGACACCGCGATGTGTCCAATGACGCGTTCGCGGGTGAGTCCCGCGGCGAGGGCAAGTCCGCGTCCCCAGAGGTACGCGATGAGGATGACCAATGCGATCCCGGCGCCACGCAGGTCGGGCTCGTACGTTCCGATCAAGAGCTGGGGCGGAACGGCAACGCCGGCGTGCACCGTCCCGATGCCGAGGGCGAGGGCCAGACCCCCGGCGATGAGCAACAGCCGGCGCCGCTCAAGCGCGATATCCGAGATCACCAAAATCCGAACGGTCAGCCATGCGAGCGCCAGGATGAGGACGACTCCGATCAACGACGGATACCGTTGGCCCGCGACTTCCGAAATGGCGGCAGCCAGAAGCCAAACCCACACTCCCTCGATCGCGCTGATGCACAGCACGACACCGAAAACGCTGACCGCCTTAGCCAATTTTGGACCCTGCCATCTGCTCATATTCGAACTCGACGTGGGGGAGAAACACGGAGCGGATCCGGGGGTCCAGCGGGACCGGGCTCTCTTCGCCGAGGAAGCACAGGCTAACGTCGTGGCCTCGGCGGCGGATAGCGGCAAGATTGTCCGCGCCTTCCTCGTCGAGGTACGCGGTGATGGCGAGAATGCTGGCTCCAAATGGCATTTGACGTGCTATCTGGTGGATAAACTGGCCGTAGCCCATCGTTGGTATGGGCGATAGGCGCGCGAGGAGAGAAAGCGCATCTTCGAGCTGCGATGGGCGCCGATTTGGCCGCAGAAAGACCTGAAAGTCCTCCATATCCGCCCCGCACGCGTTGACTGCCAGACCCACCGCCTCGTGGGCTGCCAGCGCGTCGCGCACCGCTGCTGCGGCCACTCCGATGGCCGCCTCGAGCTTTGTCGCGTCGTATCCCTGCCACGTGTATTCCATTGTCTGGACGTTGAGGACGACGATGCACGTCGGCTGCGTTGTGGGCGCGAAGACGCGCGTTTGCAGCTTCAAGCGACGGGCCGAGGCTTTCCAGTCAACCAGCCGACGCGGGTCACCAGGGAGATAGTCGCGAATCCCGACAAACCTCGCCGGGTCCTCGAGCGCCGGTGGCCGGGCCGTGATCCCCCCGTGCGGGAAGCGCGAGTCTACGTCGATGGGGGGCGCAACGGCCAGGCGAGGGTAGACGATGAGAGACCGGGTTTCCGGGGCGCGAAGGTGAACCGGAAACATCCCGAGCGGGTCACCGGTCTCGATAGCGGTCGGCCCCACGACGTAGTGGCCGCGCGCGCGGCACGTAAACCGCTGGCGAAGAACGACGCGCTCGTTCCGCCCGAGCGACACGGTTCGTCGGCGGACCCAGCCCTCGTCGCTGGAAATCTGTGGAGGTCGCCCCGCGGGGTCCTCGCTGTTCGCGGTATGGAGCGCTGCGCCACGCACCGGGACGATCGCCGCCGGTACGTGCTCCTCGATGCGGACCCACGGCAGCGGAAAAACCCTTCGATTGACAACCTCCACGACGTACGTCGTTTCTTCGCCGGGGAAGATACGCGGAGGATCGAAGAATCGGCGGTAGCTGAGGGCCTGCGTTGCCCACCGCGACCATGCGGCAAGTCCGACAGTGGTGACGAGGAGCAAGCTGACCAGCATGATGAGCGACGCCTGACCGCGAATGATTCCGATAAGGAGGACGATGGCGAGAAGGGTGATGACGCCGGCCATGAAGCCTACTCGTGGGTTCGTGGCTGAACGGGCATCTGCTCGAGGCTTCCATCTCCGGCGGTCCGGCGCTCGCCGGCGCCAATCGGCTCAGCCGGGACGGGAAGCGATTCCAGGATCGATCCAAGCACGCGCTGCGCTCCGGCGCCTCTCAGTCGATGCTGATGCCGGAGGACCAGGCGGTGAGCGAGGACGGGCTCCACGAGCCGCTTGACGTCGTCCGGTGTGACGTAGGCTCGCCCGCGCAGCGCGGCCAGGGCCTGCGCGGCGCGAAAGAGCGCGAGGCTCGCGCGCGGGCTCGCGCCCAGCTCGACGGACTCGTGTTCTCGAGTTGCTCGGGCGACCGCGACCACGTAAGCGGCGATCTCGTCGGCGACGTACACCTCACGGACCTCGCGGCCGGCCGCGACCACGTCGTCGGCCGTGGCTATGGGCGTCACTGGCTCGGGTTCGTTCGGTCCGGCGAATCGTCGGAGGATCCGAATCTCGTCTTGCTCCGAAGGGTAGCCGAGCGAGAGCCGAAGGAAGAAGCGGTCGAGCTGTGCCTCCGGAAGGGGAAAGGTGCCCTCAAGCTCGACCGGATTCTGCGTCGCTATCACCAGGAATGGCCGAGGCAGTGGCATCGTGTGGCCTTCTACGGTCACCTGCCGCTCCTGCATTGCTTCCAGCAAGCTCGACTGGGTGCGGGGCGTCGCGCGGTTGATCTCGTCAGCGAGGATGACGTTCGCGTGGACCGGCCCGGCCCGAAATTCGAAGTCGCCGCTCCGCTGGTTGAAAAAGAAAAGCCCGGTCACGTCGGTGGGGAGCAAATCTGGCGTGAACTGGATCCGGGCGAATTGGCAGTCCAAACATTGGGCCACGGTGCGGGCGAGGGTCGTCTTCCCAATCCCTGGGACGTCTTCAACCAGAATGTGGCCTTCGCAGAGCAGGGCAACGGCAAGCAGCTCCACGGCATCGTCGTGTCCGACGATGACTCGCCTCACTTGGGCGGCGAGATCTTCCCCAAGCTGCGCGATCGACCGAGTGGGCATGGGCGGACGTTCAGTTTCGCCGGGAGGGGTCGAGGAGGGGAAAGCCGGCCGCTCCGCGAAGGGGGACAAAGCGCACGCCGCCAATCTTACGCGAGCTGAATTGATCACCGTCACGGCGCGTCAGCACCAGCTGCTGCTCGTCGATGGACCCTACCGGCGCGACGAGCCGCCCGCCGTCCTGCGCGAGCTGGTTCAGGAGGGCGGGCGGGAGGCTTGGCGACGCGGCCGTCACGACGATGGCATCATATGGAGCGAGGTCGATCCATCCCATGCTCCCGTCGCCGAGAATGACGCGCACATTGCGACACCCGAGTCGCTGCAGGACCCGAGCCGCCCGCTGGGCGAGGGTGGCTCGTATCTCCACGGAGACCACGTCCGCGGCAAGCTGCGCCAGGACCGCCGCGCCATACCCCGAGCCGGTGCCGATCTCGAGGACGTGCTCCTCCCTTGACGGACGCACCGCCTGCGCCATATGGGCGACGACCATCGGTTGGGAGATGGTTTGCTGCTCGCCAATGGGTAGTGCGATGTTTTCGTACGCGCGGGACTTGAGCGTGCTGGGCACAAAGGCGTCCCGGGGAACGCACGCGACAGCACCGAGGACGCGCTCGTCCGTGATCCCCCCCGTCCGAAGGTCGCAGAGCAGTCGCTCCTTGGCGGACGCATTAAAACGCGCAAACATTGATGCGATCTGCCCCCAGCGTTGCAGAATTCTACCCAATCCCGCACGTAGTGGTTGCCGGAGGCGCATTTGTGGTCCGCCCCACGCGATTCCGTGCCGGCTCCGTCCGTGATCGTGGGTTGGACCGGGCACCGGCCGGACGTCTTTCGCGACCCATCGGAGGCGCGGGACCGGGTCGAGCAGCTGGCTCTCGGAGCGTACGGTCACACCGACGTTCGCTTCGTTTGCGGCGGCCAGCGCGGGGTGGATCTGTGGGCTGCTGACATCGCGCAGCGATTGGGGATTCCCTTCGAGCTGGTGCTCCCGGTCCCCCCTTCATCGTTCAGCAGTGAATGGGACGATCAGGAGCGCGCGCATCTCCTCGCGCATGTCTCGCGGGCCGAGCGCGTCACCGTCCTTGATCCGCGTGGCGAGCGCGGCCTGCTTGCCTACGATCGCCGGAACGAGGAGATCGCGTATCGTTCTGAGCTGCTCATCGCGGTATGGACGGGGATGCGACGCGGAGGCACATTCTACACACTCTGCGCTGCCAGGCGGCGCGGAATCCCAACGCGAAGCGTCCTGTTGGCTCCGACGCTCGACCCGCTCGAGCCCGGACGCGGCGTATAATGGATCAGCCAGCATCGACCGCGGTGACACCGCCGCGATGATTCGATGGGAGGGACGAGTGATCACGCTGACGGAGACGGCGGAGCGGGAGCTGCGTCGTCTGGTGATGGATCAAGATGCGAAGATGGCATTGCGCGTGTTTGTTTCCCCTGGCGGCTGCTCTGGTATGAGCTACGGAATGGCGTTCGACGACGAGCAGCAAGAGGGCGACCAGATCATCGATCACGATGGCATCCGGATCTGCGTCGACGAGATGAGCGCAATGTACCTCGACGGGTCTGAGATCGATTTCGTCGACCAGCTCATGGGGGGCGGCTTCACCATCCACAATCCAAATGCCGTCCGGAGCTGCGCCTGCGGTCATTCCTTCGACACCGGCAGCGACGCCGCGAGCGCTCGCCCCTGCAGCTAAGGGGCGATTTCGAAGGGTTCGGTGGAGGGGTCCCGCGCAGGGGCCCCTTTCATTTTCCGACGGTGAATGGAGCCACCGCTGACCCGGCCGCGGGTTGGGTGGTGCTCGGTGCGGCCTGCGCGTGGTTCGTCCATTGAGCGCCGGAGCCTGTGGTAGAATCGCGTGAGTGAACAAGGTACGAGAATTCAACGGACGGTACAGACAAAACTGGGCCGCAAAACAGGGAGTTAAACGTGTCAGTAGTGGTCAACAACGTCACGTTCAAGATGGGTGGCGAGGCGGGCCAGGGCGTCGAATCCAGCGGCGCCGGGTTCACCAAAGCTATCTCCCGCGCGGGCGTGTTCGTCTACGGACTGCAGGACTATATGTCGCGAATCCGGGGCGGCCACAACTTCTTTCAGATCCGCGTGAGCGACCGTGACATACAGGCCACCGAATCTGCGGTCCACGTGCTCATGCCCCTCGACGCTGACACCGTACGTGAGCACCTCCACGAAGTCGTTCCCGGTGGCGCCATCATCATGGATGCGCCGTTGAAGGTGGAGGACGCGCAGATCGCCGACCGTGGCGTCAAGCCGATCCGGCTCCCGCTCACGGAGATCGCTCAGCGCGAGGGGGGCGACCGAGGCATCCCGCTGACGACGGCGAAGCTCATGATGAACACGGCATCCATCGGCGTGGCGGCCGGAATCACGGAGCTGCCGTTCGAATACATCGAACAGGTCATCGTGGAGAACTTCGGGGGCAAGAAGGGCTCCAAGATCGCCGATGCGAACGTAGCCGTGGCGCGGGCCGCGTATGACGAGGCGCTCCGCGAGTTTGCGAGCGACTTCAGCTACAAGATTCAGCCGATCGTCGCAAACCCACGGATGGTTCTCAATGGAAACCAGGCGATCGCGTTTGGCGCTGCCGCGGCGGGGTGCCGATGGATCTCGATGTATCCCATGACGCCCGCCACCTCCATCACGGAGTGGCTCGCCTCCCACAGCCGGAAGCTCGGCATCGTGGTGAAGCAATGCGAGGACGAGATCACAGCGATTCTCATGGCGATCGGCGCCGCCCACACCGGCGTTCGCGCGATGACCGCGACGTCCGGGGGCGGCTTCTCCCTCATGGTAGAGGCGGTTGGTCTCGCGGCCATGACCGAGACCCCGCTGGTCGTAGCCATTGCCCAGCGCGGCGGCCCGTCCACGGGTCTTCCGACGAGGACGGAGCAGGCGGACCTCCAGTTCGTCCTACACTGTTCGCAGGGCGAATTTCCACGGGTCGTCCTCACGCCTGGCACCATCGAGGAGTGCTTTATCGCGGGTTACCGCGCCTTTAATTTCGCCGAGAAGTACCAGTGCCCGGTCTTCATCCTGACCGACATGAACCAGTCGACCGCGGTGCGCGCAATCGACCCGGAACGGATCAATTTAGACGCGGTGACGATTGACCGGGGCGAGCTGCTCACCGACGCGGATCTCGACGCCCTGACCGAGCCATACCTGCGGCACAAGTTAACCGAGTCGGGCGTCTCGCCGCGCGCGGTGCCGGGCCACAAAAATGCCATCGTCCTCACCACGAGTGACGAGCACTATGAGAACGGCCAGGCGGTAGAAGAAGCGGAGATGCGCAGGCTCCAGATGGACAAACGGATGCGCAAGCTCGATCTCGCCGCCCACGACATCCGGGATCCGCTGCTCGAAGGCCCGGAGTCCGCGGACCTCACCCTGGTCGGGTGGGGCTCGACCTACGGTCCGATCCACGAGGCGCGTCTCCTCCTCGAGAAGGACGGGTTGAGTGTCAACCACCTGCACTTCCACGAGGTTTGGCCGCTTCCCGTGCGGCGCGTAGAGCAGGTGCTGAAGAATGCGCGGCGATCGGTATGCGTGGAGAACAACTTCACCGGACAGCTGGCATTGGTCATTCGCATGATGACGGGGATCGAGATTCCCCACAAGGTTTTGAAGTATGACGGCCGGCCCTTTACCGGCGATGAGGTAGCGCAGAAGGTGCGCGAGGGAGTATTGGCGCATGTCTGAGGTCGTAGACGTCAAGGTTGACGCGAAGGCCTATCGAAGCGAGGAGAAGCCCACCTGGTGCCCGGGATGTGGAGACTTCGGGATTCTCGCCTCGCTGACCCAAGCGCTCGTCGGTCTGAATCTCTTTCCGCACCAGGTGCTGCTGGTCTCGGGGATCGGGTGCGGCAGCAAAGTCCCGTACTACATGCGCGCCAATGGATACGACTCGTTGCACGGGCGAGCGTTGCCAGTCGCGACCGGTGCGAAGCTGGGGAACCATGACCTGAAAGTTGTGGTGATCAGCGGCGACGGTGACGGATACGGGATCGGCGGCAATCACTTTGTCCACACCATGCGCCGAAATCCAGATCTGACCCACATCGTCGAGAACAACCAGGTCTACGGGCTCACGAAGGGACAATATTCGCCGACGAGCCCCAAGGGTTATATCGGGGGTACGTCACCCGAAGGCGCCATCGAAGTGCAGACGAACCCAATCGCGCTCGCTGTCGCAGGGGGCGCGACGTTCGTGGCGCGCGGATTCGCTGGCGACCCCAAGCACCTGACCCAGACGATCATGAAGGCGCTGAGGCACAAGGGCTACTCGCTGGTCGACATCCTGCAGCCCTGCGTGACGTACAACAAGATCAACACGTACGACTGGTACAAGGAGCGGGTGTACAAGCTCGACGACGAGCCGGGGTACGACCCATCCAATTACGGCGCCGCGTGGGAGAAGGCAAAGGAGTGGGAAGAGCGCATTCCCATCGGGGTAATCTACCAGGAAGAAGGGCGCCCCACATACGAGGAACAGGTGTCGCAGCTCCGCGAACGTCCCCTGAACCGCCAATCGGTCCACCAGGACCGCGACGTGCTGGAATCCATTAAGCGCGAATTCTTGTAAATCGAACGATGGGGGAAACGGATCGGAGGGCGTCCTGGGACGATGCCCGCATGCGGAAGGACCGGCTGGCGCTGCTCCAGTCCGAAATGAAGCGGAGGAGCGTCGGGGCCCTCTATATCGGCAGTGGCGTCACGCTTCGCTACGTGCTCAACCAGAAGGTGCCCGGGTCGCAGGTGTTCGTCCCCGCAAGCGGAGAGGCGATCGTGTTCGTGCGTCCCCGAGACGCGGGGTACGTCTCCCGAATCGGCGTACCGATGCGCAAGCCCCTCGGCCGCGGCTCCGAGGCGCTCGACGACGGCCGCGAAGCCCTCGTCGGCGGACTGAAGGATCTCATGCGCGAGCACGGGGTGGGCGGCGAGCGGCTTGGAATTGACGGGCTCGAAACTGGCGCGGTGCTTGATCTCGTCCACGGCGGCTTTGATCTCGTGGACGCCGAGCCAATAATCGAGCGTGCCTGGACGGTGAAGACGCCTGACGAGGTCGCGATCTATCGAGCCGTCGGAGCCCAGTACGTCACGACCTTCAACTCCTTCCGAAACGCGATTCGACCAGGGGTGACAGAGCGGATGCTGGCCCACGTCGTGACCTCGACCTGGGAGGAGCTCGAGGGTGAGGACATCGCGCAGCTCAACGTGTGCGCGGGCGAGAATATGAATCCCTGGAGCAGATGGCCCACCAACCGGGTGCTGAAGGATGGGGACTTTGTCGGCATCGACCTGCACGCACGAGGTCCGGGTGGCATGCGAGGGGACGAATCAACGACATTTTTCGTGGGCGACCACCCATCGGCCGAGCAGCGCGACCTATACCGGCGCGCATCCGACTATCTCGAGGCAACACTCCCCATCTGGAAGGCTGGCCGCACCATTGCCGATGTCATGGCAGATGTGCCGGAGGTCCCGGACCGATTCCGGGAGAAGCTCTGGGACCTCAACTACGCTCATGGCTGCGGTCTTGGGTCCTCCGGGTATCCGCACGTGAATCCGCGCGAGACGCCGATCGATGACGTACTCCGAGAGAACCAAGTGCTCTCCATCGAAGTCTATTTTGGCGAGGAAGGTAGCACCCAGGCGGTGAAGCTCGAGCAGATGCTGCTGGTCCACGAAGATAGCCCAGAACTTCTCGGACCCATCCCCATGGATCGCCGCCTCATCAGCTAGCGCGCGTCCACCGCGCGTGGCGGTGGCCACGCTTGCGGACACCAGCGTCCAGACGATGTCGCCCCTCAGGCCACTTTCATCCGGCTGTAGACGCGCTTGGGATTCGTGTTGAAGATCTTGACCTTATCCTCGACGGAAAAGTCCTTGAGCCCATCGATGAGTCCGACTACGTCCACCCGCAGCGCCGCGCCGATCTCCGTACCAAATACCATCGAGTCGATCCCGTGTTGTTTGACAGCCGTATCCATGAAGGAGCCGTCGTACACGCACGTATCGAAAAAGAGGTTGTTGAAGTACTTTTCGCGGACCTCTTCGCGTGGCGGGTGGCCGTCCCGAATATCGGAATTGAAGTGTCGACTGAGGCCGCCGCCGGCGTGGCAGATCACAACCTTGAGGCGGGGGAACACCTGGAACACGTCCGTCGCGATATAGAGGAGCGTGGCAAGGTACTCCTCCCAGACGTTGTTGATCTGGTAGTTGTGGGGGATCGCTCGGACCCGTCGGTCTTTGGTGATGGACGGGTGCACCAGCAACGGGACGTCAAGCTCCTGCGCCTTCTCGTACAGTGGGTACCAGTACTTCTCGTTCACGCCCGGCACGTCGCGCATCCCACTCGGGTCCGGATTGAGGAGCGCGCCCACCATGCCGAGATCCTTCACCGCGCGCTCCAGCTCTTCGACCAAAAACGACGTGTCCGGATGCTCGTTGGACTGGGGCAACTGGGCGATGCCACCAAATCGGTCGGGGAAGAGCTTCACGCTTTGCGCAATGACGTCGTTGGTCACACGGCACCATTGCTCCTGGATGTGAGGGGATTCCCAATGAAGCATGGCGACCGGTCGCGGGCTCACCAGTTGATAGTCGATGTTTCGCTTGTCGAGGGCCTCGATGTGCTCGAGGAGGGACTCCCGTAGCTCGTCGTCCGACAGGTTGTACTGTTGACGGCCCGGACTCCGAAGGGACATCAGCGTCATGGCAAAGTTTCGAAAGCTGTCCGGCGTGGTCATATGGCCGTGGACGTCGATAACCTTCTGTCCCTGATACATTCGCTCTCCGCATCATGTGGGATTGATGGCGCGCAGCGCGGGCGGTCTGCCGCGATTGGGCAGTCGCCGCCGTGGCTGTCGGTGGCTCGCGGGCACATCATAGCCGACCTGTCCGCTGTGCGCTACGCGCGCACACCCGACGGACGCGTCGCGGCCCGCGAAGGGCAGTCGGGTCGGAGGGGGCCGAGGCCGTGCGCTACGCGCGCACACCCGACGGACGCGTCGCGCGGCTGGCAGGCACATGCAGGGTGGTCGGATTCACCCCCCGCCGCTGAGGCCGCCGAGAAATGCCCCAGCTCCCGCGAGACAGAACGAGTAGAAAAAGACTGCGACGTCTACGACGGCGACAAAGAGCAGCGTGGCCGAGTCTTTGCCGATCGTTCCGATGACCATCAGGATCCCCGCGACGATCCAGGCGATGATCGCCTCCCCGACGGCGAGGGTCAACGCGATCGAGGCGATGTGCTTACCGCGCGCGTGAACGCGTGTCGCGGCGAAAAACCCGCCGATGCCGGGCCCCAATGGGCCGCTGACGAAGTGAATCCCCGGAGGGATCAGACAGAGGATCGCGATACCGACCCCGAGAAGACCGGACCTGATGTCGCGCCGAATCGATGGCGCGGGCGCCTCGGGCGGGCGCGCGTCTGGAGCGTCGGTCGTCGCTGTTTCGTTCACCGTGAGCACCCCCAGTGCGATGAGTCGGACCACATCTCCTGACGGTCTGGCGAAGGCCACTGGGCGAGCGATGCTCGGCGGTGCTACTCCGTCTCGATGGGCCCCGTCAGGACGGCGTCTAGCGGCTCGCCCGCCCGCACCAGGCCGTCCCCCGGCTCGAGGATCACCATGGCGTTATGGCCCACCATGGACAGCAGGCGACTCGAGATCTGTGAGCCGGTGCTGCGGGCGAAGAGTTGGCCGTCTCTCCAGCGAACGATCGCCCGGTGATATTCCAGGCGGTCGCCACCGCGGCGAAAGTCGTGCTCCGCGATTACTTGGATGCGCGGGCGCATTGGGTGTGGATCGCCCTGCATCCGCCGAAGCGCTGGCCGCACGAACACTTCAAATGTGACGAGGGATGAAACCGGGTTGCCCGGTAGGCCGAAGGCGAGCTTATCGCCCACCTCCGCGAACGTGAGCGGCATGCCCGGGCGAAAGGCAATTCGGCCGAAGTGCACTTTCCCGATCTGCTCGAGCGCCGGCTTGATGAAGTCTCGGTCCCCGACAGATACCCCGCCGGACGTCACCAAAACGTCCGCCTGGGCGATTCCGTCCCGCACCTTCGTCGCCTGAAGGTCTCGGTCGTCCTTCACGTGTCCCAGCGAGACGGGAATGCCCCCAGCCTCAGAGATCGCGGCCATGATGGCGAATCGATTGCTGTCGCGGATCGAGCCCGTTGGCACCAACTCCCACGGCTCCACGAGCTCGTCGCCCGTCGAAAGCACGGCCACCGTCGGCCGGCGATAGCAGGAAACCTCCGTGCAGCCGAGGGTCATGAGCAGGCCGATCTCAGCAGGCCCAATGATGGCGCCACGGCTGAGCATAACGTCGCCCTTGCCCACGTCGATGCCGATGCCCCGAACGTTCTCGTTCGCGCGGACGGGCCGTTCGAGGCGCACCGTGCCGTTCTCGAATCGCGTGTATTCGATCATGGCCACCGCGTCCGCGCCGTCGGGGATAGGCGCGCCAGTCATGATTTTGGCAGCTGTGCCCGGTTCGACCCGCGGCTCGGCCACCACGCCAGCCGTGATCTCGTGAATCACGCGTCGAACCGGCGCCGGATCCGCGGCGATGACAGCGAACCCGTCCACGGTTGAGGCGCGAAAGGGGGGTACGTCTTCGGGTGACACGACGTCTTCGCCGAGCACGCGGCCGATGGCATCTGCCGTTCTGACTGGCTCAGTTGCAAGGGGCCGAGCGACGGAATTGACGATCGCGAGCGCTTCGTCGACGGGAACCAGTTCGTATTGGCTCATGGAGCTCTTCCCCGTGAGGAGATGCTCGGTTACCGGTGGACCGCGTACAGGTCGAGGATCGCGGGCTCGAGGTTGTCGCCCGCAACCTTCTTAATGGCCTCGAAGGCGTCGAGGTCCCACTCGCTGACGAACGTGATCGCCGTGCCGTGGCGCCCCATTCGCGCCGTGCGACCGATACGATGGACGTACGTCTCCGCGTCTTCAGGAATATCGTAGTTGATCACGTGCGACACGTGGAGGATGTCGAGACCCCGGGAGGCGAGGTTGGTGGCCACGAGAAAGTGCACCTTGCCGGCGCGAAAGTCTTGGAGCGTGCGCTCGCGCTCCGCCTGACTCAGGCTGCCGTGAATGGCTCGGACCGGGAGACGGCGCCGCTGCATCTCGCGGGCGACTCGATCAACCGCGACCTGGGTGTGGCAAAAAATTATGGCGCTCCGCGGCTCTTCGCGCTCGATGACCTCGAACAACGCCGCCATCTTGTCGCGGTTTGCCACCTCGTAGCAGAGCTGTCGAACGGTGGCGACAGTTCTCTCCTCCGGAGCGATGGTGACGTGCTGGGGATCGCGCATGTAGCGCGCGGCGAGGCGCCGAACGAGGGTCGTGATGGTCGCGGAGAAGAGCCCGGTCTGACGGGCGCGGGGTGTCGCGCGGATGATCTGCTCAACGTCCGGCAGGAATCCCATGTCCAGCATGCGGTCCGCCTCGTCGAGCACGAGTACGGAGACCGAAGCCAGTCTCAGGTGGCCGCGGCGCATGAGATCGAGAATCCGCCCGGGCGTACCGACGACGATCGACGCATGCGGGATGGCATCGATCTGCGCCTTCATCGATGATCCCCCGTACACAGCGCAGATGCCGACGTCCCGATACTTCGCGAGCCGGGTTAGCTCTGCGACAATTTGTGTGGCCAGCTCGCGAGTTGGCGCCAGGATCAGCGCTTGAACGCCCGGCGCCGACGGGCTGATTGCCTCGACGATGGGGATGCCAAACGCCGCCGTTTTTCCGGTGCCCGTCTGGGCCTGAGCGATGAGATCCTGGCCGGCGCGGAATATGGGAATCGCGGCCTGCTGAACAGGGGTGGGCTCTTCGTAGCCAATCTCCTGGATCGCGCGTGCAATTTCGGGGTTGAGGTCAAACGCCTCGAATCCCACCGGGATTGTTTCAACCAATCTGACAAAGCCTCCCACGAAGCGCGCAGTGGGCAAAAGAAAAGGCACCCCACCCCCGGTGGAGTGCCTTTGCAGTGCGGACCTTGTGCGTCATTCAGCCATTATTATACGCGAATTGTCTCCCGTGTCCCGGTTGGCGCGCTGACGCGCGCGTCGCGGCACAACGCCTCGAGAATCTCTCGAACTGGCATCGAGATGCACGTAAACATCGGCGTGTCCCGCAGCGTGTAGGCGCTGGATTCGGTCTCGCGAAGCTCTTGGACCAGATCCAGGAAGTCGGCAGGGTAGTCTGATTCGAACGCGACGACGAATTCTTGGTCATCCAGCCCAAAGGAATACGTCGTGTTGATCTTGACCGTCGGGTACTTGTGACCCATCGCGATGTGCACGGTCATGATCCGCTGACGCTCGGCCTGTGAGAGCAGGTACCAGGTGCGCGTCTTCACGAACGGATACACGAACAGGTACTTTGCGCCACCGGGCGCGATGGTCAGCCGCGTGCCTTCCTGACCCTCGTGCGTGTGCTCTGAGACGTACATCGAGTGCTTGGTCATGGAGAGAAACGCGTGCGGTGTCTCGATGTACCGGCCGAGCTGGGAGGATGAGATGTCGGCCGCGATCTCACCGAAGTCATCCAGATTCTCGCTCACCTGCCAGAGGAGAAAATCACAGTCGGGCCGGGTGCCAATGGTCGAGTATGTGCGCAGGAGGATTCGGCCCGACCAGCCGTCGACGATGTCAGCGAACTCGGCCTTCGCCGAGGCGCGGTCCCCTGGCGAGATCCGTCGCCAGAGAGGATCGACGCGATAAAAAGCGAATCGCACGTACTGTCTGCGCTCGCGACTCATATATGCCTCGCCAGGGATGAATAGCATGTGGCGCGGTGCGACAAAACCCGCGGCGTATTGTACCATCGACATTTTTGAGACTCCGCGCGCATATCAGCGCGGGAGGGAGAGCACGTGATCGTCGAGTGGCACGGCACACGGCCGCGGGTCGCCCCGGGCGCCTTCGTCGCTCCCAACGCGACCCTCGTCGGTGACGTCACGGTCGAGGCCGGCGCAAGCATCTGGTATGGGGCGGTTCTTCGTGGGGACTTCGGCGCGATCGTCGTTCACAGCGGAGCGAACATTCAGGACAACGTGGTGGTGCACGTGGACGCATCGCACCCAACCACCGTCGGACCCGACGCCACCGTCGGCCACGGCGCGGTGTTGGAGGCATGTGCTGTCGAGCGCGGAGCCGTCATCGGCATGAACGCGGTGGTGATGAACGGCGCGGTCGTCGGCGAAGAGGCGATGGTGGCGGCCGGCGCGATCGTCGGGGAGGGGATGGTCGTTCCACCTCGGCACCTCGCTGCAGGCGTCCCCGCGACGGTGAAAAAGGAGCTGTCCGGCCGCTCGCTCGAGTGGGTCCGGAGGGCGGCGCCGGAGTATCGCGCGCTCGCTGAGTCCTACCTGCGCGAGGGGCTCAGTGACCGTGCCGAGCCGAGGGGCGCATAGCGCCGGCGTTCGTGAACGCTTCCGGCCTGATCCACCGCTTCAGCTATCCCGGATCCGCGCTACCGATCCGAGACGCTGCGCGGTCAACCCGAACAGTTCGGTCTCACCACGCGTCGGACAGCTCGACTGGAACCTGCGGTATCGTCCGCCCGTCGATCTCACGGATCGTTGGCATGACCGGTGCGATCGGCTTCGTTCTGGCGAAATGCAGCACGCTCGCGACGCTCCGAAATGGTTCGAGCCGCCGAAGGTGCTGGATCGTCGCGAAGTGCAGCGCGAGCGAGCCGCGCGCGTGCAGCGCGAGCGCCGATTCCACGTCGATCCACATCCCTTCCGCCATCTCTCGCTCGCTGGGCGTGGCGAGTGTGTCCGGTGAGACAGCCGCCAGGAAGAAGCGCGTGTCGAATCGCTGGGGAACCGGTTCAGGCGTGATCCAGTGCGCGTAATACGTGAGGCACCCGAGGTCGAGTTGGGCACCATGCTCAACCGCGATCCGGTGAAGCGGTACGCCGCGCTCGATCTCACGCCTGCGCGCGACGATCTGGGTCACTGCGGCGCTGGGGCTCCCATTGCAGGATTCCGCGCACGCGGCCGAAGGGTCGCTCGCGAGGACGATGCCCGTCTCTTCAATCACCTCGCGGAATGCTGCCACGTAAAGGGCGAAGCTCTCGGCCGGCGTGGGAGCGGGCGAATCCGGCGGTCGCGCCAGAGCCGCGTGGGCATCGTTCGGGGTGAAGCATGGGCTGACCGTCGCATTTTCGGGGTCGCCGTCATCCGGTCGCACCGTACCGCCGGGGAATACCCAGAAATCTGCCAGCACCGGGCTTTCGGCGCTTCTCCGCAGCAAGAATGTATCCCATCGGCATCCAGCCGGGTCGGTCGGGCGAACGAGCACAACCGTAGCGGCCGGGCGTGCAGGAGCCGGCGCCATGAGCGGTGGAGCTAGTGGAGAAATTCGCGGAGGTAGATCGCCTCTCTGGGGCGCCGCAATCGCCGGAGCGTATCATCTTCGATCTGGCGGATACGCTCGCGGGTGAGACCGAACTCGCGGCCCACTTCTTCAAGCGTCCGCGGTCGCCCATCGAGTAGGCCAAATCGCAGAATAAGGATTTGCGACTCGCGCTCGGGCAGCTCGTGCAACAGGTCCCAGATTTGACGCTTCAAAATTTCGTACGTGGCCACGTCGGCGGGGACGGCGGCATTCTGGTCCTCGATGATGTCCCCGAGGCAGTGCTCCTGATCGTCCCCAATTGGCGTCTCGAGGGAGATCGGCTGGCGTGGCACCCGGCGCGCCTGCATCACGCGAGACGATGCGCGGGCGATATCGGCCTGAATCTCGTCGGGGAGTTCCTCAGGGTGCATGAGGACCTTCGCCTCGAGGATCCGCGCCCGGCGGGCCGGGTCCGGCCACTCCTCCGGATCCAGGTCGGGGCAGATTGTGGCGATGAGCGAAAGCTCGGTCGACGGCTCCAAGAGGCCCATCATCAGGGCCGCTTCCGCCGGGCTCGGGTCTCGACCAAGGCGTTGGGTGAGGTCGATGGACACCTGTGTGAGGCGGCTGACCGTCTCGACCATATGGACCGGAATGCGAATGGTTCGGGAGTGATCGGCGACCGAGCGCCCGACCGCTTGACGGATCCACCAGGTCGCGTAGGTACTGAATTTGAACCCGAGCCGATGGTCGAACTTGCCAACCGCCCGCATGAGGCCAAGGTTCCCTTCCTGAATCAGGTCGAGCAACGACATCCCGCGGCCCAGGTACTTCTTCGCCACGCTGACGACGAGGCGCAGGTTCGCTTCGATGAGCTGTCGCTGCGCTGCGTTGGCGTGCTGTTCGATCTCCTCGAAATCGCGGCAGATTTCGCCGTGAGCGGCCTCGCAGACCGCGGCGATCTCCTCGATTGTCGGAAGCTCTTCGGCGCTGCGCTCCCCCAGCGCACGGTAAATGGCCCGGGGCAAAAGCCGCGTCGCAATGGAGAACTGAACGATTCGGGACACCGCGTCCGCCTCTGAGATTCCGAGATGCTCTGCCACGATGGAGACGGTCATTCCGTCGATGTGGTAATCGATCAGCTCGCGCAGTCCCGGGTCCTGGAGGAGGGATCGAGCGGAGGCGGTGTCGAGTACGGCGAGGCGGGTCAGGGCAGTGGCAACGCCGAAATTCTGGGCCACCTCAGCAAAGATGGCGATGGCGGTTGCTGTGTCGTGGTCGACGGAAAGCCCCGAATCGCCGATGCAGGCCCGAATGCGGTTGAGGTTGACAAGCTCTTCGAGGCGACAGGCGAGCCGCTTTTCATCGGCGGCGGTGAGGAGCGGGACTTCGTGGATCTCCTGGAGGTACATTCGGACGGGATCATCCGAAGGTTCGATGGCCTCCGCGTTCGCCGCCAGGAGCGGATCGTGCGCGTGGGCCGCGTCTTCTCCGTCGTCGTCGATCCATACCGCGTGCTCGGCGACGTCGAGTCCGGAACCCGCGAACGGGTAGCCATCAACCAGAGGCGTGATGATCGGCTGTTGCATTCGGCCTCGCCTTGATGAGTAGCACCTTGTAACTCATTCGTGCCCCCGCGTGCAAGGCGCCGGGCGGCCAATTGTCCGGTTACGGGCTTTTGATGCAGGCAGATGTTGCAATCGTTCTCCTATGTGTACAATCGCAACGAGTTTAATGCGCGAGGACGCACGTGTTACGCAGCCAACGACGTGGGACGGGGAACGAGGTCGTTGGGTGAGCGCGACCACGACGGAGCCGCTCGCGTTCATCGTGAGCCTCAATGAAGAGCGCGGGGGCGTGCAGTTACCGATCCTCGGCCCTTCGTTCTCCATAGGTCGCGACGGCACCAATAACCTTTGCGTCGCCGACGATCAGGCTGTGTCCCGTCACCACTGTGTGATACACGTCATGGGGGCGTCCCTCATGATCGAAGACTGCAGCAGAAATGGGACGTACCTGGACGGAAAGCGCGTCGCGGGAATCGCGCCCCTCCCGGTTCCCGCTTCCGTCTTGGTCGGGCACACGCGGTTGGCCGTCGTGCCGAACCGCGCCGACGACGGCGACGTCACCTCTATCATCGAGACGTCCTTCTCCACGGAGGACAGCGTCATCATTCCCGGCACGAGCTTCCTGCGCATGCGAACCGATGCCTACCTCGTGGTCGACGTCGTGAACTCCACGCGCCTCGTCCAGGCAGATGGTCCATACTTCGCCAAGCTCATGCTCGCGATGGGTCGCGCCCTCGAGCGTTCGCTGAAAACGGAGAGCGAGCCGTTCCTCAAGTGCACCGGTGACGGGTATTTCGCGTGTTTCGGGTCCGCGGGCTCCGCGCTCGACGCAGGCATGCGGCTGGCGCCCACTCTCGCCAAGCAAATGCCCGTGAATGCGCAACTGTCCATCGCACTTCACTGGGGTCCATCCCACTTGACAGAACAAGGGGACCGAATCGGCAACAACGTCCACGCAGTCTTCTCACTGGAGCAGCTCCGCCACGACGACGCGGCTCTCGAGGAGGAGATGGCATCGCAGTCGACCGCCGATCTGGTGCTGATGACGGAGCCATTCTGGGCCGAGCTGGCAGATTCGGATCGCGCGCTCGCGCGCCCGCTGGGTCTGTTTCGCCTCAAGGGGATGGATGAGGGGATGCGTGTCTACCGCTGGATGCCGCCTGCCCGCGAGCGGGCGAACGAGCTGCGCCAGACTCCCGGTTCGCACGCTGACTGATCGTGCGGACGCGAGCCACGACGGGGTGTGATGACCGCCCGCAAATCAGTCGTGTTGTTGGCAGCGCGTCTGCGCCCTGCGACACAGCGCGGGGTGGACAGTTCAGCTTCCTGTACCATGGGCGGGCTCGCCTTACCCGTCGTTCGATACGCGCACCCAGATCTTGTGGGCGACTGGCAGGCTGATGGGGACTGATTCCTCGCCTCGTCGAAGCACGATCATGTCGTTGTACGGTTCAACCTCTGCCACGTCGAACTCGCGCCCCGGGAGCAGCCCCGTTCGCTGAAAATATCCCAGGAGATCCCGGTCGCTCTCGGCGTCCTCCGATATCCGCTCGATGATCGCGTGGTCACCGGCCTTCGCATCCTCGAGGCGCGTGGCGCCCGAGGGCGTCGTGGGCGCGTAGCCGGGAATGGGGCTGCCGTGCGGACACGTGGTGGGGTCGCCCAGAATCGCCAGAATGCGCTCCTCAACTTTCGGGGAGATCGCGTGCTCGAAGCGATGGGCCTCCTCGTGCACATCCGCCCAGTCGATGCCGAGGATGTCGATGAGCAGGCGCTCCGCAAGCCGGTGCCGGCGCACCATCGTCTCTGCGCGCTCGTGGCCGACGTCCGTCAGGACGACTTCCTTCTGCGGAGTCACGGTGATGAGGCCGTCGCGGGCCATGCGGTGCAGCGTGGCCGTGACTGTTGGTGGAGCGACGCTCAGCGCTTCTGCCAGGCGGGCGGCGATGACCGTGCGGCCTTCGTGCGAGATGGTGTAGATGTTCAACAAGTAGTCTTCGACGGTTTTTGATGTCTTATCTTCGATCACGAAACACCATCCAGCTTTTCGATGTCACACCCTCGCGTTCGCTTGCGCTCGTTGGACTGCCTGGTCGAGGGAGCGCCGTGCGTACACCTCGGCCATCGCCTTTCGATACTCGCCACTCGCCATGATGTCGCTTTCGGGCGCGATATCCGCGCACGCGGCGCGCGCGGCCTCGCGGATCCGTTCCGACGTCGGCTCGTGTCCGACGAGGACCTGCGCCGCCTCGGCCGCGAAGCGCGGCGTCGCATCGACTCCGGCCAGAGCAAGGCGCACGTCTGCGCACGCGCCGCGCGAGTCGAGGGCGACACTGGCTGCTGCCGCGACGATCGCGAAATCTCCCTTACGCCGAACCAGCTCCTGGAACGACACGCCAGCGCTGGGCGGCGATTTCGGGAAGCGCACGTGCGTCAGCAGTTCGCCCTCCCCGATCGCCGTGGTCAAGTATGTGACGAAGAAGTCGGCGGCGGAAACCTCACGAGTGCCGGCCGCGCCGGCCAGGCGCATCGTTGCCCCGAGACACGTCGCCACGGTCGGGATCTCGGCAACCGGATCGGCGTGGGCCACGCTGCCACCGATGGTCCCACGATTGCGGACCTGCCGATCGCCGATCAGCGGCATCGCTTCTGCCAGGAGTGGACAACATCGCCGGACCGTGGCGCTGCTAAGCGCCGCCGCGTGGCGCGCCGTGGCGCCCACGACCAACTCTCCGTCCACCTCTTCCATCGAATCGAGAGAGGCGATGCCGTTGATGTCCACGAGGACAGATGGCCGCGCAAGACCGAGATTGATGAGGGCGATGAGGCTCTGACCGCCAGCGAGGACCTTTGCGTCCGGCCCACTTGCGCTCAGGATCTCGATCGCCTCGGGGACGGACGCCGCACGCCGGTACTCAAACGTCGCGACCATGCGCTCTTCCTCCGGCCGCGGAACGCCTATGGGTAGCAAGATGATACCAGAGGGCGGATTTTGCCGGGACGCGCGACCGACCCGTAGAATCGTGGGGCAATGGTCGAGGAGAGGTCGCCTAGCGGCCTAGGGCGCTCGCCTGGAAAGCGAGTAGGGGGCAACCCCTCGTGGGTTCGAATCCCACCCTCTCCGCCACGAGGCGCGAGGCAGCGCATTCAGCAATTTGCGCGCATCGTCCTCGCCGTTGTGGTCGGCACGGCAAATACCGCGTGCCTACTCGCGGGTCAGCAGACGACGGCTCGATCGACCCCCACCGTCACGCCCATTCGCATCGAGGTGCCACGCTCAGCGGACCAAACGCGGAGCCCGGCTGTGACTGCGCAGCCCCCGCCTCCAACGCCCGCCGTCCCCACGGTCGCCCTCACACCGACGCCCGTTGCGTTGGGGACTCGCACGGCGCTCGAGTCCCCGACGGCGGCGGCTGGCCCACGGTATACCGTGCAGCAGGGAGACACGCTCTACGGGCTGGCGCGCCGTTTCGACGTCCAGCCGAGCGACATCGCTGGGCCGAACGGGCTCTCGCCGGACGCTGGGCTGCGCACAGGCCAGTCGCTCCTTCTGCCCGCGGGCACGTGGTCCGACCATATGGCGATCCGCGTGACTCAACCGAACCCATCTGCGCGGGTCACGTCGCCGATCGTCGTTCGTGGCACCGCGGCCACGTTCGAAGGGTTGGTGGTGGTGGAGGCGCAGGATTCTGCGGGCACGCGCTTGGCCCAGGTGTCCGCAAAGGCGGCGAGCGCCGATGCTGGGCTCCACGGTCCCTTCGAAGCCTCATTGTCCATTCCGGCATCGACGGGCGATCGGGCGATCACGATCCTCGTCTACTGGCCGAGCCCCCGGGATGGCAGCCCGTCGGACGAGATCCGTATTCCGGTCACCGTCGCGCCAGCCGGTTGACGCCCGCTCGGGCGCCCCATAGAATTCATATGGTCGTGCTAGACGGGGAGCTAGCGGTGCCCTGTACCCGCAATCCGCTCTAGCGGGGTTGAATTCCTGCCCGAGGTCGGGCGTTGTCCGGACAGCTCCTGGTCGGGCGGTGTTGATGGTTCGGTCCTGCGCGGCAGAGACCTGTGAACCCCGCCAGGTCCGGGAGGAAGCAACGGTAAACGGTGCTCTCTGGGTGCCGCAGGGGTGCCGGGCCGGAGCAAGCCAGCCAGGGAGGCGCGGGGAGCGTTCCGATCGACGGCAGGTGCACGGCCCAGCTTCACCATATTGTCGCTTCGCCGCTTGTGCCTCTCACGGCGGCCGCCACGAATAGCAGCCCGTTGACAGACATTTCTCCGTTCTCACCCGCGGCCGCGTTGCACGCCATCGACCGCCGACCAGACCGTCGCTTGTCCCAGACGTTCCTCTGCGAGGCCGGCGTCGCGCGCGCAATGGTTGCGGTTGCGGGGATCGCCTCGCACGATCAGGTCCTCGAGATCGGCCCTGGACTGGGGATGCTGACGAGGGAGCTGGTGCGAACGGGCGCCCGGGTCGTGGCGGTAGAGTTGGATCGAACGCTCGCCGAGGCGCTCCCCGGCGCGCTCCGCAATCCCGAGAATCTGCGCGTCGTCCATGCAGATGCGCTCCAGACCGATGTGGCCGAGCTGGTCGAGGAGCCGTTCACCGTCGTGGCCAACCTGCCGTATCACGTCGCCACGCCGCTGCTCTTCAAGCTAGCCTTTCGGCGGCCTCGCCCTCGGCGCATCGTCGCCATGGTCCAGCAGGAGGTCGCTCAGCGCATCGTCGGGCGAGGGGCCAATGCCGACTTTCTGTCGGTCGCGTTCGGCCTGATGGCCGAATCAAAGATCGTCCGACGCGTCTCGCCCGGCTGCTTCTTCCCCATGCCGAAAGTGCAGTCGGCGGTGCTGCGGCTCGATCTGCTCTCAGAACCGCGCGTGGAGGTGGACCCTGTCGAGCGATTTCTCGATTTTCTCCATGCCGGCTTCGCGCAGCCGCGGAAACAGCTCCACAATTCTCTTGGCGATGGGCTTGGCATAGATCCCGTCGAGGTCCAGGAGGCCGCTCGCCGGGCGTCCATCAATCCAACCAGCCGTCCCGGCGCTCTTTCCCTCGGGGACTGGGTGAGCCTGTATCGGGCAGTGCGCGGCAGCGATGGCTAGCACGTCCCACGCGGAGGCAGTCGTGCGCGCCCACGCCAAGATCAACCTATGCCTCGAGGTCATCGGTCGACGCGCCGACGGCTATCACGAGGTCGCAACCGTGCTCCAGACCATCGACCTCGCCGACCGCCTGCGCATGGTCAGGGCAGATCATGTGCGATTGCAGTGCCACGGCATGGAGGTCGAATCGGACAACCTGATATTGCGCGCCGCCTCCATGCTGAAAGCGCGCCTCGGCGTTCGATGGGGATGCGAGATCACGTGCTGGAAGCGGATCCCGATCGCCGCCGGGCTGGGCGGGGGCAGCGCCGACGCCGCCGCCACGCTCGTCGGCCTCAATCGGCTCTGGGACCTCTCGCTGACGCGCGCGGAGCTGATGGAGCTCGCGTCGGAGATTGGCTCCGACGTCCCCTTCGCCGTGCACGGGGGCGCGGCACTCGCCCGCGGGACGGGAACAGCCCTCGACCCGCTCCCCGACGCGGGTCTCCACTGGCTGGTCCTCGTTCCCCTGGAGGCTGGATCGCCCCGCAAGTCCGCCGAGATGTATCGTGCGCTCGGGGTCGCCGACTTTACGTCGGGGGCGGCCGCCCAGCGCTTGGCCGACTCCCTGGCACGGGGGACGCTGCAATACGGCGACGTGGGATCGGCATTCACGCGCCCGGCCCTCCAGCGCTGGCCGGAGGTGGGCCGCGCGATGTCCGCGCTCCAATCGACGAACCCGCTCGGCGTCTCGGTGAGCGGCGCGGGCCCTTCCGTATTCGCCCTGTATCAGAGCCGGCGGGACGCGGATCGGGCGTGCGCGACGGCGCGGGCGGCGGGAATCCACGCGTCGGTGCACCGGTTCGCCCTACAAGACGATTCTTGGGTCGGTTCAGACGTCTCAAGCGGGAATGGCGCGGCCGCGAGGTAGTGAGCCGCATCGCGGCCGGTCCACGGCCGCCTGGGACATGGAGGGAGTAGTGCTGGCGCGAACGCTCGTCCTCACGGTTGGCCTCGTCGTGCTCGCCACGAGTTGTGGCGCCCCATCCCCCCTTCCAGAGACCGCCGCGCAGACGCGGCCCAAATCGCAAACGACGATCACGATCGGGATCGCCAACAGCGTCGACGCCCTGTCCGTGATGGGCAGCAGCACGACGAGTGGCGGATGGCAGTCGCTGAATGAGATCCACTCTCAGGGACTGGTGACCGCCGATCGGGAGGTTGCGCGTCCCATCCCCCGCCTGGCGTCGGAGCTTCCATCCTTCGATCGTGGGACGCTGGAGATGCTGCCCGACGGGCGTATGAAGAGCGCGTACCCGCTTCGTAAGGATGTGACCTGGCAGGACGGCGAGCCCTTCACGGCGCAGGACATGGTCTTCGCGTATCAGATCGATTCGGATCCGAATCTGCCGTTCCTCAATCGCGACGCCATCCAGGAGATGGATTCGGTGGAGGCATCGGACGACTCGACCTTTGTGATTTACTGGCGCGGTCCATACTACCAGGCCGACTCCATGGGCCTGCGTGCCCTCTGGCCCCAGCCGAAACATCTCCTCGAAACGCCGTACCACACCCTCGATCGTCCGGCGTTCGTCAACCTGTCGTACTGGACGGCAGACTACATCCACGTAGGCCCGTTTCGCCTGGCCGAGTTCCATCCTGGGGAGTCGTTGGTCTTCACGGCATACGACGGCTACTTTCTTGGACGCCCCAGAACCGATCGAATCGTGGTCCGCATCTTCAACGACAACGACGCGCTGTATTCAGCCGTGCTCGCCGGCGCTGTCGACATGCTGATGGACAACTCCTTGGGCGCGGAGCTGGGCTTGCAGCTCAAAGATGACTGGGATGCCAGCGGCAAGGGGACCGTGTATGTGGGGACCGGCACGACACGCTTCCTGAGCCCGCAGTTTGACCCGGAGATCCAGCAGTTGCCCGCCGTGCTTGATGCACGCGTCCGACAAGCACTGCTGTTCGGGTTGGATCGCAAGGCGCTATCGGAGGTGGTGCAGCGTGGCCACGGCGAATTGGTCGCCAACTCCCTTCTGCCCCCGGGCGATCGCCTACACGATGCCGTGAAGGATGGCTTTGCGCAGTACGTGTTCGATCAAAATCGGGCGCGCTCTATGCTGGCCGACCTGGGATGGAGCCCCGGACCTGATGGCATCCTCGTCGGGCCCCAGGGTCGGCGGTTCGCCACCGTTCTCTGGACCACCGAGGGTGACGAAAAAGAGATCGCGGTCATCGCCGACTATTGGAAGCAGATCGGTGTCGCCACCGAACAGTATGTGGTGGCCGGGGCAATCGTGCGCGATCGAGGCGCCCGATCCAAGTACCCGGGATTCGAGACCTCCGCTCGTGGGTCGGGCGACTCGATCCTTGCGCGGGTCGATAGTCGCACGTCCGCGGGCCCGCGGAACAACTACTCGGGCGCGAACCGCGGTCATTACGTGAATCCCCACATGGACGATCTCATCGATCGGTACCGTCAGAGCCCCGGCGAGCGCGATCAGGTGGCCGCGATCAAGGCGCTGTCGGACTACATGGCGGCGGAGCTGCCGCTCATGCTCCTCTATTACAATCCCACCACCCCCGCGGCGCGATCCGGCATTCGGGCCTTTGACGACTTTCGGGGCGGCTCCGAGGCGAGTCGGCCCTTCGGAACCTTCAGCCGCAACGCGCACGAGTGGGAAGTGATCTCACCGTCGTAGCTCGTCAACCCGAGATGGGCGGCTCCATACCCTCACGGGCTGCGTAATGCGCCGGGGGGTTTTCTACCGAGGGTCGCTCTTGCCCGCGGCGATCAACTTTTTGGGGAGGGAGACGCATGGCGATCGGCGGCACCCGCGTCGTCGCGCTCGAGGAGCATTACTGGGACCCGGACGTCATCAAGCACTACGGCGGCCCGGGGCGAGACGCCGAGCTGCAGCGGCGGCTCCTGGATCTTGGCGAGCTGCGGATCCGGGAAATGGACGAAGCGGGCATCGATTTCCAGGTGATCTCCCACGCAAACCCCGGCGTGCAGCGGATGGACGCTGCGACCGCGGTGCCCCTCGCGCGCCAGGCGAACGACGGCCTCGCCGAGCTGATCTCGGCCTATCCCGACCGTCTCGCGGGGTTCGCGACGTTGCCGACGCCGGACCCCGCCGCTGCCGCCGACGAGCTGGAGCGAACGGTGGCCGAGCTGGGGTTCAAGGGCGCGATGGTCAACGGGCCCACGAATGGGGTGTTTTTCGACGATCGCCACTTCTGGCCCATATGCGAACGGGCGCAAGCTCTCGACGTGCCCATCTACCTACACCCAGCGGCGCCCCATCCGGCCGTCGTCGACGCGTATTACCGGGACTACCTGGGCGATTTTCCCGCCCTTTCGGCCGCTGCATGGGGGTTCATGGTCGAGACCGCGACCGAAGCGATTCGGTTGATACTGAGCGGCATGTTCGATGCCTATCCGAACCTCAAGGTCATCCTCGGCCACATGGGGGAGGCCGTCCCCTTCGCCCTTTGGCGCATCGACCACAGCCTTTCCCGGCCGGGCAATAAGCCGATTCGCTTCCGCGAGCAGTTCTGCAGCCACTTCTACGTAACGACCAGCGGCTTCTTTTCAACGCCGGCGCTGCAGTGCTGTCTGTTGGAAATGGGGGTCGATCGTGTCCTCTTCTCCGTGGACTATCCGTTCGAAGAGAACGCGCCCGGTACGCGATGGTTTGAGCACGTGCAGGTGAGCCCCGACGATCGAGAGAAGATCTTGAACGGCAACGCGTCGCGGCTGCTCAAGCTCGGATGAGGTGTCTGCGTCGCGATCGGATCTATCGACCGATCCTATCGCGGCTCCATCGCCGCGGCGGCGGCGCACCCGGGCGCCAGCAGCGCCCGATTGACAGGCCCCTGGGTTTTGGTAGTATCTCCGGCGGGGATTGATGCGGAGTGGTGAAGCGGTATCACAGGGGACTTTGGATCCCTTGTCCCAGGTTCGAATCCTGGCTCCGCAGCCATGATCGCCACTCCCCTCGCCAGAGACGGCGCCCATCCTTTGGCGGACGTTTCGGGAGGGATTGCCCCGATTGACTGCTGACACCCCGCCAGGGCCACGCGCTCCATCGGCCGCAGCGATCATCTTGGCCGGCGGCCGGGGAGTCCGGATGCAGTCAGTTCTCCCTAAGGTCCTCCATGCGGTGGGCGGGACCCCGATGATTCTCCGCGTCGTCCAGGCAGCCCGTGCGGCCGGTGTTGATGAGATCGTCGTCGTGGTTGGGAAGGACGGCGACGCCGTTCGCGCCGCCATCGGTGGCGACGTCCGCGTGGCGGTGCAGCATGAGCCGCTGGGCACCGGCGACGCGGTCCGGGTGGCACTGGGCGCCCTGCCCTCCGACTTCGATCGCCTGATCGTCCTGGGTGCCGACACCCCCCTGATCACGGCCGCCACGCTGCAGCGCATGCTCCGTCAGGTGCCGCCGAGCGCTATCGCGCTCCTGGCCGGCAGGATCGCGGACCCATCCGGATATGGGCGCGTGGTGAGCGACGGCTTCGGCCACGCCCTGCGGATCGTTGAGGAGCCGGATGCGACGGCCGAGCAGCGATCGATCGATCTCGTCAACGGGATGGTGTTCGTCTTTCACGGGCGATGGCTTCGCGCGGAGCTGCCTGGCCTTCGGCCGTCGCCGGGCGGGGAGGTCTACCTGACCGCTCTCGTAGATCGGGCCGCCGATTCCGGGCGGAGCGTCGACATTGTCGAGGCTACCGACATCGGAGAAATTCTGGGCGTGAACACGCGCCGCCAATTGGCGGCGGCGGAGGCGCTGCTGCGGGAGCGCGTGCACAACCGCCTGATGGACGCCGGGGTCACGGTGCTCGATCCCGCGTCGACCTTCGTGGAAGAATCGGCGGTTTTCGGACACGACATCGTGCTTCATCCTCACACGTACGTTCGGGGCCGGTCAATCGTCGGAGATGGGTGCGTGTTGGGGCCGGGCGCGGAGATCATCAACTGCCGACTGGGGGTGGGGGCCCGAGTTTGGTGGTCGGTCGTCGAGGAGGCGGAGATCGGCGACGGCGTGACGATCGGGCCATATGCGCGGGTGCGGGCGGGCACTGCCCTGGCGCCCGGGGTGGCATTGGGAAGCTTCGCCGAGGTGAAAAATAGCTCGCTCGGGCCGCGGACGCAGATGCACCATTTTGGGTATGTCGGCGACGCTGAGGTGGGCGCCGACGTGAACATCGGCGCCGGTGCAGTCACGTGTAACTTCGACGGGCGCGAGAAGCACCGAACGGTTATTGGAGAGGGGGCCTTCATTGGCAGCGATACAATGCTGGTCGCGCCGGTAACGGTCGGGACTGGAGCGGTCACCGGCGCAGGGTCGGTCGTGACGCGTGACGTTGCCGACCATCAGACGGTAGTCGGGGTTCCAGCCCGAATGTTTCGCCGGAAGAACGCGGATGCCGCGGGGCCCGATCCCGCGAACGCTCCACCGGAGAACGAATGATGGAATACGAGCGACAGCTGCAGCTCTTCAGCGGCAACTCCAACATGGCGCTCGCCCGCAACGTCGCAAAATGTCTTGGCATCCCGCTGGGCAGCGCGCTGGTGGGGCAATTTGCGAACGCGGAAACGCGGATTCGGATCGAAGAGAACGTGCGCGGGTCGGACGTTTTCGTGCTGCAGTCGCTCTCGATTCCTGTCGACCACAACATCATCGAGCTCTTGCTGATGATCGATGCGCTCAAGCGGGCATCAGCGCGGCGAATTACGGCGGTGATCCCCTACTACGCGTACGCCAAGCAGGAGAAGAAGATGGCCGGGCGAGAGCCGATCTCGGCCAAGCTCGTGGCCAACATGCTGACGACCGCCGGCGTGAGCCGCGTGTTGACGATCGATCTTCACGCGCCGGCCATCGAGGGATTCTTCGACATCCCCGTGGATCATCTGCGGGCGGCGCCGATTCTGGTGGACCACTTCCGAAAGCTCGGCTCGGACAACATGGTCGTCGTGTCGCCCGACGCGGGCGGCGTGGGGCGCGCCAACGACTTTCGCCAGCGCCTAGCGGCGCCCCTGGCCATCATCGCCAAGCAGCGGCCGCGACCGGACGTCGCCGAGGTGCTCGAGATGGTTGGCGACGTGCGGGGCAAGACCGCTGTGATCTTCGACGACATGATCTCGACGGGCGGCACGATGATCGAAGCCGCGGACGTGCTGCGCGCCCGCGGCGCGGTGGATGTGCTCGCCTGCGCGACGCACCCGGTCTTTGCCAATGGCGCGCTCGACGCGCTTCTGGACTCCGCGCTGAGCGAGCTGGTCATCACGGACACCGTCCCATTGCCGGATGACCGGAGCGATCCGAAGATTCGCGTCGTCACCGTCGCGCCACTCCTCGCAGAGTCCATCCGGCGAATCCACGAAAACAGATCGGTCAGTGAGCTCTTCGACTGAAGACACGGCTGGATCCGAGACCGCAAACGAGATAGCGCCGAAACGTATCTCCGCGCTGACCGGCGCCACTCGACGGTAGGCGAATGTCGATTCTTCTCGCTTGGCTCGCCGTGTTCCTGCTGCTCGCAGTCCTCGCAGCCGCGGGGCAGTCCGCCTTCGGCTACCTAAATGCGACACGCATGCGCCGGCTGCTTCAGCAGGGCGCCACGCGTTCCCAGGCCATGTTCGAGGTCGTCCAGCACCCGGCGCCGGTGCTCACCAGCATTGCCCTGCTCCAGTCCCTCTCAATCGCCGGCGCGACGGCGACGACGATCCTCTTCATCCAGAGGTACGTATCCGACACGCCGGTCCGGGTCATAACGGTTGTTGTGGTGGTGACCCTCGTCCTCGCGGCCCAGTCGTTGGGTCGTCGACTCGCCACCATTCGCCCAGAGCGTGCCGCGACCATCCTCTATGGCCCGCTGCGCACGATCGGGCTGGTGACGATGCCGCTGTACTGGCCCTGGTATCTCCTGGCTGACCGCGCGCTCCGCACGATCGTGAAAGGAGAGCCAGAGGACCGCGTGGCGGCTACGGAAGAGGACCTTCGAATCCTCGTGGACGCGGTGGAGGAGACCGAGGCCCTGGAAGAAGAGGAGCGGGAGATGATCACCAGTATCTTCGAGCTGAGTGACCGCGATGTGCGGGAGATCATGGTGCCGAGACCCGACGTCGTCGCGGCTGAAGCGTCCATGAGTGTCGCGCAGGCCGTGGACCTCCTCGTATCCACCGGACATTCCCGCGTACCCGTGTACGAGGGCGACGTGGACCACATTCTCGGAATCGTGCATCTTCGCGACCTGACAGAAGCGTTGCGGGATGGCCGTGGCGATGACGCCGTCGCCAGCGCGGCCCGGCCGGTGCACGTTGTCCCCGAGACGAAAAAGATTGACGAGATGCTCCACGATTTCCAGACGCAGCATCTTCAGCTCGCCGTCGTGGTCGACGAATACGGCGGAACGGCGGGCCTCGTCACCATCGAGGACCTGCTCGAGGAGATCGTTGGGGAGATCCACGATGAGTACGACGTCGTGCAGGAGCGAATCCAGCGAATTTCCGACAACGAGGCCATTCTCGACGCCGGCATCAGCATCCACGACGCGAACGAGGCGCTCAACCTTAACCTCGACGCGGCCGAATACGAGACCATCGGGGGTTTGATCTACGATCGCATGGGAAAGGTCCCGTCCGTGGGTGACGTGGTGGAGGCGGACCACTGTACATTTCGGGTGCTCGCGACCAAAGGGCGCCGCGTCCAAAGAGTTCACGTTGCTGTCATGGAGCATTGAGCGGGGCGCGGCCGCCCATCCGGTAGAATCGGGCAGCAGCGGCGCCAGTACGCCGACCGTCTATCGAACAAGGCGGACTGGCGCGCATTCCGCATGTTGGGGAGGGTCGGGTGCTCGAAGGACAGGCGGTATTGGTCACCGGTGGCTCGCAGGGCATTGGACGGTATATCGCCCATTCGTTTGCCCGCGCAGGGGCCCGCGTTGCTGTTGCGGACATCGGCCCGACCGACACGGTCGTTGGAGAGCTTCAGGACCTTACGAGCGACGCCATGGGCGTCAAAGCTGACGTGCGAAACGAACAGGACGTCCGCTCCATGGTGGACCAGGTCGTTAGCCGCTTCGGGCAGATCGATGTGCTGGTCAACAACGCGGGTATCGTTCCCCATTTTCAGTGGGGCGTGCCGCAATGGCCCCGCATTCGCGATATGGAGCAGAGCTTCTGGGACCGCGTGATCGGGACGAACCTGGGGGGGACGTTCCTCTGTACGAAGCACGTGCTCCCGCACATGGAGAGCAGGCGCTCCGGCCACGTCATCAGCTTGCACGGCGGAGGGGGGAACCGAGCCTGTGCCTACGTGGTCTCCAAGGAGGCAATCGTCGTTTTCACGCGGTACGTCGCGGAGGAGGAGCGCGAATTCAACGTGTGCGTCGTCGCGATGGGCCCTGGGGGGCCGATCGCGCACGAGCTGGCTCCGGAGGAGGCGCGGCAGCGAATGTCGGGGGTAGACATTATCGGCGATCGATTCGTTCTCGCCGCGCAGGCCGACATGGCGCTTTCCGGCAAGCTCCTCACGTTCACGGACGGCAAGCTTCAGGCGACCTGACCGCCGGCGATGCGGCGGACGTGAGTCGCGAGGCGGAGATGCAGGGACGTCAGCGCCGGATCCTGGTCGTTGAAGACGACCCGACAACGTCGGACATCCTGCGAATTCTGCTCGAGGATAGTGGCTGTTCGATCGTCACCGCTGAAAACGGCGAGGAGGCGCTGCGGCGAGCTCAGGAGGGGGACGTCGACCTTATCACACTGGACCTTGGCCTGCCCGGCATCGACGGTCGTGAGCTGCTTCGTCGCTTTCGGGATGAGCCGAACACGGCCCGCGTGCCGGTCATCGTGATCACCGGCATGTGGTTCGACACGGACCGCAGCGGCGACGTGGCGGCGGTCCTGGAGAAGCCGTTCGACGCCGAGGAGCTGGAGAAGGCGGTCCGTCAGGTGCTCGAGCTCCATCCGAACCGCACGAGCCGTCCGCAGGCGCCTCCTCAGTCGTAGACAGTGCTGGAATAGGTCGCGACATCGACAAATGCCTCGATGACGCTCGGTCCGCCGAGGTTAAGGCCCCAATCCACCGCCTGCTCCAGTTCACCAATCGTTCGGGCTGCGCGTACCGGTACCCCGAAGTAGTGGGCCGGTGGCTCGACCCTGGGACCCAGCTCAACGCCCGAGTACGAATACCCCTTGCGCTCCTGTTTCACTTTGATGAGGCCCAGCCACCCGTCGTTCAAAACGACGATGGGAACGGCGAGATGAAGGCGACGGGCGAGCGCCAGCTCGCCGACGGTCATCTGAAAGCACCCGTCGCCGACGATTCCGACGACGACCCGGGAAGGGTGGACGAGCTTCGCTGCGAACGCGGCCGGCAGCCCGAAGCCCATCGATGACCAGCCATTGGTGGAGATCGCGCTCCAGGCCTCGTCGGTCCGCCACTGCGTCGCGATCTGGTGCGTATGCGCGCCGACGTCATACGCCAGAATCCCGTCGGGGGGAAGGGCGCGTCGGATGCAATCGACCACGTGGTGGGTCGCAAGGGCCGCGCTCTCAGGGCGAAGCTCTCGATCGAGGCGCGCTCGATGCACTTCCCATTCTGAGCGGTTCCAGGCGTTTGGGACGCGGGAGAGCTCCGCCATACGCTCGATTGCCGCGCCGAGGTCGCCGACGAGGTTCTGAACCGAGAGCCGTGGATCGACGTCAGCCACCTCGGTGCTGATGTGCAGCACGGGCTGGCTGTCGATCCAGTCCTCATAGTTGATCTCCACGGGATCGAATCCCACGGCAATGACGAGATCGGCGCGGCGGACAAAGTCCTGCACGGTCGACCGACGTGCGCGCCCCAGCGTGCCGGCCCACGCCGGGTGCGATTCAGGCAAGAATCCCTTGGCGTGCATCGTGGTCACGAACGGGATGCGCTGTCGATCCAAGAAGTCGAGCAGGCGCGACCGATTCGGCGCGCGCGTGAACCCGAGGCCGACGGCGACGAGCGTGCGCTGCGCCTGCCCCAGCGCCCGGAGGACGGCGGTGGCGGTCGCTCGGGATGTATCGAGCGGACGCTCGGGCTCCTCGGCGCCCGCCAAATTGCCGAGGGCTGGCGCGAGGGCGACGTCTTCGGGGAGGTCGAGATGGACAGGGCCTGGTGGCTCGGCGCCCGCGACCTGAAATGCGCGATCGAGCTGGCTGGCGACGTTGGAGGTCCGCAGGGGAAGGCTGGCTTTGGCGATGGGCGCGAAGAGCGCGTGATGGTCGATGCGCATCTGGACGCGGCGGTCGAGCCATGACGTGGGCACGTTGCACGTCAGGGCGAGGACCGGCGCGCGATCCAGCCACGCAGCGCCGACCCCCGTCGCGAGGTTCGTCGCGCCGGGGCCCAGCGTCGCGACGCATACGCCCGGGGTCCCGGTGAGCTGGCCAACCGTGGTCGCCATGAATCCGGCGGACGTCTCGCTTGCGGTGAGGACGTAGTCAACGTCGCTCGTTCGGAGCGCCTCGATGAGCGGTAGCACGGGTCCGCTGGGAACACCGAACACCCAGCGGACGCCTGCCGATTCGAGGCGCCTCGCGATGAGCTCCGCGTTGTTCATGGGTGGCCGCCGGTCACGGGGCAATCGACTTACGAGCCGAGGCGATTACACCGAGGATACGCGCCATGCTCACTGAGATGCTGGCGCAATAGCTCGGCGCGTCGCTCGGACGGCGAACGGTCCCCGCGGATGATCTCGATTTGAAAATGTGTGGCCTTCTGCGTGCAGTTCCCCTTCCGATGCGCCACGAGTCGGGCACGGAGGCCCGGCACATCCGTGGACCACCCGTAGAAGATCACCTCGTCGCCATCGAGGAGCGCGTACACACCGGCCCCGGTCGATACCTGGGCCAGGTTCGTGTCGGTGTACAGGAGGTGTGGGCCGAGGAGCGCCATTGAGTCCTCTTTTCGGGGAATGATACGGCGCTCGCTGCTCCACCGCGAAGGGACCGGGCTCGATCGGTTTCGCGCGCGGCAAAGCTTCCCGCGAGTTCGACTACAGGGAGTTGGCAGCCGCGCGAGCCGCGCGGCCGAGCAACAAGGCGCGCTCCCGCGCATTTCGCGTGAGAGACGCGGCACGGGCGAACTCGGCGCTCGCCTCGCTGGTTCGACCGAGCTGGCTCAGCAGCTCCCCACGCACGCTCGGCAGGAGATGATACGTGCGCAACGACGGCTCACCTCGAAGCGCATCGACGATGGCGAGCCCCGATTCCGGGCCGAATGCCTTGGCAACCGCCACCGCGCGGTTCAACTCGACGACCGGCGATGGTGCCGTTTGGGCGAGCGCATCGTAGAGGGCGGCGATCTTTGCCCAGTCCGTCTCCTCCGGGGTGCGGGCCCGGGCGTGGCATGCCGCGATGGCTGCCTGAAGCCCATATGGACCGAGGGCGCCACCCAGGGCCTCGGCCCGGGCCAGCGCGGCGAGGCCGCGATGGATCAGGATGCGATCCCAGCGACCTCGGTCCTGATCGAGGAGCAGGACCGGCTCTCCGCCGGGACCAACGCGAGCGCGCATGCGCGAGGCCTGAATCTCCATCAGCGCGACGAGACCGTGGACCTCGGACTCGTCGGGCGTCAGCTCTGCGAGGACGCGGCCGAGCCGCAAAGCATCCTCGCAGAGGCCGGGCCGCATCCAGTCGTCCCCGGCGGTTGCCGCGTAGCCCTCGTTGAAGATGAGGTAGATAACCTCGAGTACGGAGGTGAGTCGCGCGGCCAGCTCAGGCCCACGGGGCACCTCGAACGCCACATGGGCCGCTGCGAGCGTTCGCTTTGCCCGGACGATCCGCTGGGCAACGGTGGCTTCCGGGACCAGAAAGGCCCGCGCGATCTCATCGGTCGTGAGGCCGCCCAGGAGGCGCAGGGTGAGCGCCACCCGCGCCTCCGTCGAAAGGACCGGATGGCACGCGGTGAAGATGAGGCGCAAGAGATCGTCATCGATCTCGTCATCGACTGACTCATCGATGGACGCGGTGTCCCATTGGCCCGCGTCCGCAATAGCACGGCCGATGAGCTCGTGCTTGCGCTCGAGGCGGGCGGAACGGCGGAAGTGATCGACGGCGCGATGCTTCGCCGTCGCCATGAGCCATGCCCCCGGCTTGTTCGGGATGCCGTCCTCGGGCCACTGCTCCAGGGCGGCGACCAAGGCGTCCTGCGCGAGGTCTTCGGCCAGCCCGACATCGCGGACGAACCGCGCGAGCCCGGCGATGAGGCGTGGGGCCTCTATGCGCCAGACCGCTTCTATGGCAGGCCGGATGTCGGGCTGGCTCACGGAACGCGACCGGTCACGCGAAGTCGGACGGCTCGTACATCTGGTAGAGATCCACCTCGCCACCGCCGATGAGGTTGAGGAACTCAGTGGTGCGTTCGATGGCCTCTTCCTTCGAGGTGACCTGGAGGATCGCATAGCTCGCGATCAACTCTTTGGACTCGGTGAAGGGGCCGTCGGTGATGCTGCGTCGGCCACTCGCGACCCGCACCGTGGTGGCCTTCGAGCTTCCCTGGAGACCCTCGGTTGCGACCAGCCAGCCGTTCTTCTTGGCCTCGTCGATATATTGTCCCATCCGGCCGAAGTCATCCGCGTTGGGAACATAGTTCTCGGTGTCCTTGTTGCCCTTGAGAAGCGCCATGTAGCGCATCGGCCCCCTCCTATCCCCGCGCGTTCTGGGCTGCTTGCGCCCAGGTGCGCGCTTCCTGCTCGCGCAGCTCGGGGGTGAACGCTTCGCCAAAGTCCTCTGCCTCGAACACTTGGCGAAGCTCGAGGACGACGCCGTCGGGAAATGGCGCGCGGCGCATCCACGCGATGGCCTCGTCCTTCGATTTCACCTGGATGAGCCAGAACCCGGCGATCAGCTCTTTCGACTCGGTGAACGGGCCGTCCATGACCGCTGTCGTGCCGCCCGAGAATCTGATGCGGGCACCCTTGGACGTGGGGTGCAGGCCCTCGCCGGCCAGTAGGACGCCGGCCTTCACCATCTCCTCGTTGAACTTGCCCATCTCCGCCAGAGTCTTCTGGTCCGGCATTTTCCCGGCTTCGGTCTCTTGTGTGGCTGGCACCATCACCATAAATCGCATCGGCATGACCTCCCGTTTGTAGATTCGAGCGGGATGTTTTCCCTCTCTGCTTATACGTCGACCGGGGGTCGCGAAAATCGACACGACGTGACGGGAATTTTTGGAAAAGGGGTTACTGGCCGGTCACGGGGTAGCTGGGTGAGGTCTCGTGGGTGGCGGTGTCTCCCGGCGGCGTGAATCCCCCGTACTGTGAGTAGGCGTTGCCCGTCGCGGAGGGATTTCCCTGTGCTCGCTGCTCCGCCGCCTGCTGCGGAGTGAATTGGAACACGTTGCTGTAGGGACTCCAGACGGGCACACCGTTCACGTAGGGCGTGTCGCCCGGGCGCGTATAGCCAACCCCCACACCGATGCCGACGACGTTGGCGTTGCCGATATCGTGGACGACCACGACGCCGTTTCGGGTGACGTACCCGCCCGTGACCAGAATAACATCTGGCCCCGAACCCTCAGCGGTGCATGCTGGCGTTACCGACCAGCTGAATGGGGTGTCTGTCGGTACAAGCGAGGTGGTCCCATCATCACACGCTGCGCGCGCGGTCGGCGCTCCGAATCCGCCGTCCGCCGGCGCCAAAAGCAGTGCGCTGGCGACGATGGTTGCCGCGCCGATCGTCAATCCGAACCTCATAATCGCTATCCTCCGTCTGGGCTCCGGACCCGGAAGGACACTCGAAAGCTCACCGTGGCACGTTCAGCGCGCGAGTTGCGGCGTGTCCTCTGCGGGGGAGTTTGGCCCTGCTTGAAGGGTAGGAGCACGCGAACGGCTGTCGCGACAGGTTGGTGGGTGGTTAGGGCGCACCCAAATGGGCGGCGATGCCCCCCGACCATTCGGGGGGTGAGGTACGGTCGGCTGTCGAACGCAGATGAAGGCGCCCGGCCAGCTTCAGTCGGGAAACAGACGATCGCGGTTGCGACAGAGGCACTCGACGAACGGCACGAAGCGATTCGCGGACCGCGCGGAGTCGCCCGTCACGCTCTCCAGGATCTGCAGGCGCCGCGCCTGATCGACTGCGCGATCCACCATGCTGTGGACCAGAATGAGGGGCATGAACTCCCTCGCGATCTGGAGCCGCCGCAGATAGTTCGCGATCTCATTGAGGACTGCTGATCGCAGAGCCGAGCGGAATTCACGCCGCAAGAACAGGTCGACAAACGCTTGCACTTCCGCGTTCGGCGCATTCATCCGACGCGCGGCCGCGTACCAGTAGGTCACGAAATAGATGAGATCGCACAGCGGGAGGCCGTAGCGCTCGCCCTCTGTTTCGTCCCGAGACTCCCAATCGATCACGGTGAGGCGGTCGCCGTGGCGAACCACGTTCCATGGGCCGAAGTCATTGTGTCGATACACAATCGGCAGCCGTCCTCGCAGCCGTCGCCCGTAGTCGATCGCCGAGGAGAAGAGCGTGTGCTCGGCTCGCGTAAGGCCCAGCACGTCGCGGTACGCCGCGAATCGTCTTTCGATCCACTCGCCCTGCTGCTCCGGGCCCCAGGGCGCGCGCGAGAGCACCGTTTCCTCGTGGAAGCGCGTGATCCAGTCGCTCGCGCGGTGAAGGTCGGCGAGGCGACGCGTGGACGACGCTCCCCATTGTGCGGTCGACACCTGAAGCGATGAGCCCGATGCATACGACTCCACTGCCACCGGCGACGCGTCCGAGTCGGCGCTGGTCTTCATACCCAACGCCGCGGGCAGGGTGGATTTCATGGTGGGTGATAGGCGCTCCCGGAGGTAGCCGAGCGTCATCTGCTCACGCATCGTGTGCTCGCTGAATGCCGAGTCTCGCGCCAACTTCAGAACCGCGGACGGCTCCGCTCGACCCTGAGCGAAGGGCAGCACGACGACGCGGCTCCCATCGTCGCGCCCACTGGTCAGCACGACCGGCCGGACGTCTTCCGCGGCGATGGCAGGTGGTACGCCTGGGGCCGCCAACGCGCGGGGGCGCGCGGCGGGCACCGGCCCCGCCGTCGCCACCATGCTGTAGCAGGGGACGAATCGATCTATCCCCCCCTGAAATGTTCCCAGCACCCGCATGATGGCTCGCAGGAGACGAAGGCGTGGGCTCCCCGCGACGAAGGATGTATCGAAGTACCACCGAATCGCGGCGGCGCAATCCAGGGGGACGAACTTGCGCGGCGCAGCGTGATGTGGGACAACCCAATACGTGGAGGTGGCGAACAACCCGACATTTCGCATCGCCCGCCGCAGTCGACCGGGCGTCCAGGCAAGCGACGCCCGCCGGTCGATCTCCCAATAGACGAGGCCGCCAGGCTGTACGAAAGCAGCCACCGCTGAGGGCGGAACCGCGGCGCCCGCGAGCACGACGACCGCGTCAGCCTCGGCGGATACGTTCGGATTCACGCTGAGTCGGTCCGATAGGTTCAGCTCTTTGAGCCGCGCCGCCGCGCTCGTCGGCGTCCCGAGGACGACCAGGTGCTCGAACCGGCCCTTGGGGGGCAACGGCAAGAGGAATCGCCAGTCAAAGCGGCGAAGGGAAACCGCTTCGGACGCTCTGTCCTTCAAGGGCCGGCCACTCCAATTTCTGACTGCCGCCGCAGACATTGGAGCCGATCGCGGTAGAGCGCCCAGAGCTGCTCGGTCACGTCGGAGAGGACCTGATCGACTGCTCGGCTGGAGTCGATGATCCGAAGACCTGGGATTCGACCTGCAATCGCGAGATAGCTCGCCCGGGCTTCTCCGAGTTGCTGTGCCGTGTGCTTCCGGGCGCCCTTGCGCAGGAACATGACCTCGCCGGGTGCATCCAGGAGAAATGACATGTCCGGCGCGGGACACGCGTGCGCGTCGAACCAGCCCGAGATGCGGTTGAGCCGTTGCACTGGCGGGCGCGCGGGCAGGAGGGCGTCGAATGGGTATCGATCGAAAATCACCAATCGCCCTCGCGCCTGGTGGTAGCGGGCCAGGAGGTATCGGCCCCATAGGATCCCCACGCGACTGGCGATCACGAGTGGCGGGAAGCGGAGCTGTGTGGCGCGGTCAAGCCACCGAGAGTAAATCCCCATATAAATCACCCGCGAGGGGAGCGGGAACCGACGCTTGATCTCCGCTGCGAGCGTGGACTTGCCCGCGCCGTCTGTCCCCAGCAGTGCGATGCTGGGCCCCTGGCACCGAATGCGGTGGCTGAGCAGCGCTGCCCATCGCGTCACGCACGATAGGCGCCCTCTCTTTCCTCGACGGAGGCGCCTCGGCCAATTTCTGGCGAGGGCCGGACCGAGCGCTTCGACCTTCTCCCATTCGCCTCGCCGGACCGTCGCGACGATCGTCGTCGGACTCCAGGTGGGTGGGGCGGACTGCGCGATGAAGCGGACAATCGGTCCATCGCCCACGGCCCCGGGCGCAAGCTCCGTCAACGTCTGTTTGTGGCTCGCCGAGAAGATTCGCTTGTCGAGCACGCAATGAAGAAGGAGCGCCCAGAAGTAGTCGTTGGGCGCAAGAAACGAGGTCGTGCCAATCACCTGTCGTCGAGCGAGACATTCAGCCGCTAGGCCAGTTGTCAGACGGTAGCCCTCTCCGAAGGCGAGCTCGCTGGCTACGTCGAGCCAGAGCCATCCCTTGCCCACCGGGTCATACGCGAGGTAGTGCGGGTGCGAGTCGTCTCCCCACCCCGGCACCCGAGCGAAGCCGAGCGAGGTCAGAATATCTCCGACCTGACGCACGTCTCCCCGATGCACGAGCAGGTCGATGTCTCCGCTGGTCGGGATGGCCGACGTTGTCCCGCGGAGGAGGCTCCAGGCCACCCCGCTGGCCTGAAACGATTGAAACACGGCGGCCAGGAGGGGCCGTCCGCTACCGGATGACACGGTGGGTGCAGGCATTGGATGGTCCCGGCTATCCGCCAGTCCGCGCATATCGAATCCTCACTCTCGTCTTCCACGCTTCTACGCCGCTTTGACTGTCGCGTCGCCGCGGATGTCCGCGAATCGTCTCAGGATGCCCCCCATTGCGTTCCGGCACGCGGCAAGCTCCAGCGGGCTCGCGCCGAGGCGGAGATATGCCGCCGCGTACACGAGCATGCCGGCGAGGGCGAGGGAAGCGACGGTCGGTAACGACGTCGGGCGGACTGCGCGCTCCAATGCATACAAGGCGATGGCCATGGGAATGGTCGGCACAAGGGCCGGCCAGATCGCTTGCATCACAAGCTGTTTCGGCGTGATCCCCACGACGCGCATCGCATATGGCATGACCATCACCGTGCACTCGAACACGGTCGGAATGAGGGTCCCAACAGCGACGCCCATGATCCCGAGTTGGGACGCGAGGACGACGGAGAGCGCAAGATTGGTTACGCCTGACGCGACCGCCATAATCGCGAGCGGGCGGTGGCGGTTCATTCCTTGGAGTATCGCTCCCGCCGGCATCAAGAACGCGTCGAAAAGACTCGCGATGGTCAGCACGACGACGACCGCTGCGGCGTCCGCGAATGACTCGCCAACCCAAGCCTCGAGGAGCGGGCCGGCCAAGAGCGCCAGGATGCAGCCGAGCGGAGCGAACATCGCCAGTGTGAGGCGCGTGCTCACCAGGAACAGGTCCTGTAAGTGGCCGCGGTCCGTGGCGCTCGACAGCTCCGATGCCACGGGCAGCAAGACGCGCACGAACTGCGTCGTGGCAAGATGAGCGACGCCGCTGAGGCGCCGCGCGATCGCATACGGCGTGACGGCCGCCACCGACAGCACGGCGCAAACGACGATCTCGTCGGTCCTGGCCTGAAGACGTCCGGCGACATTCACCAAGAACATCGACCAGCTGTAGGCCGTGACCGTGCGAAAAAGCGCGGCGTTCGGGCGAGCCCGAGCAAATCGGAGCTCGGGCGCCAATCGATCGATGACGAAAACGCTCAGCAGTTGCGTGAGGATCGTGACCGGAATCTGCGCGGCCACGATGGCGACGATGCCTCCCCCGGCCGCCAGGATGCCGGCCACCGCCGCGATCCATAGCACGAGCCCCGCGGTGGAGAGCCAGCTCGCCGCATCTGACCGATGCAGTCCCCGCAGCACCGCCCCCGAAGCGGCCGATGGGATCGATACCGCTACGCTGCATCCTGTGAGGAACAGCAGCCAGTGGACCGAGACCTCTCGCGTCGGAAGCCATTCGTCGACCGGAAGCGACCAAACCAGCAATCCCGCTGCCGCGATGGTGATGCCGCAGAGCGCCACGTAGAGCACCAGTGCGGTCGCGATGAGCGCTCTCAGTCGGTCGAGCCATCCAGTCGCCCGGTACTCCGCGACGTACTTGGTCAGGGCGCTGGCCATGCCCAAATCCAGGAGGCGCCCGTACGCGATGATCGACCCGACCAGAGCCCAGAGCCCGAACTGCTCCGCACCGAGCTCGTGCACGAGAATCGGCGTCAGGACGAAACCTGTGGCGAGGCTCGCGATCGTTGCCACGTGGTTCGCGGCGGTGCCGCGAATGACGGCTCGCTGGAGCGCCGCCGTTCGATTTTGGCGCTCCGCTGTCATGCGAAAGTCCTGCCCGCGCGCGGCTGGTCGTGAGCGACCCACCCGTAGGCCATCCCGGCTGCGAGCCCGCGAATGCTCAAGGCCGGGTGCCGGGCGTCCTCGGCTCGGCGTGCCGCCAGGGCTCTGCCCAGCGTCAGGCTCTGCCCAAGCAGCCAGGAAGTGAGCGGGGCGACCATGCCAACGTCGCCGCTCCTGAGGGCGAGCGCAAAGAATGCCCCCATTCCATAGCCATAGGTGCGACGACTCGCCCGGCGATCCGCGAGGGACTTCCGCTCGTGGTAGATGACGGCGTCGGGCTCGTAGCGAATGCGCGCGCCTGCGCGCAGCAAGCGGTAGATCAAGTCCATGTCTTCGGCGGCCTTCCCCGGGGATCCGGGTCCCAGGCGCTCATCGTAGCCCGCGACCCGCTGCAGCCATTCCCGCCTGGCGGCGAAGTTCCCGCCAGTCCCGACGAGCCACGGCTTCGCTCTCCCCTTGAAGTCGGCGCGGACAGTGCTCTGCCGTAGCGACACCGCGAAGGTGCCCGGCGTGCTGGGCCCAAGCGCCAGAACCCTCCCCGTGACGGCCTCGGGCCCGTCCGGGGCGGCCAGCGTGCGGGCGAGAGTCGCGATCCAGTCATCGTCGGGCACGCAATCGTCGTCGGTGACGGCAAAGAGCGGGCTGCTGGCAGCTCGAATCCCCGTGTTCCGAGCAGCGGATGCGCTTCGCTGCTCGGCCCGCACATATCGCAGATCGACGTCCGTGCGCTGACGCGTAGCCACGGCCGCACGGGTTGCGTCGCCGTCGCTCTGGTCGATGACGATGATCTCCGCCGGCAGCACGTCCGCGGACAGCACCCCGTCGAGGCAGCGACCGAGGGCCGCCGGCCGGTCCACGGTCGCAATGGCGAGGCTGACATCGGCCACGCGCGGCATCGAACGCGCTACCTCGCGGCCATTCGCGGTGTTCGGCCAAACCAGACGGCGACGGCGAAGGCCATTGGTGAATCGGTTCCGTAGACCTCCGTGCGGTGCAGCGCCGTGGGCCGTGTGCCTGGGTCGTTCGGCCCGCTGCGAACGGTGCAGGCGCCGCGAAAACCTGCGCGAGCCGCGGCGTGCTCCGTTCGCTCGTCATGCTTGCCGTATGGATACGCAACGAGGTGGACCGGGCTGCCCAGCTCTCGCTCGATCGCATCGCGCGAACGCGCGAGCTCCGCGTCGATTTTCTCGGGGGTCGCAGCGCGGAGGTCGGCGTGAGTCTGCGTGTGGGACCCAAACGCCGCTCCGCGCGCGTGCAGATCTCGTACGTCTGCCCACGTCATCAGCGGGCGATCTCTCAGACGGCCGGTTAGATCCCAGCAGTTGCGCGTGCCCACGTTGCCGGCGACGAGAAAGAAAGTCGCAGAGAATCCGTATCGCTCGAGGATCGGCCACGCCCGAGATCGACCGTCGGCGTAGCCGTCATCGATGGTGATGACGACAGATCGAGCGGGAGGCAGACGATATTCGCGGAGGTACCGAACGAGGTCGTCGAGGGGAAGCACGTGGTAACCGGCGCGGCGAAGCCAGGCCATTTGGCGGTCGAAGCGCGAGGCGGGCACCACGTACCGGCTCGGTTCCTCCTCCTCACCTCCAAAGGCGTGATACATCAGGACCACTGGCCCACGAGTGAGACGTCGCCACGTATCGCGATCCGTCACGGCTCGCCGTACGCCTCGCCAATAGGCGTACCGGTCGACCATCTGGTACCAGATTGGAGACCGCTTTTCGCCGAGCAAATGGCCGAGTGCCACGAGCGGACCGACCGGAACCCCAAGAAACAGCACGGTGCGCCGCAGCACCGTTTCCCAGAGGCCCGCCTCCCCGAATCGCCCGAGACGTATCTGACGGAGCATCGGCGGATGGCGTGCGTAGAGCTGGACGCTGGCAATCCCGGCGCGCTCCGTGTCGCGAGCGATCGCCGAGCCGTTTTTCCGATAGATCTGGATAGCCCTCGCGTCTCCCAGATACTTCACCGCGAGCCCCAGCTTCACGAGACGATAGCCAAGCTCTACGTCGTGGCTGCGTGCGAGATCAACGGCAAACCCGCCGACCTTCCGGAAGGCGTCCCGAGGAACGGACAGATTGCCGGTGTAGCAGTCCATATAGGTCGGGGCCCGGCTGCCACTCTCCAGCTCCGCGTAGTGCCGCTCCCACCAATCGGCGAAGCTCCGCGTGTAGCCGTCGGTCCGCCGGGGAAGCTGTAGACCGATCTGGCCAATGCCCACGATTCCCTCTTCGGTGGTCTGCGCCCGCAAGTGGGACGCGATGAGCGCCGGACCAGCCACAATGTCGTCGTCGGTGAATAGGCAATATCGGCCAGTGGCCGAGGCGACCCCTCGGTTCAGGGCGGCCCCCTGGCCGGTGTTCGCTTGATGGATGACCGTGAGCTTGAACGAGGGTCGAAAGCGTGCGAGCGTATGGGCCGTCGCGTCGGTCGACCCGTCGTCGACGACGATGACCTCGTAGTCATCAGCCGGCTGTGTCTGATGGTTCAGGGCCTCGAGGCAGCGCCGGACCATCGGCGCCCGGTTGTACGTGGCGACCACGACGCTCAGCGCGACCACGCGACCGACCTCGCATTCGTCAGCTGCTCGTAGAGCCGCTCGTAACTCGCGGCTGCAAGGTTCCAGCCAAGATTGGCGCACGCCCATTCCCGCGCGTGGATGGCCAGCGTGACCCGCTGCGCCGCGTCCGCCAGCAGCCGCGTTATCGCGTCGGCAAATTGCTCGTCGGTCTCGGCCAGAAGGACCTCCTTGCCGTCGCGCATATCCGCGAGCCCTTCGAGCGCAATCGGGGACGCAACAAGCGGCTTTCCGCACGCGAGCGCCTCCAGAACCTTTACCCGCATGCCGCCCCCACGGCGAATCGGAGCGACGACGACCGATGCCGCGTCGAGGAACGGCGTCACACTCGGCACACGGCCGGTGACGGTGACGCTCGCGTTCGCCAGCGCCACGACGTTCGCCGGTGGATCGGCGCCGACCAGGTCCAGATGGGCGTCGGGTACCCGATCCCGCACGGTCGGGAAGATGTCGCGCGCGAGTCGAATGGCCGCGTCGACGTTCGGTGGGTGGATGAAGCTGCCAACGAAACAGACGCGGGGTGGCGAGCTGCCGGTGGGATTGAGGGGCTCATCGGGAATCGTTGCCCCGAGCGGGATCTGAGCGATCGGCGTGCCTGGAGTTGCGTGTTCTACCGCTCGCCGGTCGCGAGCCGTAAAGACCACGGCTGCCTGCACGTGCTCCAGGGCGTGACGCTCGAACCGTTCCCAGAGGGCAACTTCGAGACGAGCCGCCGCGCTCGCCACGAATCCCGTTGCCGCCGATGCGCGCTCCCGCGCGGTGAGGGTTCCCGGCTCGTGGATCGTAAGCAACTTGGGCACTCGCGGATCACAGATCGAAAGGTACTGCGCCATCACCAGATGCTCGATCTGAATGATGTCCGGACGCCACTGCGCGATCGCCCGCGCGGCAGCACGCCGGAATTTACCTGTCTGCCAGTCGGCGGTCGCCATTGGGCGGAGCCGAAGCATGGCAGCAAGCCTGCGACGGCGGGCCTCCCATTCAGACCGAACGGTCGGACGCGGCACCTCGATCACGAATGCGCACGTTCGGCGAAGCCCCTCGCTCATGGGAGGCTCGCCCTCTGTCTGGAGATAGAGGACCGCGACGTCGTGGCATCGAGCGATCATTCCCAACAGCGCGGCCGCGACACGACCGCCTCCGTGCACGGCGTCGGCGGAGGGCGAGCACGGCAGTAGAACCAGGATACGCCTCCGGCTGGTCGGCCTCCGCGTCCGTCCGATCTCGCGCTTCAGCAGCATCGGCGCTCCCGCGTCACGCGGCCGCATGAACGGGCCCTCCTGCTTGGCCCGTCACCAGCTCGCGCGTACGGTCTGCCACGATGCCGAGGAAGGGCCGTGGAGCGTCAGCGCCGCGACGGCGAACCTCGTTGGCCGCGTGCTGGATCCAGCACGCGTCGAAACTCAGCGCGGCGACGTCCGGGGGCACGCCGAGACATTCGCGGAGCCGCCGCTCGATCTGCGCCGCGATTCCCGTGTATCGGCCGTGCGCGCCGAAGCACGCCTCGTAGCCTCGCTTGCGGTCGGTGTATCGCGCGGCGGCAGCAGCGATGTCCGCCAGGGCGTAGGAGAAATCGAGCATCGGCAGAGACTCGGCGCGGGCCGTCTCCCAGTCCAGGATCCCCAGCGAGCGGCCGGGATCGATCAGCACGTTCCACATCGTCAGGTCGTTGTGGCTGGCGACGAGCGGCGCCTGCTTTCCGCGTACGGCGGCGCAACGGGCCGTGAGGTGTGCGATCAGCTCCGCCCCGTGGTCAATGAAGGGGGAGACGATGGACGCCGGGTCCAGCACCTCGCGCTCCAGGAGCCGCTGCTCCAGTGGGCGGATCGAGACCGTTTCGCGATTCCAGCGCTCGAGCCAGCCAGTGACGAGCATCGCGACCGTTTCCATCCGCTCCCGACCGGATGCCAGCAGTATGGCCGCTGGGGCGCCTTCCAGCGGTCGATGGAGGAAGACGCGGCGACCGTCCGGCAACTCGCGTATCTGCGCGTTGGGCACGCTCGCGCCCGCAGTCTCCGCGGCGGTGGCATGCTCGCGAATCAGCAACGCCTCGCGCTCCAGCGCGGAGTCAACGCTCCTCGACAACGGCAGCTTCGCAATGCACCGGAGGTGCGCCGCGGAACCGACCAGATGGACCACCGCCTGAGGCTGACGGGTCGTGGCGCCGATCACCAGCCCGCCACGCATCGCTCGATCGCTAAGGAGATCGAGCATCCATCGACCGACGCGAGGAGCGCCGGGCCGCATGAAGAGAAGCGCGGTGGGCCGCCAGTACAGCCCCACCAGCGTGCGAAGGAAAGGTGCTCCTGCAGCTGCCGCGGCCAGTCGACCACGGCGCACGGTCAGGGGAATCAGATGCGACGCGGCATAGGCCACGGCGTCCGCCTCGAGCGGGATCACGAATCGCGTGTCCCGCCAGTTGGGCGCGTGCAGCATGGTGAGACGCCGCTGCAGGCCGCGTTCGCGAAGAGCCCGATACGTCTTGGCCCTCCAGCGCCAGGGGACGTGGACGTAGACGAGCCCGTCGTCCGCGAGCCTGCCCTGGACTGCGCGCGCCGCGGAATCCAGCCAACCCGATGCCTGACATTCGGTCGCGGATGGGGAGAGGACGATAAGCCCGCAGTCCCCATCGCGGACCTCGCCGCTGGGAGCACAGAGACGCGGGGGACATGCCGAGCCAAGCACCAGGGAAGCCCTCACCGCTCCCTCCGGATGCAGGAGCGCGAGTGGCGACGGACTCCAGGCGTCGCAGGGGTCGGCGGACGGCGCCGGGGCGATCGGCGATGTCTTCGCAGCGGCGAGATCCACGGACCGCATCCTCACTAACGGACAGCCAGCGCCCGCTTCCAGACCTGAATCTGCTCGGACAGGATCGCGCGCTCGCGCGGCCCACGGGCCCCTGCAATGCGGAGCGCGTCGCGGACCAGACGAAGCGCCAGGCCCGGTCTCATCACGATCATGAGCGCGATGAGACGGTGCGTCGGGTAGTTGCGTCGGTAGAACAGGACGCTGCTCTCGTACCAGCGCACGCGCATCTCCGCGGCCCGCTGAGCGGTGCTGCTTGCGCCCAGATGTGTGATGGACAGGGCCGGGGAGAAGTGCACCTGCCAGCCGGCCTTGTGCAGCCGATAGCAGAGGTCGACCTCCTCGAAGTACATGAAATAGGACGGGTGAAAACGACCAACCCGGTCGAACGCAGACCGCCTGATGGCCAGCGCCGCTCCCAGAACATACGGAACGACCCGTGACCGATCGTGCGGCCAGCGTCTGAGCGAGCGAGACTGCAGAACCGGTAATCGATCCAGGAGCCAGTTCTCGATCTGTTCCTTGATGTACAGGTCAAACGGCGACGGAAATGGGAAACACGAGCGCTGGAGCGCGCCGTCGGCGTTGACGAGCCGCGGTCCCACTACGGCTGCGCGCGGGTGAGCCCCCATGTAGTCCTCGAGTGCGGCGAGCGATCCATCTACGAGGCGTGTGTCGCTGTTGAGCAACAGCACGTGCGGCGAGCGGCTGCGTTCGATCCCCTGGTTTGCGGCGGCGCCATAGCCGACGTTGGCCGAGTTCCCGATCACCTGAACGGAGGGGAATTCCTCGCGGACCATCTCGGCGCTTCCATCCGTGGAGGCGTTGTCGACGACGATTGTCTGCGCCGCACCAGCGGACTGGAAGCTGTCCAGGCAGGACCGGAGGTCCTCGCGGGTGTTGTGGTTCACGACGACGATATCCATGCTGGCTGGCGGCTACGGGCGCTGGTTCGCGAAGACGGGCGAAGTCCAATCCGCGGCGTCTTCGCGACGTGACGCCTGAGGGTATGGAGGCGGATGGCGGGGTGCCGCCGATAGATGGCTGACCCCCGCGCGCGGCCGTCGAGGTTTCCACTTCGCTAGCAGGCGGTTTATCCGTCCCCTCGTTTCCGGGTAGAAGAACGCGCGGGCGAGCCTTGGCGCCAAGCGCTGTGGGACAAACAGCATGGCCGCGAACCAGATGACGTGCAGGGCCCGTATGGGCGCAGAGATATCCCGACGCTTCCAGGCGGCAACTGCGCCGTTGAACGCCACTTCCAGGAGCGTTTCACCGGGGATTGGGTGCGTCGCGGGAGCGAGCTTCATCGAGGCAGTCCGATAGGCAAGGAACGTCATGTTGACCATATCGGTCGCCCTCGTAGGGAAATCTCGGACGCCGAGACGGTCGGCAAGGGTTCTGAGATGCTCGTGGGATTCGAGTGCGCGGCGGATGGTGGCTTGGAGGTTCGCCGCGTTTGTACGGCTCGTCGCGTAATTGTTCGCAGCGTGGAGTCGATACGTGCCCCCCACAACGTCGAGAGAACGGACCGGGCCGCAGAGGGCCGCCGCGCGGGTCAAGTACTCATCGGCGCACAGGCGGAACGTTCGCTCCGGGATCGGGAGGACCCTGCGGAGGACGGCGGCCGAATAGGCCGCGCCGCTCGTAGGGGACCAGCCCGTATGGTTGTCCAGAGATGCCAGATCCTCGCGAAGGTCGCCGGTGGGCATGGCCACGTGCATTGGAGGCCTGAAGTCGACGGTGGGCGATCCGTCTGCGCCGACGACGGCCAGGCGGTACTGGACTAGGGCCGGCCGTGGGTCGGATGCGAAGGCGCGAACGACCTGGGCGATGATGTCCCGTCCCAGTGTGTCATCCGCGTCGAGGAAGACGACGACGTCGCCTCGGCTGCGGGCAAACCCCGCGTTGAGCGCGGCTGCCTGGCCAGCGTTGTCCTGAAACACCGCCACGACGCGCGCCCCGTAGCTGGCGATGACCGATCGGGAATCGTCCGTCGATCCGTCATCGACCACGATGACCTCGGTGCTGGGATAGGTCTGGGACAGGGCGCTGACCATGGCGTCCGGAAGGAATCGCGCGTAGTTGTAGTTGTCGATGATGATGCTGACGAGCGGTCGATTTGCGCTCATCGCGCGGCCACCAGACCAGACTTATCGGGGCTTGCCGCCACCGATTGATAGACCCGTAGCACGCCTGCCGCACACTCCTCCCAGGTGGGGAGTGGCACTCGCGAGGTGGAAATGGGGTCCGCAATCTGCTGGATGATCGCGGCCGCGATTTCGGCGGGCGTGCTGCTCAGCGGCACGGACCGCGCCTGACCGGCCACGGCGAACTCGCGGAGCCCGGAAGTGTCCGCGACGAGCACCGGGCGCTCCAGAGCGAGCGCTTCCAGGACAGCGATTGAATGCGCTTCGTATTCACTCAGGAGCGTGACCAGCGACGCCTGAGATAGAAGACTTGCCATTCCGGCTCTATCGGAGGCCGAAACGGGCCCGATTGACACGCGATCGGCAACCCCGTGCCGCATTGCCAGGCGATGGAGGCTCGCCTCATACGGACCGGCGCCGGCGATCCGAAGCCGCACGTCAGGGATACGGTCGCACACGTGCGGCAGGGCTTCGATCACGCGGTGGTGGCCCTTGTATCGCTCCAACCGACCCACGGAGAGGATCAGGGTCCCGATCGGCTCAACCCTCGGCTCCGAAGGGCGAGCGGGCAGGTTGGAGCCATTCGCCACAACGTCAAAGCGCGTCCTCTCAATGCCGAGGTGCCGGGAGAAGAAATCGGCTTCGAACCTGGAAACCGCTACGAGCGCGGCCGCGCGAACCAGAAGCGGCCGCAAGGCTGCGCGCTGCAGACCCCTGAGGGCGTGTCGAAGGCGGGACGAGGTGCCGCCGCTGTGGAACGTAACGACCAGCGGAATGTCCAGACGTAGCGCGCTCATCATCGCGATTGGGGCGACCAGCGTCTGGTAGCCCTGACAGTGGACGATGTCCCACGTGGACTCCTTCATCGCGGAATAGATGCCCGGAGCGAAGTAGTAGTCGCGATCGGCCGGGTAGGCGCGAACGCGACGGACGTGAACGCCATCGAGGCAACACTCCGCTTCCATCTCGCCGGTGAGATCGGTGGTGAGGACGGTGATCTTCACGCCCTGGCGTGCGAGCCGCACCGCCACTTCGTGGGCGTGCGTTTCCACGCCGCCGATGAGGGGCGGATAGCGTGGAGTCGTGACCAGCACGCTGAGCTCGTGAGGTTGGGCGGCCAGTCGGTCTGGTGCGCGGGGACCGTGTGCGGTTAGCAGAGTTATCCCTCGATGAAGCAGGGCACTCGTTGCTTCCCAGAATGCGGGGGCAAATCGGCGAGCAGTGGCTCGCTGAGGCTCAATTTCAGTGTAAGTTCCGTCAGCTCGTTTCGGGCCTGGGTCCGCGTGACAGTTTCGTGTAAGGACAGGACGAACCAGGTTCTGGACGGCTCTGAACGCGTTCACGCGGACGCGAACCCTGAGCCGAATGTGCGTACGTGCGTTGGAGGCGGACGATGCGGGGCGCACTATCGCGGGAACGAGCCTGCTGCCAAGAGCCTCACCGTGTTGGCGGAGTCAGGTGGCGGGCCCGGAGGGATTCGAACCCGGCGACGCGGAGCAACGATCTCTTGATCTATGAGTACGTCATGGGCGACGGCTGGGGGCACGCTCTCCTCGACGAGAAGATCGTCCCTGCCGAGGGGAGGGAAGCACGCGCAGTCTGACTTGCAGGAAAGCGAGCTTGTCCGCCTGAGGACTGTGGCGGGCCTGGCGGCCTGGCCGATCTGCTGGAGATCATTAACGCGGATCGCCCATGGAGTACGCGAACCGAGGGGCGCCACGATCCCGCAATCGTGATCGGCCTCCGCTTACTCGAAGGTGATCAGGTCCGAGCGACTGAGTGTGACCGCCTCGGGTGCGAGCGGAGTGTTGCTCGCGTTGGTCCGACCGGTCTGGGTTAAGAGCTGATACCACGCCACGAGCTCGTCGAACCCGGCCGCGATGCCGGGCGATGCGTCCACCGGGACCACCACGGTGTAGCCGCGCATGGTCGCTGCCATGGCCGTATACATCACCGCGCGGTTGGCCGCGAAGCCGTCGATCACGAGCGTGTCGATCCCACGCCGGCGCAGCGTGCTCTCGAGGGTCGTCTCGACAAACTTATCCGGCCCATTCCCGGGGATCACGATCTCCTCGGACCGCCCCGGCTGTCGCCCCGGGCGATCGGGATTTCGATTCGCCCGATCGCCGGGCACGCCGTCTATCGGGGCCACCTCGGGGAGTTGCGCGCTCGATCCGGTGTGCACAATGAGCACCCCGCTCGCCCGAGCCCGCGCCAGCATGGCGGCAGCGGCCGGGACCCCCTCCATGCAGCGCTCGAACCGGGGGCAGGTGTTCTCCACGAAGTCGAGCGACAGGAGCGCGGTCGTGTCCGGATCGACGTTCACGGCCACTGGAACCGGAAGGGCCGGCAGCTGCATCTGCGGCTGCGCGAGGACGGTGGTGGAAGCAAGGATCAGCGCGCTCGCGCCGACGGTGATCAGGAGTACCGCTAAGCGCTGAAGTGTCGGAGCCAAGTGACCGAGGGCGGCCGGACTTGCCATGGGGTTTCTCCATCAGGGTATTAGCTCTCGGCGAGAGTATGGCAGCCCACCGTCCCGGTCAACTCCGGGGTGGCCAGGCCACCGACTCGCCCCATCTGGTCCTCGTGTGCGGTAGCTTTGTCCGAGAAACACGCGCGATGAGAGTGTCATTCGGGCCGTGAGATGATCGATCTCCCGTAATGGAGGCTTCGACGAAGCCTGAAGCGCGCGCCCGCACTGACATCGACACCGCCCTCGAACTGGGCGGCTGGATGGTCCAAGATCGGGACGCCGTCAATCTCCCTGCCAGCCGCGGCGTGACTGTGCGCGAGTTCCCACTCAAATACGGGGAGGCGAATTACCTCACTGGAGGAACTCGACGCGCTCGTCGCGCCGGCGACCGTTGGCCAGGGAACAACCGCCAAGCAGCTATCCGACGAACTGCTCGACGCCCTGACAAAGGCCTACCGGGAGGCAGCCGCATCAAGGAGCCCGGTGCTCGCAAAAGTCGAGCCTCACACACCAGAGGTGACGGATAGGCCATGGCCCCTGGCCTCTGGATCACCCGTCAACCTGGCGAGGTAGCGATGGTCGCCGCGGCGGTCTGGCAGGACGGTTTGAAGGGCAGCGTCCCAAAAACGGACGTTACTGGAGAATCCATCGCGCTGCCATCCGTGGTTCGGCCGAGAGAGCGGATTGATCGCGCAGTCGTCGTCTTCGAGCGCCTTCCCAGCACCGGCAGCCGCGATGGGCGCCGCGATCGCCGCATTGTTCAGTGCCCATAGGGCGCGATCGCGGATCGGGGCACCGTGGTCAGCCCTTGCTGACGGCTGACGCGAGGACCGGGGTGTCGGCGATGTGGCGTATCGCTTCCGAGGCATCGATGCCCATGAGGTGGACGCCGCGGACGCCGTCGACGGCTCGGAGTTGCTCCACGAGCTCGCGGGCGATGGCCAGCCCCTCGGCCTTCTCGTCGTTCGCGCTCGCCATGCGCTCGGCCATGGCGACGGGCATGACGACGCCCGGCACCTTGCGCAAGAAGTCGGCTCGGCGGGCGGAGTCGAGGTAGAAGACGCCTGCCAGGACGGCCACGCGGTCGAGAATGCCGTTCTCGCGCAGCACGTCGATCCAGCGCGAGAAGCGGGCGACGTCGAACACGGGCTGGGTCTGGACGAAGTCGACCCCGGCGGCCAGCTTTTCGGCGGTCGGCATACGGGCCGGGTCGGTCTGGGCGAGGTCGCGCTCGGGGTCGCCAGCCGCGCCCAGGAAGAGCGCGGGGGCGTGGGCGAGCTTGCGGCCGGAGAGCAGCGTGCCCTGCCGCAGCCCGTTCGCCGCGGCCAGGAGCGACGTGCCGTTCAGCTCGAAGACGGGCTTCGCGTCCGGGTGGTCGCCCTCGGCGGGGTTGTCGCCCGTGAGCAGCATCGCGTTGTGGATGCCCATCGCCGGCAGCCCGAGCAGCTCCGACTGCAGGGCGATCTTGTTGCGGTCGCGGCACGTCATCTGCACGATCGGCTCGACGCCCTCCTCCTTCAGCACGAAGGCGGCCGCGATGCTGCTCATGCGCACGATGCCCCGGGTGCAGTCGGTCAGGTTCACGGCGTCCACCGCGCCCCTCAGCAGCCGCGCCTCGGTGCGAACGCCCTCGGGGTCCGCGTGGCGCGGCGGGTTGATCTCGGCCGTGACGACGAAGTGGCCATCGCACAGCCGTCGCGCCAGTCGGCTTGGCGAGGATTCGGGGACCGCGCTGCCGCTCTGCCCTTCCAAGAACCGAACCTCCTGATCAGTTGCGCCGGTGGCCGGGAACGGCGTGCACCGGTCGCGAGCTGCTCTCATCGTTGTGAACCATCAGCGATGCCGTGCCACGACATTAGGGATCGGTTAGGATCGATGGGTCTGACACGGTCGCGGGGCGAACCGCCATGTATCATCGCTCGAAGCGGCGGGATATCCTCGGCGGAAAGGAAACCGTACTAGACTTCCGTCCCTTCCTTGATGTCCTGATCAAACAGCTGCTTCCAGCTGCTTCCCATCTAGCACTTCTCGGGACGACCAGTTGACCTCCTCCATCTATTCGTTTCGATAGGTATGATCGGCAGCGGGTGGCGCCCGTCCGGGGCTAAGATTGGGGGTAGCTCCATGTGTGCCACCATGTCGGGCGATCTCGCGAGGCTTACGCGTTTGTCACAAGGTCAACCTTGAGCTGCGACCGCCTGACGCTTACACGGCGGCCGGATGCCCGATCGATGACACCAAAATCTCCGGTTTGCGAGAGCGCCTCGCCGCGGTGGGCTGAAAGTGGGATGCCCGTGCCCGAACAGGCTGATCGAGGGCCTGACAAGATGTCCGAACCGGATCAGGGTGATCACGGGTCTCCATCCCTTGGACGATTTCTGTTCATCGGCAGCAAGGCATTCGGCATCAATCTTCTCCTGTTGCTCGGTCTCCATCCGCTGGTCCCCATTGCCATCTTCGTCCCATTCGGCACTGGCTTCGCCACCGGCTGGCAGATTGAAGCAACCTGGCTCCAAGGGTTCTTGCTTGGAGCCATCATGGGGCTGTGGATGACATTCCTCTGCAGCCTGGTTGTGCTGGGCATTGTCCTGTTGAGCGCCTCAAATCCCAGTGGACTGCTTCAAGGCGGAGGGTTAGGGACCGCCCTTATCGTTGGATCACTGGTCTTCCACCTCACCACTTTCGCCGGCGTGGGAGCCGGATTTGGGGGTCACCTCGCGCGCAAGGAGCGAGCCGCGCACGCACTGGGCGCAGAAGACGGCTGAGCCGAGGACGCGCACGAACGTTGCGTCCTGGCCAGCCCGGCACCCGTTCTGGCTGCGCACTGTGCCACTCCATGGCCTGTTGTTTGCAGGAGCCGGGGCCGTTTTCCTGCTGGTTTGCGCTCAGAGCCAACCGATGTTCGATCGCTCGACCTTGTCCAGCGGCTCCGTTCCCAGCGGGCAGCGGCCTGATTCGGTGCTGTCGGTCCTTCTGGCGCTGATCTTGATTGTGGTGACGGCCAGAATCATAGGTTCGGGACTGAATTTGCTGGGGCAGCCCCCGGTCATCGGCGAGATCCTCGGCGGGATCTTGCTGGGCCCCTCGTTCTTTGGGCGGGTGTCTCCCGATCTTTCGGCGGCCGTGTTCCCCGCGTCCAGTGCCCCAATCCTGAACATGATCGCTCAGCTCGGAGTCATACTGTACATGTTTCTGGTCGGCCTCGAACTGGACCCCCGGCTGTTGACGCAGAGCGGGCGAGCGATGTTCGCGATCGTCCATGCAGGCATCGCCGCGCCGTTCGCGCTGGGTTCGTTGGTATCTCTCGCCTTGTATGCCGCAGTAGGGATCGCGGGCACCCCGTTTCCCAGCTTCGCACTTTTTGTGGGAGCGGCGGTCTCGGTCACGGCGTTTCCAGTTCTGGCGCGCATTCTGACCGATCAAGGGATCAGCCGAAGCCCGTTGGGCCAGCTTACGCTTGGATGTGCAGCGTTGGGGGACGTTGCGGCCTGGTGCCTGCTGGCCCTGGCGGTCGCCGCGGATCAGGCACACCCCAGCTCCGCGCTTTCCACGTTGTTGCTCACCGTTGGCTACGTCGCGGTCATGCTCGCGATCGTTCGCCCCCTGCTGTCCCGCACCGTAGCCGATCTCGAACGACGCGGACATCTCACCGATGGCGGACTTAGTATCATGGCGGTTGCAGCGCTCGTGTCGGCGCTGACCACCGAGGTCATTGGCATCCATGCGATCTTCGGAGCCTTCCTCCTCGGGGCGGTCGTTCCCCGAGGACGAGTTTCCGAGGAGGTGACCACGCAGACCGAAGGAATCGTGCGGGTGGTTCTCCTGCCGGTCTTCTTCGCCTACACCGGTCTCCGCACGCAGCTCGGACTGCTCACGACCGGCGAAGAATGGGCGCTGTGTGGTGCCATTTGCGCAGTTGCGACGGCGGGGAAGTGGGGCGGCAGCCTGCTGGGGGCGCGCGTTGCGGGCCTGGGGTGGCGCGATGCCGCAGCCGTGGGCGCGCTGATGAACACCCGCGGCTTAGTTGAGCTGATCGTCCTCAACATCGGCCTGGATCTGCATATTCTGTCACCGACCCTGTTCGCGATGTTCGTCATCATGGCGTTGGCCACCACGACGACGTCTCCCGCTTTCTTTCGGCTCGTGGCGCGAGCTGACGTGTGGCGATCCGGCGAGCAGCGCACCCTTGTACCGCTGGCTGGATGAGCCCGCTACTCGCACGAAACGAACGTCGTGCCGCCTATCGAGTCATGGTGCCGACGCTTTTCGGAGTGAACGGGACGATCGATCTGTTCGAGCGCGTTGGCGAGCAATTCGTAAACGGCGGCACTCATGCCCGCGACTGGTGGATAACGGCCGATGGTTGACGCGGCCTCAGCCAGGCGATGGAGCACCGCTGCGATGTCCTTCTCCGGAATGGTTGATACCCGCGCGCCACGGTAGTTGCTGAGCACGGCCTGGATCGCTTTAGGCAGGCGCCTTTCGTCGATAGTCCCATCTACGAGACGGTAGGGCAGATGCCAGGTTGACGGCTTCGATGCGTCGCCAACGTGGGCGAAGCATTCAAGCGGAAGCCGGTTGGACGGAGAACCAGGTATGTCAAAGTGGGCGGCGCTGACACTCGCATTCTTGCGCCTGGCGGCCATCCCGCTGTCGCGAGCCGATCCAGCCCTTGCTCTTGTGCAGGTGCTTGCCGTGGTGTTCGGGCTACCCGTCGCGTCCGGGTGGTTCGGAGCCAACGTTGCACAGGCTCGCCGAAGGTTTCACTTCAGCTCCCACTGCTCGACGTTCCAGGCGATCGAGCCGTCCCGAGCGACCTTGACCCCGCGCAGCGCCGCGACGTGGGCCACGACGTCCAGGCTGTAGTAGAGGGGCAGCACCGGCACCTCCTCGCTCATGACCTGGGTCATCTGCACCATGGTGTTGGTGCGCGTGGCGAGATCGAGGCTTGTGGCGAGCGTCTCTGCCAGACGGTCGTACTCCGGCTTCGACCAGCCACCGAAGTTGATGCCGCTCCAGCGGTTCTCCGCGGTCGCCCGCTTGGCCGAGGTAAAGTCCATCAGCCAGTCATCTGGCTGGCCCACCGTGCTCCAGTTCATGAGGCCGGGGAAGCTCGCGCGCGTCTGATTGTCGAACGGCCGCGGGAGGATAAAGGGATGGGCATCGATGCCGACCTGCCGCAATGCGTCGGTGAGCACTCCAACCTGGACTGAGCTGTCGCCCCCCTCTGTAGCGCGCCACTCCAGGCTCAGCGGCCCCTCAGCCGCCCGCCCGTAGATCCCGTCTGCGCCCTTCGAGAATCCCAGTCGCTCCAGGAGGTCCTGCGCCTGCCGAGGATCATGGGGGTACTTGGTGGCCGCCCGCAGCATCGACGGAAACTGCGGCGCGCGCTCTGGGGCGAACACCTCTGCCGGGGTACCCTGACCCTCGTAGAGGGCATCGGCCAGCGCCTGCTTGTCGATGGCATGTGCGATGGCCTTGCGGAAATCCGGTTCGAGAATCGCGCGCGGGCTCGCCGCCTCCGGCCGCAGCTGGAAGCGAGTAAACCGCACCTGCGCCGGGGTGTAGAGCACCGTCCCTCCGTCGCCCGATGCCCATGCCTGTTGGAGGATCCGACCCGTCTCGAAGCGGATGGTGATATCGGCCACGAGGTGCGCGGCGCCAGAGAGCAGCGACGCTGTCACGGCATTTGGGTCCTGCTGGAAAATCAGCCGAAGACGGTCGATCTTCGGACGACCGAAGACGTAGCGGTCGAAGGCAACCCCTTCGATGAAGGCGCCCGGCTCCCACTGGTCGATGCGATAGGCGCCGAGTCCCACGTAGGCCTTCGTCCAGAACGGCAGGTTGTCCCATTGCTCGGGCGTCACCTGCTGGTACAGCGGCTCCAGGACGTGGCGCGGCAGCGGCCGGAACTCCTCGGAGAGCAGCCCGGCGTATGGGTAGACCTCGCGCCAGTGCACGATGAAGGTTTGCGGGTCGGGGGCTGTGGCTTGGTCCATCAGGCTGTCCGGTGGCGCCCCGGGCGTGCCGACCGTGGGCCCATATTGCAGATCACGATGCACCTGCCAGGCAAAGACCAAATCGTCTGCCGAGAACGGCTCACCGTCGTGCCAGACGAGGTTCGGCTTGAGCCGATACGTTGTTTCCATCGTCCCGTCCGGGTTCACCTGCCAACTCGCACTGCCCAGCTGGGGCAGTACTTCGGCGAGTTGCGGCTGAGGGCTCCCCTCACCATCGCGGATCATCAGCGTCGCGTTGAAGAACCGCGGGCTCGTATCAATGCCAATCCCTCCCGATCTGCCCATGGAGGACGGCTCGGCCCGAGCGATGAACACGAGAGTCCGGCTCGCTTGCGCAACGGCGCTGCTCGGCCCTTGCGGCTCCGTTCGGCTCACGGGCTGGACCGGCGAGCTCCCGCACGCCAGCAGCACGGGGAGGATTCCGAGAAACAGGAGCAGTCGGCCGCTCACCGGCGTCAGCTCCACGCCGCCTGCCGCCCACGCGGGATCACCGCCTCTCGAGGCGCCATAGCCGTCGCCGTCGCCTCGTCGGGCTGGCCCACGAGCCGAACCCGGCCCATCGTGACGTCGATCGGCTCGTGCTCGGGGTCCCGGATGATGCCGGTCGGATCGAGTCCCTCCATCACCCGCTGGATGTTGTGCCGCAGAAGCTCCCGGAGCAGAACGATCCCGCGGTCAGAGGTCGCGAGGCGTTCGTTCGTCCGATCGGTGATCACCCCTTGGGTTTCCCACATCACGTGGTCCTGAGCAGCAATCTGGCCGAAGGGGGCATAGAAGCGGAACTGCGCTTCGGGATGAAGCGCCTCCGCAGGGGTCTTCAGCGGCGGAAGGTACTCGTAGATGGCGTCGTCGGTTTCGACCAGGTTCGCGTCAGGCCGCACGCGGTAGCCCTCGCCCACGATGAACACCAGGGTGTGGGTGTCGTCCACCGGCGTGCGGAGCCAGGTGGTGCCAAGGTAGGTTGGCCAGACGAACGGATGCTCGTCCACCATACCGTTCTTATAGACACGGCGCTTCATGATGCCGTATGGCGTCTCATAGAAGTCGAAGGTCAGCACGTCGTCGGTCGTGCCCCGCGTGCTGTTGATGGGGACTAGCGGTCGGTTGGCCACGTCCTGGTGCAGGATCTGCAGGTGTGCCGGGTCGAGTGCGTTCTCAACGGAAGAGAGGTAATTGCAGTCCAGCATGGGGTAGACGGTGACCCGCATCTTGCGGTCCACGCGCACCCACTCCCTGTACCGTGGCAGCGCTGGAGCTGGGCTTGGCCCGAGATAGGCGAAGTACAGGCCGGCCGCCCGCTGGACGGGATAGGCCTTCATCTTGACGGTGAGGGAGAACTTGCTGTCCGCCGGCTCGGCCGGGGTCTCCAGGCAGTTCCCCATCGTGTCGTACAGCCAGCCGTGGTAGGCGCAGCTGATCCCTCGCTCCTCTACCCGCCCGTAGAGCATGCTGGCTCCCCGGTGGGCGCAGTGGTCCTGGATCAAGCCGACGTTCCCGCTCTTGTCCTTGAACAGCACCAGGTCCTCGCCGAGAACGCGGACGAACTTGGTCGGCTGCTCGTTCGTCAACTCGCACGCCGGGGCGATCGGCTGCCAGTACCGGCGCAACCACTCGCCGGCTGGGGTTCCCGGGCCCACTTGGGTGAGAAAGGCGTTTTCCTCTTGCGTCAGCACAGAACCTGCTCCTTCAAATGGTTGACCGCTCAGGCCGGGTCAACGTGCTGCGTGTTGACGCGGGCTCATACGGGCTCGCCGTCGTGCCAGTTGTACTGCATCCGGTGCGCCGAAAGCGGAGGCGGGCGGGTTGCCCCAGGCGTGGCTCGGAGCTTTGCGGAGACTTCTTGTACCAGCAAATGAGAAAGATCGAGGTCGAAGTCCTCGGCACGCTGGACTCCACGAAGCAGTTCTTCTTTTTCGGCAATGCACCGGGCATGGCATGGGTTCCGACGGGTCTTATCGTTAGTGCATGTCACTGGTACGCGGTCTCCGCATGCAACTACGTGCGTCTGGTCGGCTGGCTGGGAACCACCGAAAACCCGAAGCTCGCGGGGGAGTATGTCAAGCGCGTGATGCCCGAGGTCCACCTATGGCGCAACAAAGTCGCTGCACATTTCGCCAGGACATCTCCACGAAAGGAGGACACGGTGGCTGATCTGATTTCCAGCGTCATGTTGCCGATCTCGTTCGACGACGACCGGTATTTTGTGGGCTCGCTAACGTTCGCCACGCAGGGAAGCAGCGCTCATCAAGGCATGCGGTGGAGCCTAACAGAGACCCACGAAGCCCTTCGGGAGCGGTACTGGCCCAACCCCCCTACAAGGCCCTCCGAGCCAACTGAAGTGCAATAGTCGGCGCCACAGATCCTCCCGCGCTATCCACGGTTCGGTCCTCGTGGTAGGCCTTTTGATCCAGTCACCGCTTTTTTTGATCGCCTCCGCGTTCGCCGATAAACTAGCCGCCAATGGCGGACCAATGTGGAAGCCTTGAGTCCGCTGTCTCTTGCCGGGCGGGGTGCTGTCATCATCGCGATCAAGGCTGACGCAGCGCTCGACCGCGGTCTCATTCGGTCGGGCCCAGCAGTTCGGACCATCCGTTGAGAGGTGATGTTCTTTATGAGCAGGATGGCTTGGCCAACGATCATCGGCCTATCGGTGCTCCTCAACGCTTGCACGGCCGCATCCCCCGTACCGTCGACTACCCAACCATCCCAGCCCGCACCAATGGCGCAACGCACCTTGGCGATCGCGATCCGCGCGGAACCTACGTCGCTGTCGCTTCGCCCGCCACGTGAGACATTCGCCGACGTGCAGCACACGGCGATCTTCAACGCAGACATTGCTATCGCAGACGACCGGGGAAGTCCTGTTCCTTACCTGGTCGAGGCACTCCCCCAACTCAACTCCGACAGTTGGCGGGTGCTTCCGGATGGTCGCATGGAGACGACGTATCGACTGCGTCCGAACCTCACCTGGCAGGACGGGACGCCACTCTCGGCTGAAGACTTCGTGTTCAGTTTCCGAGTGTACGGGACCCCTGATGTTGGCCTGGCGCTCCAACCGCCCTTTAACAGCATCGAGCGGGTCGAAGCTTCCGACGCCCGGACATTCACAATCCATTGGACGCGACCCTACCCCGATGCTGGACACATGACCGGGAGAGATCAGAACTTCCCTGCGCTTCCCCGACAGCTCCTGGAATCGCACTTCACGAATGAACCCGTAGAGACTTTCTTGACGCACCCATACTGGTCTCGGGAGTTCCTGGGGTTGGGCCCTTACCGCGTGGTGAACTGGGAACCCGGTTCGTTCATAGAAGCGGCGGCCTTCGAAGGCCATGCGGGCGGGCGGCCAAAGATCGATCGGATCAAGATCATGTTCATCTCGGATGCGAACGCTGTCCTCGCTCACCTGCTTAGTGGTGATCTGGACTTTGCTGCTCCCTTCACGATGGCGATTCCGAATGCGTTGACCCTCAAAGATGAATGGGCCTCCAAACAGGGTGGAACGGTGCTCTACCAGGTTGGTGGCTTCTGGCACGGGCTTGGGGTTCAGTTCTTGCCTGAGCGTACGTCGCCGCAGGCCCTTCTTGATGTGCGGGTGCGCCGAGCGATTGCCCACGCGATCGACCGACCAGCGTTCAACGACGCAATGAACGCCGGGGTCGGTCTCGAGGCAGACTACTATTTACCAACTACAGGCCAGTGGGGCTCTGAGGTCCAGCGGGGTGCTGTGAAACACAACCACGACTTGCAGCTCGCAGAGCAGCTGATGCGCGAAGCGGGCTTCGAGAAGGGCCCTAATGGGGTGTATACGAGTGCGACGGAGGGCGAGTTCGCCGTCGAAGTGCGAACCACGGCAGGGCCGTATGCCACGGAACTCGCTGCCCTCGCGAATGATTGGGAGAATGCCGGCTTCAAGATCAACCAGCAGATCATCCCCCCGGCGCGCTCCCAGGATCTCGAGACCGCAGCCGGCTATCCGGGGTTGCGCCTAACGACCTCGCCGGCCACCGAGCGTATCGCGCTCGCTCCGATTCCCGGGAACATTCCGACGCCCGAGAACGGCTGGCGCGGCGGGTCGCAGATCAGCTGGACGAACACGGAATATACGCGGCTAGTCGGGCAGTTCAGCTCGACCCTGGAGCGCGCTGAGCGGGGCGACCTAATGACGCAGTTGGCCCGCGTCTTCAGCGAGGACCTGGCAGTGATCTCTCTTCACTTTCCGCCCATCGTCTTGGCTGCGGCCGCATCGCTCACGGGTCCAAAGGAAGGTGCTCCCGAGACGAACGTGTTCTGGAACATTCAGCAGTGGGAGCTGCGCTAGGTGGAGCTACTCCTGGGACTCGGCCTCTCGGCTGCGTAGCTGCAGGCTCCATCCGGCGAAACAGCAGCCGGATCTGTGGTAAGGCTAAAGGCGAAGGATGAGCGCGCACGTGACTATCAAGCCGCAATCGACGCTTGTGCTCGTCCACGACGTCGTCAATGATTTCGTGGACGTGAATGATCCAGGGTATGACCCCGGGCTAAAACTGGTACTGGACAATATTCACGTTCTCCTAGCGGCCGCTCGCAGGGCCGGTCTCGCCGTTGCCTTCATCGCGCCAGGTCAGGGCGACCCCTCCATCGGACCGGCACCTAGAGGCGATAGCGGTCGCCTGCTCTGGGGTACGGCCGGAGTCGATATTCCCGTTCAGTTCGGGCCGCTGCCCGGTGAGACGGTGGTTCGGAAGCCGCGGTGGGGAGGATTCTTCGGCAGCAACCTGATCTCCCATTTTCGCGAGCTTGGATGCGACACAATGATCATCTGCGGGCTGTCGTTGTCCGGGGGGATCGAGACAACCGTGCGTGACGCGTTCAACTTCGATCTGCAGTCGGTGGTCGTCTACGACGCCTGCTTGACCCGGGCGGTCTCCGACCAGGGTTGGGGTCCGGTCAGCCGAGAAGACGTGCTCCGCGTAACGCTGAGCGTGCTCGCGCAACGATTCGCGCGCGTGGCCACGACACGTGTGATCTGCGACGAGTTGTCGGAGCTACCACCGACTGGGGGGAGGGAGGAATCCTGGGATCCTGCTGGTTTGGCCGCAGATTCCCGGCGGGAATGACAGGTTTGAATCCAACGAGAGGAATGGCGCGATGTTGGAGCTTGGCGTCTTCATGCCGGTGGGCAACAATGGCTGGATTATCTCGAAGAGCTCGCCGCAGTACATGCCCACGTACGACCTCAATCGGCGGATCACGCAACTCGCCGAAGAGGTTGGCTTCGACTACATCTTCTCGATGTGCAAATGGCGGGGATTCGGTGGCGCAACAGGCTTCTGGAATTACACGGTCGAATCGATGATGTTGACTGCCGGTCTGGCTCCGTACACTTGTCGCGCAGGTCTGATCGCCTCGATCGCGCCGGCTATCATCCACCCGGCGGTCTTCGCCAAGATGGCGGCTACCCTCGATGATATTTGCCAGGGTCGGCTCATGTTAAACATCGTGAGTGCGGCCAATAGGGCTGAGTATTCGCAGATGGGCCTCTATCCGGCCCACTTCGAGACGTACCGTTACGAATACACCGAGGAATGGCTACACGTCGTGAAGCGCTTGTGGACCGAGGAGCACGTAACGCACCACGGACAGTACTTCCATCTGGATGACTGTATGTCCTTGCCTCATCCGGTTCAGCAGCCGTTCCCGTCCATCGTCTGCGCCACCTCTTCCGAGCGTGGTTACCGCTTCGTCGCGGAGCACTGCAACTACGCGTTCATCACGGGCAATTCGGTGGAGGAAACGAAGGCAGCCAGCCTGAAAGCGAAGGCGCTGGGGGAAGAAGTTGGGCGGCCCGTGAGGACCCAGGCAAACGTGATTCTCATCCTCGGCGAGACTGAGGATGCGGCACGGGCGATGTACCAGGACTATGTGGTTGGAGCCGACCGTGACGCGATTGACAACGTGTTCCACCTCCGGGCTCGTGACCGGACGGCTGAGCGCGTCGCGAACATGAAGGATCGGTATGAGTCGGAGGATCGGATCATTTACGGCGGTCTGACCTGCGTGGGAGGACCTGAGCACACCGCCGAGTTTTTTGAGGACTTGGCCGTGAACGGCGCCGTCGACGGAATTGTGATGGCATTCCAGGATTTCCTCGTCGGCCTACGCACGTTTGGAGACAAGGTCATGCCGCTTCTGCGCCGGCGGGGGATTGAAGTTGGGCTCCCCGAGAGCGGGATGAGATGATGGGCGAAGCCTGCGTGGGGGTGCGCAGCTAAGTAAACGAGACGCTATGGCGAGATGTTGTGCGGTCTACGCGTGCAGTAGGCCCTTGTGGCGGAGCGCGCGCTCCAGGGACGGCTGCATCTTCATCGCGCGAAACTCCTCGATCGCAAAGTCTAGGTGGCTTTTCGCCTCAGCACGCTCGTCCGAGGATCCCTCCAGCAGGAGCTCGGCGAGCGCGAGCCGCGTCAGGGCAATTTCGGGTCGGTGGCGAATCTGGGTCGCCCACGTGAGCGATCGATCGTAGTGGCGGCGCGCGGTTGCGAGGTCACCCGTCAGCGCCGCCGCTTCGCCCAGAGGTCGCGCCACATTCGATACGCTGATCTGCCTGTGGACGGCGGTCAGATCACCCAGTAGGCCGGCGAATGCCGCGGCGAGCTTGCGGTCCCGGATGATAACCGCGGCCTCCAGATAGTCGGCGAGCTCATTTGCTGGATCCATTTCGTCCTCGCTTTGATCGCGGCTCGCCTTCTCCAGCGCGGCCCGCGCGTCCTCGGACCGACCTGCATAGGCGAGCGCCAGGATGGTCGGACCCTCGCGGCGAGCGATTAGGAATCCACGATTGCGGGAATAGTCGTTCGCCGAGAGAGGGTCGTGTGGCTGTGAGTGGCGCATTTGAGTCACGCTCCTGGAAGGATCCGCTGCGAGCGCAACGGCGACGCACGAGCGCGTCATGGTGGGCAGTCGGCGGACGCCGAGAGCGAATGAAACGGGGCGCGAATCTATCCGTTCGGGGTGACGCTGTCATCACATGGGAGCAGCCGAGTGATCGGCACGCCAAGCGCGTCGGCCAAGGAGTACACGCTCAGCAAGGACGGATTGCGGACTCCACGCTCGACTGCGCTGATGACGGTGCAATCGAGGCCGGAAGCAATAGCCAGCCCTTCCTGAGAGACGCCATTCTCGTGCCGGACGTCCCGCACTGTTGGCGATCATCAAAAGTGCAGAGAGCTGATCGCGAATAGTGCAGAGCCCCGGGCAGGTCAGCGAATGATAGCAGCGCCTCCTTCCTCCGGCGGCGGGTCCTGGTAGGCCCGCATCC
>Ga0070741_10000845_pt1 | contig 102089 bp, 87 predicted proteins | sample Coa_R1_4_FD_66440 | JGI IMG/M metagenome (GOLD analysis project Ga0070741, IMG submission 66440) | Surface soil microbial communities from Centralia Pennsylvania, which are recovering from an underground coalmine fire - Coalmine... | ecosystem: Environmental > Terrestrial > Soil > Unclassified... | reverse complement strand
GCAAGCCGAAGGTTTGGGCAGCATTCATGTCAGCTTGAATCCAGATTATTTGTCGACCGGACAATTGACCACGCCATGGGAAGACCGCACACAGGCGCAACCGGAGAAGGCGTGCCGCATGGCAGTGGGAGCGTTCTTCAATGTCCCCAGCATTGGCGCAACGCTGTTCAACAAGGAGCCGATTGAACTCACGATCGACAATGTGCGGGCGATTCCACCGGCGGGCAATCCGGGCATGGGACGCATCTATCGCATGTTGCCGCTATTTAACCGCAGCAATCCGGGAGGAGCGCCGGCGGCTTACTTGACGGCGTTGAGCTTCGCCATGGGCACGTACTTAACCGAGCAGGAACTGGCAGCGTGGCGCAGCTTGCCAGACAATGCACAAGTGGCTTAACGATAGGCGAGCAAAACGACAGGCGAGCAAAGAATGACAACCAACGCAGGCAGTGGAGTATTTCTACCGGAGGAGTTCGGAGACCAGGGCTTGCTCGCGCGCAGCGAGCAAGCCTTGCCTGCTCTGCACGGCCAAGGCGAAATACCTACAACGTGACTGATCGCCGCACCTAAGAATTTAGAGACGGCACTTAAATACAAGAATATTTGATATTATTGATAACAATATCGTTAATACCAAGACAGTTAATTCCGCCCATAAATGATCTCGGAAAGTGAGCAGCCGTAGCGGTCGCGTCAGCTTACCTGAACCGCGCTCCCACCGCGTGCATCATTCCATCCCAGTAACGGGCAACATCCGTAGCTACATCGCCATTCTCATACTGGGAGTAAATTTTATGGTCTATGTGCTTGATTCCTGCACGGTACGAGGCTCCTGTAATTTTAAAGCAATGATCCAAACCATTGTTCCTCAATTGGGTCGGTTTCCATTTATGGAGAATGTAAGTACGTGCAGGATTAAATACCCTCATTACCCTATTGCGAAATATTACTAAGATGTTACATTTACGAGTTGTAGAAACCTTACATTCCAGTATTTTGCCAAATTGTATTCTTATCGTCGACGACCACGCTGTCATCAGGCGGACGCTCCGGCAACTTTTTGAGTCCCATGCAGGATGGGAAGTTTGCGGAGAAGCTGTCAATGGACTTGATGCCATTGAAAAGGCTCAGCAGCTTAAACCTGACTTGATTGTGCTTGATCTCTCTATGCCTGAAATGGATGGCTTGCAGGCGGCTCGTGTTCTGAAGACCTTACTCCCAACAGTCCCAGTGATTCTGTTTACTAACTTTGGGGAAGATCCTTTTATCGAGCAGGAAGCTCTGGCCGTAGGAATTCGGGAAGTTGTGTCGAAAGCCAATGCTTTCGGACTGCTGAACACTGTAGAAGCCGTCCTTCAGTCGCAGGAATAATGAAAGCCTGATTTTCATCGGACCAATTAAGTAGATCATCAGGGGCGCAGCCATTTTTACGCGGTATCGCCCCCGATTACCGACCAACTAGGCATTGACGGTAGCTGGCTGAACCTCATAAATGGGATACCACGAGGTAGCTGCCTTCAGCCGATCATTCACGTTATTGATGTTTTTCACCCCTTCTGTCTCAAGCCATTTGCGGAATGCACCCGCTCCCTGCTTCGCATAGATCGGAATGCCGTCTTTCCAGGTGGCGCGACCGCACAATACGCCGTTGAACTTCACTCCGGTTTCGGAAGCTAAATCCAAAGTCTCCGTAAACTCGGCATTGCTCACACCCGCGGAAAGATATATGAAGGGCTTTTTCGTAACGCCCGCAGCCTTGTGGAATAGATCGACGGCTTCCTTCTTACTGTAAGCAGCTTTTCCCGCGAAGGACTTTGTGCCCTCGACAAACTTCATATTTACCGGGACCTCGACCTTGAGGACGTCTACACCATAACGATCCTTGCCGAACTCACGCATGCTCTCGGTAACGATCTGCGGCTTCTTCTTGGCGTATTCAAGGCCCTTTTCATCCGCGCCTTCTTCGTATCCCACAAATTCAAGGAAAAAAGGCATGTCATTGGCCCGGCATTCGTCCCCTAAGCGCTCCACCCATGCATGCTTTTTATCGTTCACATCCTTGGAGTCAAACGGAGTGTAGTAGAGCAAAATCTTGATGCAGTCCGCGCCAGCTTCTTTTAATCGGCGAACCGACCAGTGGTCGAGCAGGTCGCCAAGACGTCCTGGCGTGTTCGCGTCATAGCCAGTTTTTTCATAAGCCATCAGCAAGCCGGCATTCTTGGCGCGGCGCTTTGATGCAGGTAGACCCCATTCAGGATCGAGCAAGATCGCGCTAGCGTGTGGCGTGAGAACTTCCGTGACGAGCGATTTGAATTCTTCCATCATCTCGTCGGACACAGCCGAGCCTTTTTCCTTAGCGAGTGACTTCTGCAATGAGCCGCGCTGATCCATGGCAGCGGCGGCGATTACGCCCTTTTCGTTGGACACTTTTTTGAGCCCGGCGAGTTTGCCAGGGGTGAGTTTCATGAGAATCCTCCAATTGAATAGTGGAACAGATTATTGTAAACCAGAGGCGGAAAATATAGGCCAGAGCTCGCGGGTACTGCTTAAGAAGTAGACAAAAACATTAAGAAGTAGGTAATATAACTACATTAGGAGCCGATATGGAAAAGGCGATCTCGGCAGCAGACGCAAACCGGAAATTTTCGCAGTTACTGCGGGATGTCAAGGAAGGGCAAAGTTATCTCGTTACAAGCCATGGCCGAGCGGTGGCGCGCATCATGCCGGTTAAAGATGATCGCTCGATATCTGGAGCCAGGTCTTCTTTGCTAGGGCGATTGCGTTCAGAAAGAACTGTCAAAGTTGGCCGCTGGAAAAGAGACGAGTTGTACGAATAGTGCGTCCAAATCCATGATTCAACTCATACCAAATGCGCCTTGCGCTCGATACTAACGTACTGGCTTATGCCGAGGGGGTGAACGGACTCCCCAAGAAGAAACTTGCCCTCGACATCATTGCAAAATTACCAGAGCGGGATACTTTCTTACCGACGCAAGTTCTTGGAGAACTTTTCAATGTGCTTGTGCGTAAGGTGGGCCGTTCGCCAGAAAGAGCTCGAACCGCGATTTTGAGTTGGCAAGATGTTTTCCCTCAGATCGAAACGTCACCCGCAGTTTTAGTGTCTGCCATCGATTTAGCCGCAAATCATCATTTCGGTATCTGGGACGCGGTGATTGTCTCGGCTTCGGCCGCGGCAGGATGCCGGCTGCTCCTCTCTGAAGATCTGCAAGATGGGTTCACCTGGAACAGTGTCACAGTTATCAATCCATTCGCCAAAGAAAAACATGCATTGCTTGCGGATTTACTGAGTTCCTAAACCACCCGCTATTGTCTTAATGTCAGCTTGCTCAAAGTTGCTTGCTGCTTCGCGATTAAAGTCTGCACGCCTTGTCGGGCCAGTCCGATCATGCTGGTAAATTGATTCTCATCAAACACCTGATGCTCGGCGGTGGCTTGCACTTCCACGAATTTATGTCCCGCTGTCATTACAAAATTCATGTCTACGTCAGCTCGCGAATCTTCTTCGTAGCACAGGTCGAGCAGAATCTCACCCTCGACAATTCCTACACTCACAGCGGCGACAAAATCACGCAAGGGAACTGAGGTCAAGCTTCCAGCCTCCACTAACTTTTCGAGTGCAATTCCGAGAGCAACAAAGGCCCCAGTAATCGACGCCGTCCGCGTTCCGCCGTCTGCCTGAATCACGTCGCAATCGATCCAAATGGTCCGCTCACCAAGGCGCTCCAAATCAGTGACAGCTCGCAACGAACGGCCAATGAGCCTCTGAATTTCGTGAGTGCGTCCACTGGCTCGGCCTTTGTTTATCTCGCGTGGTGTGCGGGTTAGGGTTGCGCGCGGAAGCATGCTGTACTCGGCGCTGATCCAGCCCTTACCTCTGTTACGCATAAATGAGGGAACCGTTTCTTCAATCGAAGCGGTGCAGATGACACGGGTGTTGCCAATTTCAATCAGAGCCGAACCTTCAGCGGTGTGAATGAAATCGGGAATGATGTTAACGGGACGAAGTTGGTCCGGCGTGCGATTGTCTGAGCGATAGTGCATAAGTTGGCGATTGTAAATGAAAACTGCCACCTGAAGAGGAACGCATGCACTGTTACAATGCGACGTTAACCATCATCCTCTTGGAGGTCACCCTCGATGAATTCAACGAATCGCCGTGTTTTTCTGACCAAGTCTGTTGCCCTTGCCTGCGGCGCGTTCCTGCCGGTCTCAGTACTGACGCCTGTTGCAACTGGCAAAGAGCCGAATCCGATTCAGAATGATTTATTTGACCGCATGGTTTGGATGAATGAGCCCGCATCCTGGAAGAAGTCAGCTGGCAAGCTCTTCGTGCGCAGTCGACCTAAAACGGATTTCTGGCGCAAAACTGCTAGTAGTGAATACATTGCCGATAATGGTCATTTTTTTCACTTACCCGTTAAGGGCGACTTCATTTTCGAGGCACGAATTAACGGGCAATATGCCGCGCTCTACGACCAGACTGGGCTAATGGTGCGGGTCGACGCCGAAAACTGGGCTAAGTGTGGTACCGAATTAATTGATGGGACCCGCTATGCCGCGGTTGTGTTTACCCGCGAATTTTCCGATGGATCGACCATGAACGATTTATCACCGGATCAACCAGTGTGGTGGCGTGTGGTGCGCAAAGGCAACTCGCTCGAGACCCTGTGTTCTCTTGATGGGAAAATCTTTACGTCAGTTCGCCAAGGCTACTTGGTTCCGGATCGTCCGGCTGAAGTCGGAATTATGTGTGCATCGCCGGAAGGGAACGGATTCGACTCCGTCTTTGACAATCTAAAGCTTACATAATTCAAAAAGGCGGCAGATGATCATTGCGACACTTGTAGTTCGCTTGCCATTTGTCCTACGGCCGCAACATCATAAAAATTCATTAGATCGGCATGTCCAGCTAGCGTGTCCCGCTCTTTTCCATCTACCAGAATTCTTACCCGGGTCAGCCCTGGGACATTCGCGGATAGCGTTTGCACCATGGAAGCCACCGTCAGTTCCTCGACCAGGACTCCGGAGCGATGACCATTGGCAAAAGCGCTATTTATGTCGATGACAGCCAGACCAGGGTCGACCAAATAAACATCCCGAACCTCGGAACCAGCACTGAGTTCATGAGGCGAGGCTTTGTCTAAATAAAGTGCCACCAATGCCTGTAATAATTCGTGTGCGCGTTGCTGGCGGCCTTCGGGAAGAGGAATGCGGAACGGTTGCGCCCGCAGAATACCGGGATCATCGTAAGCCACATAAAGAGTGACTTGCTCGCTAGCACCAGTTACTGGCGCCGTGACGGGCTTATTGTTGGTTGACGATGGCCGAGTTTCCTCTACACGCGCGCGCATATTCCATAAATAAACGCCCATTGTCAGCGAAGCCGTCAATAGGATAACCACTCCAATCAGCAAGTGCCTGGGAATCAATGGACTGCCTCCAAACTCGTGCGTGCCTCCGATAATCCCATTGCCATGGAAGCTGTAATGAGTTGTTGATATTCCACAGAGTTGAATCCCGGAACTCCGTCCTGTGGCGGTGCGAGTTCGATGGCAATTGCAGGAACTGAAATATTATTCAGAGGCTTCAATGATGCACTGAAGTTGTGACTGGCAACATGATTAGCTTGGAACTCAGTGGTCAAAATCTTAATCGCATTCCGGCTCGATACAAGGTAAGGAGATTGTGCCTGGTTCCACGGCAAAAATGGCCCACGGATCTCTTCGCCCGACGGCAGCAGCGCCGAATATAGCCCTATACTCGTTCCTTGCGCCGTCGCATGCAAGCAAATGTAAATGGCGGGATGCAGCGAGTTTGCCACATTCGCCCGCTTATCTTCCGGGAGATTCGTATCTTCATTACGCAGCAACAACGCGGGCATTCCCCGCGACTCAAGTTCCTGCTGCAGCCGACGCGCAAATATCAGATTGATATCCTTCTCTGCTAATTGCGGGCTCAGAATAGCGCCACGATCTTCGCCGCCATGGGCTGCATCTATGACCGCGAAATATCGCTTGGTGCTTGAATTAGTTAAAGCTGAAAAAGCAGCAGGCATAGCTGACGAGGAAGGTGTGTTTTGGGTTGTGGGGGTCGGTGCGCGTGGAGCGGGTGCAATCGTGATAGTTCGTCCGTCGTTACTGAAAGTTGCGAACAACGGAGAACTGCCATTTACTGTAATTTCTGCTGTGCCATCCTGTTCTTGATAAATTGCGGAAGGAATTATTTTGTTGTCGAAATTCAGATTGGGACTATCGCTCGATAGAAGCGGTTCGCGGGTAAAGGTCATCCGCAACCTCCCGGGTTCGGTGGCAACGACAGGATTTACCGGAGAGCTAAAATTGATTACCAAACTCGGCGGAATCGTCTTATTGATCTGAGTTGCAAAACGGACTCCCACCGTACCAATAAAAAGACGCCGAGACGCTTCATGAAAAGTGACAGGTCCTCCAAGAATACGCGGAAGAAGCAGAGATAACGAAGACAAAGGAACCAGCCCACGATTGCCTTCCAGCAAGAATGGGGCAGGCAAATCAAAATCATTGCCGTGGACGCGAACTCGAGTTTTATTCGCGGTGAACTCGCTCTCGACATCGTTATAGCGAACTTTCCAGCTCTCATGCTTGCCCTTTGCGCGTACTTTGCCGAGGGGATCTAGAATTTCAAGCAGGCCAACGTATTCTTGTCCGTTGCGATCGGTTACAGCGAGAGAATAATTCGCGACCGTCGAATAGATGGAGATGTGCTGCTCATTTCTAGAGAAACCAGAAACAAATAAAGCACTGAAGGGAAATGTTAACGCGAGAATCGTTCCAGCAACCCAGAATCCGATACCATGCGTGGATACGTTCATCATCAACTTGATCGGAAATCGCCAGCGAAAAGAATATTAATCCAGTGCGTAAACCGTTAATCCACTCAGCAATTTTGGATAAAAATCTGTCGATTTCTGCGGCAATACCTCACCGGCAAGTGCGATATCCCGCATTTGTTGCATGCGTACTGGATTCATTAAAAATGCAACGTTCGCTGATCCATTGCGAACTCGCGATAAGGCCTCTTCCGCATCGCGAATATAGCTGACATTCTGTTGATTGCGAATTGCCTCCTCCGAGATTCCCAATACACTTTCCAGCAGGCATTTATGCAACTGAACTACATCCAGCGACTGCTGACGCAATGACGATCCAGCCAACAAATTCGATCCAAAGGTCTTCGGAGTATCGAATAAAAATGCACGGTTTGAAGTGATACCCAAAATCGCGGTTCCAGCATGCCCAGCTTCCCTTAAAAGCCCGGTAGCCCGGATGGCGCTGATGGCTGGATCTACCTCTTCCACGCTGAAGTAGGCTCTTGCCTTTTCCCGTAGCGTGTCCGCTGAAAATGAATCAAGACCATGCACTACTCGATGAGTAGGCAAAATGACGAGCCCTGGACTCTCCATGTTGACGCAAGTCATCATAACCATTTCGTATGGAGGCAGTTGCTGGATCCTGTGCCGAAGTAGCTTGTTTTCTTTGGCATGTTCGCTAATATCCCCGGTTACCGACGCCAATTCTGCCGCCCGGCGCTCGTTGCGATAGGTGAGCGCGGTTTCATAGCGGTGATGGCCGTCCGCGATAATCAGCTTCTTTTCCTGCATTTTGGTTCGGACCAGTTCGATGACATCGGGACCATTTACTTGCCAGAGCTGATGTAGCACTCCATACTCATCGCGTAACTCCACCTCGGGACACTTTTCCGAGATTAGAGCAGCTTCTATCTCAGAGCGAGAGTCACTGTAGAGCATAAAGATTTGCCCGAAATGGGCACGAGTGGCTCGAAGGAGGTCGAGACGATCCGCTTTCGGTTTCGCCAACGTCTGTTCATGCCGAAAAACAATCTTTGCAGAGTAGTCTTCGATCTGGCCAAGGGTGACAAAACCGCTACGTTGTAACTGAGTTTTTCCGTCGGGTGAGCTAAATGTTTGCACATAACGATAAAGAGATGGCTGTTTGTCGTGCAGAAAGACACCTTCTCGTCGCCATTGCAAGAAATAATCCGCAGCTTGGACGTACCGGTCTTTTTGAGGATGGGACGAGGAATCTTCTTTCCCTAATATGATCCTCACCAGGTTATACGGACTAACATTGAAATAGCGATCCTGCATCTCGGGAGTGATTTTGTCGTAAGGCTGAGTAACGACATCAGATAGCGGCACGCGCGTCGGGTCGTAACGGTGCGCTCGAAAAGGTGCAATGTTGGCCATGAAGGGGAAAAGCCAATTGTACAAGAGGCCGATCTATGAAGAAGTTGAACCAAAAGGAAGACCTGTAAATGTAATCAGTGGTTTAATCGCTGCTGTGGAAGCCTAATGAGCAGAGAACTCTGAGTGGTTGGCGGAATGCAATGCTGATCTGCGGTTGCGCTTGAAAATGACTTTAATTTGACAATCATCTCATGCGTGAGGTGATTAAATACAGGCAACTGGATGGCAGGCAAACTCTTGCGATATAGAGGCCATCGAAAGATTTAGTAAAAAGAATGGCTCACGGCTATCCTCTGTATGGTACGATCAGCGGCAATTGACGAGGTATCCATGGCCCGCAAAGATGGGCGCAGGTCCTCTGGTCGTCCGGCCCGAGCCCACCCCGCATCACTCCCAGAACCGAGAGCCCTTATGCTGTCTTCCAAGGAAAATCCTTTTCTCCCGTTCGGCTTGTTCGCCTCAATCGTGTTGCTGATTTGCTGCCTTTTCACCCAAGCTTGGGCTCAAAGTCCTGCCGATGTTGAGGACGTACATATCAAGCCCCGAGTGACAGAGAAGCCAAAGACGGATGATGTTTTAACCGCGTCCGTAAAGACTGGAACCCCCTTCATCAAGAAGGATGTCAATATAGTTTTGGTCCCAGTCACGATTACCGATCCCATGAACCGTCTGGTGACTGGCCTTGATAAGGAAAACTTCCAGGTTTTTGAGGGTAAGGACTCTCAGGAAATCAAACACTTTTCCAGTGAAGACGCTCCTATTTCTTTGGGCGTGATCTTTGACATGAGCGGCAGTATGAACAGCAAGATTGAACGTGCTCGCGAGGCGGTGGGAGAGTTTTTCAAAACGGCCAATCCAGAAGACGAATTCTTCATGATCGCGTTTGCCGACAAGCCAGAACAAATCTCCGATTTCACCAACTCAGTCGAGGATATCCAGGGCAAGCTGATTTACACCGTGCCTAAGGGCCGCACTGCTCTGTTGGATGCTATCTACCTTGGTGTGAGCAAGATGCGTCAGGCAAAGTACCCCAAAAAGGCATTGTTGATCATTTCCGATGGTGGAGATAACCATAGCCGTTATACAGAGGGTGAGATCAAGTCTTTGGTGAAGGAAGCAGATGTACTCATTTATGCGATAGGGCTTTACGATCACTATTTTCCAACCGAAGAAGAACGTTTAGGACCGGCTTTGCTCACGGATGTTACAGAATTGACTGGTGGCAGAGCATTCACCATCGACAACCCCAATGATTTAGGAGATGTGGCTACAAAAATTGGTATTGAGCTACGCAACCAATATGTACTCGGATACCGTCCAAAGAACCCTGGTCACGACGGCAAATGGCGTAAAATCAAGGTGAAACTCCTTGCGCCCAAAGGCTTGCCGCCGCTCAAGGTTTACGCTAAGACGGGATACTATGCTCCTACGGAATAGTCGTGTTTTTTTTCTAGCTATAGCGCCTGTTTTCATAAGCTTATCTGGGTTTTCTCAAATTCCCGCGTCCTCAGGTGCAAGTTCGCCCCCTACATCTAGCACCACCACGCAACGGCCCTCAGAAAACCAGCCAGTAGGTCAGGCGCAAGCCACTGGTCAGCCGCAAGCTTCTCAACCCGCACCGCAGGGATCTGAACCGACACAGGCCCAGCCGTCAGGGAATCAAGCTGGACAGTCCGGCCAAACCGCGCCCCCCGCTTCCCAGGGACAAGCTCCGGAAAACGATCAAGGCGATAACGGCGTCTTCGTGTTCAAAAAGGAAGTCGAGGAAGTTACGCTTCATGCCACCGTTGTGGACGAGAAGATGCGCCTTATCACCAATCTCGATAAAACCGCATTCACGGTTTACGAAAACAATCAGCCCCAGGCAATCACATCATTTAGGCACGAGGATGTTCCAGTGGCGATGGGCATCGTCATCGACAATTCTGGGTCGATGCGGGAAAAGCGCGAAGAAGTAAATAAGGCTGCGCTAAATCTTGTGCGCTCTAGCAACCCTGACGACCAAGTCTTTGTAGTTAATTTCAATGACGAGTTCTACCTCGATCAGGATTACACCAGCAATATTAAGAAATTGGGAGATGCTCTCGAGAAAGTAGAATCGCGAGGCGGAACAGCGCTTTACGACGCGCTTGTCGCTTCATCCGATTACCTGAAGCAATCTAAGTTGCAGAAACGAGTTCTCTTTGTTGTGACGGATGGCGAGGATAACGCGAGCCGGGACACGCTGGAAGAGGCGGTGAAGCGGTTGTCAGGCGAAAATGGTCCCACGGTCTATGCGATCGGATTGTTAGGGGAAGAGAAACAGCGCCGGGCACGACGAGCGATTCAAACCCTGGCAGAACGTACGGGAGGAATAGCATTTCTTCCCCGCACTCTCGGTGAAGTAGACGATATTAGCCGAACCGTTGCTCATGACATCCGAAATCAGTACACCATTGGTTACAAGCCTACGTCACCTCGCAGCGCCGGCGGGTACCGTACTATTCATGTCACTGCCATGGCTAAAGGCGATGGCAAACTGACGGTTAGAACTCGCAGTGGCTATTATCCCGGACAGGAACCGCCTCCCGGCGGAATGAATTAACATCGGATCACTGTGCTGCTTTAGGGAAGAAGAAGAAAAATTGCGTTTGGCGACAGATCGCGTAGTTCCGCCAAACTCAGAATGCCAAAAGCGAGAGCCGTCACTCTGGTCCGTCAGTATGCCCTTTGCTTGTTTGCACCATCAATTCAATACTGTCATTCCGAACTCGGTGTTGTTTGCCGAGGAGGAATCTTTCCCGCACCCCATTCAGCTAGCGTGGGATCCTCCGATTTTGCTCACGACTGACAAATGATCATCCAGGTGCGAACTTTCTTCCCACAATTGACGCCTTAACTTCGCTTCCGTACTCTGTAGGGTGCCCATGAGAGCCTCCGAGAGCACCCAATTGCTTGTTGCCGACGACATTACCGAACTCGTCGGCCAAACTCCCATGCTTCAACTGAAACGGCTGGTCCCACCGGGATCCGCAACCGTTTTTGCCAAACTGGAATACCTGAATCCTGGCGGAAGCGTTAAAGACCGGGCCGCAATTGGCATTATTAAACGAGCCGAGGAAGAAGGACTCCTCAAAACCGGCGGGACCATCGTGGAAGCAACCGCCGGGAATACGGGAATAGGTCTGGCTCTCATTGGGGTGAATCGCGGGTATAAGGTCGCTCTCTTCGTCCCCGAACGGTTTTCGGAAGAAAAAGTGATCATCATGCGTGCGCTTGGCGCAGAAGTCACGCGCACTCCGGAGGCCGACGGAATGCAAGGTGCCATCCGCCAGGCCAAGGAACTTACGGCTCGCACTCCCGGAGCTTTTATGGCTGGCCAGTTTGAAAATTCCGCTAATCCCGATTTCCACTACGAAACAACTGCCTTGGAGATTGTTGAGCAAATGGAAGGAAAAATCGACGCGTTTGTTGTCGGCGTGGGAACAGCGGGTACCTTTACCGGCGTATCCCGGTATTTGAAGAAGCATTTACCCAAAGTTCTTGCTTATGCTGTGACAACGCAAGGATCTGTATTAGGGGGCGGAGAAAAAGGGGAGCACAAGGTCGAAGGCATTGGATCCAGCTTTATTCCTGAAATTTTCGATCCTTCGGTATGCGATGGGGTTCTAGTCGCGACCGATCCAGAAGCTTTCGACATGGTGAAACAACTGGCCGCAAAGGAAGGTGTTCTGGGAGGCTCGAGCGCTGGAGCCAATGTATTTGCGTCTTTGCAGGTTGCGAAGCAGCTAGGGAAAGGGAAGAGAATAGTGACTATGATTCCAGACTCCGCAGAACGCTATTTGTCAAAAAAGATTTTCGAGGGCGGAATCTAGAATCAAAATCGCGTAGGGACAGCCGCCCCCGGCTGTCCAGTCGAGCATCGCTCGACACTAATGATGAAATTACGACAACGTTGTTCTGAAATAAACATGCCAAAGAATAACCAATCCGGTTTTGCCACTCGCGCCATTCACTCCGGTCAAGAGCCTGATTCTGCAACCGGCGCGGTTTCGCCTCCCATTTACCCAACATCCACTTACGTACAACAAGCGATTGGCCAGAACAAGGGATATGAATATGCCCGCGTGTCGAATCCCACTCGTACTCGGCTGGAAGAAAATCTTGCCACACTTGAAGGCGGAATCGCCTCGCGCGTATTCGCAAGCGGGATGGCCGCGATTAATGCGATCACCACGATGTATAAGTCTGGTGATCATGTCGTCTGCGGTAACAATCTTTATGGCGGTACACCACGGCTCTTTAACCAAATCCTAACCGGATACGGGCTCGAATTTACCTACGTTGACACCTCTGACGTGAAGAACGTCGAGCGCGCACTCCGGAAGAACACTCGAATGGTTTATATCGAGACGCCAACGAATCCCCTGATGGCACTGAGCGACATAGAGGCCATCAGCCGCGTTTGCCGCCGTGCTAAAGCTGAATTTGTCGTGGACAACACTTTCATGTCGCCGTATTTTCAGCAGCCACTCACATTGGGCGCGGACATGGTGGTGCATTCGACAACAAAATTTCTAAACGGTCACAGTGATGGTCTCGGCGGGGTGGTTGTATGCACAAAGCCGGAGCAAGTTGAACGCTTGAGTTTTGTGCAAAAAGCCGCGGGAGCCATTCTCTCTCCTTTTGAGTCTTGGCTAATTTTGCGTGGTGTCAAAACGCTTGCCGTTCGCATGGAGCAGCATGATAAAAATGGACGAATTGTCGCCGGCTATCTCTCGACTCACAAAAAAGTGAAAAGGGTTTACTATCCGGGATTGCCTGACCATCCGCAGTATGAACTAGCGCAACGTCAAATGACTGGCTTTGGCTCAATGATTTCCTTTGAAACCGGTTCACTTGCCAACGCCAACAAGATGCTGAAAAAAGTGCGGGTATGCTCGCTAGCCGAATCGCTCGGAGGAGTGGAAACGCTGATCTCACATCCGGCAACCATGACTCACGCGGGAGTGGGTGTGAAGGGAAGAAAAGAAATTGGAATTACCGATGGTATGGTAAGAATTTCCGTGGGCATTGAAGACGTCGCTGATATCGTTGCCGACTTGGATCAGGCCTTGGCCGCGATTTAGATTTTCGTCATGAATATCGATTGGATTCGTGAGTACTGCTTGTCTCTGCCGCATGCAACTGAAACTCTGCAATGGGGCGAAAGCCTGGTTTTTAAAATCGCAGGGAAGAAGATGTTTGCAGTTCTCAATCTGGAAGCCGGCCCCGAACGGCGATTGGCATTTAAGTGCACGCCCGAAAAGTTTTATGAGTTGACGGAAATCCCCGGCATCGTCCCCTCACCATATCTGGCGAAGAGTCATTGGGTGGCGATTAAAGACATGAATGCGCTGCGATCGTCTGAATTGCAGAATTTAATGACGATTTCGTATGACTTGGTTTTTGCGAAGCTGCCGAAACGAACACAGACGGAACTGGCCGCTAACAGAGCTCATACTAGTGAGAAATTAAAAGCTTCGATCCGAAAAAGTACATTACGCAAAACGCCACGTCGTAAGTCACTCAAGTGAGTCTGATCAACTGACTCCGCAGTCAAGAGATTTTAGCTATGCGTTGGACGCCTGTGTAATTGGCGCTGGTTTATAGTCCGATTGCATCGCTTCAATAACCGAATCCGCGAACTTTGATGTCCCCGAACTTCCGCCAACATCGCGTGTCAGCTTTTCTTTCGTCCGGTAAACTTCTTCAAGCGCTGTAGTGATTCTCGCCGCAGCCTCATGTTCGCCCAGATGTTCCAGCATCAGCAGGGCGGAACGCAGAACCGCTGTGGGATTCGCAATGTCTTTCCCCGCGATATCCGGCGCGGAGCCGTGTACAGCTTCAAAGATCGCGCACTGATCACCGAAATTCGCTCCGGGAACAAATCCCAATCCGCCGACAAAGGCTGAACAAAGATCGGAAATGATGTCGCCGTAAAGGTTCTCCATGACGAGAATGTCATATTGATAAGGATTCATCACCAGCTGCATGCAGGTGTTATCGACAATGTGTTCACCGTAAGTAATCTCCGGATAATTTTTTGAAACATTGCGAGAGCAGCGAAGAAACAGTCCGTCAGAAAGCTTCATAATGTTGGCTTTGTGGATGGCATGAATCTTCTTGCGCTTGCTCTTCCGTGCGTATTCGAAAGCAAATTTAGCGATACGAGTAGATGCTTTCTCGGTGATGATCTTCAAGCTCTCGACTACACCCGGAACCACCTCGTGTTCGATTCCGGAGTAAAGGCTCTCAGTATTCTCACGAACGATGATGAGATCGACCCCAGGGTAACGCGTAGGAATGTGCGGTAGATTTTTGATGGGACGGAAATTCGCATAGAGCTCGAATTGCTTGCGCAGCTGGACGTTGATGCTGGCGAATCCTCCGCCAATCGGCGTAGTGACTGGGCCTTTCAATCCGACGCGAGTACGCTCAATCGATTCGGTCAACTCTTTCGGAATATATTCGTGATACTTTTCGAAAGCTTCCGCGCCAGCCGCAAACTGCTCCCACTCGAATTTAATGCCCGTAGCTTCGAGGATGCGCACCGTAGCCTGCGTAACTTCGGGGCCTATGCCATCACCGGGTATGAGGGTAATTTTGTGCGCCATATATCAAAATCAAATCTATTGCGTCTTTACCGTAACCTTGCCGCGAAGATCTGCTGGCTCCTTTGTCTTCAGTAAATCCTTCAACTCCGTCATGAATTCCTGCACGTCTTTGAAATCGAGATACACGGAAGCGAAGCGCACATACGCGACTTTGTCATAGCGGCGCAGGCGGCTCATAATCAGCTCGCCCACTTCACTCGTCTTACGCTCGCGCTCTGGAGATTCAATAACGAATCCTTCGGCTTCGTTTACGATTTGCTCCAGTTTACTGATCGGGACTGGTCGCTTTTCGCAGGCTCGCAACAATCCATTCAATACTTTTTGGCGATCAAATTTTTCCCGCCGGCCATCTTTTTTGACCACCATGTAGGGAATTTCGTCGATGCGCTCATAGGTGGTGAAGCGCTTCTCGCACTTCAGACACTCGCGTCGCCGCCGAATGGAATCGGCTTCCTTGCTCTCGCGCGAATCAACCACTTTGTCGTTTGCGAACCCGCAAAAAGGGCACTTCATAGCAATTGAATGGGAACTAATGATTGTATCAGGGGAAGAATGACAGGGAAGTAGCGGTACTAACCTTCGTAACTAATGCACTTATACGGACAGAGTTGTCGTTATTAAGACAGCTCCGCCGCAGTTTCAGCTTCCTGACTCTGCTCCGAAAGCTTGCGCAACGAGAGTCTCTGTTGGTGCGCCAAAATCAGCCCTAGCGGCACCACCGCAAAAAACGTGACCAGCCACAACAGAATTCCGCAGCTTGCGGCCAGCTCTGGAGCCGCGCCAAACACGTGCTGCAAGGTCGAGATCGTCGCCAACTGCGAGCCGCCTCCCACACCTGGAAGTTGAACCAGCGATCCCACCATGCTCGAAGCCATAAGTAATGGGACTTGGGAGATCGGCCTATCCAGCGCTCCCGGCCCATAGGATTGCATGACCTCCCAATAAGCCACCGCAATCATGCACCACATCCCCAGAGACACCGCGACTAGCTGAAGCAGCGCTGAAAAATCATGAATTGTATTGAGCCCGTCGCGAAATTCGCGAATGCGAGCTGCGAGCCTGTGGCCGAGATTCGCAGCGAGATGAGAAAAATGCGCGGCAATCCAGTTTGCCAGCGCTTCTCCCTTCCAGCTAATCACACCCGCTCCGGTAGCCATCACTGCCACCAGTGCGACAAGAATAAATCCCCCCAGCCGGAAACGCTCGTAGAACAAAACTTCCCTTGTAGAGGAAGCGAAGAAAATCGCGGATATCAAAATCAGCGCGAAGGATCCTACATCAAAAATTCTCTCCACTGCCCACACCGCAAGTTGCGAAGAAAAACTCAGCTCAACTTTGCGGGAAATCAAATAAGGACGAATGAATTCTCCTGGCCGGCCTAGCAATGCAAGTCCCGTGAAGCCGACGATGGTTGGCACTACCAAACTGCCCACTGATGTTTGTTTTACCGGCCGCAAAAAGATCTTCCAACGGATTGCCCGCATTATGTAGGCAAGATAAATCAGCGCAATGCCGTAGAAAACCTGTAGCTTGTGCTCGCGCACCTGTCCCGTCTGACTCCAAAAAGTCGGCCAATCGAAATTTCGCCAAGTTCGGAATTGAAGGTAGAAGAGTACGGCGAGCGCGACAAACACCAGCCCATAGATGATAGAACGCTTCTTATTCATGAATCGTTCTTTAGCCTATCACGCGGGTGTAATGGGCCTAAGTGCGACAGATGGAGAGACTTGCGCGGAAGACGCGAGGGTTGAGAGAGGGCGGCATTGCTGCGGAAAGGTACCCCTCCCCTATAATGCATTTAAATCTTTTGGAATCACCTACTTGGCACATGACTGTATGTCAAAATCTAAAACTTAAACGATTTAGAGGTAAAATACTGAATCCAAAGTAGTTAAGTGCGATCTAAATTTCAAAGAACAGAGCTACAATTCACAGCATGGCGTGCGGAGAAATTGAAGTCAAGAGTATTCGAGGATAAAAGATGTCAGCAGTTTGTTTTGGGAATGACATCGCCGCTCTCTTATATATATATAGCTCTCTTATATACATGCATCTGAACCCAGGCGAGGGCGATTTGGATTGTTTACGGCTTCGCGAAGATCGGACAGCCCTTCGGCTTCGCTCAGGACAGCCGGGGACGGCTGTCCCTACGTGAGCTTCGTCACTAAGACGCGTAATCATTTGAGAAGATCCAACTCCCATTCCTGGCCCACAAGATCTTTCCCGAAGCTATGGTGCGGTGTTTCTTTGACCAGGCGGAATCCTGCTTTTTTGTAAATGCGATGGGCGGCGGTAAGAATACTCTGCGTCCAGAGAACTATTTTGTGATAACCAGCTGCGCGCGCGAATTGGACGCATTCTTTTACTAAGGCATCTCCCAGGCCCATACCCCTTGCGGCAGGCTCCACAAACAAAAGCCGGAGCTTTGCCGTATGCGGCTCAGTGGGATGCTTGACCAGAAAGATATGTCCGATGTGTTGACCATCTGCTTCGGCGATCCAGCAACGCTCGCAGCTGGAATCGAAGTTGGTGAGAAACTCGTTTACGATTCGCGCTGCCAGAGCTTCGAACATTTCGTCCCATCCAAATTGTTCGGCATAGCCAATACCCTCGCGGTGAACAATCCACCCCATATCGCCGACACGATGAGAGCGCAGGGTGTACGGCAGAACATTGCGATCAGCTTTCATGCGGGTCCCCCTTTTCCTTGAGGATGGCTTCGATGGTTTGCATGCACTGGATCAGTTGCATACGTGACACGGCCGGCAACCTGTCCAAAAGTGTGTGAGCTTGTTTTTCTGAAAGAGCGTTCAGCTTCTTGAACGACGATTTACCTTTGGGTGTAAGTGAAAGTTCGGCGTAACGCCCATCATGATCGGCTGTTTTCCGCCGCAACAAACCGTCGCGCTCGAACTTCCCCAACAAACGGCTTAAATATCCGGGATCCATATCGAGTTCTTTGGCAATTGCTTTTGCGTTGGGAGAGGTGCGGTTGGCCAGTTCGTAAAGCACGCGGCCTTCCGGCAAGGTGAAATCGCTGTTCAGGAAGCCTTCATTCAGGGTTCCGATTAAGCGTGTGTACATCCGGTTGAAGCGGCGGAAGGTTGCTATGTCGTTGGTCAGAGTTGCCGATCGCATGGAAATTCTTGAAGATCATGATTACGCGATATAGTTGACTTTGTCAACTATATAATCCGGGCAACTCGATCGGATTCACATTCGATGATTGTCATTCCGGGGTAGCAGGAGTCGCCCGCAAGCGAACGACTCCCAACGAAAGGGATCTATGTATCATTTGTGGAGCAGCTTTCGCTATATGCGCAGCGGGGGATAGGAATCCTTGAGTCGAATTCGAATGGAAGGAAGGAAGATACAAAGAGCGGCTCTGCGAGAATATTCCTTAAACCCCAGGTTAACGCTAAGAGCAGCGTGAACGTAGGGCACCCGGCAGAAATCGGAGTGGGATTTGCATAGCGCCCATACTGCATTCTGTCGTCCCGTGAAAGAGTGGAAGAGTGGACGCTTCAGCGCCGCGTCCCAGTCCTGACCTTGATCACGTGGCTCTGCAAAAGCAAAGAGCCACTGATTTTTTGGTCGTCCTAACGTAGGTCAGTGTAACCACTGCCCAATCTTGCCATCACGTTCCGAACCCGGAGAGGGAAGCGAAGCAGCTTTTGTCATTATTCGCTGCGAAAGATCGGAACCGTCGAAATCGAATCTGAAATGGACGCTATTCGTGACGAAACTCACGTAGGGACAGCCGCCCTCGGCTGTCCGCTCTTCGCCAAGCCGCGAGCTCAATGTAGCGCGGGCACACTCGCCCGCGAATCCTGGGAAATCCCTCAGAGTGGCCCATTCTAGTCTTTCCGGTTTTTAGAAAGACTAGAGTGGGGATTTTTGCATAACGCCCATCCTCACGCGAAAGAAAATAACGTATGGTAGAGCGGCCGCTTCAGCGCCGCGTCCCAGGTTGGCCTTGAAGAACGCGGCCCTGGAAAGGGCTGCTCGCTCCGCACACATGCGGGCGCGACTCTAGAACGCCAATATCTTAATTATGTTAATAGAAAGTGGCGTACGCAATCAACGGGATTGCGAAGCAACAACTATCATAAATTTATGAATTAACGGGTGCTTATGAACGTCAACCTCGTGATCATCTCAAGCATAATAAGTGAAACCAGATATCGTTGTAACATGTTAGCGGAAATGCTACTCTTAATTGGCTGACAATAAAAGGAGTCCCGCCATGGCAGAGTACCCTCCTTATGTGAATGCCTACGGAAGCATTCCCAAGCTGTTTGCAAAAGTCAAAGATGCAGCGGTACCTCCCAAGTTCACTCAAGACTTCGTTAACACTGTTCTTGATCTGAAATCGTCCAGCTATAGAGCGATGATTCCCTTGCTCAAAAGGCTCGGTTTTATCGATCAAGGCAATGTGCCAACGCAAGCGTACAAGGATTTTCGTGAAGATTCCTTGTCCGGTAGTGTTATGGCGGAACGCCTACGCGACGCCTACAAGTCTTTGTTTGCAGCGAACGAATACGCTTGGAAATTGGATAAAAAAGAGTTGCTCTCAAAACTGAAGAGCCTGACAGGGGCAGCTGAGGACGACGCGAACCTCGCTTATGTCGCAGGCACATTTATCGAGCTATCAAAATTGGCTAGTTGGAACGGAGCTCCGCCGAAGCTAAAGAAGGACACGATAGAGCTAACCGAAACCATGCGAAAGCCGATCGAACGAGATGAGTTGACCGCGGGACTCAGGCTCTCTTACACAATCAACTTGAATCTACCGGCAACGACGGAAATTGAAGTGTTTAATGCGATCTTCAAAAGCCTTCGGGAAAATTTGTTGAGACAGTGAAATGGGCACGGAAGAACTGCTTAAGCTGTTCGGCATGCAGAATCTGTTACTGGAGTCGGAACTCCGTAAGGTGGAGAGCTCCGGTATCCAGATTGAGCACACAAAGACGCTGCAGAAAAGTGAGATCGTCGATGTCGACTTGTTCGAAAACGACATTCTCCAAGAAGCGCGACGCATGGCTGATTTTTACGCCATCTACTACTCCTTAGAAAATTCGATTCGGCGCCTGATCTTCGGTCGACTCTCGGAGAAGCACGGACCCGCCTGGTGGCGGGACAAAGTTCCCGAAGGAGTGCAGAAGGAGGTTGAGAAGAAGCAAAAAGAGGAGAGAGACACAACAATGTCAATTCGCTCAGAAGATCCGTTAACCTACACAAATTTCGGTGAGCTCATAAGCATCTTTGATGCGAATTGGACTGATTTTTCGGACACCCTCCGTAGTCAGAAAGCTATGCAACAAATCTTGTCGCAATTTAACAAAATCAGGAATGTTGTTGCCCACAGCTGTGAGTTAAATGATGACGAGATCATGCGATTCAAGCTGTTCGTAAAAGACTGGTTCCGAATCCAAAGCTAGAATTTTGTATGCGTGTGCCCCAGGACATAGCGAATCCATTAGCAGTCGCGATTCGCGACGTTCTTTGGTACAAGGCAAATGTATTGTCTTTCTACAAAGACTGTGACCTCCCCAAGCCCCTTCTGGCGGAAATAAAAAAACAACAGGCGAGTACTCCAACTATCACGACTGTGCATTTTGTCCTCGAAGAACTCGCGAAGTACGGCGATGAAGGATGGGTAATAGCCAAACGAATATTGACCAAAATGAACTATTGGAAGGATATGCATAACATCCCCATCGAGCGAGCAGCACAGGCGCAGAAATCCCTTGCGGCATTTCGTTCGGTTATGAAGGAGTTTCAAGCGGAGCAAGAACGCGAAGGGAAAAAAGAACGAGAGGACCGCGAACGCGCGATGCAAGAAGAACGTGAGGAGCGCGGTCGCATCAGTAAGTTAGACCACGTAAAACTGCAAACATTCAGAGATGAGTTCGACACTGTCTACGTTCTACCCAGCAAAAAGGAAAGAGGAGATCGGTTCGAAGTTCTGATGAACGATATCTTCGCCTATTACAGCGAAAGATCAGAAGGCCCATTTCGACGAAGTGGAGAGCAGGTCGATGGCTTATTCTATTTTGACAAACATTGGTATTTCGTCGAGATTCGCTGGAAAGCTGACAAGAGCAATGCTGCTGAGGTGTCCGTTTTGCGAGACCGCGCCATGCGCGGATTCGGAGGCGACACCAAAGCTCTCTTCGTTTCCTTTAACGGCTTCTCTCAAGATTGTCTCACGAGCGTTGGTGGAGGCGACTACGAGCGCGTCATACTGTTCGATGGTTCCGACTTGCGCTGTGTACTAGATTGCCAAATCGCATTTGATGTTCTGCTGGCGGAAAAGCAAATTGAGCTAGTTAAGAATAAAAGGCCGTGGGTCAGCGCGTTCGAGATCATCAAGCGACGGACCTCCTGAAGACTCTCGCTCCCTATCCAAACGCAACGACCTTTCATGCCTTGAGAACTCTTTGAATCGAACCCCTTTCTACAATCGCTTGCCCTGCCGCGTTATACTGACATTAGCCATGCCCGTCGAGCCCCAGAAAACTTTTTATCTTGAGACTTTCGGCTGTCAGATGAATGTCCACGACTCCGAAAAGGTTGTCGGGACGCTTGTTTCCGAGGGCTACCGCCAGGTTGAAACCGTCGAAGAAGCCGGACTGGTTCTCTACAATACCTGTTCCATCCGCGACAAGGCCGAGCAGAAGGTCTTTAACCGCCTCAACGACTACAAGAAATTTCAGAAACAAGGCAAGAAGTTCGGCGTGCTCGGATGCGTGGCCCAACAAGAGGGCGAAAAGATTTTTGAGCGAGCGCCATACGTGTCACTGGTCGCCGGATCGGCGTCGTACCGCAACTTGCCGCAAATGCTCGTGCAAATCGAAGCAGGGAAGAGCCGCGTCACCGGACTCGATGACCGCGAGACGGATGAATGTTTCGAGACGGAATTCACCTCGCGAACCAATCCTTATCGCGGATACATCACTATCATCGAAGGCTGCGACAAATTCTGCGCGTACTGTGTGGTGCCATACACGCGCGGCAAAGAACGCAGCCGGACATCGGAATCGGTTCTCGCCGAAGCCCGGCAAATGGCTGACTTGGGATATTCCGAAATCCAGTTGCTCGGCCAAAACGTAAATTCCTATAAAGATCCGTCGGGTAAAAAAACATTTGCGGAATTGCTGGCAGCGGTTGGGGAAGTCGGTGGTATCAAGCGAGTGCGCTTCACAACATCGCATCCCAGAGATTTCGGACGAGACATCATTGAAGCCATAGACGCGGTCCCAACACTTTGCGATCACGTACATCTTCCGGTGCAAAGCGGATCGACTCGAGTGCTGGATGCAATGCAGCGTCTCTACACTCGCGATCAATATCTGGAACGCGTCTCCTGGATGAAAGCAGCAAAGCGGGAAATCAGCTTGACCAGCGACATAATCGTCGGCTTCCCCGGAGAAACCGAAGAAGACTTCGAGCAAACCCTTTCGTTGCTGAAAGATGTCGGCTTTGATGCAATCTTTGGCTTTAAGTATTCACCACGTCCAAATACGCCGTCACTGGCGTTGGAAGACGCAATTCCGGATGAAGAAAAAGCCCGCCGCCTGAATGTCCTGCTCGAAAAGCAGCGCGACATTCAAAGAAGTAGCTACCAAAGACATATAGGAAAGATTGTGGAAGTAATGGTAGAAGGGAAGAACGAGCAGCGTGCGCAATGGAACGGGCGCACCACGCAAAACACGATCCTGAATTTCAAAGTCCCCGAAGGAGTCGAGCCAGCCATGGGAAGCTATATCCAGGTAATGATTACCGGAAGTTTCCCGAATAGCCTCTTGGGCGCAATGGTGGTATAGCGGAAGAATAAAGAGCGGGAGAAAAAGATGGAAGTAGAAATGAAAATCCGCGGGCTAATGGTTGATCCGGTTACCAATATGCCTATTGTCATTCTCAAGGACTCGGGCAGCGACGCCGTGCTTCCTATCTGGGTGGGCATTTACGAGGCTAACGCGATTGCTCTTGAGATTGAGAAGGTCAGCACGCCGCGTCCTATGACGCATGATTTGATTAAGAATGTTCTGGTGGGACTCGATACCAGCGTTCATAAGGTCGTTGTCACCGAACTGCGGGATGACACTTTCTATGCGGTGATTTGGATGGAGCGCGAGGGGCGGATTGTGAGCATCGATTCGCGTCCTTCGGATGCTTTGGCGCTGGCGCTGCGGGTGGATTGTCCGATATTTGTGGAAGATGACGTTTTGAAGAATTCCAAGCTGGCGACCAATGCCTCGGACCGCGTCACTAGCGAAGAACTGCGCAAGTGGCTGGAAGGGTTGAACGATGAGGATATGGGTCGATATAAGATGTGATGTAAGGATTGACTCGCCAATCTATTTCCTATAAGTAAAACTTCGCGCTGACTCGCCGGCGTTTGCAACGCTTCGTCTATTGAATGTGAAGCACCTTCATTAAGCCAATACCAGCCAAGGCGAGTAACGCTAATCGCAATCCAACCCGTTCCACAAAGTAGCAGAGAGCGTCGATATTGTCGGCCAGAGGGTCCAGCTTGTTTTTAAGCTTCATAGTTGCACGTACCGGACTGAATGCAGCGAGAAATGTCGCTTTCGCAGCATAGTTGACATAATACCTGTTATCGGACATTACATCTGGTGGTTACTCTTCGATGTTTTTTCCTGCCTTGGATGTGCTCTTGCTCCACTTACGTGGACAATCCCCTGAGATAGAATCGTCACTTTATGGACAAACAAATTAGGACATATGCGGACGCGCTCTACGAAGCTGCTCTCATGGACTTGAGCAATCTCTTGCGGGACGCGCGGCTGAATGCGTTTCAGAAGATTGCCGCAGAAGACAGCGGACGCATCGTTTCGGGCGTAGGAATACAGACAGTAATTAAGCTATTTATCGCCCACATCGAGCGATGCATGACGTCTAGGCTGGAGTCCTACCAGCAAGCGCACGGCGACAGCGACATTTTACCTACCGGCCAAGACTTCACAGACATTCTCACCGAATGCAAGGAAGTCCAGGTCCTACAAATAAAACATTCGACCAAGGCGCTTGAACGCTTCATCAGTTCACGGGTTCCAATTGCGGTAACGATTGGAAGTATCGAATCTCAGCTGAAGCACGGTTCAGACCATGGCTATGATGCCGTCCTGCGGAAGTGGAAAATATGGAAAGCAAAGAGCCAGCTCAAACCGCCGACGAAAATCGAGCATCGAGAGAAGCGGCGCGATGTGCTCCTACCCATTTACAACAGATCTGAGTTCGATGCAGACTTGACGAAACTTGTTTCGGGAGGATCTTGCTCTTCCCCTCTAGCGCTGGTGTTTATGGACCTCGACAAGTTCAAATCTATCAACGATGGACCCGGCGGACATGAAGCCGGAGACCGCGCGTTGAAGGCTCTTTCTGAAGCGGTGCTTCGCGCCTGCGAAAACAAAGGCATCACATACCGTTTCGGAGGTGACGAGCTATGTGTTCTTTTACCTAATCATTCTCTCGACGAGTCTTCGGCTGTTGGCGAGCGCATAAGAAGTGAGGTGTGTGCGATTCGCACCGATGAGATAGCACATGGCCTCAGTACCAGCATTGGTGTTGCATGCTTTCCTGAGTCTACTGAGGATCAAACGAAATTGCTCTCTTTTGCTGATGCCGCCATGTACGAATCCAAAAGAGCTGGCGGCCACCGGGTGAGTAAGAGCAATGGGCTGAACGAATAAATTTCATCGCCTGAGTGCCGGGTCCTTGGCAGGGCCCGGCGTGCACACTGCAGCATACCAACGCGGCGCTAAAGCGCCGCTCTACCAACTTGTTGTGATTCTTGAAAGCGAAAGGATAAGTGTCTAAGCAAAGAAAAAAGCCGGAGACTCCCCTGCCTCCGGCTGAGTTGGCCGAACTTTCGCTCTAGCGGGATACGGCAATTTGGATTGGATTCGCTGCGGGACGAGCCAGCGGTCCACTGAAAATACTGCCCGTGCCATTCGGCGCATACTTGATTGAGATGACTTGCGGTTGCCCGGTGTAGCCATCGACCTCGCACGTGTACACGAACTGGTACGAGGGATCGAGCGCGACAGACGTTGGTCCGTACACGCCACCAATCGCACTGCCGCCGTAGAGGGATCCGTTCGATTGGATGGTCGTAGTCTGGATGTTGTCTGTTCCAAAGGTAAAGCCAATTGCGCTAAATAACAGCAGGTTGTGAATTGGATCGAGATCCATCATATTGGGGGTTCCACAGCATTCGGACATCTGAAAGGGTGAACCCGGAGCGGGTGTAAGGGATCCCGACGTTCCGTTGATATTGTAACCAGAGGCGGTTCCATCACCGCCGTTCAAGGTATAGACCACTTTTGCGGTTGCACCAATAGACAAGGGCTGGCTGCTCGCCAAGTACGGCGAACCGGGTACGGGGGTCAGCTTGCCATTCATTGTGTTAATTGCGTATCCGGAGACGTTATCCGAACTATTATTGCTCACATAAACGAAGTGGCCGCTCCAGTCCGTGATGATAGCGATCGGCTTACTCGCAGCCGGGACCGTGCCTATGAATGTGAGCGCACCGCTACTGCGATTAATGCTGTAACTGCTGACATCGTTCGATCCTTCCTCGGCCACGAACAAGAAATTTCCGGAGCGGTCGACTGTGACACTTGCCGGCCCAGTGCCCGGAGCCGAAACCGTCCCTTTGGAGAAGAGTCTTCCGTTGGCGCGGTTAATATCGAAAATGCTGATCCGTCCGTCGCTCAAGCCTGCATAGGCAATGTTGCCAGGCGGGTCTACGGCAAACGTGTTCGGTGCGGCAGGTACCGAAAATTGCGGTGGCGGATTGTTGGAGCCGTTGGAGTTGATCAGAGTACCTGCGCTCAGCTGAAACTCGGCGATGCTATCGTCATCGTTCTGAGCGATATAGAGGAACTTTCCGAACGCTCCGCCAGTACTGCTGATGGTGAACGGCGTTTTGAAAACGTGGCCGCAAGTGTCCCAGGCCTGCGCAATTGCGCTGTAAGTTCCCGGAAGCAAGTTAATGAAAGCGTCGAGTGTGGCACCGCTACTGGTAAACGCGTTCACTCCTGAACTGGGATAGATACGCAAGGCCGAAATTCCGCCGGCACAAGCAGAGTTTTCCGCCGAAGCGGCCACGTGCACGGGAGTGGTGCTCGAAGTACTTGTCGGCAAAAATATATGGACACCTGCGGCGCCACTGACCGCGATCTTAATCGGAAATTTAGCAACTCCCCCACAGTTGTCCCACGCTTGGATGACAACGTTGTAGGTCGTCGGCTTTAACTTTAGAAATGTCTCGAGATGCGGACTATTTGTGGTGAATGCAATCACGCCTGGTGCGGTGTAGATGCGCACGGCAGAAATTCCGGCGGCACAAGAAGAAGTGCTCGCCGTTGCATCGAAATAAGTTGGGTTACCTACTGTTCCCGCTATGGGAGAAGCTACGGTGATCGTGGGTGAGGTTGAGGCAAAAATTGTACCGACAAGGAAAAGCATGGCGAAAGTGCATTTCGCTGTAAAACGTATATACGACATAGGACCTCTCATGATCTGAATCTGGTGCCACGGAATGGCGAACAAATTAGGGAAACGACCGCTGCAGGGCGGTCGGGCAGAGAAAAATCCACATCTAGCTCCAGTGTGGAAGGCAGCACACAGGCTCCCATCCAGCTGTGTTCGCGGAACTAGATGCGGCGATCTCGGAACGAAGTTGCACGATCCCTAGGGCGTATACAGAATGTTCACCTTGGGAAGGTTGGGAGGGATTCACGGGGATGGATTTGAAAAGCAGATCCCTCGATTTGGCTTCTTCGCAGAGCAACTCAGTCGGGGCTTGGGATGACAATAATTGGGGGAATTGTTTTGCGGACCTTGCAGGTCCGCGTGCCAGATGCGAAGACACGAACGCGGCGCTGAAGCGCCGCTCTAGCACAAACTCAGGTCAGTTCTCGCGGACAAGAGTGTACGCGCTACACAGGCCAAGGTGGAAGGCCTTCTCTCTTTCAGACACGTAGTCTTTGTATCCGGCGGGATCGATGAACGGATTCACTCCACCTTTTCCTAACCGAGCGAGCTTCCCTTCCATGCCGTAATAGCTTCCGTGGGCTCCGAGAAAAATATCGCATGGCAAAGATTTCAATGTGCTGAAGGTGCGTTCGTAGTCCTGCGCAATCTGCGGATACTTAGCGTTGTTCACGAGCTTATATCCGGGATTCACATTCGGACTGCCTATGATTACGACGTTGTAAGTTTTGCCGTGGTCCGATGCCTTCAGAGTCCATGTGGTGCAGCCCCTGGTGTGGCCGGGAGTGATGTGCGCCACCAACACCGTGTCGCCGAGTTTCACTTCGTCTCCGTCGTGCAATATGCGGTCGACCTTTGCAGGCTCGTAAAGATTTTCGGGATTATTGCCATACTGAAAATCACTTTTCCCGCCGTCTTCAACCACGGAAACATCTGCGTCCATGACCATGTATTTGGCGCCTGTCAACTTCTTAAGGAGCGCACTGCCTGCACAATGGTCAAAATGCGCATGACTGATGAGAAGAATTTTGATGTCGCTGAAGCGAAATCCCAGCTTTTCGACGCTTGTCTTAATAAGAGGGACGGAACTCTTAAGGCTGCTGTTAATGAGAATGTTTCCTTGCGGCGTTGTGATCAGGTAGGAGGCGAGATCTTTGCTTCCTACGTAATAGACGTTGTCGGTGATGCGAAATGGTGGGAACGGCTGCGTCCAATCAGGGTTGGTTTGGGCGAACAAGCTAGGCAGAAAGGCGAATGCAACTATCAGTGAGCGGAGGAACATAAGTAAGAGTCCCTGATAAATTTACATCTTCGGACCGATGAGGCTGGTGACTCCTGTGTACATCGTTCCCAGGACGACGGTTGGTGAGGGGATTAAAAAGCAGATCCCTCGACTTGGCTTTGTCGCATTGCGACTCAGCCGGCACTCAGGATGACAAATGGTTGGAAGATCAACGCAGCGCTGAAGCGCCGCTCTACGACGATGTTCAGCTTGAATCCGGGGTGCACGTTTGGGGCTACATACGATTACGCAATTTTTTCGGTTGACAGGCATCCATCCGTGCGTTAAAACTTACCGTTAGTGGATACTTACCTACAAGCCGGGCTCGACGCATTGGGCGATGCTACCCGAATGGCCATCTTTCAAAAGCTCGTGGGCGGGCCTATTGCCGTAAACGAGCTAGCGCGGGCCTTGCCGGTGAGCCGTCCAGCGGTGTCGCAGCATTTGAAGGTGCTGAAGGACGCAGGGCTGGTGACCGACAGCAAAGCGGGAACGCGGCGGCTTTACCAGCTGAATTCCGAGGGAGTGGCGCGGCTGCGCGCGCACTTCGACCAGATGTGGACCAAAGCGATGAGTTCCTTTCAAGCAGCGGCGGAAAAACAACCATCAGGAGAGAAACATGGCAAACAGCGTGGAAGAAGCCGTCGTACGTAAGAGCGTACGGGTGCAGGCGCCGATCGAGCGCGCGTTCAGCGTGTTTGTGGAACAGATGGAGACGTGGTGGCCGGCGACGCATCACATTGGAAGAACTCCTTTCGAAGCGATCTTTGTGGAACCGCGTGTGGGAGGCCGTTGGTATGAAAGAAACGTCGACGGCAACCTGAACGATTGGGGCAAGGTGCTGGCGTGGGATCCGCCGCATCGGGTTACATTTTCGTGGCACGTTGGCCCCGGCCACGATCAGCCGGAATGGAAGTGTGATCCCGACCCGGCCAGGGCCAGTGAAGTCGAGATTCGATTTACGGCTCAGGGACCGGGAACGACGCTGGTCGAGTTGGAGCACAGCAAACTGGAACGCCACGGCGACGGCTATGAGCAGTTGCGCGCGATTTTCGATGGGCCAGGGGCATGGGGCGAGATTCTGGCGCGGTACGCTAAAGCGGTGGACGGAGATTGACCATGACAAAGCCCGCTCTGTTCCTTCGCATCGCGGCGGTGTTGACGTTCATTCATGCGGTGCTGCACACCATAGGCGGGGTCTTTGGCAAGGTAGAGCCGGGTCCCGCCACCGTTGCCGCACAAGCGATGAAGGTGAATCAGTTTCTGCTGATGGGCTACACGCGGAGCTTTTGGGATTTCTATCGGGGTATGGGACTGAGCGTGACAATATTGCTTACGACCGAGGCGGTCGTCTTCTGGCAACTGGGTTCGCTGGCGAAGAGGGACGCGGCGCGGCTGCGACCGGTTCTGGTTGCGTTCTTGATTTCCTACAGCGTGTTTGCAGCGAACTCGTATGCTTACTTTTTTCTGGGGCCGGTTATTGCGGAGATCTCAATCGCGGCGTGCATGGGGCTGGCGATTGTTACCGCTAAGTCCGAAAAAGCGGCTTATGCGACTAGGTGATGGGGAGATTGCCGATGCTGGCGCATCTTCGCGCTTGACAATCCAGACATACAAGTTACTCTCAGGCGATGAACTCTGCCTTTCGCCTACTGCTCACTTCCCTGCTGATTGCTTTCTCGTTGCCCGTGTTTTCGCAGTCTACTGCCGCTTCGCAATCCATCACACGTCCCAAGATTGTTGGCGTGGCCCACATCGGGCTCAAGACCGATGACATGGCGGCGGCCCGGAAGTTCTATACCGGAGTTCTCGGCTTCCAAGAACCATTCAGCCTGGACAAGCCTCCGGCGGAAGGTACTGGGCTGCTTTTGACATACTTTAAAGTCAATGATCACCAGTACATCGAAGTGTTCCCTGAACTAAAGGATCCAAAAGAAGACCGGCTGTCCCATATATCTTTCGAGACCTCGGATGCCGAGCAGATGCGCGCCTACCTGGCCAGCAAGGGCGTGAAGGTTCCGGAGAAACTTGAACCTATGCTCGACGGTAATCGGGGCTTTGATGTCAATGATCCAGATGGCCATGATGTGGAGTTCGTGCAGCTCATGCCGGGATCGATTCACAGTCGTAATTTCGGAAAATACCTTCCGGACAGCCGTATTTCTCAGAGGATTATCCATGTCGGCGTGGTGGTGAAAGACCGTGCCGCGTCTGATCACTTCTATAAAGACATTTTGGGATTCAAGGAAATCTGGCACGGCGGCATGACCGACAAAGAAACGGATTGGGTAGACATGCGCGTGCCGGACGGGACAGACTGGCTCGAGTACATGTTGAATGTACATAACCCTGATCCTCATGAGCTAGGAGTGATGCATCACTTTGCGCTAGGTGTGCCGAGTGTGAAGGCTGGCTACGAAACTGCGGTTAAGCGTGGATACAAAGCTACAGAAAAGCCGCAAATTGGGCGTGATGGGAAGTGGCAGTTCAATATGTACGATCCGAATTTTACAAGAGTAGAACTGATGGAGCCGAAACCAGTGGAGAAGCCGTGCTGCTCGCCCATGCTGCAATAAGCTCTTGGTGGTCGATTGCGCGGGAACTCTGTTTGCCGCAATCCTGCCGCTAACGATAGACTTAATCTTCGAGGTGATTTCATGTTAGTCGTCATGCGGGCGCACGCGACCGCCGAGCAGGTCCGTGCTGTCTGTCAAAAGATCGAGTCATTGGGATACCGCGCCCATTCCATTCCTGGAGCCGAGCGGACGGCTATCGGTATCACTGGGAACAAGGGTGAAGTCGAACCGGGTACGCTCGACGAAATGGCTGGCGTGCAGGAAGTCATCCGTGTTACCAAGCCTTACAAACTCGTAAGCCGCGATATCAAGCCAGACAACACAATTATTCGCTTCGCAGGAACGGATGCTACTATCGGCGGCCCGGGCTTAGCCATTATTGCCGGACCTTGCGGCATTGAGAGCCGCGAACAAGCTTTTGCCGTTGCCGAACGCGTTCATCGAGCCGGGGCGCAATTCTTTCGCGGAGGCGCCTATAAGCCTCGTACTTCACCGTATTCGTTTCAAGGATTGGGCGAACAAGGGCTGCAGATTATGGCCGAGATTCGCGACAAGTTCGGCTTGAAGATTATCACCGAAGCCATCGATAATGAGTCTCTTGAGCTGGTGGAAGAATACGCCGATGTCATTCAGATCGGTGCCCGCAACATGCAGAACTTCTCATTGCTGAGACGCGCGGGAAAATCGAAAAAACCAGTGTTGTTGAAACGCGGCATGGCAGCCACGCTGGAAGAACTATTGATGGCCGCCGAATATATAATGAGCGAGGGAAACTATAACGTAGCCCTCTGTGAGCGCGGTGTCCGGACTTTCGCAGATCATACGCGCAACACTTTGGATTTAAGCTTGATTCCGGCAGTGCAGCGGCTAAGCCATTTACCGATTTTGGTGGATCCAAGCCATGGCACGGGAAAACGGAACAAAGTGACTCCGCTTTCGCGTGCAGCCGTGGCAGTCGGCGCAGATGGATTAATCGTGGAAGTTCACCATGATCCGGACAAAGCTCTTTCGGACGGAATTCAATCACTCTATCCCGATCAGTTCGATGAGTTGATGGCGCAAGTTCGGCAGATTGCGCCAGTGGTCGGACGGACAGTTCCGGCGATCGGGGCGCATAAATCTTTTGCTCCAGGAACAGAATCTTTCATCGAAAGCCCGATTAGTCCACTTAGTTGAGAAAACTGCTCCTCATCATTGTTTTTCTCCCGATTCTCGCCGGATTCGGATGGTGGTATTTTCATCCCCGCTCATTGCCGGCTTATGGGCCTTCCTATCGTGAATACGCTTACGTCAGCAATGGCAAAAGCAATACTGTCAGCGTCATTGATTTGCGCACGTTCGAACCGGTCAGAACTTTAAAAGTTGGCGTTGAACCAACCGGACTAGCCGCAAATGGCAAGCGAAATGAAGTTTATGTCGTGAACACGGGCTCGAATAATGTCTCAATAATCGATGCGGAACTCAATACCGTTGTAGCCACTCTCGGAGTTCACGGCAGACCCTACTTTATCGATGTCTCGGAAGATGGCAAACGCGGGTACGTCGCGAACTCCGCTTCCGCCAATGTTTCGGTAATCGATTTCGATAAACGAGCCGTTATAGGCACCATTCGTGTGGGTGCTTCACCTGGGCTTGCGCGAGTTTCGTCCGATGGCAACACGGTAATTGTCAGCAACCGGGTGGATGGTACGGTTTCAGTGATTGATGCGCGCCAGTTGCGAGTGCGCAGCACAATTGCAGCGTGTCAGGAACCAGGGGACATTGCGATCCTTCCAGACAGCAGCAAGGCTTTCGTGGCCTGTGCCGGATCCGCTCAGGTGGCTTCTATCGATTTAAAGACCTATAAACTATTAGCACTGTTGGATGTTGCGAAAACGCCCGTGAGTCTTACATTAAAACCTGATGGCGGGGAGCTCATCGTCAGCAATTTTGATTCAGACAGTATTTCTATTATCGAAACCACGACTGATGAGGTGAGTGGCAGCTATTTGATTGGAGACCATCCGGTACGCGCTGTTATAACTGCGGATAATTCCCGACTTTATGAAAGTAATTTTGGATCAAACAGCGTAGCGGTTTACGACATTGATATAGGTAAGATGATAGCGTCGTTGCCGGTTGGAGCTCATCCCGATGGTCTTGCGTTATCGCAAAGCCAAAACTATCTATTAGTCCTAGATTCTGCTGCCGGGGATGTCACAGTCATACAAAGGCGAAAACCGCGAAAGCTGGAGCCTGGCGAATATTCCCTGTTAACAATGATTCCCGTCGGCGTGCAGCCCAATAATATTGTGGTCAAGTCTTTCATATTGGCCAACAAGCCCTCGCACTAAAATCAGTGCGCCAGTCGTGGTTTATGCTGGACATCCATTACTATTGGACTCTCAAGCGCATACTGTTCGTAGCCTTCAGTGGCGTAGCAAAGCGCACGATCAAAAAATTGATCGAGCAACCGCAACAGCTCCATTTCACCATAAAGCTCTACCGGACTCGTCAAAAACGCCTGTTGCTGCAAGAACTCCCAGATATGCTCTTTGGTTAGGACGATGGCCCAGCAGTAGTCGGACAATGAAACGCGCTGTGACGCGCGTCGTCCGCCAATCTCGAAATAACGGCGTTCCACGTCCGTTTCAGTTTTGGTGAGCAGCCACTCACCAAGTTGATGCAAGAGTTCATAAATCCGGTCGCGTAGTTCCGCAGGCGGTACCTTTTTCATGTCCGCGGTTCGCGATGACCTTTCAAATTTCTCTATGAGCCCCTGGGCAAGCTCGTCCGAGTGATTCTCGATGAGACGTACTAATCGCAACGCAATCATATCGCCCTCTAATTTATGGATGCTATAGGCAGCTCAGACGATGCGGAAATCGCAGCGAAAAGACGAGCTACTCTCATAAACATTATATCGTAACGCGATGTAATTGAGAATAGGTTGAATGTCTCAGATATTCATCGAAACACTTTCCGGCGAGTGAATGCAGGATTAGCTTTTCGCTCCGCAGCACTTCTTGTACTTCTTCCCTGAGCCGCAGGGGCACGGGTCGTTGCGGCCGATTTTGTCGCCCCGGACTACTTGCTGCACGGTCTGCGCATCCCCCGACCCTGCCATGCGAGCCTGATCCAGTTCGCGTTTCTTTTTTCTTTGGAATGCCTCTTCTATTTCATCGACGGAGGTTGATACGTGACGCGAAGAACGATGACCGTTGCCGCCAGATCCTAATGCAGGAGCACCGGAGCTTGGGACCGCGGGACCGCCAGGGGCTTCTCCACCGCTATCGGGGGGCCGCTCGAGAATTTGCATTAGATACAAATAGCGGACTGTATCTTCCTGGAAGCGCTGCATCATGGCTTCGAACATGTCGAAGGACTCGCGCTTGTACTCGACTAGGGGATCGTGCTGACCGTATCCGCGCAGCCCGATGCCTTCCTTCAAGTGGTCCATGTCTCGAAGGTGGTCTTTCCATTGTGCGTCGAGCACACTGAGCATGATCATGCGCTCGTGATAGCGCATGGCATCAGGACCAATCAATTTTTCCTTGGATTCGTACCGTTCCTTTAACTTATCGAAAATTGCATCGCCGAGTTCCTGCCGGTTCAGCGTTTCCGCCTGAACGCCTTCGGCGATGATCTCCACACCAAAGCGAGTGAAAATCGAATCTTTCAAGCCTTTTATATCCCACTGATCGGGATGAGCCTTCACTGGACAGAACTGATCAATGAGGCCGGCAAGGATGGCTGAAACGTAGTCTTCGAGGATAAGGTCTTTTTGATCGACCCCTTCAAGCAAGCGGCGGCGTAATCCGTAAACTGCCTCGCGTTGCTTATTCATCACGTCGTCGTATTCAAGCAGGTGTTTGCGGGCTTCAAAATTTTGGGCTTCGACGGCCTTTTGCGCAGCTTCAATGCGGCGGCTAATCAATTTCGATTCTATGGGTACACCTTCTTCCATGCCCAAACGTTGAAGAAGGTTGGAAACCCACTCTTTAGCGAAGATGCGCATCAGGTCATCTTCGAGGGAAAGATAGAAGCGGGAGGATCCGGGATCACCCTGACGGCCAGCGCGGCCTCGCAACTGGTTATCGATACGCCGCGATTCGTGGCGTTCGGTACCAAATATATGCAGCCCGCCGGCGGCGATTACTTCGTCATGTTCTTTGTCGGTCAGGAGCTTATGGCGGTTAAAGATTTCATTCCACTGCTCGGTCGGCACAACATATTCATTGCCAGCGTAATACCAGACCGTACTCTTCGACTCATCCACATCGACTTGAATTTTTCCCTGAGCGGCTCGCAAGGGTTGCGCGATTCCCTTCTTCACGCACTCCTGCTTGGCCATGAACTCGGGGTTTCCGCCGAGCAGGATGTCCGTACCGCGGCCAGCCATGTTGGTCGCGATTGTGACCATTCCTTTACGGCCAGCCTGGGCCACAATCTCGGCTTCCCTCTCGTGATACTTGGCGTTCAGGACCACATGGCGAATGCCTTTTTTCTTCAGCAACTCGGAGAGGCGTTCCGACTTCTCGATGGAGGTAGTACCGACCAGAACGGGTTGCCCGGTGGCGTATAGCTTTTGAATTTCATCTGAAGCCGCAAAATACTTTTCTTTTTCAGTTCGATAAACCGAGTCCGGCTGCTCCAAGCGCCGCATCTCTTTGTTGGTGGGTATCACCATCACTTCGAGCTTGTAAATCTTTTCAAACTCGGGCGCTTCGGTTTCCGCCGTACCTGTCATGCCTGCCAGCTTCTTGTACATGCGGAAATAGTTCTGGAAGGTAATCGTTGCGAGTGTCTGGTTTTCGCGTTCGATTTTGACGTTTTCCTTGGCTTCTACCGCCTGGTGCAAACCATCGGACCAGCGGCGGCCCGGCATTAAGCGTCCAGTAAACTCATCGACAATGATGACTTCGCCGTCTTTCACCACGTATTCAACGTCTCGATGGTAAAGCGCATGAGCTTTAACTGCGGTTTCTACGTGATGTTTAAGATCCCAGTTCTCGGGGTCAGCAATATTGCCAATACCCAAGAGACCTTCGACTTTCACCCAACCATCATCCGTGACGGTAATATTGCGATGCTTCTCATCGACGACAAAATCGCCGGTAAGCTGCGCTGGCTCCCCGGGAGCAACATCAACTTCTTCACCTTTTTCGAGTTTAGGAATGATGCGATTCACCCTGGCGTACTTATCGGTCGATTCTTCACTCGCGCCGGAAATGATGAGCGGGGTACGGGCTTCGTCGATCAGGATGGAGTCGACTTCGTCAACAATCGCGAAATTGTGTTTGCGTTGTACGCAATCACGCAAATCAAACTTCATGTTGTCGCGCAGGTAATCGAAACCGAATTCGTTATTGGTGCCATAAGTTACATCGGCAGCATACGCATCTCGTCGTTGCTGGTCATCGAGATCATGAACGATCACACCGACCGTCAACCCCAGAAACCGATAGAGCTTACCCATCCATTCCGAGTCGCGCTTGGCTAAATAATCATTCACCGTGATCACGTGCACACCGCGTCCAGCTAAGGCGTTCAGATAGACCGGCAAGGTTGCCACCAGGGTTTTTCCTTCGCCCGTTTTCATCTCGGCGATTTTGCCGTGATGCAGGACCATACCGCCAATGAGTTGAACGTCGAAATGCCGCATGTTCAGGACGCGGCGTCCACCCTCGCGGACTACGGCAAATGCCTCAGGAAGGATTTCTTCTAATGTTTCGGCAATCGCTTTGGCGCGCTCTTCTTCAATTTGTTTGAGCCGGTCGGGATCAGCCTCAGGCTCGTCGGGAATACGGGCCACGCGTTCTTGAATACGCGCGCGGAACTCCTCTGTCTTGACGCGAAGCTCATCATCAGTGAGCTTCTGTATAGTGGGTTCAAGCGCATTGATTGCTGCCACATCGGGCAGTAAACGCTTGATTTCCCGTTCATTTTTGGTCCCAAAGACCTTGGATACCAGAGTATTAATCAATCAAAATTCCTCAAGGACCGGGCAGCCTAAAAGCCGCCTAAAGTATATGTAGAAGCCTAGCATATTAGATGCGGGCTGCGGAGGTAAGTCGCGAAACCAGCACTGGCAAGTAATCTGCCCTTTGGACGGAATGTTAATTGTATCGGGTGATGACCTGTTTCTCCCGGGACTCCGAACCTTTTCAGGTATATTTCCCATTCGCCCACATGCAAACCTTCTATCACCGTTTTTGTGAGTGCGCCGAACGCTGGCCGCAAAACATCGCCCTGGAAATTCAGCGAAAAGAACACATCGAGAGTTATACCTATGCTGAAGTGCGCCACATGGCCGATTCGGTCGGGCGGTGGGTCGTACAAAGTGAATTCCCGCCAGGCGCGCGAATTGCCATTCTGGCGGATAACCACCCTCGATGGGTCGCCGCATACCTTGGCATTATCGCTGCCAGATGCACGACGGTTCCTCTCGATACCGCTCTCCACAAGAATCAAATTGCAAAACTGCTCAAGGACAGCGGTAGCTCCGTTTTACTTTGCGATGCGAAGCACTTACAACTCGCTCACATACCGGTTACCGAACTTGGAATACAACTTGTGCTGACGGATTCGGCAACCAGTGGTAAAGACGCCGAGTCGAGTTCAATTACCGCCACTACTCTCGATCAGATATTCGCTGCCGGCCCAGATACATTCATTGCGAAGAAAGTTTCAGCGGATGACCTCGTCTCTCTTCTCTACACCTCCGGCACGACGGCCGATCCTAAAGGCGTCATGCTGACGCACGCCAATTTGATGGGCGAGGTAGAAGCCGTCATGGGGTGGGCTCACCTGGGTCCCAGTGATGCACTTTTAGGAGTGCTCCCCTTGTTCCACGTGTTGTCGCAGATGGCAAATATTCTGCTGCCTCTCGTTCACGGCTCGCGGGTGGTGTATCTGGAGACTCTTAATACTACTGAATTGCTTCGGGCATTACGCGAACGGCAGATCACAGCTTTTGCCGTAGTACCCCAGTTCTTTTATCTCATCCACGAAAAGATATTCAAGGAGATCGGTAAGCGTGGGAAGTTGGCCAGCTTTGCCGTACACGCAATGATGTCCGTTACAAGAATTGCCCGTCGGACCGGATGGAATACAGGGAAGATTTTCTTCCGTCAGATTCACAATACTTTTGGGGATAAGATGCGCTATCTGGTTACAGGCGGCTCGCGCTTTGATCCTCAGATTGGCCGCGACTTTTATGCATTAGGCATAGATATATTGCAGGCTTACGGGCTCACAGAAACGACGGCTGCGGTTTTCGCCACCAGCCCAATAGACAACGTAATCGGCTCGGTGGGAAAGCCGCTGACTGGAGTTGAAGCCCGAATCATTGATGCGGAAACTCAGGAATCCGGAAGTCCTGCTGTTGGTGAAATTGCGGTCCGCGGAGCAGTCGTGATGAAAGGCTACTGGAACCGTCCTGAAGCTACAGGTGAGGTATTGAAGGACGGATGGTTTCACACTGGTGATCTCGGCTATTTCGATCACGATGGAAATTTATTCATCACTGGACGCAAGAAAGAAGTCATCATCCTCAGCAATGGGAAGAACATTTATCCCGAAGAAGTGGAGGCTCATTATCTTAAATCGGCCTACATTAAAGAAATCTGCGTGATGGGTTTGGAGTCTCAGCCTGGAGATCCAATGTCCGAGCGACTCTACGCTGTGCTTGTGCCGAATTTTGAAGTCATGAGGGAAAGGAAAGTCGTTAACACGAGAGAGGTGATTCGTTTTGATATCGAAAGTCTCTCGGCGCAATTGCCGTCCACCAAACGGATTGGGGGTTATGAGATCTGGCAGGAAGACTTGCCGAGAACCACTACTCGTAAATTAAAACGTTTTGAGATTGAAAAGCGAGTCCGAGCGGGACAGGGCAAGAGCCAATCGTCCGATGAGCCACTCACAGCGCAAGTCCTGAGTGCGGAAGACTCTGGGTGGCTCGAACAACCGAACGTCAAACGTGCAATCGACATCATTCGATCATCTACAAAGCGTCCAGAGGTTCGTCCCGGCGACAATTTAGAACTTGATCTTGGGCTCGATTCCATGCAGCGTGTGGAATTGCTGGTGGCCTTGGAACAGCAATTAGGCGGAGACTTGGAAGAATCACGCCTGTCGGAGATTTATACGGTGCGTCAGTTGGTGGATGCAATTTTACAGAGCGCTGGTAGCGGAAATGCCGGAACCCTACGCCCCCATGTGGCGGGATGGAACTCTGTGTTTGAAGAGCAGCCAACCGAAAGCGAAGTATTGGCACTAGCCAATCCTCGAAGTTTGGACAAATTTTTTCTCTTCGTCTTGATGAGGATAATCAAGGTTCTCTCTCTTGTTTTTTTCCGTTTGCAAGTACGCGGACTGGACAAGCTGCCTGCGGATGGACCCTTCATCATCTCTTCAAACCACCAGAGCTATCTCGATCCCATTATCATGAGCAGTGTTTTTCGATGGCGGATGTTTAAAGAAATGTTCGCAGTGGGAACCAGCGAAATCTTCGGATCAGGGCCTATGCGGTTGCTGGCCCGCTGGTTGCGGGTGGTAGTCGTGGATCCCGATGCAAATCTAATTCCCGCTATGCGAGCCGGAGCTTTTGGGCTGCGAAGTGGACGCATACTTGTTCTGTATCCCGAGGGCGAGCGCAGTATCGATGGCTCACCGAAGATATTCAAGAAGGGCGTCGCCATCCTTTCGACGCATCTGCAAGTGCCCATTGTTCCGGTAGCGATTGAAGGCTTTCACGATGCGTGGCCACGAGGAAAGTCCTTCCAGAAGTTCGCGCGTTTAAAGATTAAATTCGGGGAACCGATATATCCACCAGCAGCTCCCGAAGCCTCAGAAGCAGTTTACGAGGAGCTCACGGCGGACTTAAAAGGGCGCGTTGTCGCGATGTGGGAAGAATTGCAGAAAGAAAATTAATTACTGGGATTTTTCCATATCAGATTCCAGATACGAGAATACGAATCACTTTGCCCTGGGGTGTGTCTGATCATAAACATGTAACACATGTTTCATCGAAAGCTGCGTATAACGTTGCGTAGTTGAGAGCCGCTCGTGACCCAGCATCTCTTGAATCGCCCGCAGGTCGGCGCCTTCTTCCAACATGTGAGTCCCGAAGGCGTGGCGCAAAGTGTGCGGATGTACATCCGGTGATAGCCCTTTTGCAACCGCGATTTTCTTGATGATGCGTCCCACACTGCGGGTCGTCAGCCGGCCTCCACGTTGGTTGATCAGCAGTGCTGGGGTGTTTTTGTTATTGTCCCCCAATATCTGTTTGCGAATGGGCAAATAGATCGACAAGGCTGCTTTAACTGAATCCCCAAAGGGTATGTATCGCTCCTTCTTCCCTTTTCCTCGAATGAGTATCGCTTCGGCGCTCAGACGAATATCGTCGAGATTGATACCAACGAGTTCGGAGTTGCGAATGCCACATCCATAAAGAAGCTCCAGCATTAGGGCGTCACGCTGTGGCAGTGATGCCACTTCAGGCATGTTGCCGTCAAGCACGGTATTCATTTCTTCAATTGTGGGGACACGCGGAAGTTTTTTGGCCAGCTTCGGTGTTGAGACGAGCGCGGCAGGATTCTGTTCGACCACTCCCTCTTGAGCCAACCAACGATAAAGAGAGCGGACCGCAGCTAATGAACGGGCGACTGATGTTTTGCCGAGTCCTTTTTCGTAAAGATGCGAGAGGAAGCCGCGGATCGTCAAATGATCGATGCTCGACCAACTCCGTGAGCCGATGTAAGCCGAGAAATTACCGAGATCACCTGCATATGCTTTGATGGTGTGCGGCGACGCATTCTGCGCTCGCAACGTAGCGAGAAATTGGTCCGTCGACTTCTCGACGATCGTTCGCGCTTGCTTCGCTTTTACAGTCATCGAGCCTTCGCCCGCGGATGATGTTTCTGGTAGACATTTTTCAATCGATCCAGCGCAAGATGCGTGTAAACCTGTGTAGTTGAAATATCGGAATGCCCGAGTATAGTTTGCACAGTGCGCAGATCGGCTCCGTTTTCAACCATATGAGTCGCACAACTATGACGCAACATGTGCGGGCTGGCATGGCGACCTTCGGCTGACGATGCCTCGCCAACAATTTGCCAAACACGCTGGCGAGTCAGCTTTCTGGCTCCGCGACTGGTAAATAAAAGCGGTGAGGTCTTCCCTGCCATAAGCTTTGACCGGGCTGTTCGCAAATAATTTGAAAGCGTTTCTTGAGCTGATTTTCCCAACGGAACAATCCGCTCTTTATCGCCCTTTCCCCGAACCAGCATGTAACCCATTTCGAGTTTCAGATCTTCCAGCTTTACCCCAATCATTTCCGACACTCGAAGCGCTCCCGCGTAGAAGACTTCCAGCATGGCGCGATCACGAGCGGCTAGGGCTTCAGCATCTTTCCTGTCCGATGTTGCGCGCGGAAATTGTAAAATCGCTTCCATTTCATCGCGCGCTAGAGACTTCGGCAACACCTTCCATTGTTTCGGCGAATCAATGTTGAGCGTGGGATCGTACGCGATCAGCTTGTCTAATAGCAGGTATCGGTACAAGTGCCGCAGGGCCGAAAGTTTTCTTCCTACTGAGCGTCCATCGACCGCATTTGAGAACATCTCGCGAATGAAATTACCGACATCCTCGCGTTGAGCGCTAAGCAGCGTGCGTTTGTGTTTTTCTAGAAACCCGGCAAATTGTCCAATGTCCGAGTTATAGGCCGAAATCGTCAGCGGCGCGAGTCCCTTTTCGATTTTCAGATAATCCAAAAATCCAGACACCACGCGAGAATTGGTTTGAGATGGCACGTTTTCGAGTATGCCCGTTAGAAGCCGTTGGAAAAAGTAATCAACAATATACAGATTCGAACCTGCGAATATTAGGCCCTGCCGGTTACTTCCTTAAGCACTTCTACCGCATAGATCGCTCCCTGCGGGGTTTCTTCATGCTTAAAGTAGGCGTATACATCGCGCCCTTGATCAAGATGTTCGTGGATGCGGTCCACCATGCCACGGCGCTCTTCGGGCGTGTAGGTCGGCTTGCGGTATCGGTAATAGCAAAAATCAGCGGTGACAACATCCGGCGTGACCCGCTCCTCCGTTTCAGCAACGCATAAAGCCCGATTGTGAGTTTTCAACAGATTGAAAATCTCATCGGCAAACCATGACTCATGCCGAAATTCGAAAGCGGCTGGAACTCCACGGGATAAGATCTGCAAGAAGTCGCCCAGCAGCGTGGCATCGGCCTTCATATTCGGTGGTAACTGAAAGAGCAATGGGGCAAGCTTTTCAGCACGCGCAAGAGGTGCGATGTTGCCCAGAAACCGTTGCAGGAATTCGTCAGCATTTTTCAGCCGCTTGATATGAGTAATGACCTGATGAGCTTTTACGCTAAAGCGGAAGTGAGCAGGAGTTTCGCCAATCCATTTTTGCGCGGTTGTTTCTTTGAGCAGCTGGCGGAAGGTGAAATTTACTTCAACAGCATTCAGTTGAGTACTGTAGTACGGCAGGAATTTTGTTTGGGCGAGCTTGGCAGGATAGAAGTCCGGCTTCCAACCTGCATAGGCCCATCCGGATGTGCCAGCAAAAAGTTGTGCCATGTCTCTTACGAAGATCCAAAAGCAGATTCCTTAGGACTAAAGTCCATTCGGAATGACAATCAAGAAACGGATTATACCTTCCTCCGACTTTTTTTCGGGGCAGATGAAGTCCGCGTAGTTTTCGAACTTTGCTTCGTTGCTGATGCTTTTGCGGGACTCTTCCTGGGGCTCTCAGCCTGCGCCGCTATCTCAAGTCCTGCTTCCACCGCATCCGCCTGGGCGCTCTCAATCCCCGCTACTTTCGGTAGTTTCTGCTTGAGGTTGAGTACTGATTCAAACAGATCTCCTGCTTTCTCTACTCGCTCAATTACCTGATCTGATTCAAACACCAGCAGCTTTGGATTTTTTTTCTTTAATGCCAACTCAACTTCTTCCCACTTCACTGGCGTGGAAACCGTCTGACGTTCGCGAGCCCGTAGCGAATAAACGCTAACGGTGGTTTTGTGCTCATCATTCTGACTCCAGTCCACTAGAACTTTTCCCACGCGCAATTGCTTTTTCATGTCGGAGACGACGAGGTCCCGATGTTGATCCTCTAGTAAGCGCGCTAAAGCATGCGCAAAAGGCTTAGTCTGATCGTAGCTGGTAGGAGTATTCAGGGGTACATAGATCTGCAACCCCTTCGATCCGGAAGTTTTAGGAAAGCTTTGCAGTCCGAACTGCTCGAAAATTTCGCGCAGCCACATTCCAACCTGGCAGCATTGCACAATGTTGGCTGGAGGCCCAGGATCTAGATCGAAGACCATCATCCGTGGGCAATCCATATTCTTCGCCAGCGACAAAGATGGATGCAATTCAATCCCGGCAAGATTTGCCACCCAAACCAGCGTCGCCAAATCGTTGGCCAGGATGTAATTCACATTGCGATTATTTCCTTCGCTCCAGATCGGAGCAGTCTTCACCCAGTCGGGCCTGTGCTTGGTGGCATTTTTCTCGAAGAAAAATTCCTGATCCACGCCTCCGGGATATCGTTTCAGAGTAAGTGGACGGCCAGCAAGATGCGGCACCAGGACTGGGCCAATACGGGCGTAATAATCAATGACCTGACCCTTGGTAAAGCCGGTTGCGGGGTACATAATCTTATCCAGATTGGATAATGTCAGATGCCTGCCGTTGACCTCAATTGAATGTGTGTTGCCCATGCCAGCTGTTGCCTTTCACTCCAATTGTCGCGATTAGTATAGCTGCCTTATGTTCTCCAGCAGCATCGAGCTTGGATGCCGAGTTGCTGTATCCAGCCGCACAGGGTTTGACAATCTCCCCTTCCGCCACGTAATTTCAAATTTCCCGCTTCATAATTGCTCTACATGACGTCCAACCTGCTGGAGGTTCTGTGAAACATCACGCGCCTGGAATTTTCGCCATTGTTTTATTGTTTGCGACGCTAACGGCCGCTCAGGATTTGGCTTCCTTTGAGAAGCGAGTGACTGTCAAGAAACTCAGCAACGGACTGACCGTGATCATCTGCGAGCGACCCGAAGCCCCTGTATTTTCTTTCTTCACCCACGTCGATGCGGGCTCGTCGCAGGATCCCACAGCTCAGACCGGCCTGGCTCACATGTTCGAGCACATGGCTTTTAAAGGCACCGAAACCATTGGCACGAAGAATTATGCCGCAGAAAAAGTGGCGCTTGCAAAGGTTGAGCAAGCTTACGCAGCCTACATCTATGAACGAGATAAGCGGATCGGCCGCGATGAAGCGAAAGTCAAGCAGCTACAAACGGATTGGCAGGCGGCAGTGAAAGAAGCAGACCAGTACGTGATCCCAAATCAATATCCGCAGATTCTAGAGAGCAATGGCGCGGAAGGCCTGAATGCCTTCACCAACTACGATGAAACTGCCTATCACTATTCCTTCCCGGAAAACCGCCTGGAACTTTGGGCTTATATGGAATCGGAACGCTTTATTCATCCTGTGATGCGTGAGTTCTATAAAGAACGCAATGTGGTGATCGAAGAGCGCCGTATGCGGACTGACAGTAATCCAATTGGACGCCTGCTTGAGCAATTTACTACGGCAGCGTTCCAAGCCAGCCAGTATCATCGTCCAACTATCGGCTGGATGGCCGACCTGAATACTTTCTCCGCAACCGACGCGGATCACTTCTTTCACGAATTCTATATTCCATCCAATATGGTCGTAGCCGTCGTCGGAGATGTGAAGGCGACTGAAGCCATTCCGGTCATTGAAAAATATTTCGGCCGCATTCCGTCTCAAGAGAAGCCCGATGAGCGGGCGACAACCGAACCGCCCCAAAATTCCGAGCGCCGTGTAGTGTTGCGCGATGCTTCGCAACCTATATATCTCGAGGGATATCACCGTCCCGACTACCTCGACAAAGATGACGCGGTTTATGACGCAATTGCAGATCTCATGTCGGCTGGCCGCACGTCACGCCTTTACCGAAGCCTTGTACGCGATAAGAAGATTGCCTCTGATTCTGCCGGATTTACTGGTCTTCCCGGCGTTAAGTACGCGCACCTTTTCGCTTTCTACGCTTTCCCGATGCCGGGTCACAAGCTGGATGAGGTTGCCGACGCAATCCATGCCGAGATTGAACGTCTTAAAAACGAGGATGTAAGCGACGAAGAATTGAAGATGGTGAAGACTCGCGCCAAAGCCAACCTTCTGCGTGGCCTCGATAGCAACGAGGGACTCGCGTCTTCGCTCGCCACCTATGAAACTCTTTATGACGATTGGCGCGAATTGTTTCGTTCCGTGGACCGCATAGATAAAGTGACAAAAGAAGACATTCGCCGGGTCGCGAAACGAACTTTCATACCAGCCAATCGAACCGTAGGAGTCATCGAAAATACACCACCATCTGCCTCAGCTGCGTCGAAAGGGGGTGCGCAATGAAACGGACCTCTTTACTCAGTGTCTCTCAAATTGTTCTCTCTTTTGTAGTGATCGCGATTTCTATCCCGCAGCTTACGGCACAAACTAGTTGGCAGCAAATACCAATTCCGCAGCTCAAGCCCTTTCATGCGCCAGAACCCAAACGCATCGAGTTCCCCAATGGCATGATCATTTTTTTGCAAGAGGATCACGAACTTCCCTTGATTGACGGCACAGCGCGAATTCATGGTGGATCGCGCGAAGAGCCAGCAAACAAAGCTGGTTTGGTGGATATTTACGGTGAGGTGTGGCGCACCGGTGGTACGAAGACACAGACCGGCGATCAACTCGATGATTTTCTGGAAGCTCGCGCCGCCAAAGTCGAAACCGATGGGAGCGCGGATTCAACGACCATTTCTTTGTCATGCCTTAAGGATGACTTCGATAATGTTTTCAAAGTTTTTAACGAGCTACTTCGGCAACCGGAATTCCGGGCGGATAAAGTTGATTTGGCGCAAAAAGAAGCTTTTGATGCGATCTCCCGCCGCAATGACGATGCAGCTGGAATCGCTTCGCGCGAAGCGGCCAAGCTGGCTTTCGGGTCGAACAATCCTTATACCCGCGTTCCCGAATACGCGACCGTAGCGGCGGTCACTCAACAGGATCTGATTAACTGGCATCACACCTTTGTTCATCCCAATAATATTGTTTTAGGCTTTGTCGGGGATTTTGACTCTGCTGCGATGGAAGCCAAGCTGCGTAAGGCCTTTGGCGAATGGGCAAAGGGACCGCAATGGAAAAAGCCTGATATTAAATTCGACCCGGCAAAACCCGGCTATTATTTGGTTCCGAAAGAGGACGTCAATCAGAGTTCGATTCGGATGGTCGCTCTAGGCGCAACCAAGGACAATCCTGATTTTTACGCGATCGAAGTTTTCAACGAGGCTTTCGGCGGCGGCTTTGCTTCCCGCCTTTTCCGGAATATCCGCACCGCCCAGGGTCTTGCCTACTCAGTCGGCGGCGGCATCGGCACTGGTTTTGACCATCCTGGCATGCAACGTCTCTCGATGGGGACCAAGAGTACGACCACGGTCGAATCAATTCAAGCGCTCTATACACAGATTGATGATTTACAGAAAGACCCGATCTCGGAAGACGAAATCAAGCGTGCAAAAGATACTATTTTGAATTCCTTCGTTTTCAACCTTGATACGCCGCAAAAGGTTTTGAGTGAACGCATGCGATATCAGTTCTATGGATACCCTTTGGATTTTCTCGAAAGATACCGCGCTGGAATCGAAAAAGTTGGACCCGCAGATGTGGCGCGAGTCGCTGCCAAATATGTTCATAAGGATCAGCTCAAAGTCCTGGTCGTGGGCAACACTGCGGAGTTTGACAAGCCGCTCGACAGCCTTGGGCCGGTGAAGACTGTTGACATCAGCATCCCGCCGCCACCCGCGGAAGGTCAGGAGCCCGTAGGTGCCTCCGAGAAAAAGCCTACAGCTTCGAATCCCGAAGGGAAGGTGCTAGCCGCGAAAGTAGTCGATGCCATGGGAGGACTCGCCAAACTTAAATCTATAAAGGCGATGAAGGCGGACATCACGTCCACTGAGGAAGATGGCTCGCACACGCCGATTCAGGTAACGATAGCCTTTCCCGATAGTATGCGTGCGGATGTGCAGACTCCGAACGGAAAGCTGGTTATGGCTGTGTCTCCGGCAGTTGGCTTTATGTCAGCTGAAGGTATGGGAGTGCGTGATTTGCCAGCATCGCAAAAAAGTGAATACATGGCACAGATTCATCGCGACCCAATCTATATCGGGCAGCATCTCGATGACCCGGAATTTTCGTTTGCGGCCAATGGGACTGAGAAGATCGGCAACGTAACTGCGCAAATTGTTGATGTTGCCGGATCAGGCATGACAATCCGCTGGTTTGTCGATCCCCAGAGTGGACGCATCCTGCAAGAGTCCTATGACACTATCGGACGTTCCGGTCCAACCCGTGCTGTTACCGAACTAAGCGACTGGAAGACCACCGACGGTGTGACTTCCCCTTCCGTGCACACCAACAAACAAGATGGTAAGACCACAAATGTAAGTGTATTCAACTCCGTTGAACTGAATCCTGCCGTGGACGTCAAGTTGTTTGCAAGGCCTGCGTCACCAGCAAAAGCTACTCAGTAACGGCTCGGCCTTTCCTGTTCGCGTGTGCGAAGAAGATCGTGGGTTATCCCTGACTAATGGAATTATGAAGACCGAACCTACATTGTTAAAATTGCCTCCTGGCGCTTTTAAGGCATATCTCTTCGACTGCGACGGCACAATCGTCGATTCAATGCCACTGCACTACATCGCATGGAGTAAGGCGCTTTCTGAATGGAACTGTGGATTTAACGAAGATCTTTTCTACTCCTGGGGAGGCATGCCCATCGTCGAAATCATCGCTGCGCTAAATAAAAAGCATGGACTGAAAATGCCCGTCGCGCAGGTTGCAAGGCGCAAAGAGGAACTTTATTTTGAAATACTTCCACAACTCAAAGCCGTCCCAGAAGTACTAGAACACATTGAAATCAGCTATCGGCAAATTCCTTTTGCAGTTGTTTCCGGGAGCACCCGCGATTCCGTTACGGCGTCACTGAGTACCTTGAAACTGCTCGACCGTTTTGACACGCTGGTCTGTGCAGGAGACTACCAGCGAAGCAAACCCGATCCCGAAGCATTCCTGCTGGCCGCTCACCGGCTCGGAGTTGCACCGGAATCTTGTCTGGTATTCGAAGACACAGACATGGGCATTCAAGCGGCAACCGCGGCGGGAATGGCATCGGTCAAGGTTCCTCCGCCATGGGAGAGGGTTTTGCAGTCATAATCTCCTCACCTGCCATTTGCAGCGTACCTACCTATGCACTAGAAATGGTGCAATCTTAGATCTAGCCTTAGAACGTTGATATTGGCAGCGCCGTCGTAGCGTTCCATAACGCTGGGTCGATGGCGCTTTGCTCCTTCTACTTATTCTTCGTCCATTCCTTCTTCATCGATCTGTGGAACCACTTCCAGACTAATTTCCGGCAGACTCATGCTGCGAAGCTGTCGATTCAGTGCGGGTAAATCAGCATTCTTCAGTTGCTCCCATTCTTTCATCACGGACGCAAGCTCATGCTCAGCTTCCTCTGTGGCTTTGCTCTGAGCCATGGTTGGTGCGGCATCGGCACTTTCGCCGGTCCCATAAAGAGCGTTTACCGCTCCATTCACTTTGGTCAGTGTAGCTTCTTGTTCCCCAGCCTCTGGCGAGTTTTCCCGGTCTTCCAGGATTTTCTCAATCTTTGTTTGTAAATTATGAATTTCTCCAGATGTTGGTTTCTTCGCTTGGGTTGACAGCTTTTTTAACTGATCGAGCACAGACCGCGCCTCCATAAGCGCTTCAGAACTGCTCGTCAGCATAGAAGCGAGTCGCATCTCGAACTGAAATTGTTGTTGCAGAGCGGCAGCAGAAACTTTAACTCGCGGATCCATCTTGACAGTCAAGGGAGCTGAAAAGCTGTGCTCATTCACCGTGAGCTTTACAGTGTATTTTCCGGGAAGAACCTTCGGCCCCAGCGGCGCTCGTGGAGTGTCGTGAGGAACCGCCGCAATCGGGTATTCATGCCGGGTAGAAGTTGGTGCGGGGTAGTGCAAATCCCAAATCCAGCGATGCATGCCTGCTTGAGTAGACAAACTCCTGGCAGGACGCAACCAATACAGCGGGATCAGTTGCTTCTCAAGTTCTTCTTCACTCTGCGCTGGCTTATCCATGCTTGAATAACTTCGCACCAGTTTGCCTTGCGCATCAAGAATTTCCAGCGTCACTGGACCCGTCGCCCCATGGGCGAGGATGTAATCGATAATTGCTCCACTAGGAGGATTTTCGCCAGTGGGCTCGTCAGCCGGAATCGGAGTATCCGTATTCGTATCGCGACGAACCCGGTAGGCAGCGGCTGGCTTGAAGAGAGCGTCGGAATTCGCCAGCGACTCCGAAATCTGCCTTAGCGGAGTTATGTTGTCCAGTATCCAAAAAGATCGCCCGTGTGTCGCCACAATCAAATCGTTGTCATGAATCCATAAATCCCTCATCGAAGTGTGGGGCAGGTTCAACTGTAGCGATTGCCAGTGATCGCCATCATCGAATGAAACCCAGACTGCATTCTCAGTACCAGCAAAGAGCAGCCCCTTGCGCTCAGGATCTTCCCGCACTGTATCGACAGGACCGCCGTCGGGCAATCCGCTCGTGATCAGCTTCCAGCTCTTGCCGCCGTCGTGTGTCCGGTAGATATACGGGTGCAGGTCATTAATGCGGAAACGGCTGACTGAGATGTATGCAGAATCATCATCGAAGCGAGAAACCGAAATCTGAGTGACCTTGCTCCAGGCCGTCATTGGCGGCGGAGTGATGTTGTCCCACTTCTTACCGCCATCGCGAGTCAGCCAGACTAGGCCGTCGTCTGTACCTGCCCACAGGGTATCCGCATTCTTGAATGATGTTCCCAACGAATAAATCGCACCCCGCTGCTTGCCTGCGTCGGCATTTTTCGCAGCCATGCTCCCTACACTCTCAGGAATTCCGGGATTGGCCCGCGTGAGATCGGGACTGATTGTCTGCCAGGAGTTTCCGGCGTCGGTTGTCTTGAACAGAATATTGCTTGCGTAATAAAAAACGTGCGGATCGAGCGGCGAGAACATAATTGGTTCTGTACGATCCACGCGGTACTTGCCACGGATCGGAATGGGCGTAATGTTCTGTACTTGTCCGGTAATTGCATCGTATCGCGATACTTCACTGCGGCCCGCACCGTAAATGATATTTGGATTGAGCGGGTCCGGTGCCACATAGCCATACTCGATCACCCCGACCGGATGCCAATCGCGAAACGTGATCTCACCATCATTGCCTCGGCTCGAAATGCAAACCGACCCGCTCTCCTGCTGCGCTCCGCAGACTTTGTAGGGGAACGAATTCGTCACGCTGACGTGATAGAGCTGTACCGTCGGCTGGTTGAACCATGAGCTCCAGGTCTGCCCGCCGTTGACGCTCACCACCGCGCCTTGATCGCTGACCAATAAAATTATTCGGGAGTTGTTCGGATTGATCCAGATGTTCTGGTAATCATCACCGCCTGGAGCTCCCCGAATTCCACTCCATGTTTTGCCGCCATTTGTCGACCGAAACGTCACGATGCTTGTGCTGTAAACAACGTCAGCGTTCGTGGGGTCAACTTTCACAACAGCCAAATCGCCGCCACCGATCCGCATTGCAGGCCGAGGATCTTCGGTTGCTCGATACCAACTCTCTCCCGCATCATCCGAGCGATAAATGCCAAGCCCTGCCGCAGAACCGTAATCGCCCTTTTCATCAGTGGCGACGGAGGCATAAATTCTGTTTGGCTGGCTCGGGGCAATGGTCACGCCAATTTGCACAAGATTTTTCGGTAAACCATTCTTCAATGGCTGCCATGTGTTGCCACCATCTTTTGATTTGAAAAGGCCGCCGCCATTTCCCGCAAATCCGTTATTGTCCTCCCATGGACCTTCACGCATCTCCCACAGCGATGCGTAGATCACATCAGGATTTGACGGGTCGATCTCTACATCCGAGCCGCCGGTGTTCTCGTCTTTGTAAAGTACCTTTTGCCAGGTCTGGCCGCCATCGGTTGAACGGAAAATTCCGCGCTCTGCATTCGGACCATAGGGATGTCCAAGCACAGCGGCGAAGACGCGATTCGGGTCACGTGGATCAATTGCAATAAAGGGGATCTGCTGACCATCGTGCAAACCAAGATGTGTCCATGTTTTGCCGGCATCGGTAGATTTATAAATTCCATCTCCGACGGAAAGATCTGGACGATGCAGGCCTTCTCCACTTCCTACATAAATAATATTTGGGTCGGATGGAGCGACCGCAATAGCGCCGATCGATTGCGTAGGTTCGGCATCGAAGATCGGATTCCAAGTGCGTCCATAATCATCTGACTTCCAGACTCCGCCATTCACCTGTCCGATGTAAAACACATTAGGCTGACTGGGTACGCCGGTTGCCGCTCGCGTGCGCCCTCCCCGGAATGGACCAATCATCCGCCAGTGCATCTCTTGATATGTGCTTTCTGGAAATTGCTGCGTCTGGCTTGGAATTTGAAATGAAAGGACAGAAAGAGAGACAAGCGGAGCAAACAGAGCCCAACGCAATCGGATCAAAGGGGGAAGCCTCCAGATCAAACGATCCATAGCATAAATCAAAAACTCACAAATATGTGGTCATCATCCAAGGATGATGGTTTTTGCGAACAAAAAAGTACATCGAGCGTTATCATTCGCTACCATCGAGCACGAAATACTTTCTCAGCATAAAATCAAAAAGCTTGCTTGCAACCGGAGGTCATACAGTAATGAAGGCACTTGTAAAGAGCCGCGCCGATCGTGGGCTGTGGCTTGAAGACGTACCTGAACCAGAAATTGGCATCAATGACGTCAAAATTCAGGTTCTACTCACCGGAATTTGCGGCACCGATCTTCATATCTATGAGTGGGACGATTGGGCAAAGTCGACCATTCCAGTACCCCTGGTTATTGGGCATGAATTCGTAGGCAAAGTTGTTGAAGTCGGATCAAACGTAACTGATTTCCATGTTGGTGAACTTGTTAGCGGCGAAGGCCATGTTGTTTGCGGGCGATGCCGCAATTGTCTCGCAGGCCGGCGCCATCTCTGCGCTCACACACAAGGTGTCGGCGTTAATCGCGCTGGAGCTTTCGCCGAATACATCGTGCTGCCAATGAGCAATATCTGGCGTCACAATCCAAATGTACCGCTTGAAATTGCAGCGATATTCGATCCGTTCGGCAATGCGGTGCACACCGCTCTGTCATTTCCCGTGCTTGGAGAAGACGTACTCGTGACAGGCGCTGGGCCAATTGGAATCATGGCAGCTGCCGTCGCACGCCATGCGGGCGCGCGCCACGTTGTGATTACAGATGTGAATGACTACAGGTTGAAACTGGCGGAAAAAGTTGGCGTCACGCTGGCGGTAAATCCGCAACAGATGCCTCTTAAAGAAGTACAAAAAAAACTTGATATGCACGAAGGCTTCGATGTTGGTCTTGAAATGTCAGGCATAGCCTCGGCCTTCAGAGACATGTTAGCCAACATGAGCCATGGCGGAAAAATCGCCATGCTCGGAATTCCCCCCGGCGAGATGGAAATTGATTGGCGGCAAGTGATCTTCAGCATGCTGACCATCAAAGGAATTTACGGACGGGAGATGTATGAGACCTGGTACAAGATGACAGTCATGCTTGAGTCAGGACTCGATATTTCACCGGTGATTACGCATCGCTTGTCCTACCGCGAGTATGAACAAGGTTTCGAAGCTATGCGCTCAGGGAAATCGGGCAAGGTCATCCTTGACTGGCGAGAGGTGCGCTAAGGTTTCGAGTGCCATGCGCGTAGTGTTCCCACAGGAACATTCCGGCAATTTTGTGTGTACGAAAAGGTGTGATGTTGTTGGATTGATTGGAATCGGAAAAGTAGTTTCTTTTCTCCCCAATCGGGAAAAGAGGGACAGAAGACGGCTACTTTCCTGAAATGGGAAAATTATCCAGCTGCGTTTAGGACACGCCTTTGAGCAGGACGTTTTACGTTCGCCAGTTTTCCCAATCCCATGACGTTTTCATATATGGTGGGAATTTGAACGAGGGAGATCCGCAGTCCGGGAAATGCGACCCTTAGATATAACGACAGCAGCACAACGATCGAAAGCGCCCGCAATCGGATAGCGGCAGCAGCCAACTCTTCGCTAATTTGCGGAAGTTCGCCGGTGTTCTGATTACGAGTTCCTTCTACTAATCGCACTAACATCCGGGCCTGTCCAGCGGCACATTGAACATACTCCACCGCGGCAAGGAGGCGTTCGCGCTGAATGGTGCGAAAAAGCCGAGGTGGAAGATTGCTTCTGAGAAACTCCTCTTCCCCGGGGTCCACCAGGTTGCGAAAGGCGGCAATGTCAACCAGTGGTTCGGTGATTGATCGCGTTTCTGCGACGGCGAGGGCGGTAGAAGAGCTTTTCAATACAGTCCAAAATGCCAGTGAGAAAAGCGTTAAAGCGGCCAGAGTAATAATTAGAATAATCATCTTCGTAGTAACTCCGTGAGAGTCCGGTTCCAGGATGCCACATCCCAGGATGATAGATGTTGGTCAAAGTGGTGAGCAGGTTTGCGTACCCAAAAAGCAATTAACCAAATTGCGACAGCAAGATCGTAGGCGCCATTTGAAATGAGCGATAAAAGCTGCTGATGGGAACTTCCGAACTGAGATCGCAGCGTAAACGTGATCAGATCCACTGCGGTGATTGCACCAAAGCCTAGAGCTATTCCTAACGACTCATGCTTCCAGGAAAGACCCAGGCAAAGAGTTAGCCCAAAAAGGAGAAAAAGCAGACCAGCTTGAACAATCTGAACACTACGTTCCAAAGCGAAAAAAGCGGCAAGGAAACGATCCGATTCCTGCCCCGACGTATACACCGCTATCACAATAGCAATGAATAGAAATATAAGGCTGGTCCATCTTAGGAGCGTCCACCCAAGGACGCGGATGCCTTTGTATTGCTGGAAAACCTGCGAGAAAATTTCGCAAATGGCCGCAAATTGTAGAACCACATTAATGGGGGCGAAAGCGACATATGCATGCCGATAGAGCTCACGATTGCCAGATCGATAACAGTAAAAGAGAACGAGAAACCTTAAAAGCTGTCCTATTGTGTATACGAGGAAGACGGGATAGTTGCGCGAAAGACGGCGGACGTAGATCCGGTAAGCCACTGCGCCCTGCATAAGGGGCGCCAGGACCCATAGCGAATACAACCAAAAACTCTGCATAGCGGACTGACTGCAAGGCAGCGTAGCATGCTTTGGCAGTCAGTCCACAAATTTTTATACTTAACTACTTATTTCGTAGGACCGCCCCCCGATTGGGACGTAGGCCATGGTCCAGAGTCAGTCTTGGCCGGAGCTGCAACGCTAAGGGTGGATACAAAAATCGCCGTAATTGTAAGTAGTTGAAGTAGCTTTTTCATAATTGTCCTCATGGGAGAAGTAAATTCACTCAACCTATGAGGAGAAGGTAACTTGAAAAAGCAATCCTAATAAATCCGGGCTCGAAATGAATTCTGTTCCGAATTCGTAACAAGAAACAAATGAAAATTAATTGCGCATAGCTGAAAAATTGTTCATTTATCGCCGAAATTTGATATCAAAACTAACTAATGGAGAGTTTTTTTAGTTCAATTGCCCAAAAAACGCCTCAGAATCCACTCTGTCAAGGCGAAGATACCACTGAAGATACCACTAAGGATCGGAGCTGGGGAGCTAGAGAGCCCGGGAACGCTTGGGCCGATGTAGTCTAAATGGCAGTTGGAAGGTAGTGATAACCGGATTCTGCCCAAACAGGCCAGATCACGAGTCAAATCGTATCCGCCGCTCGATTCATAGAATTATGGATCTTAGAATTTTGAAGGATATTCCTTAGGAATTGGCTGCCCCCCAGGGACTCGAACCCCGATAAGCAGATCCAGAATCTGCTGTCCTGCCATTGAACGAGGGGGCAGTATACGGTTGGAAGCGGCAGTGTGTCTTCTAAATCGAGGCACAAACAGCAACCGCTGCACTGATTCTATGGGCTATGCTGGATACGGTCAATAAGGTGATCGGAAAACCAAAAGCGGCGGACAAGAGTGTCCGCCCTACACAACTGCCAAGCTATGCTCGGGGACAAGTGCCCGCCCCACACGGGCACGATAGCGGCAAAGGCGATAGCGGAGAGCATCTAGTCAAAAGAATCGCCTCCGGGCATCGATGGTCATACAATCTCTTTAGATTCGCCTATTCTTATGATTACTGCTCTCGGCAATATAACTCCACTTTCCAGCGACTTCACCGAAATAACTCGCCGTTCTCTCGAATCCAATCAGTGCGCGCTTCTTGTTGTCGATATTCAGGAACGGCTGCTGCCGCCGATTTTCCAAAAAGAACAGTTGGTGAAGAATTCGCAACTATTGATTCGTGCCGCAGGCATTCTCAAAATTCCGGCGCTCGTCACCACCCAATATGCCAAGGGACTCGGCAATACGGTTCCAGAGATCGCTTCCCTGCTGCCGGAAACCGAGCCCATCGATAAGCAATTGTTCTCCTGCTTCGGCAGCGATGCTTTTTGCTCCATGCTGAAACGTTTGCCGGGAAATCGCACGACTGTGCTGCTCTGCGGCATGGAGAGCCATATTTGTGTTATGCAGACCGCCTTAGGAGCACTACGGGAAGGCTATATGGTGCATGTGGCATCGGACGCAGTAGGCTCACGAACGGAATGGAATTGGAAAATTGGCCTTAGCCGGATGCAAACGGCGGGCGCGATTATCTCGTCAACCGAGACGATGATCTATGAATTAATGAGGTCGTCCGGATCGCCGGCGTTTAAAGAATTGCTGCCATATTTGAAGTGATGTGCAATAAAAACTTCAAAGTCAAAAGCCGCGGACAAGAGTGTCCGCGCCACACAACCTATTCCTTCTGTTTCACCCGCACCACTGTAATTTTGGAGAATCCTTCTTCAAATGTTGGCGGCTTCAGTTTTCCGGACATGCGCCGCATTACGTCATCCGATACCACGCGCTGGCGCTTGTGATTCCGCTCCAGGCAAGTTTCGAGCGGTACATCGAAAAATACGGCTTGCACTTCATATCCATAGTCCTTCGCCAGCTTGATCCAGCCGCCGCGTTCGTGTGGCGTAAGGTTAGTTGCATCCACATAGTTCATAGGTCGACGCGCAATAAGCCGGGCTTTTAGCATGGATCGCAGATTTGAGAAGACCAAATCCTGAAAACGCTGTTCGGTCGGATCATCGAACAACAGAGCCCTAAGCAGGTCGCTCGACAGCGGACTAATTTGATGCCGCTTGAACCAGGAACTCTTGCCCGAGCCGGGCAAGCCTATCGCTAGAACCACAGTACCTTTCGAGGCGCGAGGAGCGGCCGCTTCCGTCGGTTGATTGGGTACGCTCGCAGGCCCGAGCTGTTCGCCCTCAGCATGGGCGGGTCGTGGTGATTCGATGCCTGGAGCCGCTGCTATGACCGGCTGGGCTGGCGCGCTTCGTCCACGTCCTCGGCCACCACGGCCCCTGCGGCGACGACGGCGTTGCAAATCCGAACTGTCACTTCCCTGGTTTGCCTCTGGAGACTTGGGTTCACCTGTAGAAGCACGGGGCGTGGATTGGGAGTCTCGCTCGACGGCAACTGGGTAAGCGTCCCGATGTTGTTCTGAAGGTGCAACTTCCGTTTTCGGCGCACGGGGTTCAGCGTTGCGCGAATGTTGCTGGGGAGTATTAATTTCGTGGGAATCGGCGCCCGTAGGCTTGTCGGTTGCCGTTTCCTTATCAAAATATGCAGGCTGTAGAGGAGCAGGTTTGGCCTCGCCTTTACTCTCTTCCGCAGTCTTCTTGCGCCGCTTTAGACGGTCGCTCATCCATTTACGCATATCTGGCTTGTAACACACCTACATACCCATGAGCAATCTGAGCAGTACAAAGCTGGTTAGCATGAAAATTCAAATTTGGGCTCCGGCTATCCAATTGGCGGAATTGCCTTGGCTTCTGAAGAAGAAGCCGCCGTACAATATTCTTTATGCCCCCAATCCCTCCCGAGATCCATGGTCAAAAATACATCTGCCTTATTACATTTCGCAAAACCGGCGTTCCCGTTTCCACTCCGCTTTGGTTCGGTGAAGAAAATGAGAGGCTCTATGTAATGACACGCAGCGATTCAGGGAAATATAAACGCATTCGTAACAATCCGCAGGTACGGATCGCGCCTTGCACCATACGGGGCAAAATTATCGGATTGGAATTTTCAGCCCAAGCGCGAATTCTTCCCGAGCAAGATTGGCGCGAGGCGAAGAAAACTATCCATAAAAAATATTGGCTGGCGAGACTTCCCTTCTGGAGCAGCAAAAATGTGTTTATAGCTATCGAAAATATCGAAGCTGCTGCATAGTTTTGCTTTATTGATTTTGAGAATGACTCTGCTTTTGGGCCGGAGAACGGAAGATTCTTCGTGCGATAACACCGCGCTTGGGAATGACAAAATATAACTTTTCAAATTGCCCCCCTTCCATTAGCCTCTTATCATTTGCCGCTTTCTCTCTTGCCCTGTTAAGATTTTCTGTTCCTTACACCTCATAGCAAAGCTCTGTCTTTATCTCTCTTTCGGAGGCTACATGGCGGTTAAAGTAGGTATCAACGGCTTTGGACGTATCGGCCGTAATGTTTTGCGCGCTTCTCTCAACGATTCGAACATCGAGTTCGTCGCGGTTAACGATCTCACCGATCCCAAAACTCTGGCTCATCTGCTGCAATACGATTCCGTGCTGGGCAACCTGGATAACAAGATTTCTTCCACCGCGGACAGCATCACTATTGATGGAAAAACTATTAAAGTTTTCGCTGAGAAAGATCCAGCCAAGCTGCCTTGGGAGTCAGTGGGCGCACAGATCGTCGTCGAGTCAACCGGCCGATTCACAGACGCTGCCGACGCCAAGAAACACATGCGCGGACCGGTGAAGAAGGTCATTATTTCCGCCCCGGCAAAGAATGAAGATTTTACTGTCGTGCTCGGCGTGAATCATCAGGATTACGATCCTTCTAAACATCACATTATTTCTAATGCATCCTGTACTACGAACTGTTTGGCGCCCATCGCCAAAGTTGTGCACGATGAATTCAAGATCGTGAGTGGAACTATGACCACGATCCATTCCTATACCAACGATCAAGTAATTCTTGACTTTCCACACAAAGATCTTCGACGCGCCCGTGCGGCGGCCATCAATATGATCCCGACAACAACTGGCGCCGCTAAGGCCATTAGTCTTGTGATTCCAAGTCTCAAGGGGAAACTTGACGGATTCTCCATGCGCGTCCCTACCCCGAACGTTTCGGTCGTAGATCTGGTTGCTTTTGTCGAAAAGAAAACCTCAGTTGGAGAAGTAAATGCCGCATTGAAGAAAGCATCAGAGAGCGGCTCGCTGAAAGGTTATCTTGGGTTCGAAGAGAATGAACTTGTGTCTTCGGACTTCAAAGGCGACGGGCGTTCCTCTATTGTGGACGCACCGATGACTCGAGTGGTCGCCGATAATTGCGTCAAGGTAATCTCCTGGTACGACAATGAATGGGGTTATTCGAGCCGGGTTCGCGACCTCATTAAATTAATCAGCAGCAAAGGCTTGTAATATTGTAGGGACATGGGGTGCCCACCGCTCGATGCGGGTACCCCATTCTTTTGCGTTCTTTAAAGATAGAAAAATAACGCTGGAATTGAAAGCCAAACGATATGTCGAAACTTTCTATTCGTGATCTGCCGCTTAATGACCATCGAATTTTTATGCGCGTCGACTTCAATGTGCCACTCGAAGATGGACGCGTGATGGACGATACTCGCATTCGCGAAACCCTGCCCACCATCGAATACGCGCTGCGTCATGGAGCGCGGCTTATTCTCGCGTCGCATCTGGGTCGTCCAAAGGGAAAGCGCAATCCCTTAATGAGCCTGAAGAATGTCGCGGAGCGGCTTCGTATGTTGCTCGATAAAGAACTTGCGCGTTTTGAAAATGTGGGGTTCTGTCCGGAATGCGTCGGACCGGAAGCGGAAGAGATGGCTGGGAAGCTGGAAAAGGGCCAGAGCCTGCTGCTGGAAAACCTTCGATTCCATCCGGAAGAAGAAGCGAATGACGAAAAGTTTTCCAAGCAGCTCGCGAACCTTGCTGATTTTTATATAAATGATGCGTTTGGTACGGCGCACCGGGCGCATGCTTCCACTGTGGGCATAACCAAGTTCGTACAGAAATCTGCTGCTGGCTTGCTCATGGAAAAAGAACTTTCGTATATGGGTAAGGCATTGCAGTTCCCAGAAGATCCTTTCATTGCAATTTTGGGTGGAGCAAAAGTCAGCGACAAGATCGGTGTGATTCAGAATCTTATGGGCAAAGTGAATACGCTGATTATCGGCGGCGCGATGGCCTACACGTTCCTAAAAGCTCAGGGCCAAAAGACCGGAAAATCGCGTGTCGAGGAAGACAAACTTGATCTTGCCCGGCAACTTCTAGAAGAAGCCAAGACTCACGAAGTGAAGATTCTGCTGCCCCTCGACCACATTGTTGCGGAAAAGTTCGAGGCGGGTGCAAAACCGCAAACAGTTGGTGTGGGCGAGCCAATCCCCGATAACATGATGGGATTGGATATCGGTCCCAAAAGTATTGAAGCATTCTCGGAAGAAATATCAGAAGCTCGCACCATTCTCTGGAATGGTCCTATGGGCGTATTCGAGATGCCGGCGTTCTCCAAAGGCACGTTCAAGATAGCTCGAGCGATAGCCGACAACGGAGGTGCAGTTTCAATTGTGGGTGGAGGCGATTCTGTAGCCGCCGTGCATGCAGCCGGAGTGGCGGACAAGATCACGCACATCTCGACGGGCGGAGGAGCCTCGCTGGAATTCCTGGAAGGCAAAAAGCTGCCCGGAGTGGAAGCACTAACCGATAAACGATAAAAAGCGGTATCGCAGAGTGGACGAATTTAAAGCCCGCATTATCTTGCCCAACAGTCGAACCGTTGAATTTCGTGGTCCAGCCGATATTACGGAGCAGCAGACCGATGCGATTGTGAACGCCGCGAATTCATACTTAATAGGTGGTGGCGGTGTGGATGGGGCAATCCATCGTGCTGGTGGCCCATCTATCCTTGACGAGTGTAGGCAATTTGTCGCTCAGCACGGACAATTACCAGCGGGGCGCGCAATGCTTACCAGTGGTGGTCGCCTTGCCGCAAGGTACGTGATCCACACCGTAGGTCCAATATACAGTGGCGGCGAGAGTAAGGAGTCTGAGCTACTCGCAAGTTGTTACAGAGAATGCATACGGCTCGCTGAGCAACACCGGATGGAATCGATATCTTTCCCATCAATTTCCACGGGAGCTTATGGATATCCGGTCCATCAGGCTGCGATCATTGCCGTGGGTAGTGCAGTTGGGGAATTGAATACGGCAAGCAGCTTGAAATACGTTCGCTTCGTTTTATTCGATATTGCTACCAGGAATGCTTATGTTTCCGCCGCCGAAAAACTAGTTCAAACGAAAAATAAATATCGACTTGAGGAAGCTTCTTCATGAGAAAAAAATTAATGGCTGCCAACTGGAAGATGTACAAAACACCGGATCAGGCGCGCGACTTCTTCCATAATTTTCTTCCTTTAGTGGCAGGACACGACCGTGATGAAATCGTGGTTTGCCCGCCTTACATTGATATCTGCGCGGCAGTGGAAGTAACCAAAGGATCCAGTGTCGCCATTGGCGCTCAGGACTTGTATTGGGAAAAAGAGGGTGCATACACCGGAGAAATTTGTCCTGCCATGTTGCTGGCGGCGGGTTGTACTCACGTGATCATTGGGCACTCCGAGCGGCGGCAATATTTCGGAGAAACGGATGACATCGTAAACTTCAAGCTCAAAGCCGCACTCGAAGTGGATCTCACACCCATTGTGTGCGTTGGCGAGGTGCTGGAAGAGCGAGAAGCCGGGCTTACCGAAGACGTACTCCGTCGCCAATGCGTTCGAGCATTTCACGCCGTTTCGACTAAGAAGGCCGGGAAACTTGTTATCGCCTACGAACCAGTGTGGGCAATCGGGACCGGCAAGACAGCAACGCCCCAGATGGCTGCCGAGGCGCATGCATTCATTCGAGGAGAAGTCGGTAAAACATTCGGCGAGGAATTTGCCAGCAATAGGCGCATCCTCTACGGCGGTTCCGTGAAGCCGGAGAATGCCAAAGCATTAATGTCGGAAGAAGAAATCGATGGAGCCCTGGTCGGTGGAGCGAGCCTCGATCCAAAATCTTTCGCGGCAATTGTGAAGTATTAGCATTCAGACGCAGCAGAGTTCGACGATCAGCAATGTAATCACATGCCGTCCTCCGGAGCCATCCATGAAATTCGCCAGCGAACTCCTGAAATCCCTTCCGAAAGTCCTTTTGCATGAACACCTGGATGGCGTGCTGCGGCCACAATCCGTTATCGATTTAGCAAAAGACATAAAATATGCCGGGCTGCCTACTAACGATGCTCAGGCTCTTGCCGAATGGTTCCATCAGGGCGCGAATAAGGGGAGTCTTGCGAAGTATCTCGAAGGCTTTGATCACACAATTGCAGTGATGCAAACCGAAGAGGCGTTGGAACGCGTAGCCTATGAACAAGCTGAGGATCTTAGTAAAGACGGTGTAGTTTACTTTGAAACTCGTTTTGCCCCAATTTTTCATACCCTAAAAGGATTGACTCATCAACAGGTAGTTTCCTCTGTGCTGAGGGGATTGGAGCGAGGTCGAAGAGATTTTGGACTCCGCTCCGGTTTAATCATATCTGCGATGCGAAACATGAATGTTTCGCTCGAAATGGCGGAACTTGCCGTGGATTTTCGCGAGCGTGGAGTGGTCGGTTTTGATATCGCAGGCGAGGAAGGTGGCTACCCTCCCAAAAAACATGTAGACGCTTTCCATTACATTCAGCGGGAAAATTTTAATATTACGATCCATGCTGGCGAGGGCTACGGCAAGGAATCGATTTGGCAAGCCATTCAATATTGCGGGGCTCACCGCATCGGACACGGCACAAGGCTAATCGACGACATCACGGTCGTGGACGGCAAAGTGGTGAAGTTGGGCGATCTCGCTCAGTATGTTCTTGATAAACGAATTCCCCTGGAAATTTGCCTTATCAGTAATGTCCATACTGGGGCAACGCGGAGCCTGGCAGAACATCCTTTCAAAACCTTTTATCAAGAAAAGTTCCGCGTAACTCTGAACACAGATAACCGGTTGATGAGTAATACCTCAATGACAAAAGAATTCGAGGCCGCAGCGAATACTTTTGGTCTGTCTTTGGACGACTTTGAAAGGCTGACCATTAACGCTATGAAGAGCGCCTTCCTGCCTTATGATCAGCGCTGCAACTTTATTTACAAGGTGCTCAAACCGGGATACGCCAAAGTTCGCGAATCTTTGTCTTCTAGAAACTAATTAGAAATCTTCACGAAATTTTCCGCCGTCGCTTATACTCACTGCTCAATTAAGATTGTTATCCGGCCAGCACAACGACGCAGCGTACGAACAATGCATAACCCTTTCATGGCCCGCGCCATTCAGCTCTCCCTCGAGAACGCCCGCTCGGGCCGAGGCGGACCATTTGGCACGGTGATCGTGCAAAATAATGACATCATCGCTGAAGCTGTTAACCAGGTTACTCTGGACAACGATCCCACGGCCCACGCGGAAATCCTTGCCATTCGCCGGGCATGTCAAAAACTTGGCCGCTTCCAATTGGGCGATTGCGAACTTTATACCTCCTGCGAACCCTGTCCCATGTGTCTGGGCGCGATTTATTGGGCGCGTCTTTCTCGCATTTATTTCGGAAATATCGCCGCTGACGCGGCCAGCATCGGGTTTGACGACTCGCTGATTTATCGGGAAATCACACAACCGCTTTCGCAACGGAAAATTCCCATGATTCAGCTAATGCGTGAAGAGGCACTCGCTGCCTTTCGCGCCTGGGAAGAGCAGCCGAACAAGACCACATACTAATGCCACCGCAAAGCTCTGTAATAAATCGCGCAGTTGAACCGGAGACACGCCACTTGATCGAGCGATATTTCAAACTCAGCGAAAACCATACAACTGTCCGGCAGGAAATTCTCGGAGGCCTGACTACTTTTCTGACGATGGCCTACATAGTCATCGTGAACCCTCAGATACTGTCGCAGGCTGGGATGCCCATGGAAGGAGTTGTATTTGCGACCTGCCTCTCGGCCGCTGTTGCCACTCTTGTAATGGGATTGTACGCCAATTACCCGATAGCTCTTGCCCCAGGCATGTCGCTGAATGCTTACTTCACCTATTCGGTTTGCCTGGGCATGCACATTCCGTGGCGGACGGCATTGGGTGTGGTTTTCATATCGGGCGTTCTCTTCCTCGTGCTGACAGTTACGCGTGTTCGAGAACAAATCGTCAATGGAATGCCCGATTGCCTAAAGCATGCAACAGCAACCGGTATCGGATTCTTCATCGCCTTTGTCGGCTTGCGTAATGCAAAGCTGGTAGTTGCAAACTCTGCAACATTTGTCGGCTTAGGTAGCTTCGCAGATCATGAGGTGCAGACAGCCTGCTTTGGTTTAGCCCTGACTTTGATCTTGATGGCGCGCAAGGTCAACGGTGCAATCTTGATCGGCATCTTCGGAACAACTCTGCTCGGAATGATTCGCGGTATTTCGAAGTGGCCTTCGGCCCTCATATCAATGCCGCATCCCTCCGCTACATTCTTGCAACTCGATCTTCGTAGCGCAATCCATCTCGGCTTTCTTGAAATCTTGTTTGCTTTTCTGTTTGTAGACCTTTTCGACAATGTCGGAACTCTCGTTGGAGTATGCGAGCAGGGCGGTTTTATCAAAAATGGAAAAATTCCTCGCGTTGGGCGGGCGCTGGCAGCGGATGCTGTGGGAACTGTTTTTGGATCCGTGGCGGGCACTTCGACGGTTACCAGCTACATTGAGAGTGTCGCAGGCATTGCAGCTGGCGCACGCACGGGACTGAGCAACATGGTTGTCGCTGCTTTTTTCTTATTAGCCATGTTCTGCTCTCCGTTGGCCGCTGCCATTCCCGGCTATGCCACCGCACCAGCTTTGATCTTGGTCGGCGCGCTCATGACTCAATCCATTGGACACATAATTTGGGAAGATTTCAGCGAAGCAGTCCCGGCATTCATCATAATACTTGCGATGCCGCTGACCTTCAGCATCGCGACCGGACTGAGTTTAGGGTTGATTTCGTACACCGTGGTCAAAGCGGCTTCGGGAAAACTGCGCGAGATCAATGCATTGATTTGGATTCTTACGGTTCTTTTCGTATTGCGATACGTTTATCTTGCGGCGGGATAACCCATCAACAGTATGACGTCCTGAGACCCACATTGCTGCTACAGCACGATCGGTCGCGGATCTCAGGAGCTGAACGATTTCAAAATAACTTATGTCAGTTGGTTGACAAAAAGTTTTACGAAAAGAAATTTGCTTATTTGTAGAAAGCAGCTTTAGCTACTGCAAAGCGCTCCATAGCTCGCCGTCGTTCCTTCCCATACGCAAACAAAGCCTTATTCGTGGGATTTTTTGAGATCCGGGTTGTAGTTTGCAGTTTTGAAGGAGGCATGAGGCTATCGACCCACTCTCGAACGCTCTTCTTTTGATCTGCTGGTCCGAGATCGACAATCTTTGGCGGCGCATTGGGATCAATGTATTGCAATTGCTGCCATTTGTCTTTTTCTGCATTAATCCATGAGATGTAGCCGCCTGGCAGTATCTGCCGCGGTCCCTTAATCGCACCAGTGAAGCTATACCGCGTTCCCGGAGTTACAAGCGGATCATAAAAGTGTGGAGTAATAAAATCCGATACCACCACACCGTTAATGGAGTAGCCATACTTATCGGCTTCGCAGGGATCACAGGCTTCCACCAGATATCCGAATTGTCCAGTGCCGTCCTGGATTTTTTCCCCTTTCACTTCAATCGCTACGGACGACTGCAACCGATTGCCGTAGGGATCCACGAGCATTTCTAGTACCTCGTGACTGGCAGCAACTGTCCAACCGTCGCTACCAGGAGTAGCGATGACCTTGGAGTAAGGTTGCTTGTGTTTATCCATGTGAAAGCCACCTTCTCCGGGTGGGAGCGACTTGACGAGTTGAACTGGCCAAACGCCAGCCGGAATCGACTTTGGACTCGGGAGATACATGACAGTGGCGGTCACACTCCAAAACTGAGGCAGATCCCGCGTGACCTGGATGTTGAGGGCCGCGGCGACGGTGTGTAAGAGATTTACATCGAGAGCTCCCGTAGTATCGACGAGCCCTATTTGAATAACGGACATATCGAACTCCTTTAGCGAGATTTTTAGTTGTCGAGACTTATTGATTTTTACTCTGCTTGTAACCCGGGGCCCGAAACGCGAAGAACATCAGAAACATGGAAGGTTCGAATAGCAAATACGACAAGTCAATTGGGCTTCTACAGCAAATGCCCTTGGCAGGCGAGGCTATATAGACACATCATCTTTGAGCTGTCGTGATTGCATCCATCCGAAACGGTGTACCGAACTACACGTTGATACATATCTTTCAACTGAATCGTGAACACACTGTGGGGGGCACAATGCGCCAAATCAAATGAAGGATGACAGCACCAACGGAAAAAGTTCACCACCGGGGGGATGCCGATGCTTATACGCTGATGACGGGATCAAAGTCAAGCAGGGTTAGCAATGGGTAAATTTGTCGAACCCTCTGCCAGAAGAAGGCTAAATACTATTGTGCGCGGGTTCCGTAATCGAAGTAAACGAATTTGAGGAGCGATGGATTTCGTAACCGCCCCTCAAGATTTACGTTTCAGGCAGCTCTTCTACCCTCGAAGACTTTGCCCATATGTTTTCTATGACGTTTTCCTGAATTATCGCTGTAGTCTGATACACCCGCGATTAGAGTTTCACCTGCGCCCTGCATATGGAAGTATTTGCGTTGGGATGAGCTTTTTATCCCAAGCAAAGTTGGAAAAGCAGCACTGGCAGCTGCCACTCCATAATCCAAAATACCGTGCGTCTTGAAGCTGTATACCCGGAAAACTCCGAGAGGATAATCGGTCATTAAGGCATTCGCGAGCACGCTGACTCCCAGTGCTAACGCAGCGTTCGATCCTCGTTTATCAGTGCCGCGGAATATTGCTGCGGCAACAAAGTTTGTACTCGCATGAATGTAGTCAATGATTCCATGTGTTTTTGCGGAGACAAGCCGCGGAAAGAAATTGTCTACGAAAAGTCCAGCCATCACTAACTCCCAAATAAAATTAGTTTTAAGTTCTCAGGCAGCTTTAGCTCCATCTGCCCATGGATCTAGCACCACCTTGGTGCAGTAATCTTGCTTATCGCGGAACACCTTGTACATTTCAGGCGCTTTATCAATCGGTACCCTATGACTGATTACAAAGCTGGGATCAATATCGCCTTTCTGAATGCGATCCAGTAAAGGCTGCATGTAGCGCATCATGTGCGTCTGACCGGTTTTCATGGTCAACGCTTTATTCATAAATGCTCCCAGTGGAATGGCGTCATCGAATCCGGCATACACTCCTGGCACAGAGACGGTCCCACCTTTGCGGCAAGCTTGTATACATTGACGAAGAGCGATTGGACGATCGGTTTCAACTCGCATCGCCTGCTTTGCCCGGTCCAATACATACATGAAATTATCGTCATGGGCTTCCATCCCAACAGCATCTATGCAAGCGTCAGGACCAACGTTGGCAGTCATTTCTTTCAACGTTTGTACGACGTCATCCACTTGTTCATAGTTAATGGTTTCTGCTCCGGCTTTCTCGGCCATACGAAGTCTGTATTCGAACCTGTCGATGGCGATCACGCGTTCCGCTCCAAGCATGAACGCGCTTCGGATGGCGAATTGCGCAACCGGTCCACAACCCCATATAGCCACAGTGTCGCCGGGCTGAATGTCGCAGTTAACCGCACCGAAGTAGCCGGTAGGAAAGATGTCGGACAGAAATACCGCTTTCTCGTCAGAAATACCCTCAGGGAGTTTAAGCGGACCAACATCAGCATAAGGAACACGAGCATACTGCGCCTGACCGCCGGCGTATCCGCCCATCATATGGGTATAGCCGAATAACCCGGATGGCGAGTAGCCCATCATCTGTTCGGCGATCCAGTAATTTGGATTCGAGTTGTCGCAACAGGACCAGAGCTGTTTCTCACAAAAAAAGCAGCGACCGCAAGCGATCGTGAACGGGACGACAACCCGGTCGCCGGGTTTCAACTTTTCACGGTTGATACCTGCACCCACTTCGACTACCTCACCCATGAACTCATGGCCCATAATGTCGCCCTGTTCCATGGTCGGAATAAAACCGTTATACAGATGTAAATCGGAACCGCAGATGCAAGTACTGGTTATGCGCACAATTGCATCCCGTGGATTAAGGATTTGCGGATCGGGTACCGTTTCCACACTCATTTTTTCAATGCCCATCCAACACACTGCTTTCATGCTATCCTCCGCATTGCGTCTAGAACTTCGCTGACTTTAGATTCAGGCTTTATCGGCCGGGTAGGGTCGGCAACACGCATGGCTGCGACGAGTTTGGAACGCGGACCGTGCGTCTGTCCTTCGATGGTTGGAATCTCGCCGGTTTCGATCAGGGCCTTGAATCGCCGCATGTCCTGTCGAATGATGAAATTTGGAAACTTGCCGAGCATTTTTGCTACAGCGCGAGCCATAGCTCCAGGCCGTGGACGATACCTCATCTCTACCTTGATTAAGGTTCCACGGTTTGCAGGTGCCTGTTCAAACTTAACTGAGCCGTCGACAAAGAGAATAGATCCTGGAAGAGATCGCCATTCAATGGACTCTTTTTCCCGTTCGCCCACGATTTCTGCGTCCCAGATAATGCGCGAGCCCATAGGTCCGAGTGCTGTCCAAGTTGACTGGCCGCCACTAGATACGATTACCGATTCGAGGTGACGCATGAACAACGGCAAATTTTCGAAGTTACGCCAAAATTTGTAAGCTTCTTCGGCTGAGCAGTTCACTAACATGCTGGTTTGAGCGGTGAGTACCCGTGGAAGTCTGTCGGCCTTGACGCCCATGTAGACGAGAGCTCCACCTGCTGCAGCCAGGGCTAATCCGGATTTTGAACGTTTGGAAAGACCAAAAAGCGCAAGCGACCCACCACCTATTAAAGCACCCAAACGCTGCGAAGATGCCGGCTGCACAGCCCCAGTCCTTCGGAGAATGCTTCTGATTTGGTTCATAGCAGCATTACCTCGTTTATTGGAGATAGCAGTCAGATGCCATCAACCATATCAAGGTGCATTGCTGTTCAAGATATTGCGGTTGGCAGGATTTGGTGTCTGGCAGAGAGCGTTCTCGCCTAAACTTGCAGCACGTCGCCTTCGCGGGCAACCATTTCGTACAACACAGGATTTACGAAAAATCCGATGAACAGCCGGGAGATCAATCCCGCCACAATGACGATGGCGAAAGGTCTTTGTGTATCTGAACCGATGCCGGTCGACAGAGCTGCTGGCAACAATCCCAGGCAGGCGACGAGCGCGGTCATCATAATAGGACGAAGTCGCAGCAGCGAAGCCTCTCGTGTGGCAGTTCGTATGTCCATTCCTTCCTGGCGTAATTTGTTAATGTAAGAAACTAGGATTACAGCAGTTTCCACGGAAACGCCAAGCAACGCCAGAAGGCCTAATACGGAAGAAACACTGAACGGAGTACCAGTAAGTTTGAGCGCAACCAGCGCACCCACTGGCTCTGTCATAATCACTCCCAAGGCAATGCTGACGGGGAATTTAAAGTTTCCGTAAAGCGCAAACAGAATCATGAAGATCAGCACAATGGCGAGCGGGCCAATAAAGTACATCTGCGATCTGGCTTCGAGAAACTGACTGTATTCGCCGCCCCATGCCATCTGGTAGCCCTGCGGAAGCCTTACTGCTTTGTTCACTGCGATCTGACCGTCCCGAACGGCCCGTGCCAAATCACGGCCTTCGATACTGTACTGGACTCCGATATAGCGCGAGTTATTTTCGCGGTAGATAAATGAAGCACCATTTCCCTGACTGATATTTGCAAGTTGGCTCAACGGAATTTGTTGTCCATCCGGCGTGCCTACCAGCAGATTTCCAATTTCATGCGCGTTGCTGCGGAATTGCGGCTGCATACGCACAACCAAATCAAAGAGCTTTTCTCCTTGTATTACCTGCGTTACGGCTTGTCCGCCAACCGCAGCTGAAATCACCGCCTCAACGTCTGCGACGTTGATTCCGTAGCGTGCAATCTTTTCGCGGTTAACATCGATCAACAAACTGGGCTGACCGAGTTCGCGCACTACTGTAAGCTCGGTAAAACCGGGCACACCTGCGAGCGTGTTCTTGATCTGAATAGCTTTGTCCTGGAGTACGTTTAGATCCTCGCCGTAGATCTTGACGGCCAGAGAACTCTTGAGGCCGGTCAGCGCTTCATCCACCGCATCCTCCGCAGGCTGCGTATAGTTAAAAATAATTCCGGGGAAAGCGCTGAGTTTTTTGTTAACCGATTCAATAAGATCTTTTTTCTCGCTGATCTCGCCTGCCCACGCTTTGTCTTTGTAGGGCTTCAGTCCGACGTAGAACTCGCAGTTAAAAAATCCTGTAGCATCAGTGCCGTCGTCGGGGCGTCCGAGTTCCGAAGCTACAACCGTAACCTGTGGATATGACATTAGAATGTCGCGAATCTGCGGGGCAATCTTGCTGGCTTCCTCGAAGGAAATCGTATAAGGCATGGTGGCGCGCACCCATAAGGCGCCTTCATCAAGGTGAGGCATAAACTCCCCACCGATGAATGGAACAAGCAGCAGACTCGCACCAAAAATTAACGTTGCGATCGTAATTGTCGTCTTGGGTCTATCGAGCGTCCAATCCAATGGCTTCGCGTAATTCTCTTTCATCCACTCAAATGCCCGGTTGCGCTTCTCGCGAATGCCACTCTTGAACCAATATGAAGCGAGTACTGGTATCAAGGTGAGAGTGAGGATGAGCGAACCTACCAACGCAAAGGACATGGTCTCAGCCATGGGATGAAATAGTTTTCCCGAGGGGCCGCTCAGCGCATAAATCGGCAGGTAGCCAGCAAGGATTACAGCTACCGAGTAGAAAATTGGGCGATCTACATCTTTCGCAGCGGCAAGAATGACTTCGTGCAGGTTGTATTGCTGCCCCTCTCGTAATGCCAGTTCGCGATAGATGTTTTCAATCATGACAACGGTGCCGTCGATGACGATACCGAAATCGATTGCTCCGATTGAGAGAAGATTTGCCGCAACATCGTGTGCATGAAGCACGATGAAGGCAAACAACAATGACAGAGGAATCGTAAGCGCAACAATGATGGCGGCACGAAAGCTGACCAAAAAGAAGATCAGGACAACCAGGACCAGCAACATGCCTCGCACCAGGTTTCTTTCTACTGTGTCCGTGGTGAGATCGACTAACTCGCTGCGGTCGTAATAGGGATGAATCTTCACATCTGGTGGGAGGATCTGACGATTCAGCTCATCCGTCTTTGCTTCCACCGCTTTCAAAACATTCTGTGTCTGCTCCCCACGCAGCATCAGAATTACACCTTCCACCGCGTCGTCATTTTTCTGATAACCAAATTGGCCCAACCGCGGGGCGTGTCCAATGGCTACGTCTCCGATATCGCGCACGCGTATGGGCACACCTTTATTGGCGCCGACGACGATGTTTCCAATGTCGTCCGTGTTACGCACAAGGCCAATGCCACGAACGTAGTAGAACTGTCCGCCTTGAGAATAGAAGCCCCCGCCAGCATTGGAGTTATTGGCGCTCACCGCTGTGACGACTTGCGGAATCGTGAGGTGGTATCCAAATATGCGTGCTGGATCGAGCAGCACCTGATATTGCATCACCGTACCGCCAAAACCCGAGTCGTCGGCAACACCGTGCACGGAGCGATATGCTCGTGCCACGACCCAGTCCCTAATTGTCTTCAACTCCTGGGGTGTGCGATCGGGGCTTTTAAGAACGTAGCGGTATACCAGACCACTTGGGCTGAATAGCGGAGCAAGACTCGGTGTGACTCCAGCCGGCAGCGTCGCTTGCGCTAGCCTCTCGAAAACTATTTGTCTTGCAAAATAACTATCGGTTGTTTCGTCGAACGTCAGAATCAAATCCGACAGGCCATAAAGCGACTTCGAACGCATCACCTCCATGCGCGGAACGCCGTTCATCTCCAGTTCAAGCGGAAGGGTTACTAACCGCTCCACTTCTTCTGCGGCGTGGTCAGGCCATTGTGTAATGATTTCTACTTGCGGAGGTGAGAGGTCAGGATACGCATCCACTGGCATCCGCTGAAAAGATATGATTCCTCCGACCGTGATGAAAGCGGTCAGCATCAGCACCAGGAATCTTTGCCGCAGCGCCGCTTGGACTATTCGGTGAATCATTCAGATGTGATGAACACTGTCTCCCTGATCGAATGCCTTGAGTACGCCGTCTTGCATGACTGGATTAGTAGCGATCGTGCTAACGCTGTAATGAGTTCGCGAACTGCACGAACAAGCTGCCGTTTCCGATGACTTGATCGCCCGCCTTCAAGCCGCTAATGATCTGTGTTTGTCCATTCAAACTTTCTCCGAGTTCTACCGAGCGCTTCCCAAACTGGTTAGAAGCTGCCGCGGCATAAACGAAAGGCTGGTTTTCGTTATCTCGCAAAATCGCAGCATCTGGAAGCGCGATGGTATTCGGAATTTTGCCTGCATTCACGGTCACAGCAACGAACATATCTTTCTTGAGCTTCTCGCCAGGATTACTCGTCTCAACGCGTGCCTGTAGCGTACGTGTGTTTGGGTCGAGTGAAGCCGCAATGTAAGAGACGTGCCCGTGAAATACTTCAGGATAAGTGTCGGTTTGGATCGTAACCTGATTCCCGGTCCGCACGTACGGCAGATCTTTTTGATAAACATTGACCAGAACCCAAACGGTGCTGGTATCTGAGATCATGAAGCATTGAGTTGTGCCGGGCTGAATAACTTGCCCAGCGGATACGTCCTGTTCGACTACTTCACCCGCAATGGGCGCTTTCACCGGGACTTCGAATGATGGCGGAGCTTGCACCAACGCGTCGGGATCAGTAATCCCCATAACCTTCAATGCGGCTTGGGCTGACGCCAAGTCGCCCCCTGCTTGTACATCAGCCGATTCCGCCTGCTCTAGCGCCTGCTCGGCAATGGCGTGATGCTGGTATAAATCCTTTGCGCGGGCGAAGGCCTTTTCTGCCAGAGCATACGCATCTTTCGCTTTCAAATAATTAGTACGGAGCTGCGAGTAATCCGGACTCGCGACATACAACATCGGCTCTCCCTGATGGACCTTTTGCCCAGGGACAACCACTACCCTGCTTACTGGTCCGCTCACCTGGGTGATTACCGGTGTGGTGCGAAAGCTGTTGTAAGCCACAGCTCCCGTCAAGCGGAGAGTTCGAGTTAGCGTTGTGGGTTGAACCGTGACAACTTCAACGTGCGACATCTGCTCCTGTGGAATGGAAAACAACTCTGGATTTTCGGAACTCTTCTTGTTTGAGTACGCGGCATTTACACCGCCCCCTTGGCAACTGGTCAGCAGCAGCATACTCGCGGGTAGGACAATCAATGCAGCCAATGGCCGCCACCTCTTACCATGCGTTCTCTTACGATCTCTCACGGCAGATTCCTCGTTCCTACTGCTTCTTTTAATTGCTCAAGTGCGGTCATGTAAGAGGCCAAGGCTTGGCGGTATGCTAATTGGGTTGAACGATAGCTGCGCTCGGCATCGAGATAATCGAGCAAACTCGCCGCGCCGCGCTTGTAAGCATACTCGCTGATGTCGCGAGAGTCTTGCGCCTGCTTAAGGTAGCCGGAGGCATAAAGTTGCACCACCTCATCGTTACTTTTAAGGGCTTCATAGGCATTAGCGACATCGGAAAGAACTGTATCACTAGCCGATTGTTGTTGCTCTTGCGCCTGTGTGAGGGCGTATCCAGTGCGCGCAATTTCTCCTTGATTCCGATCAAAAATCGGCAACGCGAAATTCACAAAGAGTGAAGCAGTGTTCTCTCCCGAAACATGGGTGAAATCGTACGTTCCATTGACATCTACCTTGGCATTCGCTTTTGCGAGAGCAATCTGACTCTGTGCGGCAGTTACTCCCAATTCTGCGGCCACAAAGTCGGGCCGTTCGCGCAAAGCCTTGGCTTGCAAGTCTTCCTCACGTGCTTTAACGGGTTGGTAGGCCAAGTCACCGATTACATCGAAATCGGCGGGGACTGCGTCATATCCTAACAACTCGCGTAATGAAACGAGAGCCTGCAATTTTGCCAAACGGGCAGAAGAGACGTCAGTTTGAAACTGCAAAAGCTGTAGCTTAATCTTTAAATAATCGCCCTCGCCGATATATCCCGCTTTGAATTGTGCCTCACCGATATCGACCTCTTGCTGGAAATCTTTCAAATCCTGAAGCGCGAACTGGAGTGTGGACTCGGCGAGTAACACGCTTATAAATTGCTGCCCAACATTGAATGCAAGTGTGCGCTCGGCATCGGCCACTTGGGAGCGCGTGACTGCTGTCTGATCGCGAGCTGCCTGAAGGCGCCTCTGCCGCTTATGACCACGTTCGAAGAGATATCCGATTCCAATATCGAATTGCTGAGTATTGTTCAGATTGTCCCCAGAAAAATCCTGAGGACTAAAAAAGGGAATGAACTGGGTATCGGCTCCCAAAGTAGGATTTGGCCGCAAGTTCGCGGTAATTTCCTGCGCCTGATTTTGAAAAATCAGAGTTCGAGTGGCTTTGATTGAGTGATTATGCGCGAGTGCCAGATCTATCGCTTGATCAAGAGTGATAAGCCTCGTATTTTGCGCAGCACTTACTCCCACCAGCACGAGAAAAGCCGTCGCTGAGGTAAAGATACGAAAGTACCTGGGATGTAGGAGGGAGATATTCAAAGCGAACTGACTGCAACAAGGCAGATTTCGCATGGATGCTTGAATGAAACAAGCGCTCCACCAAGCTCTGATGCCCGTATTACCCTCCTCATTATGTAAGACTGCAACTCAGGATTGAATGGATGTATTGTAATCCACAGTATTCACTAATGCTTACTTTTGCCTAGAGACGGGAGTCCTCTGATATGTCGCCTCTATTCAGTACCAGCTTCTGGTTCCGAATTTGTTAGCAATAATCGCACTTAATCCACCAATAAACACTTAAGTCTGCCACTCGTTCAGCCGATAGAGGATCGTAAGCGTCATGCCTCGACTTCCGGTTCTCGAAGGGCGCCGCTTCAGGCTGGCTCCATTCCCCGAGCGTGCATTCTACGTTCTGCAACAACCCTGCAATTACAGGAGAGTTGAACCGTGATTTCCTTGAAAAAATACCTGGACATGGAAATAGGCATTGATGTGGGCAAGGACAAAGAGGCGGACAAGCATAAACATGGCAAAGATGATGATGACAAAGACCGGCCAGTAAAGGGCGATTTCGATCAATCTGATCTTTTTTCAACTACCCTGGCATGTTATCGATCCGTTCTGCGGACCATGGGAAAAAGCGCCCACCAAGCCTGCCCCGAGGTTAGTTCAGAGCTACAACAGAATTTCATCAGTCTAGAAAAACGTCTCTCAGGCAAGCTCACGCCCCTCCTGCTAAAAGAATCGGAACAACAGGTCGGTGAGCAATTGCAACAATGGGGAGGACGCATTGCGGAATATTTCAATACAAAGGCCAATGACGTAAAGGAACTTCTCATCGTGCTCGCCCGCACTGCCGAGTCAGTAGGCCAACGAGATCAGCATTATGAGCAACAATTGGGTTTGTTCACGAACCGTTTGCAAAGCATCGCCAACCTAGATGACCTCACCAAAGTCCGTCTATCCCTGATACAGAGCGCATCTGAACTAAAGACCTGTGTGGATAAAATGGCTCAGGAGAATCGCGAGACAGTTGCGGAATTGCAGGCACAAGTTAAAACATATGAATCTAAACTCATGGCAGTTGAACAGATTGCTGCCAGAGATGCCCTCACCGGCCTGGCCACCCGCCGTTACGTCGAAGAACGGATCGAGTTACGTATCCAGCAGAAACAGGTGTTTTGTGTGGCCATCGTGGACTTAAACCGGCTGAAACAACTCAATGACACTCATGGACATTTGGCGGGGGACAATTTACTAAAACAATTTTCTCAGGAGCTTCGGTCAAATTCACGTCCCAGTGATCTGGTTGGGCGCTGGGGTGGTGACGAGTTCATCCTGGTTCTGGATTGTGATCTTCCGGGTGCACAATCGTTGATGGACCGTATATTGAAATGGGTGTTTGGGGAGTACACAATCCAGCTAGGCGAGCAGGGAGAAATCAAAATTATGGTGGATGCTTCCGTTGGTGTGGCTGAATGGAAGCCAGGCGAAACCATTCAACAAGTGGTCGCGCGCGCCGACGCGGCTATGTACAAGGAAAAGGCCATGGCGCATAAACAGAGATCTTAGTCGGCGACCTCAAATTGCTAAGGAACTATGGTTTTATCCTGCATCGATTACGAGTTCTTCCGCATCCTATCTACTTGAGCGCGATAATCTTTTGGTAACCTTTTTGGGCAGCAAACGTCCCTTAAGAGTACCCGTTCGCGTGCTATACTGCGCTCACAAGCGGTCTACGGGACGGTAGTGACTCCCGAACCGAAGGAAAATCGAAGATGGCCCGTAGTTCTCGTCGTTCCCTCTTTTTTGTTGTATTGTTCCTCGCAGTTTGCGGATTCCTCGGCATTCTCTTTGCTCAAAAGAATCCCGATGCAACTTCGGGCAGCGATTCCGATGTTCGCGACAGCTTAAAGCAGTTCGCGGATGTCTATAATGTGATTGAGCAAAACTATGCTGAGCCGGTAAATCCCGATAAGGCTATTTACAACGGAGCCATTCCGGGCATGTTGCATGTGCTCGATCCACACTCCAATTTCTTCGATCCCAAGGCGTACTCACTACTGCGCGAAGATCAGCGTGGAAAGTACTATGGCGTCGGGATGACGGTTGGTCCGCGTAACAACAAAGTTATTGTCATCGCCCCCTTCGCAGGCACGCCCGCGTATAAAGCTGGCATTCACCCCGGCGACATCATCATGGCAATCGATGGCAAGCCCACTGACAACATGACAACCAGCGATGTCGCTGACTTGCTGAAGGGGCCTAAAGGCACTACGGTACACATCACCATGTTGCGCGAGGGTGCTGATAAGCCTCTCGAATTCGCAGTAGTCCGCGACGAAATTCCACGATACAGCGTTGACCTGCATTTCATGATCAAGCCGGGCATCGGCTACATGCACGTCTCAGGATTTAACGAGACCACCGAGCACGAGGTCGCGGACGCACTCGATGAAATGGGGGATCTCAAGGGATTGATCCTCGATCTTCGCCAGAATCCCGGAGGCCTGTTAAACGAAGGCGTGGGCGTGGCTGATAAGTTCCTGCATAAGGGACAGCTGATCGTTTCGCATCACGGCCGGTCATCCCCAGAAAAGCGTTATACTGCGGCTCACGGAAATGGCGGACGAGATTATCCGTTAGTCGTATTGGTCAATCGTGGAACGGCATCTGCCGCTGAAATTGTGGCGGGAGCCATTCAGGATCACGATCGTGGCCTGATCGTGGGCGAAACCACCTTCGGCAAAGGCTTAGTGCAAACGGTTTACCCGTTGTCGGAAAATACCGGTCTTGCACTTACCACTGCTCATTACTACACTCCGAGCGGACGTCTGATTCAACGCGACTACTCGAACGTATCGCTCTACGACTATTATTTCGACCGACCTAACGACAACGATACTTCGAACCGAGAAGTAAAACTGACTGATAGTGGACGTACTGTATACGGCGGCGGCGGAATCAAGCCCGATGTAAAGATTGATCCTCCGAAAGACAATAAGTTTGAGGACACGTTACTTCAGCACTACGCGTTTTTCAACTTCGCCAAACATTACGTTGTCACGCATCATCCCACCGAGAAGTTCGAAGTGGACGACCAGGTGATGCAGGAATTCCGTAAATCACTCGACGAAGATAAGACTCCGTATACCGAAGCCGACCTGGTTCAGAATAACGACTGGATACGAAACAACATTAAAAGTGAAATCTTCGTAGACGCATTCGGCCAGGAAAAAGGGTTACAGGTAAAAGCGGAAGGCGATCCTGAAGTGAACAAGGCGCTGGAGCTTCTTCCCCAAGCCCAAAAATTGGCGGAAAACGCAAAGAAGATCGTTGCAGAGCGTTCCACTCCGAACTCTCTGAATCGCTAGATAATTGCAAGTTGATAGAAGAAGGCCCGAGTGAATCGGGCCTTTTGTTTTTTGAGTGGATAAACAGCGCACAGCCATACCTAATTAATTTCGTTTGGATGTTGCTTCTCCTACAAATACCAAGCACCCGTTTGGATCTACTATGTGGAACTCGGTCATCCCATATTCCCGGTCAAATAAATCCCGGATTCGATAATGATCCTTGAACGTTTTTACATGCTCCCATAAAGCATGGATGCCGGAAACTTCAATATAAATCTCAGTATGCTCGCGCACACACTTCATGACCTCTTCAGATGCGGCCTCCTGAAAGTGAATGGTTTGGCCATCCCGCTCCACAATCGAGTACTGCGGCGATTTCATGGTTGAGATGAATCCCAGCACACTCTGATAAAATGCAATAGTTTCATCCATGTTGGCGGTTGCCAGCATAGGACTGATCCGCTTCACTACAGTCATCACGGAGCCTCCGGCGGTCTGATGTATTCGTCTGCCGAAATATAATGTTACAGCAGAGCTGGTGCGACTCTGGTTTAAAATGAGTCGCCACCCTCATCCTGTCAATTGACTTGTGCTTCCTGCTATGTGAAAATTCGCCCATTCTGTTGCAGTACTGGGCCGGAGTTAGGCATGAGATCCTTTCGTATTCGATTAACTTCTGATTACCAAAGAATAACCTGGTGCTAAAAGAGGCGCCATGGATTTTAGTGACATTAATCGCTGCGATTGCGGGCGTGACCGATTGGCGGTCGCGCCGTATTCCAAATTGGCTGACGGTGCCGGGGTTGATACTGGGGATTGCCGCAAACTGCCGACCAGGCGCCAAAGAGTCATTATTAGGGGCTGGCCTGGGACTGGCACTGCTGCTACCCTTCGTAGTGTTAAGAAGTCTGGGCGCGGGGGACTGGAAGCTGGTTGGGGCAATCGGAGCGTGTTTGGGGCCGCATCATTTGCTGGAGATCTTGTTTGTCACCATTCTGATCAATGGGTTGATGGCCCTGGCAATGATAGTTTGGAAAAAGCGAGTAGGGCAAACAGTGCGTAATCTCGGCCACATGCTGGCATCAATGATGACCTTGCACCTGCCGGGAAAAGAGCTAACACTGGATAACCCGCAAGCAGTGAAAGTTCCGTTCGGAGTAGCCGTGGCAGTGGCAGTAATTTTGTACACGGCGAGGCATGCGTGGGGAGGGGTTTGAGCCAGTCGCGTTCGCATAGTATCTATGAAATCAAAATTGTCATGCGCGAAGAGAATCGCGACTGAAAGTACAGGACAAGCCATTGTGGAGGCGGCAGTAATACTTCCTATTTTGTTCTTTATAGTCTTTGGAATTTTCTGGTTCGGGCGGGTGATGAATGTCTATTCAACTCTATATCGCGCTGCCCACGAGGCAGCACAGGCGTATGCTTCAAACACGTGCGGGAGCTGCGGCAATGGCGTTACAACACAAACGACAGTAATGACTAACGTGGTAAACCCGATTTTTGCTGCTGCCCACGTAAATGGCACGGTGACTCCAACTTTCAACACTGTACAGTTGAATCCCGGGTCGACACCCATTGAGATCGCGACGAGCGTAGACCTGAGTTATACGTATCCGTTCACACTTTATGGGATGACCTGTTGTCCGTTGCGGCTTACCACGCTGTTGAATGGAATCACAATCACGGGGCACGGCCAAGCCCGGCAGGAAAATTGATCAGCATGCGGTTCACAATTCGAATTCGGCGAGGTATTAACCGATTAATAAAAGGGCTAGCAGGAGCCGAAGGGTCGGAAATTATTGAATTCGCAGTATCCTTGCCGCTTTTACTCGTTATGGTCGTTGCCATCTACGACTTCGGCTCGGCGTTCGTACTGAAAGAAAAGATCGGCATCATTGCCCGCGAAGGTGCGCGATTTGCGTCAAACCTGCCTTCTACGGACTTACTTCCTACCGGAACTAGTTGTGCTACAGTTGCGTCTATTTGTTCAGTGCGCGATGCCGTGGACGCGGCACTAGTCGCGAATAAATTGAATGACTGTGCGCTTGCCGCCGCCGTCCCTCAGCTGGGCAATCCCGTCTCTGCGAGTGCTCCCCTCTCGTGGTATTTCAAAACAACATCGCGAACCAATGGATGTCCGAATGATCTAATACTCATTGTGGATCGAGGAGCTTTTTACACGACCACACTAACGATAAACCCAACGAACCCGACTTACACTATCGAAGCAACCAAATTGACTCTTACTTATCCTTACAGTTGGACGTTCAATCGTGTGATCACGCTGATAGCTTCAGGGACAAATTATCTCGGCACGTCCGAGCTTACAGAAGCCGCAACCATGCAGGACTTAAACTGAGGGCACCTTTGGATAAGCAAACTTCATGACCCAGAATTCACACCTTCGAAATCGAGAGGGCGGAGTGACCATCTTTGTCATGGCTGCGGTGATTGCTGTCGTGTTAGGGATGGCCGCGCTAGCCATTGATTTAACCGCCCTTTATGTTTCCCATGGTGAAGCGCAATGCGCTGCCGATGCGGCTGCGCTAGCGGCAGCGAAGATGTTCGTGAACTCTGGATTTACGTCAGGTCAAATCAATGAAAGTGCGGCTTGCGGTGCGGCGAATGCAGCGGCACAATCCGCGGCCGCGATAAATCTTGTCGCTGGGCAACCTCCTCAGATTGCCCCCATTAACTGTACGTACAGCTCCAGCGGTGGAGACCAAAACCCACAAGTAACCGTAAAAGTTCAGCAGACAGCGCTTCCCAGCTATTTCGCAAGCATCTGGGGACAAAGAATGAACAGGGTGACGGCTACAGCCACAGCGGAAGCCTACAATCCGTCGGGCCCCCCGGGAATCTCGCCGGTTCAGGTTTCGATCAAGCCGTTCTTAGTTCCAAATTGTATGCCGAGCACCACCGCTACAACGGTTTGTCCGTTCCCATATTTTGTCGATCCCAACAACAACAACGCACTCAACAGTCCAGCGGCATATCTCGGGCAAGAAATCTATCTCGCGCAAGTTAAGACGAATGGAACGGTGCCTTTTCCACCGCCGCAACCGTATGCCGCCTATTACATAATCCGCCCTCCACAGGAAGCGACCATCTGTCCGTCGCGAGCGGCGCCTCCCGGGACGTGTGCACAGGTCGGGATCGGCGGCACGTACGACAATATCGCTTGTTCCGAGGAGCCGACAAAGCTAGCACCCCCCACTACAGACGAAGGGGAACAACTCAGTTGCGGAGACCAACTACATATCCGGTCCAGCACTGGAACAACTACGCGTCTCACTGAAACCTCGAATGCGACTCAGTGTCTAATTCATGCCAGTGGGCCTGGGTTAGGGATGGGCCAAGATGTCTTTGCTCCTGGCAACGTGGGGACTGGACTTCCGGTAGAGATTGACGCGGGCGGTAATAACCCAAATTCGACGTTAGCTGGAGCCCTAACGAAGAATATCAGCCGTAGCGATTCGGTGATCACGGTTCCATTATTCGATAGTAGAACCAACGCGTGCCCTGGAGGAGTTTGTCAGCCTGTAACGATCACGGGTTTTCTTCAGCTAGGCGTTCAGACCGTAGATGGAAATGGAACTATCCAGGCCGTTGTGATGAACGCTTCTGGATGCGGCAGTAATACCGGATCCGGCACGACAATCTCCGGCGGCGGTGTTTCCCCTGTTCCCGTCCGCCTCATCGGTCAGTAGGACATGTTCTCGCGCAATTGACCCATTACTGCTGCGGGGCTTCCGGTTCTGTCTCTGGCACTGGTGGCGGCGTGTCGTCCACTGGTTCGGACGGTTGCATCTGTCCTTGCACCGGCTCGGGCGGCGGCTGATTTGCCGATGAATATTCCTGTGTAAAAGTTTCGCCCGCTGAGGCCACGCCCTGTTTTGAAGTCAGAAAAACACCGCGCAACTCATTCGGATCGCGCTCCGATCCCACCATTACAAAATTAAAATGCGATCCATTCAGCAACGCTGCCATGGCTTCACGCGCTGGAGCCGGAGCGATATCGGCGACAATCTGTTCCTGCTGCGCTCCCGGCGGGAGCGGAATATCCGCACCCGTCTGCCTGTGTACTTCATTGAGCACTTCCGCCAGCGTGCCTTTGTCAACATGAATACTCAGCATCCCGCGGCTGAAATGCACATCCACTTGTGGCCTACGTATGGGCAAAGTTGGCGGCATATCTGCTTCCGAGATAATGATGGGAGCCGCCGTTTGCGAAGCTGCTGCTGATACGGTTTGCAAATGTCCCGTCCCGCCAATTCTTGCTGCGATTGTTCCATCAGCTTTTGCGTCAAATTTTACGATGACAGTTTTGCCTGAAGGAAAAATGCGATAACTCGCCACCTGGGTTAGATCGAGGACAACTCGAGTCACCGGTGGATTGGCCGAGAACAATCCCACACGAACATTCTTGAGATTTCCGCGATTCACATTCAAGCCACGCAGTTCAGAGCTAGGCTGCGCATTGGGAAAATCAATCACCAGGCGATTAGGAGCGGTGACGACCTGGCTCTGCGGCGTTACCGGCGCGCTGGCGAGAATTTCAAGTTCAACGCTATTGCCCACATTCAGCAAAGAAACTTTGCGGATTAAAGCTACGGATCTCTCGCCAGAGTTGGTAAAAACTTGTGCAACGACTTGATTTGAGAAAATGCCGAGTCCCGCCAGCAATCCACAAATCAGACCAGATTTGATGAAACCGCCCATTACCTGCAATTTTATCAGTATTTATCCCTGCCAAATTGCACTTCAGTTCCTGTCCTCCCGCACGAAAGGCGCTACTTGGACGCCGCTTTCAGAATGTCCCCTAGAACATCTGGACCGTCCGTTCGTTCCAAATGTGGGTACTTCTCTCCATCGTAGTATGGGATCGAATAAGTCTTAAAGAACTGAGCATTCTCGATGAGCAAATCAATCGGCTGATGATCTTGTTTAGCGGTTCGCAGCGTGTCTCGTAGTACGTCCTTCGACCACCGCCGTCCGTTGATTGCGACCAGTTTCATTTCAGGGCCAATCCCCGCAGTGTAGGCGGGAGAGCCAGGAATCACATCTTGCAGCTCACCGTTTTCCCGGACAGAAAAGCCCAAAGAATAAAATGCATTCAGGCTTTTGCCGAGCTTTTCACTGGCATGAATAACCAGATTCGGATGATCGTCATAGACCAGTTTCCATCCGCCCCGTTCGATTCCACCGAGCGGAGCATGCGTGGTCACCGCATTGGTGCGTTCTCGCAAAAGCCTTGCCCAATCATAAGGAGTAACCTGGTTCAGAGTGTTTACCAGATCATCAAACGTGTAAGGCACAACTTTGGGAGGTCCACTCTGCCCTCCATGAAACAAATGGCAAAAGTCATTGAGCGATTTCTGCCCATGCGTCTGCTGGTGTATCAGCATGTCCACGTCGAGCCATATCAGCTCCCCCTCCGGATAATAGTCAAGGCCACGACGCCAGTTCTGCCATACCGGTCCAGCCAGCCGCAAAATTTGGACGGAACGCGCAGTATCTTCCAGAGGACGCCACGTTCGCCCCGCGCGATGATCCAGCATAGCGGCAGTCGCAGCCAACGTTTCTCGGTATTCTTCAGGCGACCACAATCCAGAGCGCGCCGTAAGGACGTTCCCCAAATACTCGGTTAATCCCTCATAAACCCAAAGCAAATCTCCAATCATCGGCTCCTGATAATTTCGCGTTGCCAGTCCGGCCGGCCGACGGTACTTGCCATTCCAGGAATGGGTGAACTCGTGCGGCAGCAAACTAGCGTCCAGCAAGCGAATATCAGGATCAATGAGCCCTCGTTCTTCGATACCGTTATCGCTGGACTGGTGATGTTCGAGTCCTCGCCCCCCGACTTCATCGCTCAGGGTAAACAAGAAGTGATATTCCAGATAATGCCGCGCCCCAAACAAAGCTCCGGTCTCGGCAACCAGCTTGCGATAGGCTGCTTCATCTTCTGATGTCATTGCCAATCCCGCATCGCTCTCGCTAACCATATCGATTTCGTGAACGGGAGTTTCCCCGGGTTTGGTTAGCTGTATTTTGCGGAAGTGATCCCCGGCGATAAGCGGTGAATCCACCAAAGTCGTTAGTGAAACCGGCTTGAAATGTATTTCCGACGAGGACTGACTGGGAGCTTCTTCTGGCTTTAAAGCTGTACCGAATTTCCATCCCACGGGCAGTCGAACTGAAGCCATAAATTGAACGTCATCTGAGTTTGTGTTTTGTGGGTACAGCAAGACCTGATTCCAATTCAAATCCAAAACATGGGAGGACGCGGCGGCTCCACTCGCTCCGGAAACGCCGCTGGTAGTAATCGTGTCCAGGGAGACTTGTAATTCGCTAACGCCTGACGGGACATCCACATGGAACGCATACATGTCCACAGAATCCCGCTCCCACGGCAAACTCCGGCCCGCAGCTTCCATCTTCACCCCAGTAACATTTTCAATCGGTCCGCTGGGACGATGGTTGCCGGGAACCCATTTGGGATAAACAAGCGTGAGTGGCCCGGGTTTGACTGGAAGCGTCAATTGGGCATGATAAATATTGCGCGGAGCATCAGTAAGATCCACGGTAAGGTGAATCGCTTGCGCGTATGTATTGGGCGAAAAGAATCCTAAGCAGGAAGCGAACAAAGACACGAGTATCAAAAGACGACGCACTATGAGCTCCTTTTGTTAGAAACTTCTAAGATTTTTGTCGTAAGAACTTACCATCTTAGTGAACTTCTGAGTTTGCAGACTAATTTACGAAACCGCGATGTTAAAAGCTGCGCTTGTCGCCTCAAACATTTTTATTCGTAATCTTTTAGGTTCTAAAGTTACATTACCGTGGAGCACTAAAGTTCCGCATCTTTTCGGGCGATATTTCTTAACATGATCCCTCTTGCCCGCGACCCCCTCCACAAGCTGCGCATTCTTGTGGCCGAAGATGATTTTTTCAACCAGCCGCAGTTAGTGGATACGCTAAAGAAAATGGGGCACAAGGCAACAACGGCAAAGGACGCCTCTCAAATCATGGCCCGGTATCGTCAACACGCCTTCAATCTAATCTTCATCGATATAGACCAACCAGAACTGGATGGGTTAGCAGTCACAATGCAGATTCGTGATCTGGAACGCCAAACTCGTAATCACGTGCCCATCATTGCCATGACCGCGCAATCTAGCAACTCAGGGCGGGGGCGCTGTCTCGATGCCGGAATGGACAGTTATCTTCATAAGCCTCTATTCACTGTGCAGCTGGAAACCGTACTTCTCGCGTTTGACCAACCCGAGGCAATTGAACCGGGACACCGTCCCGCCTGTTGGAACCGTTTGGCAACTCTCGCGCGAGCCGGTGGAGACGAAAAATTTCTGGCCGAAATTATTGGTTTATTTTCCGAAGAAAAAACCCGGCTGATTGAACAAATGCAACGGGCCCTCGACAAAAAAGACGCCTTGACGATCGAGTATGCTGCCCGCCATTTGAAAGAACAGTTGAGTTATCTAGGCGCTGCTGAACTATCGGAAATGGTTCGTAAACTGGAAGAGATGGCGAAAAGGCGCGACTTGCCGAATGCAGCAAAGATGACTGCCGCAGTACACGCCCAACTCGTGCAAATGGATCGCGAAATGGTTGCACAGCCAGACTGAATTGCCGGAATCATAATGCACTAAACGATGGAGTAGTTCATGAATGTGCTTATCGCGGAGGATGATCCATTTTTCCGCGCTATCTTGCAGCAGCTCCTGTGCGCTGATTATGAAGTGCAAACTGTATCGGAGGGCGAGAGCGCCTGGAGATTGCTGCAACAACGCGAATCACCAGGTATTGTGATTCTCGACTGGATCATGCCCGGCTTAACCGGCCCACAACTCTGCCGGTACATTCGTAATGATAAGAAAACTGCAGGAAATTATGTCGTCCTACTCACCGCAAGAAACAGCGCCTCAGATATCATCGCTGGCTTGGAAGCTGGAGCGGACGACTATGTTACTAAACCTTTTGAAGCGGAAGAGCTGCGAGCCAGAGTGAGGCTCGGACGCAGGCTGCTCGACCTGCAAGCCGCGCTTCTTGCAAAATCCCAGGCACTGGAAGAATCATCGTTGCGCGAGAAGCTGTTACAAAGCCGCTTGAAAACCGAATCAGTCCTTACCACAACTCAAGCAGTCTCTCGTTTTGTTCGATGATCCCATTGATGACGAATAGTTAATCGCGATCAGTAAGCTTGCGATACCACCGACAACGGATGACCAGTTTCAACGCATACGTTTGTAGGCAAAAATAAACCCGCTCCAAGTACAAACTTTCGACATACTGGGAGCGGGTACTACGGCTTGCTTGGTAGCTAGATTAGTAGAATACGGATGAGTGTTCGAAGGCAATACAGTCCATACCGCACCATCTCTAAGGTTATAACGATTTGGTTACTCGACCCGTCTACACCACAAAATATTTGGCCTGTGGATGATGTACCACAATAGCTGACGTTGACTGCTCTGGCTCAAGTAAGAATCCCGTAGTCAGCTTCACGCCTACATTTTCTTCCGGCTGTAGCAATGCAAATAACTTCGTTTGATCCTCCAGATTCGGACACGCAGGATATCCAAACGAATAGCGCGATCCACGATACTTCTGATGAAACAGATCGCGAATATGCGGAGAATCCTCGCCTTCAATGCCGAGCTCTTGCCGCATCATCTTATGCAGATATTCGGCAAGCGCTTCGGCCGTTTCCACACTAAGCCCGTGCAAATACAGATATTTCGTGTACTCGCCACCTTCAAACAATTTCTGCGTTTCGACCGATGCTCTGTCTCCAATTGTCACCAGTGATAGCCCGAGCACGTCCATCTTGCCGGAGCTCTTCGGTGCGAAAAAATCGGAGATGGCAAGCCTGCGGCCTTCCCGTTGCCGGGGGAACGTGAACCTCAAAAGCTCTTTCGCTTGTGCAGGAGCTACTTGCGTAGGGACAGCCGCCCGCGGCTGTCCATTTTTACTCGGCAAGCCCAGCGACTCCGGCTCATACACAATTACGTCATTACCTTCGCTTTGCGCTGGAAAATAGCCGTACACCACTTTTGGATCAAAGATCCCTGTAGCGATAATCTCGTCTTCTAGCTGCTTCTTGATCGGACGATATTTCGACTCGACGAGCCGTAAATAGTCTTCCTGCGATGCCGTCTTCAACTGCCATTGATTCTTGAACAGCGCCGTGTCATTAATGTAAGGAAACAGCTCGCGCAGGTCGAAGTCTTTCTTGACTCGCACTCCCCAAAACGGAGGTGTTGGAATATCTGGAGCATCGCTTATAACCGCACTTCGCTCGGCGAAAACCGGACCATCCAATTCATCGACGGCAGCCGCTTTGGCGTACTCCTTGATTTTGCGGCCTTCTTCGATGCGAGCCTTGCGCTTGCCGTTCTCGCTCGAAAGGTCTTCCATGATATGCAGCCCGGCGAAGGCGTCGTCCGCGTAAAACACCCCCTGCGAATATTCACGCCGCAGATCGTTTTCCACGTATTTGCGCGTCAACGCCGCGCCGCCGCAAATGACCGGAAATTCCAAATCCTGTCGTTTCAGATCCTGAAGAACGTACTTCATCTCCAGCGTGGACTTCACCAGAAGCCCGCTCAAGCCGATGGCATTTGCTTTATGTTCCAATGCCGATTTGATAATCGAATCGCCTGGCTGCTTAATGCCGAGATTCACGACTTTGAATCCGTTGTTCGTCAGAATAATGTCGACCAGATTTTTGCCGATATCGTGAACGTCACCTTTCACCGTCGCCAGCACAATAGTTCCCTTCTGCTGCGATCCGGTCTTCTTCTCCATCTTCGGTTCGAGATACGCCACCGCCTGCTTCATAACGGAAGCGGAATCGAGCACGGAAGGAAGCTGCATTTTGCGCGCACCAAAGAGTTCGCCCACGGTCCGCATTCCGTCCAGCAGGACAGTATTAATCAGCTCCAACGGCGAGTAATCTTTGAGCGCATCTTCCAAAAGATCTTCCAGCGTTTTCTTATGGGTGCCGTCGCCCACCGATTTCTCGCCATTGATAATGGCGAATTTCAGCTTGTCTTCGACCGAAAGAGTTTCGACGTGCGCCGTGGTCGATCCCTGCACCTTGCCCTTGGTTCCGGCAAAATGCTGCATGTACTTTTGCAGTGGATCGCCGTCCGCTGTATCGCGATAAATCAGCTTGCGCGCAAGCTCAACTTCTTCCTGAGGAATTTTATACAAAGGATAGATTTTGGTGTAGTTAACAATAGCCATATCAAGGCCATAATTAACCGCTTCGTGCATGAAAACCGAATTCAGCACGCGCCTGGGATATGCGTCGAGTCCAAACGAGATATTGCTGACCCCAAGAATCGTCTTCACATCCGGCAATTCTTGTTTAATCTTCTTGATCGCGTTCAGAGTTTCAATTCCCGCCGAACGATATTCGTCCTGCCCCGTTGAAATCGGCAAAGTCAGAGCATCGAAAATGATGTCCACCGGACGAATGCCATACTTCTGCGTCGCTAGATTGTAGATGCGCTTGGCAATAGCAGCCTTCTTATCGGCTGTTAAAGCCATGCCGTCTTCATCGATTGTCAACGCAATCACGGCTGCTCCGTAGCGCTTCGCCATTGGTAGAACTTGGGAAGTCCGCTTTTCGCCATCTTCCAGATTGATCGAATTGATGATCGCCTTGCCCGGAATTCGCTTGAGCGCCTCGTCAATCACGTCGGCTTCGGTCGAGTCGACAAGAATGGGCGCAGGCACGCGCGTCGCTACCCTCTCCAGGATCGAAGTGATGTAATCTTTCTCGTCCTCGCCAACGATTGCGCAGCACAAGTCCAGCATGTGCGACCCTTCGTTGACCAACTTCTTCGCCATGCCCAGTATGTCGTCGTATTTTTTGCCACGCACCAGGTTGCGGAAGTGCTCTACCCGCGTGGTCGTGTTCATCTCTTCAGCCACAATCAGTGGCTTGGGATCAAGATCAAGAGGCACCGAAGTGTACGCACTCGATGCGGCAGCAGTGGGCTTAACATTACGAACAGCAGGCTCGACGCTCGATACCGCATCAACAACTGCCTTCAGATGTTCCGGAGTCGTACCGCAGCAACCGCCGACGATGCGCACGCCGTAATCAACAACAAAATGCTTATGATAGTCGGCCAGTTCCGCAGGGCTCAGCTTATAAACCGCATGCCCACCTTCATTCTGCGGGAGGCCGGCATTCGGCAGAATCGAAATATTCTTGGTCGTATTCAGCCCAAGATAACGGACTGCGTCATTCATCTCTTTTGGGCCTGTCGCGCAGTTCAGCCCAATCACATCAATGTCAAATGGATCGAGCGCGGTAACCACCGCCCCAATTTCCGTTCCAAGCAACATTGTGCCTGATTCCTGTAGTGTCACCTGAACCGTCACTGGCAGACGCTTGCCGGCTTTCTGCATTGCCTCGAACACGGCAACCGTTGCGGCTTTTGCTTGCAACAAATCTTGTGCGGTTTCGATCAATAGCACATCGACTCCGCCTTCAATTAAGGCCAGAGCCTGCTCGACATAAGTTGCAACCATGTCATCGAACTTGATGTGGCCGAGCGATGGCAGTTTGGTGGTCGGACCCATCGATCCTGCAACAAATCGCGGCCTGTCTTTCGTCGAAAATTGATCTGCAACTTCCCTGGCAAGCTTGACGGCAGCAAGATTGATTTCTGCAACCCGATCCGCCAGGTCAAATTCGGCAAGAACAATACGTGAGCCGCCGAATGTATTGGTTTCGACAATGTCGCAGCCCACCCGGAAGAAATCGGCATGAATGTCCCGAATAATATCCGGGCGGCTTAACGCCAGAACTTCACTGCAATTTTCCTTGCCCCAATAATCGTCGAGGGTAGGATTGCGCTTCTGGATATTAGTCCCCATCGCGCCGTCATAAACCACAACGCGTTCCCGCACAGTTTGGAGAAAATTGGACATACTCTTAGAATCGCCTTTTTACTAGTTGCTAGCCGTCAGTCTTTGGTCGTCCGTCGTTGGTTAGAACTTAAGATCCATCTCTGATCGATAGAGATTCATTCTGCGTTGTCAACAAAACTCACAGATGCTCCTGGCCAACGACTGACGGCTCCCGACCAACGACTGCTTATACACAAACGCCGACCCACGCTCTGGGGCCGGCGTCTCAACTCAATCAGAATTCTTTAAATCTTAGCTTCCTGGTACTGGAAACTTCGGCGCCCCGCCTTCGACTTCCGCCTGATTGAAGACCGCATTCGATCCCATGTGGGCCGGCATGGCGGCAAGCATCTGCTCTTTGCGATATATCAGATTGGTCGCATTGAAGGTTGCCAGTTCGAACCCGTGGCCATGCGTAATCGCATCGGTAGGGCAAGCCTCGACGCAATATCCGCAAAATATGCAACGGTTATAGTCGATGTTGTAAACCTTGGCGTATCTCTCCGCCCCGCTGACTCGGTTCTCTTCCGTGTTCTCGGCAGCCTCTATATAAATGCAATTGGAAGGGCAATTCGCCGCGCATAAGAAGCACGCCACACACTTTTCCAGGCCATTTTCATCGCGCTGTAGCACGTGCACTCCGCGATAACGTTCTTGGAACTTGGCCCCCTTTAAAGGCCCCGGACCATCCGGATAATTTTCCACCTGCGTCGGCTGGAACATCTCCATGAAGGTGATGCCCATGCCCTTGGCAATAGCCGCAATGTTTTTAAGGATCGGCATAACTAATCAGTATACCGGAAGGTGCAAAACCTCCCAACAATGTCCAGTGAATGGTGTTGTCCCAGTGCTGAACTAACACGATACCCACTGATCGGGGTAGCAGAGCCGAATGAGGTTCGCTGATTTTCTGCGAAAAGATAAACTAAGCGTAATCCGAGGTTTATGGGGTTCGCCGGTTGGGAACGATCTCGACAGCCATTTTTCTTATACGCTCTGTGTGTTCGCTAAGCGCGGACTTGAGCTCCGCCAAAACCTGATTCAATTCATCGGAATCCGGCAGTGCCACCGCTTTGGCACACAATCCTTTTATGCGGTCTTCTAATCTTGAAGTCATAGCTGGAATTGGCAAGCATTTCACAATCCCGGTGTTTTGTTCGATACAGTACATACCGTATGGATTCGTAGGCCTTAATCTCAAGAACTTTGGTTATTGGCGTTCCGATTTGCCTACCTACAAACGCCTTTTCGGCATCCTAGGGCGTTGGATAGTTGCCCAAAAATGTCCCAATCCCAACGAGACCTTCCAGCACCGATTTTCATTGATCGCAAACGCATCCTTGAACTAAACGGCCACCCAGTTCATAACATTATTCTTGCCTCTATTGCGGAACAGGAGCGGCGGCTTCTCCAGCCGATTCTTCGTTTCGTAAGCCTTGATCGCCGCGAAAGTCTCTACAATCCTGGGGAGAAAATTGAGAATGGCTATTTCCCAAATACCGGCTTGGTCTCGCTCCTGGTAACCACAGCAGAAGGAAACACGGTAGAAGTCGGAACCGTGGGAAGAGAAGGATTCGTAGGTTTACCCATCTTATTTGGCTTTGATAGAAGCCCCCATCGCGCCCTGATTCAGGTTCCCCCTGGCGAGGGATTCCTAATCAAGGCCGATGATCTCAAGCGTATTAAGCCCGAAATTCCCGAAACCGAAAATCGGCTATACCGTTTTTCTTTTCTACAGGGGCTTATTATGGCGCAAAATGTGGCTTGCAACCGCTTGCATGAAGTAGACCAGCGTCTGGCGCGCTGGCTGCTCATGTCACAGGATCGTCTCCAAATCGCTTTTATCGATTTGACTCAGGACTTCCTCGCACAGATGTTGGGCTCATCACGGCCGACAGTGACACTGGCAGTGGGTTCACTTGAGCAGTCCGGCGCTATTCAACATAATCGCGGCAAAGTCACCATTCTTGACAAAGAAATTCTGGAACAATCCGCGTGTGAGTGCTACGGTGTCATCGGCAAACTAAGCAAAGAATTTGGTTTGTAAGCGGCTCCACTAAAACCGCAGCAATGTAGGCTGGCTAACTGACAAGCCTGCTCTTTCTTTTTATATTCATGCTAGACATGAATATCGAACAGCAGCCATGGCTGGATCTCTATCACGCCGCCTTACTCGAAGTTGATCCCGAAAAACTTCGTCAACGAATTACCGATGCCACAACTGCCATCCATATGCGAATCGAAGTTTTGATGTTGGACAGTGGAGGAACTGCCGAAGAACGACAAGCTTTGTCCGATGCGATGCGCACACTTAACAGCCTGCGCAGGATGTATTCCGGGGAAAGTAGCCTAAAATGATGTCGCTGAATCGGGCATTCCAACCCACCACAGCACCTTGCCCACGATTCGCCAACTGTGGGTCAATGAGACGGGTTCGTGTTCCCGGTTGTCAGGGACCAGCATCTCGACTTTACCAACTCGCCGCAACCGCGAAACCACCAGTCCATACTCATGGCAAAAAGCAACAATGACTTTATCCTTTAACTTGGCGCGGTCTTTTTGTCCCCTGTCCACCACAATAATGTAACCATCGTGCAACAAAGGTTCCATCGAGTCGCCTTTGACTCGCAACGAACTGGTAAGTTTGGGATTCGGACACCACACGCCCGGCGCTGCCAACATGCCTTCCGGCTCAACTAAGTTGAAATCAAAATGTGGGGATCCGCCCTCGCTATCCGCGGCCGCAAACAACGGCAGTAGCGGGATTGCAATTAAAGACGTCTTCTTCTTTTCATCTTCTTCGGCCCCTGCCGCTACTACCTGCAAAACTGGCAGAGGAATGTTCGGCAAATGTTTTTGCCCCTTAGCAAGAACTCGTATAACATCATCGCTGCTGAGCCCGGCTTTTCCCCAGAAATACCAACATTCATCCTTGCCTGCCAAATTTCCCAGCAATACACATATGTCTGCCGGAGCGGATTGTGCTCCGCGCTCCCATCGTGAAACCGCCATCGCTAACGCATTAACCCGATGACCAAGCTCCGATTGGCTTAATTTTAGGCGTTTTCGCAATTCCACTATGCGGTTGGCCAGTTCGAGAGAGTTTTTTTTAATCATTGGTTCCGCGCATCCGAACAAATTTTGTCAGAGTGCGCAGAGAACCATCGCCAGAAGGCGCGGCGGCAGAATGCGAAAGGAGACAATTCAAGTATATGCAGATTCCAGGGTTGATGTCACGAATGCCGATAAATAGGTAGTGGATCAGACTGAAGCAGACAAAGCGCCTGTTTCCTCGACCCAAGGAGCCTATGCCATATTTGAGCCAAGCGCAATTAAAGAGCACTGCGGGTTCTTTCGAACTCCCCGGAACGTACACAGGTTGCATTACTACTCGTGGGTTGATGGGTTGCCCTTCAAATTGGTCACCTTGATATCGCGGAAAGAAGTGCATGTGCAAATGCGGTATCGAGTTCCCGTGAATTTCGTAGTTCATCTTTACCGATTCGGTAACGGAGGCAACTGCCTTCGACACCGTACGCGCATCACGCATGAATGCACAGGCCGCCGCTTCCTGGAGATCGTGGAGATCGACCGTATGAATTTGCGAGACCAGGCAAACATAGCCCCAAACCGGCGCCGGGACAGCGCTCTGATGGCCGACATGAAATGCCGTTTTCCCTATTTATTGCTTTAATTGCTCCAGCATCTTCTGTGCGACGGGGTGATCGGGATGTTCCTTGAGTAAATCTTGAAGAACAGCCCTGGCTTTTTCCGGTGTGTTCTCAATTGCATAAATGCGGGCAAGATTTATGTAGGACTGATCGAAGGATGGGGCCACGCGAATGCATTTTTCAAAACTGGTGACTGCCTCATCCCGCCTCTGAGTTCGCAGATAAAGTATGCCTAAGTTGTTCAGAGCTTCGGGATAGTCGGGACGAAACTTCAGAGCCTTCTGCAAATATTCATAGGCTCGATCAATATCATTGAGCTGCGCAAACACCATTCCCAAACTGTAATTCGCCTCCGGATCTTGTGGGCTGACCTGCACCGCCCGCTCTAGTACTTCGCGGGCATCGTCCCACCTTTTTTGCTGCCTATAAGCATTCCCAAGGTTATTGAGCGCAATTAAATGACCGGAGGCTTTTCGCAGCGCCTCTTGAAAATACTGAATCGCTTCTTCGCTGCGGCTTTCTCTCATGGCCAAAAGGCCAAGGTTGTTCCAGGCATTTGCCGAGGTGTCTGGATAGCTAGCATGAGCTTCAGTGGCTCGTTCAAAGCTCTCGCGCGCTTCGGCAGTTTTCTCTTGCTTTAGATAGACGCTTCCCAAACCATAAAAAGCTTCTGCGCTCGATGGATCATCGCGTAAAGCGAGGCGAAATGACGCCTCCGCTTGATCAAAATATTCCCGCTGAAAATAAACTGCACCTAATGAAAGATTGTTGCGTTGAAACACAGAAGCGTCGGTCACTCCGGGAAAAGGGAGGGCTTTCGCCAGCCGCTCGGCTAACGTTTGTGGAATATTTTGAAGGTCATTTTCCACCTGTTCTGGACGAATTCGTCCTTGATAGACTTTAACGATATCGCCCTTGTTATTGATCAAAAACGAAGTGGGAAGACCCATATCTCGATGCCGGTCAAATAAATACCGATTGAGAATGTTGTAGATACCAGCCACGTCATCCGATGCCGGCAAAACAGGAAATAAAAACTGACGTTCTCGCACAAATACTCTAAGTTTAGCCGGATCGCTGGAATCATCCACATTTACTGTCAATAATTGCAAGCCCTGCCGTGACCAGCGCTGATGGAGTTGGCTAAACACCTTCAAATTGTCTTGGCAAGTTGCTGATTGCGTAACCCAAAAATTAAGCAGCACCGGCCTGCCACGAAGTGCAGTAAGCGATTGTGTTTTACCTTTCAAGTCAACGAGAGAAAAATCTGGCGCGGAAATTGGAGCAAGCAGCCAAGTTTCAACCGCAACAGGAAGCGGCTCGGTTCCTGCCCAAGAGGTTTCTTGCGATTCAGCTTTTTGCGAATCAGCACGTTTCAGCGAGCTGTTGTGGAAGGGCATGGCTTTAGCCATGCCGCTCTGAACCACAATAGATTTGGGCTTTAGCCCCTGAGGGGTTCGCGCCTTGAACGGCTCCAAATGAACCTCTACACTTCCCTCTTCCACTGAAATTCTATGATTAACAGGAAGATCTTGAAATTCCTGCACAAGTCCGCTCGGCCATCGAATGGAAGCATGCACCGGTCCTTTGGCTTCACCCAACCCAAAAAACACCTCTTTGCTATGCTGAGAAAGAAATCCCGATCCCGCTTGCAGCATCCGGGTTTGTTTCAACCCGGCACATTCGATATTCACCACCGCTCCGATAGAATCGCGATTACTCTTAGTTCCACGCAGATGAAACGCGATCGAGGGCGGAAGCTTCTGCATGACATTTTGCAAAACCCGTAACTGTGGGCCATTCCGGTTTTTCAGGAACACTTCTAATCGGCCATCATGATTAAAATCCGTAAGCGCGAACGCCCGACCATCCTCTAAAAAGTCTAATCCGGCAACTCCGGAGACATCGGAGAACGTCCCATCCAGGTTATTGGCGTAAAAGATATTTCGCTCAAAGCCGCTCCATGTATGGTCGGAGCGGATGAGCTCATTGAGAGCATTCCATCCCAGTTCGTAATGGTGCGAAGCTTGCGCCTTAACCGGAGAATTAGCTACCACCTGCCGCCAGAAAAAACTGTTCAGATCTTCTGCCGGCGTTGGACGTGAAGGGCCGGAAACCATTCCGTTGGTGACGTAGAGATCGAGGAAGCCGTCATGATCAAAATCCCATGCATCGCTCGACCACGACCATCGGCCCATACTCATCCCAGCCGGTCCGGTCGCATCCCGGAAAGTATCCTTACCTGTATTCCTGAACAAAGAGTTCCCCATGGCGTGTTTGCGAAACAACGCGCGTATATCTTCGGGCGCATCTTTCTCAAACTCCGGCTGCATGGCGATGCGCTGTCCAGCAGCGGTCCACATATTTGCAACGTAGATGTCTTCTGCTCCGTCATTGTCATAATCAAAACAGCAAACGCTCATGCCCGCACCAACGTCTTCCACTCCAGCTTGGGAAGCAATATCCGTGAAGGTGCCGTCACCATTATTTCGATAAAGATTTTTTCGCCCGAAGTCATTCACTACATAAAGATCAGGCCAGCCGTTGCCGTTGAAATCGCTCCAGCCGCAACAAAAACTGTAGCGCGAATTGTTTTTATTCAAACCTGTTCCCGAGGTGACATCACGAAAACTTCCGTCCCGGTTGTTGCGCATCAGAAAGTTCGGTGGTCCATTTTCTGCGGCATAGTAGGGCGATGGATAGTTGTATTGATCCGTTCCCTGATAATAGAGATAGAGACAGAAATAAACGTCCAGCCAACCGTCTCGATCATAGTCCGCAACTGCCGCGCCAGTGAAAGTTCCTTGCGGAGGCACCGCGAACTTAAACGCATCCGCCTTTCGCAGAAACTTTCCATCACCTTGATTCGAAAACAAGAGAGGCCCATTCGTGGACACAACAATGAGATCTTGCCGCCCGTTGTTATCAAAATCGGCAAATAGCGCGCACGAAGTATTGTCGAGAATTCCTAGGCCTGATTTTTCGGTGATGTCCTCGAATGTCCCATCTCCGCGATTTCGATAGAGCCGGTTAGGAAGGCCGGCAGGCTGGCAAATATAAAGATCGTCGTAGCCATCGTTATCAATGTCACCGACTGATATTCCATTGTTTCCATAAATATCAATTCCGCACGCGCCATCGAGTACCGTTCGCCAATAGTCGGCTCCGTGCAGCAACTGAGCATCGTAAGATGCATTTCCGCTCAGTGCCTGGGCAGCGATATCCATATAAGAAGGCGCGAAGGAGCGGCTGCGAGTTTCATTGAGCGTCTTCCATTTTCTCAAGCGGAATTTGTCGGCCATTGAAGATGTAGATCGCCATTCCATATCCCACTCACCAATGCGCTGTTCACGATAGAAATCTTGGCCTGTGCCAACCAGTTCATAGCGCACGCGCGTTTTAAGATTTATCGTAGAGGAAGGACCAGGAACAGACTCAATATTCACCACTTGAAATTCCGCAATCAAAATTTCGGAAAATGCACTTATCGTGGATCGTAATTCCACAAGGAAGGCATCTCGGCCAAGAGTGACTTCATTTTCAAATCTGTTCTGCCAAACCTCAACAGGGCCAGAGCGCACAGGATGTGATTGAACAGGCTGGAAAGGGCATCCTAAGAAATCTGGCGCAAGAACAGTTCCGATTACGCTCGCATCGGACGAAGACAGCATCAGGCTCGCCCTCCATTGCTCGAGAATCCTCGCAATTATGTCCTGGTATTTTTCTGTGATGAAATCATCGAGCCCTGTTTGCGTTTTGAGCAATGTGGTTTCGATCGGCAGCTTGGCGCGATAATGGGGATGCAAGTGAAATCCAACATCACTAATCGCTGAAAACGAGGTGCGAGAATCAGCGAACCCTGCGGGAGTGCGCACAAGATTCCAATAACTGGTTGGAAGCAGAGCAGCGGAAGCGCTTCGGCAGCTACTGAGAAGAAAATCTCGCCTGCTCTGGTTCACGGGAGAGTCAATAGTGGAAAGACTGGTTGGTTTACGCTTCTTCCCTCTCCGGCTCAGACTGATGCCCCCTAATTGTTCGCGTGTGGACAGAAATTAACATTCACGCCGCAGGCCGTCAAGAAGCGCGCCTGCCGTGGGCAATCGGGTTCTTAAGGCACTCTAAAAAATGCAGACTTCAATGTATAACCTGCAACTCACAACACTGCTAATATGTCTCTAGCTCATCCGCCCCCACGGAGGATTTCGTGCTGAAAGACCTGCTCTCGCAATGGCCCCTCATCCAACAAATTAAAACTGGCGCTAATGGAACCGGCCCGGAAGCGATGTCCCAAAAGACAAAGAACCTGCGCACCAAGCACTATGACGCGCAGGTCGCAACTTCAATCTGTCCTTATTGCGGAGTAGGTTGCGGCCAGCTGGTTTTTCATAAAAACAATAAGTTGATCTCCATTGAAGGCGATCCCAATTCGCCGATCTCGCGCGGGCATCTCTGCCCCAAAGGCGCGGATACATTCGAACTCCATACCCATCCTAACCGGCTTAAAAAAGTAAAGTACCGTCGTCCATATGGAAAAGAATGGGAAGAGCTGGAACTTGATCAAGCCATGGACATGGTCGCGGACCGTCTCTGGGAGAGCCGCAATCGCAGCTTCGAAGAAGAGCGCGACGGACAAGTTCTGATGCAGAACAAGACCGTCGCCCACCTCGGCGGAGCAACTCTCGATAACGAAGAAAATTATCTCATCCGAAAATTGTTTACCGTGGGATTAGGGATGGTTTGTATAAGCAATCAGGCCAGGATATGACATAGCTCCACGGTGCCCGGTCTGGGCACAAGCTTTGGACGCGGCGGCGCGACTACGGCGCAACAGGATCTCAGTAACGCAGACTCGATTCTCATCATGGGATCGTCGATGGCGGAGAATCACCCTGTCGGATTTCAATGGGTAGTTGCAGCGCGCGAACGCGGCGCCAAAATTATTCATGTTGATCCGCGATTCACCCGCACATCCGCAATGGCGGATATTTGGGTTCCCTTGCGTGCTGGTACTGACATCATTTTCTTAGGCGCGATGATTCATTACGCGCTCGAAAACAACAAATACTTCCACGATTATGTTGTGAATTACACGAATGCTCCGAGCATTCTACGCGACGACTTCAAAGACACCGAAGATCTGGATGGGATTTTCTCCGGCTGGGATGCGGAAAAGAAGAAATACGATCCCGAAAGTTGGCTGTACAAAGGCGCTCCAGTCAAGAAAACTAGCGCGGGAAAATCTCCCGGCCATGCAGACGCTGGCGGTGGGCACGGGAAAGATCGCGGCGGCGAAGCCCAGGACATCCAGCACTACGAATACGATCTCACCCTGCAAAATCCGCGCTGCGTTTTTCAGGTTTTAAAGCGCCACTTTCAGCGCTACACGCCAGAGATGGTTGAGCGTTACTGCGGAGTTCCCAAAGACGCTTTCCTCAAAGTTGCCGAGACTTTCACTAGCGCTTCTGGTCCTGATAAAACCGCCGCAATCTGCTACGCAGTCGGTTGGACCCAACATTCAAAGGGCGTGCAAATTATACGCACCGCAGCGATTTTACAAATGCTGCTGGGGAATATTGGGCGTCCCGGTGGCGGCATCATGGCGTTGCGCGGGCACGCTTCCATTCAAGGTTCCACCGATATCCCAACTCTGTACGATATTTTGCCGGGTTATCTTCCAATGCCGTTTTTCGAGCAAGATTCCAACAGCCTGCAAGGCCACATTAAAAAGCATAGCGCCCGCACCGGGTTATGGGCGGGCTTCGATAAATATCTGATCAGTCTTTTGAAGGCATACTACGGAGCTGCGGCCACTAAAGAAAATGATTATGGGTTCAACTGGTTGCCGAGAGTAACTGGAGACCATTCACATTTTGGATATTGGCTCGACATGCAAGACGGAAAGATGGAAGGCCTTTTTGTTATGGGTCAAAACCCCGCTGTCGGTGCTTCCAACGCCCGGCTGCAACGCACGGCTTTATCGAAGCTGAAATGGCTGGTAGTACGAGACATGGTTGAAATTGAAACCGCTTCTTTCTGGCTTGATTCGCCCGAGGTTCAGCGCGGCGAGCTTTCGCATGAAACTATCGGCACGGAAGTATTTTTATTCCCAGCGGCAGGTACTGCCGAAAAAGAGGGCACATTCACCAACACGCAGCGGCTCCTGCAATATCGGAATCAGGCAGTTGATCCTCCCGGAGACGCTCGTAGCGAAACGCATTTCATGTATCACCTCGGGCGACGCATCAAGGAGAAGGCGAAGAATGATCCCCGTCCGCGAAATGCCGGGTTGAATGCATTGACGTGGGATTATCCGACTGAGGGATCTTATGCGGAACCTAAAGTCGAAGAAGTTCTGAAAGAAATTAACGGCTACACAGTTACCGATCGCAAGCAACTCAAGCACATCACGGATCTAAAAAATGATGGGTCAACCGCGTGTGGTGCCTGGATTTACTGTGGCGTATTCCCCGAAGAAGGTTATAACCGCGCCAATGAACGCAAACCTAAAGACCTGCTGGGGCACGGATGGGGTTTTGCATGGCCGAACGATTGCCGCATTATTTACAACCGGGCTTCGGCGCGTCCAGATGGCAAGCCTTGGAGCGAGCGCAAGAAACTGGTTTGGTGGAACGAGGAAAAGAAGGAGTGGGGTGGCCTGGATAACGCAGATTACACAAAAACCATGCCACCTGACAGAAAAGCCAATATCGAAAACGGCAAGGGAGTCGAGGCTCTCGGCGGCGCTAAGCCTTTTACTTTGCATCCCGATGGAGTCGCTTGGTTGTTTGTACCGAGCGGATTAAAAGATGGACCCTTGCCAACGCACTATGAAGCGCTGGAGTCGGTCATTGCGAATCCACTCTATGCGCAAGATAGCAATCCCGCTGTGGACAGGAAAGTTCGGCCGGATAATCCCTATGCGGCTTCGCCCGGCGATCCACGATTCCCATATGTACTGTCAACCTATCGCTTGACGGAACACCACACGGCAGGTGGAATGTCGCGCACGCTATCTCACCTTGCCGAGTTGCAACCTGAGCTGTTCACTGAAGTTTCGCCAGAATTGGCGGCTGACATCGGTCTCGATCACAGCGGATGGGCAACCATCACAACACCTCGTGCCACAATCGAGGCACGCGTTCTCGTGACGCACCGGATGCGTCCGCTATGGATTGATGGCCAGCGTGTTCACCAGATTGGTCTTCCTTATCATTGGGGCTACAAAGGGCGTGCAAAAGGCGATGTCGTAAACGATCTCTTGGTGATCAGTGAAGAACCGAACGTACGCATCATGGAGACGAAGGCTTTGGTGTGTAACATTCAGCCGGGCCGACGTAAATATTCCAATGTAGAAAATCATCGCGACGAAGCGTTGGCGGTAGATTAGGTCTCAGACCAAGAATGTGAGAACGAAATGACGACTGCATTTTTAACCGATTCCACTCTCTGCATTGGCTGCAAAGCTTGCGAAGTCGCTTGCAAGGAATGGAACGGTGTTGAAGAGGACGGCCTGAACTGGACTGGATTTTCCTACGACAATACCGGCGCCGTCGGGCACTCAACTTGGCGGCACGTGAAATTCGTCGAGCATACGCCTGAACCCGGATTCGGCGGCAATGCTGGCGAATTGAACTCGTGGAATTTTTCTTCCGACGTTTGCAAACACTGCGAAAATGCCGGATGCTTAGAAGCTTGTCCCACGGGTGCGATAGTGCGAACCGAATTTGGCGGCGTTTTCGTTCAGCCCGACGTCTGTAATGGCTGCGCTTATTGTGTGGTCTCGTGCCCCTTCGGAGTCGTGCAGCGCAATCCTGACGATGGACGCGCGTTCAAATGCACATTCTGCTATGACCGGCAAAAAGCCGGACTCGTACCCGCTTGCGCCAAGGCTTGTCCTACCGAATCCATTCAATTCGGCGACATTTCTCATCTGCAAAATAAAGCCAAAGAACGTGTCGAGCAACTGCATTCGCGTGGCATGAATGATGCCAACTTATACGATTCTTCTCACACCAGTGTAGGTGGAACACACGCTATGTTCATCGTGCGCGGCGATCCGCGCAGCTACAATTTGCCACCCAATCCGCAAATCCCCACCATCTATGCAAAGAAGGCTTGGACATCTTCAGCAATTGGAGCGGCAATGCTGCTGGGCGGAACCCTCATCGCGTTTTTAGCCGAAGGGAGAAGCGCGTAATGAGCGAAGCTCGGATTCCGCCACTCCCCGGCAATCGCACTCCCGACGCCGACAGCGAGCGTAAGCTGTTCGAAATTCGTCGTCAGGCAGAATCCAAAGGAAAAGTTAACGGTCAGGGTATTTATCCTGCTGGCGCGCCGTTCCCCATCGCTTCGCCTGAAACTGGATACTACGGAATCCCCATGCTGAAGCAGCCGGCTTGGACATGGGAAATCCCGCTGTATTTTTTCATCGGTGGAGCTTCTGGTGCGGCAAGTGTTATAGCGGCAATCGCTAACTACACCGGAGCCGACCCGAAGCTCATCAAACACGCTCGTTGGATCGCCGCCGCTGGAAGCACAGTTCTCTCCCCTGCTCTGCTGATTATGGATCTGGGAAAGCCCTCGCGATTTCTGAATATGCTACGGGTGTTCAAGCCGCAAAGCCCCATGTCCGTAGGCGTATGGACGCTGGTGGGATTCTCTGGCGGTGCAGCCGCAGCGGCCTTCGCTGATTTCATGCGCGAACGTTTTGGTCCATCGCTTCCAATTAGCATAATGGAACAAGCCGGACAAGCCGCGTCGCTTCTCTTCGGACTTCCCTTCTCCAACTACACCGGTGTCTTGATCGGTGCCACTTCCATTCCCGTGTGGAATGAAAATGTCGGCGAGCTGCCCATTCACTTTGGAATGTCTGGCCTTTCCGCTGCCGTTGGCATACTCGAGTTGATGGGACATGAAAAGAGCCGGGCCTTGCAGATGCTGGGTCTCGGAGCGGCAACGTTCGAATGCTGGGAAGGCTGGCGTATCGAAACTCGTCCCTCGACCGGCGTGAATCCGTTAAAGAAAGGACCAAGCGGTGCCATCGTGCGTACCGGAGGCGTGCTCTCGGGACCTTTACCACTGGCTTTGCGAATTTTGAGTCTCGTAGGTGGTAAGAAACGGTCCAGGAAGTTGCGGCACTTTGCAGCGATGTCAGCAGTGGCAGGATCGTTGTTGACCCGTATTGGCTGGATCTACGCAGGACATCAATCAGCAAAAGATTGGCGTGCACCACTAGAAATTCCCCATCCGCGGGAAGAGTGAATTTTCGATTCGTTTTAATTCATCGTCATTTTCAATAAACGCAGCCATTCCCACCCTGAGCAGCATTTGTTGCACAAGCGCGGGATCTGGCGTGCCGATTCGATCAGCGCACGAAAAATGCGCATCCTGACTTCAATCTGAGGCTATCTTGGAGAAAATTGCTCATTCTTTACCCTTGCTTCTACATCAAAATTGGAACCTAGCCATCCATTCCGCGGGACTCTACATCGAAGTTGGGCGTCATAGACTCTGGGTTGAAGGAGGGAAAATGAGCATCTGGACGATCTTGTTCGTAATCCTGTTAATAGCTTGGATCGGTGGTTTTACAGTCTTCCATGTAGCCGGTGGCCTTATCCATTTGCTGCTGGTGTTTGCTGTCATTTCTCTTATCTTGCATTTTGTGATGGGAAGACGAACAGCTTAGGCCAGATGGTGGGAGATAAATCTGTGCACCTGCCTGGACGCAGCCATC